>WNFF01003909.1_pt1 | contig 20637 bp, 17 predicted proteins | sample 5400441 | NCBI WGS metagenome assembly WNFF01 (sample SAMN13153345, study PRJNA577476) | soil metagenome | isolation source: 120 cm saprolite under Douglas fir tree site 2 hole 3 replicate 1 | place: USA:California | collected 2015-04-18
AGCTTTTTACCGAAGAGGTTCGCGCGGGCTTCAGATCACTGCGCAAAATAGCAATAGCAGCGTAGTCGCGGCTTGGCGCGCAAATCGTTAAACGTCGTGCGGAGTCGATGGACTCCGCACGTTTCTTTTTCTTATACCCATGCTGCGACGGAGTTCTCACCTCTCGGTTCGCCGACCATCCTCGCGCCAGGCTCATCAATTTTCGACGCGAGGTTGGGGAAGAGGCGTCCTTATAATTGCGACGAGTGGAACTGTCAGGTCGGAAAGATCGTATAGTCCTCATGTCGCAATACGCGCATCCAACCCGGCGGATACTTGTTGGTAATCCTAGGGGGGGCTTGAGCAATCGACTGTTAGCGAAAACACTGACTGCGCTCATCGTTCTGAATGTTGGGTCCCTGGCGCACGCGCAGCGCGTTGTTGATCAGGGCACGATAATCGAAAATGTCACTCTGATCTCGCCGGAACGGGTCGCTCCGCTGCTTCATGCTGATGTCGTTCTCCGCGATGGCAAGATCGCTGAAATCGGCACAAACTTGGTTCCCGGTCCGCATGCCCGGCGGACAGACGGCGGCGGACGATTTCTGGTTCCTGGACTGATCGATTCACACGTGCATGCGGGTCATTCCGCGGCGCTGGATGACGACGCAATCGACGCCCATACAGAACTTTGGGCTGCTTATCGTGCGCAGGTTCCCCGCGCCTATCTCGCTTTCGGCTTTACGTCCATCGTTGATCTCGACCTCACGCAAAACGATCAGGCGTGGTTTGAACGCACGCCGTTGCATCCACGCTTCTACTCGTGTGGGAGAGGAATAAAGGTCGCTGGCGGATATATGGCGTTTAAGGTCCCACCGCTCTCATCGCCGAACTTCCCCAACTTGGTCTATGAACCGAAAGAAGCGGAACATTGGCCCAAATCACTGGACCCTGGCGACTACACAGCGGAGCGAACTGTGTCACGTGCGGCGGACGCGGGAGCCATTTGCGTGAAGGCCTTCGTGGAATCCGGATTCGGCACGTTCAACTGGCCCTATTTGCACACCGAGACGCTGCAAAAGATCCAGGCCGCCGCTAGAGAGCGCAAGTTGGTGCTCATGGTGCATGCCACTAGTGTTGACAGTTGGCGGTCGGCGCTCGATGCTCATGCTGACATCATCGCGCACGGTCTCTGGGTTTGGCCAGGCGATTTCGGTAATTCCCTGCCACCTCCAGCCGCGAGCAATGTGATTGCCGCCGCGGCGCGCTCGGGCACGCATGTACAGCCAACGCTGCAAACAGTTGCCGGTGAGCGCGCGATGATCGATCCAAGCCTGCTCGACGATCCCAGACTCACTATGGCACTGCCCCGGGCGGTGATAGGTTATTTGCGGTCGGCTGAAGGGGTGAAGGCCCGCACTGCGCTGCTGGACGAATATCGCAAAGCCTCACCAGCGCCCGGCTTCGAGCCATTGCTCAGGGCTGCAATTGAAAGAACACGAGCGACGTTCAAACTCATGTTGCAGGACCATGTTCCTCTCGTTTTCGGGAGCGACACACCCGGGGTCGATGGCTTCGGCAATCCGCCGGGGCTGAATGGGCGGCTCGAATTGCAGAATTGGGCGGACGCCGGTGCTCCACTATCTCTGATCTTGCGAGCCGCGACGCTCGACAACGCAACGGCCTTAGGACTGTCGGACGAACTAGGCTCCATCGAGGTTGGCAAGAGAGCTGACTTGCTCCTGCTCAGGGAAAATCCGCTCACGAATATTTCAGCGTATGACTCGATAGAGACGATCTTTCTCAATGGCGAGCCGATCGCGCGAGAAGCACTGCGCGCACACAATTAGCGAAGAGCAAGTTGCAATCCAATCCCATCTCACTCGAAACCCAAGCGATCGCACCCGAGTTACGAGCAACCGGAAATTATGAAACCCCTGATCTAATCCCACAGCGTGCAATCTCAAGCCCGCCGTATCACAGATTCAGCAGTCCGAAGGATCGCTCTTTGTGTCGGGGCGAATCTGACTGGTATGGGCACTGTTCTTGTCGTGTCGTTCCCAGGCAGAAGAGCCTGAACAAGAAGCTCGTATTGCTGCTTATCGTAAGGATCGCCGCGTAAATCCACCCCGATCTTCGACTGCAACCATATGGGCACCGCAGAATCGTCGAATTCACCGAATCGCAGAACCGGAATAAAATTATCCTGCAGGATGTTCTTCGCGAGCTGGCTTGTGATAATCATAGCTTCGTAGCCGACGCCGCCGTCTCGCTTATTCGCCTTCTGCGCATAGATTGGAGTGCAAACGATGATGACGAACTCGCAGGCCGAAATGTTTCTTTCCATGAAATGAGTTCGATCTCCTCCGATCTTCAGGTGCCAGCGATCGAGAATGACTTTAACTCCTTGTGACCGCAATCGTTCGGCTAGACCTAGCACCCAGCCTGTGGTCCTCGGTTTCCCACGAATACGAAATGAAGGCGGTGGGCACTCCATCGGGTTCGACCGTCATGTCGTTTTTCTGTGCACCTGCCTCAGTGCTAGTAGACTGACCTTCTTCCGATATCAGAAAAAAACCGGAGCCACGCGGGTCAACAAGAGACCCGTCGTTCACTAACTGGGTCCATGGCGCTCCGAGCAGATGCATTCTCAGGGCTTCGTTTTCGGAAGCCGAAAAACCGGCAGCCAGGCCCCAGGGATCGCCGGGAAGCAAGAGGTTGTGTTTGTTGAATCCTCCCGAGCTGCGTATTTGAGGCTCGATGCGGATAAGCATTCTAAGCAAGAGCTTGGCCTGATCTGAAACCGGAAGGGCTTTCAGTTCGGCAAGGTTTTTGGCCACAGAGGCAATCGTAAATGGTTCAGTGCGCGGCATTACAGGGTCGTAGCTTGTGGCTGAACGCGTACGGCGCGATTTTACTTTAATCTCGCGCAACCGGTTGGCCGCTTCCCGGTAGAGAGAATTCCCGATGCGCGACACTTCCATCTTATGCGCTTGCTGAACAGCGCAGATGTTAGGCGGTGTGAGTCCTGGCGGCAGCGATAGGGACGGTCCTACATTAGCCGAACTGGCAATAATTGCCAGCATCTCTTGTTCAACGCCGTCGTCAACCTCGACTCCAAAAGTGTCCAGACCGTCCAGATAGCTCGCGATCGTCGCACTCACTCTGCTGCGAAACGCATGTAGCGATGCTTTGCGCTTCCCAGACTAGTTTTCGCTGGTAGTCATTCAAATCGTCACGAAGCTTGTCGCTTGTTTCGACCATCAACTCGTGGAGGTGATGCCGAAATTCAGCACTCAGTGGCACGTAAATAGTGTACTGCCATCTCATTGCGGGAAATTATTCCCCGCACCATTGCCAAAGCTGGAAAACCGTTCCTTCTCCTGAGATTTTCGAGATTACATGTCGAAGATAACGCCAGGGCGAGAAACCGGTGGGTACCCTCTTGGCCCGCAACTTTTGCGCACACTTTGCGCACACATGCACTACGAGTGGTGCATTTCGTCTTTTCCTGGAATGAAGATAACGTCTTTGTAATCTGTGGTGCCGGGAGGGGGATTCGACCACTCCAAGCTGTCTGGTTGACGAACCTGCTGTTGTACACAGCCTGAAAATGGAACTTCCAATATCAGCGAAACGGTCAAATGTTTGCCCTGCCTGACGGGTTTTACCCGGTTTTGGGTCAAAGAAGTTAAACGGCGTTTAGACCACCAGTGATTTACCCCTGTTCTGGCTACCAGATGCCCTAATTTGTTACCATTCCCCTCCATGATTGGCAGTGCCTCTCCAGCAAGGCCAACCCTGATCGCTGCACTTATGCTGTTCCTCTGTACGACCGGCTGCCTGCGACGGGACGGCCGCAACTCCGATTGCAGGTGGCCCTCGGAGACCATTACTCATTCAGCGACCGGGCAGCATCTCAGTGAAGATGCAGAGTTTGCCGAAGATTTGGCAATCCGCTACGCCGACGTTCATCATGGGCTACGGACCCCGTACTACGTATCCGGCGAGGCATACGTTGCTGGAAGAAATCGATGCATCGCGGCTCTGTTTCAGCAGATTGCAGAAGAAGATGGCGTTCCAATCGATCGTGTCTACAGTTCACTTGGGCAAAACCGCACCGACATTGATATTGGCGAGAACCTGCCCTTCGCACTGCTCTATTTTCTTGCTGCAGCAGCCGCTGCCCGTCTGATCTTGAAGCACTATCCGCCTGCCGAGGACGGTTGGTTTCCCGGTGCCATAATGCTGTTGTTCGTTTCCCTAGTATTCGCGCTCGTTGGCACGATGCTGGGCGAGAGCTGGTCTTTCGTGGCTGAAACCTACCGGCTAGGCAACAGCCATATGAGTTTGCGGGCCGATCGCTTGGTATGGGCCCGTCACAGAACCGCGTTCTTCGTGGCCGCGTTGATCGTCTTCTGGCTGGCATCTGCCGAAAGATATCGGCGTATGCGGTACGGAGGCTTAACGAAGGCACTCGCTTAAGCCAAGACCAGTCTGCAATCAAGGAAAAGGTATGATCTCCTTTTAGTATTCACCAGGGAGCAAAAAGCACGTGCTCGATCGATCCGCTTCCGTGATGACCCAAACTTTCACTCCGCTCTTCAGCTGCCTTAGGCGAACGGGCAAAGAACGGTCAAACGGAACTTCCTGATTACGAAGGTGTGAAGTTTCAGTGGTTTAGAAGCGTTGGTGCCGGGAGGGGGAGTCGAACCCCCAAGGGCCGAAGCCCGGCGGATTTTGAGGTCACGGGAGGGTTCTGAACCGTTTGGAAAATTTTCTACTCTACTCCTCTTTTCAACCGATTACGAATAAGTCGATTTGATCCGTTCTGCCTAGAAAAGATCCGTTGTGAACATGGAACTACTACAGTTTTACTACAGTGGCTTGAGCGGCTCCCTTTGGAAAGGAGCTGCAATTCAGAACACCCTTCCAAATGGTACCTGCCTTGCGGCCTACGTCGCGGAGGTCTCCGAGTGCACCGATACCTTTGGCAAGCCGTAAAACATTGCGTCGGCGGCCGGGTGATCCCATTATGGCCGGGATGACACAAAACGTGCCCTATGCGCGGTGAGCGGCATCAGCGCCAACTGAGCGTTGGGGCTTTCCTGGGCTGCCGCCTTCTGCAGCCACTTCACGGCTTCATTTTCATTCACCGGCACTCCGTCACCATCGCGATAGCGCACGCCAAGATTGTACTGAGCCGCAGCGTTGCCGTCACCAGCCGCTCTTGCGACCCACTGGGCAGCGGTTGTGCAGCTCTGTCGGACCCCGTGTCCGAGCTCGTAAGCCATTCCCATCTGGAATGCCGCAGAATCATCTCCATATACTGCCCGTCGACGTAATCCGGCAAGCTCGTAGCGGCTCAAAGTCCGTATCGCGTCCTCGGTCGCGCGGTCGGTTACTTGCATGTGACTCACTTGCAACGGAGCAGACTTGCCGAACTGCTCGGCCACGTGTGCCTCCGGAGTGCCCGCCATCGCGACGCCATTGCTTCGTGCAGTTTCGCGATCTCCTGTACTGTCGGCGCTGGGCGGAATGGTGTTCTCTTGCGCGGCTGTCCGCGAGATGGACGCTGTGGTTTGGGCCGTATTGTGGAGACTCGCCTTCAGAATCAGGAACGTGATTATGATTACCAGTATTGCCAGGATGGGAGCCGCTCTGCGGGGCGCACCCAGGCTCGACCGGGACTGCAGAAGCATCTGAAGCCGACTATTGGCGCTCTTCAAAGCATGCAGAAATGAATACTGAGCGTGGCGCAGACTTGGCTCCGTAACCACTTTGGGCAGGGCGGGACGACTCCGTTTTGATTGGACTGTGGGCAAATTTGGTCTGTATTTCGTGGCGGCCCAAAGTCGATTTCTAGCGCTCTTCACTGTGCTCGAGATCGATGACTTCACCCAGCGCAAGTCGCGATACGCGGCTTTTGTTAGCAGTGGCGGAGAATCAGAGGGGTAACGAAGGGTGCGCCAAACCTGATGCCCAGCCCTTTCGGCGCGACTCAAGAGCCGGGCGCGCGAGGCGTAGTTCCTCACAAAAGCGACCGTGCGCTCCCACTTCTGGCGAACCACAGGCCAAAGGGTTGAGGTCTCCACAATCAACCCCGCCCGCACTCCAATCCCAGGTACACTTGTATCCTCGATCGCGGGAGAAGTCACCGAATCCCCGGGCAGGGCAGGTGACGCCTGCTCATGTTCTGTCCAGGTTCCGCGCGTCGCTTCTGTGGCACGAGTTTCCTCACCCGATTCGTGCGACTCTTGCGGCGGTGTCGTATCGACGCCTGCAGCCGGAAGGTTGTGCTCGGGTTCACTCTGCAGAAATCCGGGCATCGGGTCGGACGCATTCTCATCGTTCTCTAATATCCTTTGCAAAGCCGGAATGATCCGGTGGATCAACTGCAGCATTGCTGTTGGTTCCAGCGCCACGCTCTGTCCCAGCCCCGCTTCCGCAGCCTTGCTGAGCGCCTGTTCCAGCACGTCGGCTAGTAAGTGGATATTGGCCGCGTCACGCTCCGTGAATGCATTGAGCTCATCCGAAAACGCGGCTAACGCTCCCGCAACTCTATGTCCTTGATAAATCGGCTCGACTAGCAAGGACTTGGCGCAGTCGGGACCATTGCTGGCGTCGTAGAACGTACCTATTGCGGTTGGGTTGCCCAGGCGGGGCATCGAATCCTTGCTGAGCCGGCAGGAGGTCGCTAGCTTCGAAATCACCTCAAGCCGCAATCGCTCATCGTTCGATGCGTTTCCTGCCCCTGCGCAATAGAAGATCTCATCCTTTGTGAATAGCCACACGCCGGCACCGCCGGCACCAATCAGTCCCTGGGTTAGCTTCACGAGCCGGTTTATGGCCGCATTCAGGTCTAGACTTCCGCTCTTTACCTCCTGCCGGATCTGGATCAGGTCCATTAGCGACTGAGAGTCAATCCGATCGCCCGCGCTCCCGCGAACTGCCTGCGTTAGTACGTGCCGGAATTGAGTGGATAGGAATTGCTTGAAGGATCGGCGATCGATGGACAATCGCTGGCTCATATGTTTGTAGGGGTGTCCTTCGGACGGTCGCGATCCACGAAAGACCAAAGCCCCTTTCGCAATGGACATAATAGAGTTTCTGATCCAAGCGTGGCAGGTATCGGAAGGACAAGGCGATGACGGACGAGCGGCCACAACACCTGACCCCGCCAATCCAAAGGGCCTATGCGTAATTATCTCCCTGCCTGCGCGAAGGAATGCAACGCAGTATTTCCCGAAGCCACAACTCCGGCAGTCTGCAGAGCTATTCGGTTCGTGATTTGCCTGCTAGATGAAGCCCTTCTTCGGCTATACGAGGCACAGCCAACTGATCTCGTGTCTTACTATCGAGCGAGCAGCACGAGCCGCCAACGTTTCCCGCTAACCGAACGGTTAACGAGAGCTATCCCAGTGGCTAAAGAAGATGGCCTTTCTAAGTTTCCGAAGAAAGCTCATGGATGCATTTTCTACAGCCTACAAGGAATCTTGCTCTTCGCTGGCACAGGTGAGGACGGCATCACACGTGCTTCCTCACGGTTGTTGAGGGCGCCTGGAGTTGAGGGCACTCGGGGAGGTGGGCCATGAAGACGCATTCCCTCTGCACGCTCCGAACCGGAGATGGCAACGGGTCGATGTTGTGGCTGTTTGCATTGATCACCGCTCTGGGGCTGATCTGTCAAGCGGGTTACGCGCAGGACTGTGCTCAATGCGCCACGAACGCCCTTCTGCAGGATCCCGAACTACCTACGGGAGAATGGTTGTTGACGAAACAGGTGAACGAAGTCAATGTACTCTTCGTGGCCGCACACAATGGCGAACCCGTTGCTGACCTCTCGCAGAACGACATTGTTGTTAGGGACAATGGCAAGGCGCCTAAGGCCATTCTGGGCTTTCGCAATGAACAGGAGCTGCCGTTGCGTGTAGGTGTGGCGATAGATACCAGCAGTTCTGTGACCTCGCGCTTTCGGTTTGAGCAGGCTGCGGCGAGCGCATTTTTTCGCCAGGCAATGAAGCGAAATAGCGACCTAGGCTTCGTCATGGGATTTGAAAACTATTCCACGGTAACGCAGGATTTCGTCGCCGATCCGGATCTACTATCGCAAGGTGTGGAGAAGCTGACCATCGGAGGGGGAACCGCACTCTACGATGCAGTACGTGCCGGTTGCCAGAAACTGCTGCATCGTCCAGAACAGGACGTCGTCGCGCGGGTACTTGTAGTTCTATCTGACGGCCAAAACGATGCCGGTGAAGTCAGTTTGGGGGGCGCCATCGATGCCGCCCAGGAAGCCGAGGTCACCATCTATGCCATCAGCACAAACTACTCGATGTCGTCTATTGGTGTGCAAGATCTCGCCGCCGAACAGGGCAACTCGGATCTCCGCAAGCTAGCGGAGCAGACTGGCGGTCGAGTACTCCATCCGTCCGATCCAAAGGCGGTGGCGAAAGCCTTCGCCAAAATCAGCGAGGAGTTGCGCAGTAGGTACGCTGTTTCCTACAAGCCGGCAGACTTCACGCCGGATGGACGCTTTCGAAAAATCAAAATTGAAGCTCGAAAGACTGGAGAAAAGCTGGAAGTTCATGCGCGAAAGGGATATCGTGCCAGGCTCGCGTCCTCGCTCAGTTCCGATTTCTCCGGGGCACATGGGAACGTAATCATTTCGAAAGCAGCGGCTACCCAGAGTAACGGCTTCGAGTGGCGTATTCTCCTAGGCCCTACGCACAACTGGCAAGTCCCAAGCACGGAGCTCAGCACGACACCGCAGTTAATGTCGTCAATAGAACGTTGCGAGTTGTGTGGCGAGTCAACAGGCGATGGCAGACCATTTACGACGAATTCTGCAGGCCAATACCCAATCCACGTCGCATGTTCAGGCAGTGATGAGTTCCTCGTTAACGGCCATCGGCCCGCACCGATAACCTGGCTGCGTTTTCTGAGGAGCTGCGTTAGCGGTTAGAGGACTCTCCGGTGAACCGTGCAACCAGTTGCTGGTTGAATGCTGCGCTTCAGGTGGGATGTCGACCATGAAGACGACGCCCCGCCGGGCTGCTCGACGTTGTGGAGCGCTTACGAACTCGATTGCAAGCAGGTACTGCTCACTCCACCTCCAGGCCCGGAGAACTCGGACATGTTAAACCAGCAGAACGGAAGAGCCTCCGGTCTTTCGTCGGGCTCTCGTTGGCGACTGTTAGTCGCCTCGCCATCCCGGACGCGGCAGGATTGAAGGACTACCGCTGCATCCCCGTTCCGTTGATGCCCGGCCGGTCCGAGCCTGCGCCACAGAGCCAAAACTGTCTTGGTTACATTAGCGAATGAGGCTCCAAGGATAGATGCCAACATTGATTTTCATAATCATATAGCTGAAGCCACCGGGGTCAGGCTTGGGCTGGTGCGGCGTATCCGGCGGAATGAGGAGCCAGTCGCCTGTCTTTACATTGAGGGTCTGCGCGTCGACTACTGGTTGCCCGCGATATTCGCCCGGCACCGGGCCATCCTTGTCCATTAGGTTCTTACGGTTCTCGATCTTCCCCCCCACGATCATCTGACCGGAGCCGCCGGTGAAAACATAGAAATCATAGGCGCCGGCGTGCTGCTCGGCGTCATCCCAAACGCTCTTGACTTTGGTGAGGCTCAGCACTGGCTGGTCGCGATGGACGCGGTAGAGCATGAACATGCTGAAATTACGTGTGCTCACCGCCACAGGTCCGCCACCGAACGACTGACTGCTTCCGCTACCGGGCTGACTCAGCAACTTGGAGGCCTTCTCGGCCATCTCGGCGTGTGCTTTCTTGATGTCGTCGATACTCCAATGCGTGACCGGCGGCGCGTCGGACGCAAGCGGAGGATCACCCGGATTGTTGAACCCGAAGGGCATGACTTCAGGCTTATTGCTCTGCGCGAGAGCATGTTGAACTACCGACAAATCGTCGAAGTGCCCAGTGACGACAGGCTGCGAAGCCGGCCTTGTGGCATGGCCGACGATGTATCCGATCAGCGCGGCACCGATTACGACCAGGGCAAACATTCTCTTCATGCGTCAAACCTCGGATGATGGAAGTCGCGAGAACTCGGGACCTCTTTTCAGTGTTGACAGTTAGATGTCCATTGTCATTTCTTATCTGGTTTCGTCGCTTCGAACGGGATCTCTTTCAAAAACTCCGTCTTGTGCTGGAGTTCTGTCTTACCCGCGGGAAATTTATTGACACTCAACACGTAAGCCAAGATATCGGCCTTGTATTGCCGGCTCAGCCGCCCGGGCTTGTCTTGCGGCATGGTTCTACGAATCCTTTCGAACAGGTCGCCGAGCGTGAGGCCATTCCAATTGGCCATGAAAGGCCCGCCTGAAAGCGGAGGTGCTTCTCCGGCTCCCTTCAGCGTATCGCCGTGGCACGACGCGCAGCTTTCGCGATAGAGCGGCTCGCCACGCTTGGCTTGTTCTTCCGTATACACTCCGTCCCAAACCGAACGCGCATCCGGGGGGGACTCTGCTCGCGGAGCTTGTGCACGAAGCGTGCGGTAAGATGCCCCGATCGCCAGTGCAACCAGGATCGCCACGGCCACAACTCTCATGTTCATTCATCCTGGTTTCGCAGCCCTGGTTCTATCACCATGCTCATTGCTCCTCGGACGGAAGTGCAAACGCAATGTACTCGCCTGAGTAGTTGCCGCCGCTGACGGCAATGACGATGTATTGTTTGCCGTTCAGCATGTAAGTCATGGGCGAACCGCTCTCGGGCGCGGGCATGTAGATCGCGCCGACTTCTTTGCCGGTCTTTTTATCGTAAGCCCGCAGCATGGCGCCTCTGGGATGGTCCGGACCCGTCGTCACCATGCCGTCTCCGGCGATGACCAGGGTCTTGGTAACTAGCGTGCCGACGTTCCAGGTCTCTTGCCCGGTGCGTTGAATTTTAAGTCCCTTTAGCGCTGGATGATTGCGGATCAAGTCTGGTGTTTCACCATGAGCGATTTGCCAAACTATCTCACCGGTGTCCAGGTTGATCGCCGAGATAGTTCCATACGGCGGTTTGATCAACGGCAGGCCATCCACGCTCAAAACAGTCCACTCGTCACCGATTCCAGCCGGTTTCTTGACGGGCTTCGGGGCATCGGCGCTGGAGTCGGTGCCCGCTGCGTTGATCATTCGCACTTCTTTTCCCGCAGTGCCGTAGACATAATTCATGTCCGAGAGTTCTCTCGGAGGAGGCACAAGTCCGATTGGCTCAAGGCAGGCATTGCAGGCAAAGGCATACAGCAGGTGTGTCTCGGGATCGTAAGAGCCGCCCGGCCAGTTCGTCCCCCCGTCCGCCGTCCCCAGCGTAAGCGTGGCCAGCGGACCGTCGATCTTGCTCACCACCGGGGGCGTAAACACGGGGCCTAAATGGTATCTTGAGACAAGGGCCTCAGCCTGCTTGTGAAACTCGGGCGTGAAGTCGATCAGATCGTCGATCGATACACCGTTTCGGCTATAAGCGGGTGGCTTGGTCGGGATCGGCTGAGTCGGTGAGTACCATTCGCCCGGCACGCGGCCAACTTCCACCGCCCGCTCCTTGATCGGCCACACCGGTTTTCCAGTTACTCGATCGAATACATAAAGAAATCCCTGCTTGCTCGGCTGGGCGACCGCCTTCACCGGGCGACCGTTGACCGTAATATCGGCAAGGATTGGCGCAGAGGATATATCCATGTCCCAAAGAGGGTGGTGCACCAATTGGAAGTGCCACTTCCGCTCTCCGGTTTTCAGATCTACACAGACTAGACTCTCGCCGAACAGATTGTTTCCCGGCCTGTGCCCGCCGTAAAAATCACCTGTCGGGGATTCGACTGGCAAGTAAACCAGCCCGAGTTGCTCGTCCACCGTGATCTGGGTCCACACGCCCGTGTTGCCGGTGTATTCGGCCGAGCCGTTCAACCAGGTGTCGTAGCCGAACTCGCCTTTCTCCGGGATGGTGTGGAAGATCCAGAGGCGCTTGCCCGTGCGCACGTCGAACCCGCGCACGTAACCTTTATTGTTGCGCATGCTGCTGGGGGTGAAACCCTCCCGGAACGCCGCGCCTACTATTACCGTGTCTCCGGCCACGATCGGCGTCGAATGCAGCCCAATCTCCCCAGTGACCAGATCCGGAAAAATTGTCTGATCATCGTCCAGCTTGAGATCGACTATCCCGTTGTTTCCGAAGGAAGGTACGAGCGCTCCGGTCTTCGCGTCCAGACAGACGAGCCGATAGCCCGGGGTAAAATACAGGATGCGTTCTTCTTTGCCGTTTGACCAATAGGCCAGCCCACGGCCCGACAGTTGGCGAGGAGCGGCGGCGCCACGGTTTCCCTCATGCTCGCCGTGTACCCAGAGTAGTTCCCCCGTAGCGCCATCGACGGCGATGGCTGACCGGCGCGATCCGGCCGTGGTGTAGAGAATGCCATTGACCATCAGCGGCGTCCCTTCCAGTTTGTACTCCGGCCGGTTGCCGAAGTTGTCGGTCTTTAAGCGCCAGGCTACTTCAAGGTCGTTAAAGTTGGAGGCGTTGATCTGATCGAACGGTCGGTACCTGGTACCGGCGAGATCGGCGGCGTAGGTTGGCCACTCAGTTTCCTTGGCGTGATACTGGCCGTAAGCTCCCATCGGCATCCCAGCGAGCCCAAAGACAACGGACCAGACCATCTGGTTCCACTGGTTGCTTTTTCTCAAATGCATGTTCGCCTCGCCGCAAAGGCGGAAAATCCACTTTCAACCCAACTGCTTCATCTGCCCTAACGCTACTTTCATTTTTGCTTTCTGCTCATCAGTGACGTCCGCGTGAGGCGGCCGCTGATAAGTCTGGCGAGTCCCCATTTGGAGGCTGAGAGCGTACTTCATTGCGCCAAACTGATATCCACCCGCCGGTTCCAGCAACTTTATCGCGGCATCCAACGTGGCCAGCGGTTCAACGAGACTCCTGCCCGCCCGCTTGGCCACAAACACCGCCGCTATTTGCCGGGTAAACAAATTACCTTCCATTAGGATGGCGCCCATGCCATTTTCAAGCGCAGTCTTGAGATTAGTTACGGTGCCAGTCCTCATATTCAGCTTGGGAAACTCCCGCACAAATCGCTCGTAGTCCGGAACGCTGTCGTCAGAATCTTTGATCCCGGCGAGATTGGGGTATTTTTCCAGGCTGTGCAACAACTCGATCGATAGGGGCACACCGCTCGTATCTGGTATGTGGTACAAATTGATCGGAATTGTCACCTGCTCGAAGATCAATGAGAAGTACTTGGACAGTCCTTCCAGCGGCGGATGCTTGTAATAGAACGGTGGGACGATCAGCAAGCCATCCGCGCCGTTGGCGGCGGCGTGCTGTGACAACTCGATAGTCTCAGGAAAATTCGAGGTGCCCGGTGAGACAATGATGTTTAACCCATTTCGGTGCTTGAAGGCCGTCTCGGCGACTTTCTTCCGCTCGGCCACGGAAAAAGAGGGGTATTCGCCTGTCGTGCCCAGCACCACAACTCCATCGACCCCGGTCGCCTTGAAATAGGCCATCATTTCCGTGTAAATGGCTTCGTCGAACTTCAAGTTCTTGTCGCAGGGAGTTAAAGCCGCCACCCAAAATAGACATTTGTCCCCGGCAGTTGCAGCCTGAGCCGTGCGCCTGGCGCCCGGCGCTTCTGCTACTGGTCCCGCTCCAACCATTCCGAGGGCGGCCGTTGCGGCTGCAGTCCCCAGAAAGGTTCTTCGCGTCGTCTGCATGTTCCCTCCTTGTCCGGAAGTCTGACGAAGTCTAAGGCAGGCCATTCGAAAACGCAAAAGCCGGTGTGTGGTCGCTCGGTGGCGACTGTTCTGGTTCGCCGAAATGCCTGATGCAGACCCGTGATGTTACCCGCTGGTGATATCATGCGGCTGCGATGGGCAACGATTGGCTGCAATTCCATGGCCCAGGTACTCACGTATGGACAATGAAACTGGGACACGACGACGATTCCTGATTTGTTCAGTAGCGGGAATGAGTTCAGCCTGGTTGACGCTTCATTGGCCCGCAGTTCTCGCCGCTCAGGGCCATGCTCATCGGGCGGCTGAGTCGCCGGTACCTGTGCCTCTGCAATTTTTTTCCGCCGGGCAAGCCACTGAGATTGAAGCCGCCACCGCGCAGATTATTCCCTCAGACGACACACCCGGCGCACGCGAGGCGCAGGTCATTCATTTTATCGATCGCGCTCTGATCACCTTTGACCGCGACAAGCAGCCTTCCTATACGCACGGCCTAGAAGATTTTCAGGCAAAAACGCGGGAACTTTTTCCCGGGGCAAGGAGGTTCTCGGACCTGACATCCGCGCAGCAGGTGCAGGTACTGGAGGCGATCGAGAAGACCAGCTTTTTCGAACTCCTACGCCTGCACACCATCATGGGGTTTCTCGCGTCACCTGAATACGGCGGCAACTACAACCAGGTGGGATGGAAGTTGATCGGATTCGAAGACAAGCATGTCTTTAGTCCCCCGTTCGGGTACTACGACGCTGAATACAACAAGGGCCACTGACAGAACCTCACCTTCAGAGCTGGAAAATGACAAAATTCGAAACGGCGACGGCAGTTGATTTTGCTGTAGTGGGCGCGGGCGCGGCGGGAGGCGTGGTTGCGAAGGAACTTTCAACAGCTGGGTTCCAGGTGGTGGTGCTTGAGCAAGGGCCCTACTTGCGCGCGGAAGACTTCGTGCATGACGAACTGAAGACCAAGCAGGTTTGGGCCCCGCCTTACATTGGCCAGGATTTTCTCACCAACGACCATTCACGCCAGCCCAACACTTTCCGCAAGACTGATAAAGACGAGGCGGTTGTAGTGCCCACCGTCCAATACGGGAAGTGCGTGGGCGGCGGTACAGTTCACTTCACTGCCAACTACTGGCGCTTTCACGAAATCGATTTTGTTGAACGCAGCCGCTGGGGCCTGATTGCCGGCACCGGCTTTGCAGATTGGCCGATCAGTTACGCGGAATTGGAACCTTATTACACCAAGGCGGAATGGGAGATCGGCGTTTCCGGTTTGGCGGGCGCGAACCCCTTCGATCCTCCGCGATCGAAGCCTTATCCCCTGCCGCCGTTGCCGGTGAAGTCTTCGGGGGTACTGCTCGAACGTGGCGCTCGCAAATTGGGTTGGCATCCTTATCCCGCTCCTATGGCGATTCTTTCGCAACCGTATAGAGGCCGATCGGCCTGCATGCATTGCGGTTTCTGCGAGGCGATGGGCTGCGAGTGGGGGGCCAAGTCCAGCAGTCTGGCCAGCGTCATTCCCATGGCAGAGGAAACCGGACGTTGTGAAATCCGCACGGGTTGCTATGTGCGGAAGATCTCCACCGACAAGAGCGGCCGCGTAGATGGAGTGATCTTCTTCGATGCGCAGCAGCAAGAACAGTTTCAGAAGGCGAAGGCGGTCGTGGTCTGCGCCAACGGCGCGGAAACACCGCGCCTGCTGCTGCTCTCGAAATCGAATCTGTTTCCTGACGGACTGGCCAACTCGAGCGGCCTGGTAGGAAAATTGCTGATGTTTGAATGCGAGTCGGGAGCTTTCGGAAGTTTCGAACATCCCTTGAACGAATACAAGAGCGTACAGGTCACGCGCCTCGTGCAGGATTTCTACGACTCCGATCCCAAGCGCGGTTTTTACGGCGGAGGAGGAATCGACGCCCGGTCCGACTACTACCCAATCTCATACGCCTTGGGCAATTTGCCGCCCGACACGCCGCGCTGGGGCGCAGGGTTTAAGCGGGTCATCAAGGAGGACTATAACCGCACCATGATGGTGTTCGCTCACCTCACCTCGCTGCCGCTCGAGTCCAACACCATCACGCTGGATCCGGAGGTGAAAGACGCCTGGGGCTTGCCTGCTCTACGGGTGACGTACAAGAATCATCCCGATGATTTGAAAAATATGAAGTTCTTTCGAGATCGCTCGCTGGAATTACTCGACGCTGCCGGCGCGCGGAAGAAATGGGAATTGGGAATTGATGAAGTCACCGTCTCAGCTCACCTGATGGGTACGTGCAGAATGGGAAATGATCCCAAAAGCTCGGTAGTGGACAAGTACCACCGCGCCCACGATGTACCCAACCTTTTCATCGTGGACGGGAGCAGTTTCGTGACCAGCGGACGAAACCAACCGACTTGCACAATCCAAGCACTCGCCTACCGCGCTTCTGATTACATTACCCGTCAGGCCAAGAGCGGAAGCCTCCCGTAGTTGGTTTGAGCTGAGATTGACACCGTGCGACGATTCTGCAAAAGCCGTGAAACACTTTGGCGGCGGCCTGCGCCAAGAGTCCCGCCGCGTACGGGCTTGGACACGACTCGCTGCTGGTAAGCTCGCCTATTTCACTAGGCGCCAGGTCCTGCGCATAGTCGGTGGGCTGTCCACACCGAGACCCCGAATTTCTTGGCCAAGATTCTGAACGTCACTCTTCCGTGCATCCGTTGCTTTATCAAGTCCGCGACTTCTTGGCGCGTCAATTTGCGCAAAGGGGGTCGACCCAAAACCTTGCCATTCGCTCGGGCAAGGCAGGCAAATGTGGGAAAATCCAGCGAATTTATGTCGGCGAGCAGCCGATACGAGCAATGGGAGTGGGGATCAATCTCCGGGGGAAATCGCCAAGTTCGAGGCCGGGGCAGCAATCGCGCAATTCTTCAGTCGGCACCGTGGCAGGGTTACGTATCCGGTCGCCATGTCCCCAACCACCCAGCTGCCCTCTTCTCCCCAGCACCAGTAGTAGTACGCCAGGTAGGCACAGAGGATACCGTCGAGCAGATCGTCGAATTGTTTGTATACGGCGCCTCTGTAGCCGGTGATGTCGATCCCGATCTGGCTCCGGACTTCGTCCTAGAACTTCAGAGCTGGCTCCCGACACTCTAACGACCGCAACCGAGCCCGGTAGATTTCCCATTCACTATGGACTTCGGCCAGGCCCGCTCCGGCTTGTGCTTGTATCGGAGAGCGCGACGCGTACTGCACGATTCCGCGCTGCCCCGAGCGACGATGACGCACGCGTGAGCCATACCGCAAGGGGCCGGAACCCGCGACCTTACCCCACAGAGACCAACGGAAACCCTCGGAGCGCAAGCCGCGCCGTTGTTGGCGACGGTGGGCGGTGAAGCAGCCGAACGTTGGCGCAAATTCATGGAGATTGCGAGAGACTACTTCACTCAGTCGGGAGTGATGTTCGTGGAGGTTGAGGAGGCAACGAGTTCACACAGGATTCCCCTGTTATCTAAATGACAACAAATGCGGTAGGCAAAAGAAAGTCAGCCGAGAATTGCCAGGGGCCGGATTGTTGGACGGGCACTCCTGTATCAGCCTGCCACGCGCAAAAGGTCGTTCAAACTTTTGCAGCCGTAATGTGCTCTCGTCCAAAACCAGCCGGTATGGTGGTTGGTCAGCCAGTCACCCACTTCTGCTGATGCGGCGTCCTAAGGCGGGAAGGTACTTCCCTTGCACAGGAACATCCTGACTGGCCCTAATATAGCGACCTAAATCCTCGGCACTCCTGGACACAAGAACTCATGATTTCATGTCCTACCTTGTCGCAGGCATAGACATAGTCTTCACCCTTCAGTTAACTTGTGGTGGCCTGACATGCGGACTAAGCCCATGAGAGTCACGCGGGGGAGAGCCTGAGGCTTTTCAGCAGCGGCCTGACGGCGACGGCCGTTTCTTTGCGCGATCGGCCTTATGATTGCTTGCTAGCCGAGAAAGCTCTGGATCGGGCGGCCCTCTTGCGACTGCTCGGCACGTCGCCGGTGGCGGCTCCGCCGTTCGCTGCCGAGCGCGTATTAGTTATGGACCCAGAGTTCCCTGTCACGCAAGAGGCCGCGGCTCATGTGGTTCCAATGGCGCACAATTTTTGCTTGACTCATGGTGTCCAATGGAGTACAAGAGAGTTGTGCAGACAGTTGTCGAGACGCCTACTTGATCTCGCAATTGCCAACAAGCTCTTTAGCGAGGAGGAGCGTGCGGACATCGTGGCACTGGTTGCGGCTGACCCAGAATGTGGAGACCTGATCCGTGGAACGGGCGGATTTCGAAAGGTCCGGGTTGCACGCAAAGGAATGGGCAAGAGTGGCGGGGCCCGGGTTGTGTATATCTGGCGCAACGAGAGATTTCCGGTTTTTCTTATTGCGGTTTTTCCGAAGAATGAGAAAGAAAACTTGTCGATGGCAGAGCGCAACGCGCTAAGGAAACGGGCTGATAGTATTTTCGAGGCCTACGAGAGGTAGCATGAAAACGCAACTCGAGCAGATGATGGATGGCCTGAACGACGTTGAGGCTTTCCTTGCTGGGGAGCAAGAAGGATTCAAGGCACATGTGCCCCAGGAAGTTGACGTGAAAGCGATCCGAAATCGACTTGGCATGACACAAGCCAGATTCTCTAACATGTTCGGGTTCAGCCTAGACGCTATCAAGCACTGGGAGGGAGGGCGGAGGACCCCAGAAGCGCCGGCTCGCACTTTGCTCACTGTCATCGACAAGAATCCCGCTGCCGTCCTCACCGCACTGAATCCCGCTGCGTTCGCTGCCGCTGTCGGCCCTTCTAAACCCACCACTGTCCACGGCAGAGTTGATAGAAAGCGTCAGACATCTAGTGGCGTTACAAAACGGAAGGCCTATTCTGCCGATGTGAAGAGAATCACGAAGTGAAAAAAAACAGCTTCCGGTCACCGCGAGCGCAAGGGCTACTCAGACTCGGGCGAACGAGCGACGACTTCTTGAACCCGTGATTTCAACCCACGATCGTCGCGTCTCCAACGACTTTTCAAAGACTTAGGCGGCCACCCCTGGAGTCACTTAAGTTGTTGAGACTACAGCATAACGTAGCACTGAAAAGGCACAGTTCACGCACTCGCGAACCGATCGGGGACTGGGGACTAAATTGGGGACTAGGGCCTGTTTCTTGCACGAACTTACAGGTGCTTAGGTGTCATCCGTGCGCTTGTAAGTTGTTTTGTATCAATTTCCCTTTGAACTCATAACCCAACGATCTGTTCCGGTGCCGTTGTTTTTTGAGAGTGACCTAAACGTCGATTTTTGGGCCATTTCTAGTGGCACCGCACATCCGCCAAATTGTCATCGTGACACGAGCGTTGGCCGCGTTTCTGCGTACTCAGAGAAGGCATGGCTGAGCCGCGCCGAACGCGCGGCTCGCTTCAAGTTCACGTTGACTATTTGTTTGATCGCCTGCACGACTCGAAGCTCGCCCAGGCCTACGGTATTCTGGTGCCCGTTCGGGAGCGCCCCGTCGGCGGCAGCGTGAAGGAGTTCGATCATGAGGATAGCGGCAATCTACGCACGGGTCTCGTCCGAGCAGCAGCGCGAAGCGAACACGATTGCGAGCCAGACGGCGTCGTTGATCGAGTTTGCCCAAGGACACGATCTGGAAGTGCCCAAAGAGTGGGTCTTCGAAGATGACGGCTATAGTGGAGCGACGCTGGAGCGGCCGGGCCTTGAACGGGTGAGAGACCTGGCCGCCGAAGGGCAGATCCAGGTCGTGTTGGCTTACGCACCGGACCGGCTGAGCCGCAAGTACGCGTATCAGATTCTGCTGATCGAGGAGTTGGCCCGCAACGGGGTAGAAACGCTGTTTATCAAAGCGCCGCAGGGATCCAGCGCGGAGGATCAACTGCTTGTGCAGTTCCAGGGAATGATAGCGGAGTACGAAAGGGCTCAGATTCTGGAGCGATCACGCCGTGGTAAGCGACACCGGGCGCACTCGGGTGAAGTCAGCGTTATGAGCGGCGCTCCGTATGGATACCGTTATGTCCGCAAGACCGACGAGTCCCCCGCCGCGTACGCCGTGCTTGAGGCCGAGGCCCGTGTGGTTGAGCGCATATATGAGATGTACACGGTTGAAGGACTCAGCATCGGCGAGATCACTCGCCGGATCAACGCCGAAGGCATCCCGACTCGCAAAGCAAGCGCCCGCTGGGAACGATCGACTGTCTGGGCCGTGTTGCGTAACTCTGCGTATCGTGGTGTCGCCTGTTTCGGCAAGACCCGCGCCTCTGCACGGACGCGCGTCATCCGTCCGCTGCGTCGGCGGGGTGTGGTTACGCCCAGCACCACAGCCGGCCACGAGCGCCCGCGCGAAGAATGGATCGAGATCCCCGTGCCGGCACTGGTAAGCGAAGAGAGCTTCGCCCGTGCCCAGGAACTCCTTCAGGAGAACAAAATACGATCGCGCCGTCGAACCATCGAGCCAAGTATCGTGCAGGGGCTGGTCAGCTGTCAGAAGTGCGGCTACGCCTTCTCGCGTACATCCACGCAAACGAGCGCACGCAAAATCCACTACTACAAATGTATTGGTTCCGATAGCTGGCGAAAACTGGGTGGTCCTGTTTGCGACAACGGCCGCTTTGTCCGCCAGGATCTGCTCGATCAGATCGTCTGGGCCGAAGTCATTCGACTGCTGGAAGACCCCACACTGATCCAGCAGGAACTTGACCGTCGGCTTACGGCGGCGCGCTCCGCCGATCCGGCCAAAAAGCGCGAACAAAGTCTGCAAAGGGAATTAGCGCATGTTGGCAAGGGCATCGAACGCCTTCTCAGCGCCTACCAGGAAGCACTCATGTCGATCGAACAGTTGCGGGAGCGTATGCCTGCACTACGCCAGCGTGAACAGGCGCTCCGCGCTGAGT
>WNFF01001658.1_pt1 | contig 20635 bp, 18 predicted proteins | sample 5400441 | NCBI WGS metagenome assembly WNFF01 (sample SAMN13153345, study PRJNA577476) | soil metagenome | isolation source: 120 cm saprolite under Douglas fir tree site 2 hole 3 replicate 1 | place: USA:California | collected 2015-04-18
GCTGCAAGTTCGCTACGGCATTGAGCGCTATTTCGTCCCGGAGGGGGAAGGCAGAAAGCTTGAAAGCGCACGCAACCAACGCAAGGTCACCGTCGTCGCAGCCGTTGCGCCGACAGGCCGCGCCGCGATCAAGCGTCTGCTGATCGACGGCGAGCCGGTCTACGACGAGCCATGGTTTTAGTGTCGGTTTAAGCGGTCGGGCCGGCGCGGCGTCGTCGGTTTGAGGAATCGACCGGTTTCGGAGATGCTCGCTCGCCCTCGTCACTCCTCCTTGTATCCATACTGTGGAACGTTGCCGGTCGCGCCGTAGTATTTGTACGGCAGGAACTTGCCCGACATGGTGATCTTGACGCGGTCGCCGCGCGGATCGGGCTGGCGTTCCATCTGCAGGTCGAAATCGATCGCCGACATGATGCCGTCGCCGAATTCTTCCTCGATCAGGGCCTTCCAGGCCGGGCCGTTCACCATCACAAGCTCGTAGAAGCGATAGATCAGCGGGTCGGTCGGCGGCATCGGCGTGCCGCGATGCGGCACCTCGTTGAGCATCGCCTGCTCGGCGTTGCTCAGTCCGAACAGTTCGGCCGCCTTGGCGGCTTGCGGCTTGGTCAATTTCATCTGCCCGAGCAACGCACCGGTGATCAGCATCGGCGACATTCCGCCGACCTGTTCGCAGATGTGCTTCCAGGTCCAGCCTTTCTCGCGCTTGGTGTCGAGGATTTTTTCGGTGAGATCGGCACGATTCATGGCAGGACTCCTCGGACGGGATGCAGGCAGGGTGAAGTTGGCGAGACCGTCTCTTGCAATTGATCCGCTTGCGATTGATAGGCTTGCAATTGATATGCCACCGCCTGCGAGCGGCCAAGCCGACACGGTTGACCTGGGCCACGTTGAGACGACAAATTCAAAGAGGTCCTCGACGGAACGCGACCAGCGAGGAGACATGCGGCGTATCGCAGCGATATTTCTGGCCATCGTTCTGCTGGTGTTTTTGCCAGTGATTATTCCGGTGGTCGCGCTTCTTGACCGCGCTTATCGCAAGCAGCTGAGGGCCGCCGCCTGCGCGTTTGCGTGCCTTTCGTGCGGCGGCATTCTGGGACTTGAATCGATCCGCCTTGCCGATGCGCAATGGGATGAGCATTTGCGCGAACTGCGAGAGAAGTACCCGTCAACACGTTTCCGCCTGGTGCGACACGTCCGTGCAATCTGCCCTGCGTGCGGTGTTCGTTACGCTTTCTCGGAGCGCGAAAGAACTTTCGTGCAAATACGTATTGATCGGGGCCTCTCGGCCGCGGACGACGTCCCTAGAACCCTCCCCTGAAGGGGGAGGGTCGGACTGCCGAAGGCAGTCCGGGGTGGGGTGGCGGCGGTGCCACGAGACAGCCCGGGAGGATTTTGCGGCACGGCCGTCACCCCCACCCGGCCCGCTTGCGCGGGCCGACCTCCCCCCAGCCGAACCTCGCTATAGCGAGGGTTCGGCCACTTAACAAAATGACCGAAGTCGGCAACAGCCGACTTCGGTTGGGGGAGGTGATGTCGCGATGCTATCCCGTACGCAAATAAGGCCTCGCATCCGGCGTCAGCGTTTGCGCGCCTGATGCCAGCCTACGACCGCATCAGGGACAGAATCGGTCGAGGCAAAATACGGCTTGATGTCGATGAGCGGCGTGCCGTCGAGACAATCGAGGCCCACGACAGAGAGCCGGTTATCGGAAATCCGCAGCAGCGTCACCACGCTCGTTGCAATCGGGTTCGGACGCGCCGGCGAACGGAGCGCAAACGTGCCGCGCGGCTCGCCGTAATGACGCGGCACTTGCAGCACCAGGTCGCGCCGGGACTTGTCCATCCAGTAGAGCACGAGCAGATGGGAGCAGCTCTCGACCCCCTTGAGCGCCGCCGCATAGCGCGGATCGACTTCGATGGTGCAGACCGCGTCGGATTCACGTGCGTTCTTGGGGCATTCCTCCCGACGGGTCCAAGGCGTGCGAATCCGCCCAATGAAATACACGCCGGCGTCGATCTTCTCAGGCAACGGGACGGCGACCTCGCCCGCCCGGATGCCGAACTCTTCGTCCGCCATGTGGTTCTCCGTTCGGGTGGGCCCGCGGTGGCGAGCGGGCACCATCCCACAATGCGTCGTTGGAATTAGTTGCATAAAGATATCTTTATGTCTATCTATTGTTGGATTGGGCTGCTATCCTGGCCCAACCGATTGGGAAGGGTCCCACTATGAATGCGCAGATCGCCTTCGACGATCTGAACGCCACCCTCAAGGCAACAGGGGAGGAAACCCGTCTTCGCATTCTCTGCCTCCTCGCCGAGGCCGAACTCACTGTTTCGGAACTCACGGAAATCCTGCGCCAATCGCAGCCACGGATATCGCGCCATCTCAAGTTGCTGGCGGAGGCGCAGTTGGTGGAGCGGTTCCGCGAGGGCTCCTGGGCTTTTTTCCGCCGCGCCGAGTACGGCCCGGCGGCCGCCGTCGCCGCGCATCTCGTCGGCGCCCTCGATCCAGCTGACCCCATCGTTGCGCGCGACCGCGAACGGCTCGCCGGTGTCCGGGCGGCGCGGGTCAAAGCGGCGCAGGACTATTTCCGCCGCCACGCAGCCGAGTGGGACCGTATCCGCCGGCTTCACGCCGCCGACGATGCGGTCGAGGCGGAAATCCGTGCCTTGCTGCTGGACCGCCCGTTTCGTTCCCTGCTCGATCTCGGCACCGGGACGGGCCGCATTCTTGAATTGTTCAGCTCAGAGATCGAGCGCGGTCTCGGGATCGATCTCAGCCGCGAGATGCTGGCTGTCGCCCGCAGCCGGCTCGACCACGCCGGCATCCGCAATTGCAGCGTCCGGCAGGGCGACATCTTCGATCTTTCCATGCCGCGCGACTCCTCCTGGTCGTCGACTTTGCGCCGCATGAGCTTGAGTTCCTGCGCGAACAGTATGCCCATCGCCGGCTCGGCTTTGCGCCCGAGGCAGTAGCGCAATGGATGGAGCAGGCGGGGCTCGAAGGCGTGGTGCACAAGAGCGTCGCGCCAGAGCCCGGCTCGGAACGCAAGATCGCGGTGTGCCTCTGGCTTGCCCACGATCCGCGCCTCGCGATCGCCGGCGGACGCGAGGTCGCGTGATGCAGCCTATGACGCAGCCGCGCGCCAGCCGTTTCGTCCCGCAAGAACGCCGCGTGTGCGTCTCCTTCGAGTTCTTTCCGCCCAAAACCGCGGAGATGGAAACGACCCTGTGGGAAGCAATCACGCGGCTCGCGCCGCTGGCGCCGTCTTTCGTCTCCGTCACCTACGGGGCCGGCGGCTCGACGCGGGAGCGCACCCACGCAACCGTCAAGCGCATCATCGCCGAGACCCCGCTCGCGCCGGCCGCGCATCTGACCTGCGTCGCCGCCGACCGCGCGGAGGTCGATGGCGTGATCCGCTCCTATGTGGCAGCCGGCGTCCGCCACATCGTCGCCTTGCGGGGTGATCCGGTCGGTGGCGTTGCCGAACGCTACGCCCCGCATCCCCAAGGCTATCGTAACGCCGCCGGCCTGGTGGCCGGCATCAAGCGCATCGCCGACATCGAGTTGTCGGTCGCGGCCTATCCGGAGAAGCATCCGGATAGCCCCTCGGTAGAGGCCGACATCGATATGCTCCAGGCCAAGGTCGACGCCGGCGCCGGCCGCGCCATCACTCAGTTCTTTTTCGATAACGACCTCTATTTTCGCTATCTCGATCGCGTACGCGCCCGCGGCATCACGATCCCGGTCGTGCCCGGCATTCTGCCGGTGCAGAACTTCAAGCAGATGCGGATTTTTGCTGAGCGCTGCGGCGCCAGCGTGCCGCCTTGGCTCGCCGACCGTTTCGCCGGGCTAGACGCCGACGCGGCGACACGCCGCCTGATCGCCGCCGCAGTCGCCGCCGAGCAGGTCGTGGACCTCGTCGACCGCGGCATCACGGATTTTCATTTCTACACCATGAACCGCGCCGACCTGGTGTTTGCGATCTGTCACCTGCTGGGTGTGCGGGCGCAGGAGAAGGTCGCATGAGAGCTAATTGTAGGAATCGTCCTTCCCCCCCCAAGCGCAGGGGAAACGCCAATTGCCACCCTCCCCTGGAGGGGGAGGGTCGGACTGCCGAAGGCAGTCCGGGGTGGGGTGACAGCGACGCAGCATTTGGTGAAGCGCTGTCACCCCCACCCGGCCCGCTGGCGCGGGCCGACCTCCCCCCTCCAGGGGGAGGTGGTCAGCGGAAATCGAATCGAGCGCTCCGGCCATGACGTCCATCACCCCGTCTCCCGTCGAAGCCGAACTGCGCCATTGCGCCGGCGAGGGCATTCTCGTGCTCGACGGCGCCATGGGCACGGAAATCCAGGAGCTCAAGCTCGGCGAGGTCGGCTATCGCGGCACGCGCTTCGCTGATTGGCCGACCGATCTGCGCGGCAACAACGACATTCTCATCCTGTCGCAACCGGACGCGGTGCGCGAACTGCATCTCAATTATTTCAGGGCCGGCGCCGATATCGTTTCCACCAACACCTTCTCCTCGACCCGGATCGCCCAGGCCGACTACGGCGCCCAGGATCTGGTCGGGGAGCTCAACCTCAACGGCGCGCGCCTCGCCAAGGAAGCGGCTGCCATTGCATCGCGCGAGGACGGCCGTTCGCGCTTCGTCGCGGGCGCCATCGGTCCGACCAACCGCACCGCCTCGATCTCGCCCGATGTGGCGAACCCCGGTTTCCGCGCTATCAGCTTCGACGAGTTGCGTGTGGCCTATGGCGAACAGGCGCGCGGTCTTCTTGACGGCGGCGCCGATATTCTCCTGATCGAAACGGTGTTCGACACCCTCAACGCCAAGGCGGCGCTCTACGCCATCGCGGAATTGTTCGAGGAGCGCGGCGCGACCGTTCCGGTCATGATCTCCGGGACCATCACGGACCTGTCGGGACGGATGTTGTCCGGGCAGACGCCGGAAGCGTTCTGGATCTCGGTGCGCCACGCCGCCCCGTTTTCGATCGGGCTCAACTGCGCGCTCGGGGCGAAGGAGATGCGCGCCCATATTGCGGAACTCGCCCGCGTCGCCGATACGCTCGTCTGCGCCTACCCGAATGCCGGCCTGCCGAATGAATTCGGCCTCTATGACGAGAGCCCGGAATTCATGGCCTCGCTGCTGGCGGAATTCGCCGACGCCGGGCTTGTCAATATCGTGGGCGGCTGTTGCGGCACCACGCCCGCGCATATCCGCGCCATCGCGGAAGCGGTGCGCGGCAAGCCGCCGCGCCGGCCGCCCGATCCGCCGCGCGAGTTGCGCCTGTCCGGGCTGGAGCCGTTCCGGCTCACGCCGGACATTCCGTTCGTCAATGTGGGCGAGCGCACCAACGTCACCGGTTCGGCGCGCTTCCGTAAGCTCGTCACCGCCGGCGACTATGCGGCCGCGCTCGCGGTAGCACGCGACCAAGTCGAGAGCGGCGCCCAGGTGATCGACGTCAACATGGACGAGGGCCTGCTCGATTCCGAGCACGCCATGACGACCTTCCTCAACCTCATCGCCGCCGAGCCGGACATCGCCCGCGTGCCCGTGATGGTCGATTCATCGAAATTCAAGGTGATGGAGGCGGGCCTCAAATGCTTGCAAGGCAAAGCCATCGTCAATTCGATCTCGCTCAAGGAAGGCGAGGAGGAGTTCATCCGCCACGCCCGGATCGTGCGCCGGCACGGCGCCGCCGTGGTGGTCATGGCGTTCGACGAGCAGGGCCAAGCCGACACCCTCGCGCGCAAGACCGCGATCTGCCGGCGCGCCTACGACATCCTCACCGAGACAGTGGGTTTTCCGCCCGAGGACATCATCTTCGACCCCAACATCTTCGCGGTGGCCACCGGTATCGAGGAACACAGCGATTACGGCGTCGCGTACATCGAGGCGACGCGTTGGATCAGGGCCAATCTGCCGGGCGCCCATGTGTCGGGCGGCGTATCCAATTTCTCCTTCGCGTTCCGCGGTAATGAACAAGTGCGCGAGGCTATGCATTCCGTGTTTCTCTATCACGCGATTGCGGCCGGGATGGACATGGGCATCGTCAATGCCGGGCAGATCGCGGTCTATGACGATCTCGACGCGGAATTGCGCCAAGCCTGCGAGGATGTGGTGCTCAATCGCCGCTCCGACGCAGCCGATCGCCTGCTTGCCATCGCTGATCGGTTTCGCGGGCAGAAGGGCGAGGTCAAGGTTGCTGACGTCGCCTGGCGCGAATGGCCGGTCGAAAAGCGCCTCGCCCACGCGCTCGTGCACGGTATTTCGGATTTCATTGGCGCAGACGTCGAACAGGCGCGCCAGGCCGCCAACCGTCCGCTCGATGTCATCGAAGGCCCGCTGATGGCCGGCATGAACGTCGTCGGTGATCTGTTCGGCTCCGGAAAGATGTTCCTGCCCCAGGTCGTCAAATCCGCCCGCGTGATGAAGCAGGCGGTTGCGTACCTCATGCCCTATATGGACGAGGAGAACGCTCGTACGGGACATACCGTGTCGAGCAGCGCCGGCAAGATCGTGCTCGCCACAGTCAAGGGCGACGTCCACGACATCGGCAAGAACATCGTCGGCGTGGTGCTCCAGTGCAACAATTACGAAGTGATCGATCTTGGCGTCATGGTGCCGGCCGCAAAGATCATCGAGACCGCGAAGCGCGAGAAGGCCGACATCATCGGGTTGTCCGGCCTCATCACGCCGTCGCTTGACGAGATGTGCCACGTCGCGGCCGAGATGGAGCGCGAGGGCTTCGAGACGCCGCTGCTGATCGGCGGCGCCACCACCAGCCGGGTGCACACGGCCGTGAAAATCCATCCGAACTACCGGCGCGGCCAGACCGTGTATGTCAATGATGCCAGCCGCGCGGTGGGCGTCACCGCGGCTTTGCTGTCGGCCAATAAATGCGCGGATTACATCGCCAATATCCGCATCGAATATGCGCGGATCGCCGAGACTCACGCGCGCGGGGAGGAGCAGAAACGGCGCATAAAGCTTTCGACGGCGCGCGCCAATGCCCTCAAGCTCGACTGGGGCGGCAACTACCGCCCGACGCGGCCGCGTGTAGGCACCGTAGCGCTGCGGGATTTTCCGCTTGCCGACCTCGTGCCGTATATCGACTGGTCGCCGTTCTTCTCGACCTGGGAGCTGACCGGCAAATATCCGGCGATCCTCAACGACGACAAATATGGGGCTGCCGCGCGGGCGCTATTCGACGATGCAAAGGCGATGCTCGACCGCATCATCCGCGAAAACTGGTTTGCGGCCCGCGGCGTCGTCGGCTTCTGGCCAGCCAATGCGGAGGGTGACGATATCCACGTCTACGCCGACGAGGCGCGCGACCAGCCGATCGCGACGCTGCACACGCTGCGCCAGCAACTCGCCCGGCGCGAGGGCCGCGCCAATGTGGCGCTGGCCGATTTCATCGCACCACGGTCGAGCGGCATCGCCGACTACCTGGGCGCGTTCATCGTGACGGCCGGAGTGGGCGAAGACGAGATCGCGAAGCGCTTTCGGGGCGCCAATGACGACTACTCGTCCATCATGGTGAAGGCACTCGCGGATCGGCTCGCCGAAGCCTTTGCGGAGCGCCTGCACGCCAAGGTGCGGCGCGAGCTGTGGGGCTACGCGCCCGACGAGGCACTCACGCCGCGCGACCTCCTGGGCGAGACATATGTCGGCATCCGTCCGGCGCCCGGCTATCCGGCTCAGCCGGATCATACCGAAAAGGCGGCGCTGTTCGATCTCCTCGACGGCGAGGCCGCGACCGGCGTGAAGCTCACCGAGAGCTTCGCCATGTGGCCGGGCGCCTCGGTGTGCGGGCTCTATTTCAGCCACCCGCAAAGCCACTATTTCGGCGTCGGCAAGATCGAGCGCGATCAGGTCGAAGACTACGCGCGGCGCAAGGGCTGGAGCCCGGAGGAAGCGGAAAAGTGGCTCGCCCCGGTGCTCAACTACGATCCGGCGCCAGCGGCACAGGTGGCGGCGGAGTAGGCAATATGAGGAGCGGTAGGCCGGCATGACCGTCTTCAGGAACTGCCACGAGTTTTGCCCTCTTGCCGGACTGAGGGACTGAGCCTTTGATTTCGTTATGTTTTCATGAATTAGTTCGTTTTGCCAAAATGCTTGGAGGCGAGTCGATAATCGGTCAGAATAGGTATTATTGTAAGGAAGTTATTACTACAGAGCGCGGCACAATGGCTGTGAGATGCGGCCGGCGCATTATTTTCGTCCGGAGGCCTGCCCGGCGGCACGGACGACTCTTCGGCAGTCGGATGAAGCGCGGCCGTCCCCTGATATCTCCGACACCGCCGGACCCGGAACTGACTTTGCCGTCGTCGTTCAGCGTGCCTCGGCGGAGTTCTTGCAGGTCGATAGGGGCTTGTACGATGGGGCGGGGATAGGCATTTGATTGCGGAAATCTGGTGGGTGTCAGAGACAGATGCTTCCAAGCTTTTTCGACATAATGCCCGTTGAACTGGGGGCGCTCGGGTCTGAGCTTGCCGTCGCGGTGTTGCGCCAGATGCTTTGGGCCGAGGTCAGCAATCTCGGCGTCCCGATCTCGGACACCGACATTCCCTTCGCCGTCACCACCCCCGACGGCGGGATTGACGCCGTCGTTAACGCGACGCCGAAAGGCGCCGGAAACGGATTGATCTTCGCACCCCGAACTTCGTATCAGGTCAAGGCTGGTGACTTTACCCTCAACGCGACGAGTCCGGGGCAAATCGAAGAGCTCCTGATTAGCAAGACGTCGATTGCCGCTCGCATAAGGGCCAAGGTGAAGGCCGAGCTTGGCGGAAAATGGCATAAACGGGAGAACATTAGCCCGCGCATCCGTGATTGCCTGGACAGCGGCGGAACCTTCGTGACGATGCTCTTCGGCAACGACGGCATCGACACTGAGGAAAACGCTACCGAAAATGCGGTCCGGCGGTTTCTCGCCGACATTGATTCGAAATACACGGACGCCAAAATCAAGGTTTGGCGGCAGTCTCGGATTTGCGGGCTGCTTCGTCAGTTTCCCGCCGTAAGTCTGCAAATCAAAAATCTCCCAGAGTTTCAGCTGCTCAGCCACAATCAATGGGCTGATCGCGTCGAGATGCAGCAAGAATTCATCGCCGCGGCGGATCAGCAGAGAGTTATCGAAAATCTGCACGCCGCCATCCGGGACGACAGCCAGGGATCAATCCATGTGCGATTGATCGGTGAACCGGGGATCGGCAAGACGCGCTTAATCCTTGAGGCGTTGCGCGCCGACGACCTCAAGTCACTCGTCCTCTATGCCGACAAAGCGACGAAAGTTGATGGGCAGGTCAGAAGCGCGATCTACAACGCAAAGCACGCGCGCATTATCCTCGTGGTAGATGAATGCGGTCCGGACGCGCGATCCGATCTGGTGCGCAATTTCGCGCGGCAGGGGCCGACACTGAAGGTCGTGAGCATCTATCAGGATCGGGATGACGCTGACGGCGCACCGGAATATCGGCTTTTCAACGTTCCGCCGCTGCCCGACGCTGAAATCGAAGAGATTTTGAAAGGCTACGGCGTGGACCCCGCGGCCAGGGCGGGTTGGGCTGCGCTGTGCGAAGGATCGCCTCGCGTGGCTCACGTCATTGGTCAAAACCTCAGAGAGCATCCAGATGACCCGCTGAAAAGCGACGGCACGACGCTAATCTGGGTTCGCTATCTTGCCGCCGACGTGGGTCGCGATACCGAGGAATATCGGAGACGCCATCTCGTCCTCTCGACCTTGGCGCTCTTCAAAAAGTTCGGCTGGGGCCCGCAAGTTCGGGCGAGCGCGCACGAGGCATACGACCTGATCGTCTCCAAGCTTGACGCCAACATATCGAAAGCCCAATTCGGCGCGATCATTGAACAGATGGCTACGCGCAAAGTGCTCCAGGGAGATAACTTCCTCTACATCACGCCACGCGCGCTGCACATCAAGCTTTGGATCGACTGGTGGAACCGACATGGGGCGTCGATCGACGTGCATGAGCTCGTCCGTACTCTGACGCCGCAAATGCGCCAGTGGTTTGCCGAAATGATCGAGTACGCGGAAGCTACGCCGGTTTCCAAGCGACTCGTCGCCAAGCTGCTCGGGCCGGATGGCCTCTATGCGGACGCCGAGTGGTTGAATACGAAGGAAGGCGGTCGTTTTTTTTTCAGTCTTTCGGTAGCTGACCCGCCAGGAGCACTCCGTCTACTCGAACGCACCATCGGCAAGATGGATCGTGACGCGCTGCTAAAGTTCGAGACTGGCCGTCGTGACATAATATGGGCCCTGGAAGGTCTCGCCCTATATAGCGATCTCTTCAAGCCATCGGCTAAATTGCTGCTTTCATTAGCTGAAGCCGAAAACGAAACATGGTCGAACAACGCTACAGGTGTTTTTTCCAGTCTGTTTTCGCTGGGCTATGGAGAGGTCGCTCCGACAAGTCTGGCGCCAGAGTACAGGCTGCCCATTCTTACTGCTGCGCTGAATGATAACGAGCGGCGCGCTAAGATCGCCCTGGCCGCGTTCGAAACGGCCCTCAAGATTCAGTCAATTGGTCGCTGGGGAAACGATCAACCGTTCCGCCTAAAGCAGCGGGTAACGCGCTGGACTCCAACGACGAATGGCGAGTGGTTTGCCGCCTTCCGGCTATACTGGCAATCGCTCAAGAATTCACTCAAGTCACTTTCGCCCGTTCTGCGGGAGAAAGGGATTGGAATTCTCTTATCCCGCACCAGAGAGCTTTTGGGAGTTGAAGACCTGCGCGGCGAAATTTTGGAAACGCTTTCGGAACTGTACGCCCTACCCGACATGGACAGGCGTCAGATCATTTCAACCATCGAAATGGTTCTCGGGTACGACAAGGCCGGGTTGCCGGAAGGTGTGGTCTCGCGCCTCGTCGCGCTTCGGGATGAAATGGTGGGAGTGTCGTTTCACTCTCGTCTACAGCGATACGCAGGGATGGACCTGCTGCAAGACCAGATCGACAGCGACGGGAGGGTATCTGATCGAACTGAAAATGATATTCGCAAGCTAGCGGACGAGGCGCTGGCAGTTCCCGAAATGTTGCGCTCCGAGCTGAAGTGGCTTGTAACGCACGAGGCGAAAAACGGCTATCGGTTCGGTTACGCGCTCGGCCAATTAGACGCGGAACGCCGAGCTTGGCCTGATATTCGGGGGGTGTATTTCGCAGCTGGGAATGATGCTACGGATTACTTTGTCGGTGGGTATCTGCGCGCCCTATTTGAGCGCGAACCTAGAGTGTGGGAAAAGATCATCTCCGAAATCGCTGACGAGGGGCGAAAACTCGAATATCTGCCTGGACTCATTTGGCGTTCGGGGATGAGCGACCGTATCGCGGAGCTAATTTTGTGTCTCGCGAGAGCAAGCAAAATTCCGCCCGAAAGCTTTGGAATTTTCAGCATGGGCCGCGCGAGCGTACCTCTGTCGGACGCCGTGTTTGCGGAGTGGCTCGATTTTCTCGTTGGCGTCGGTTCGTTTTCGGCTAGCTCCACGGCGTTGAACCTGGCGTCGATGAGCTTGCTCGGGGGACGCACGCTAACCGCGGCACAACTGAAAAAGGTGCTGACCCAACCAGCACTCTTTACGCGCGAGGGCCGCCGGTTTGATGCGATGCTTTCGCATTACTGGCAGCAATTGTCTCATGCGCTAATTAAGCTTGACCCTAGCGGGGAGAGGATCGTTCTCCGCAGTCTCATTGACGATATGGGTAATGCTGGAGCCGTCACTGCATCGTTAGGCCCGGAAGGTGACCGATATCTGGACGAACTGGTATCCAGGAATGCAGTGGAGACATGGCGAATAGTCTCCGAATACATAAAGCCCCCGATGGACACGCGCGGTTTCGTAATTACGCGCTGGTTGCGAGGTGATGCGGGTTTCAGCGGTAGGAATCCTGGCCCGATGCGGCATATCCCACGAGAAGTGGTTTGGTCGTGGATAGAAGCCGATCCGGAGGCTCGGGCAGCCTATGTGGCGAATATGGCACCCAAGGATTTCACCGTCGAGGCATGGAAAGAGAGTCTAATCCGGGAAATTCTGTGCAGGTTTGGCGACAGTGGAAAGGTGCAAAGCGCCGTCTTCGCCAACTTCTTTACCGGCAGCTGGAGCGGTCCGGCCAGCTCTCACTACGCGACGGAGAAAGAGGTTTTAGCGCAACTGAAGTCAGGCGAGACGGACCCAAACGCGTTGCGTTGGCTGAACGCTGCCATTGAGGCCACTGGAAAAAATCTCGAAGCGGCGAAGATCGAAGAAGAAGCGCGAGGTTACTAGTTCCGTTTCTTGATCGGAATTTGGTTGTCGCGCGGGCTGCCAACCCGCGTCTAGCGTCGGCCAATGCCGGTAGGCATCGTGTCCGCAATTGGCCCTTCACGTCGTTTGCTGCGATGCAGGATGTGGAGGCGATCCGAGGTGAATCGGACGTCGAGGTCCTCCGGAGTGCGGTCTTCAGACCGGCTCTGCCGCTAACGCCGCCAGGTAGGGTGGACTAGGTTGACGACACAGAGGCATGCGACATGACCCGACGCGTACCCTACGACGAATTCCGCAAGGACCCAGCGAAGTACATGGACGAGGTAGGCCGTGAGCCGCTTCGCATCGACCGCGAAGCTGGTTCGGTAGTGATGATTGCGGAGGACGAATTTGAGGGCTGGAAGGAGACAATCCACCTTCTCAGCAGCCCCGCTAACGCCAGTCGATTGCTTTCGGCTCTCACTCAGGCCGAAGCCGGCAAGCTCAAAGAGCATGAGCTTATTGATTTACCATAAGTTCGATCCCGGCCGGTCGGGAAATCAAAGTTGAAGGCCCGTTAACGAAATCGCTCTCATGCTCTCGGCATGAGACGCGCGTTTCGTTGGCGACTGATCGGCTGCTACCTGCTCCTGGGGTTGGCTGGTTGCGCCCGCAGTTGGTTTGAAGAGCGCGAGCCGTGGCGACACGAGGCTGAGATTTCCTGCATGAAGTCGGGCGCCGTGAAGGAAAGCCCGTCGATCGCCGTTACCAAGGCCATCGAAGGTCCCGGCGCGTGCGGCGTCGACTACCCGCTGCGCGTTGCGTCATTGGGCGAGACCGCGCTGGCGAGTTTTGCGGAGGCGTCGATTACAGCACGGCCGGTCGCGGTGGCGCCGGCGGCGACTCTGGCCTGCCCGTTGGTCTCGGCACTCGATCGTTTCGTCAGCGACTCGGTGCAGCCCGCTGCGAGACGTTGGTTCGGCCAGCCGGCGGTGGAAATTAAGCAAATCTCGGCCTATTCGTGCCGCGGCATGAACGACGTTCCCGATGCGCGAATCTCCGAACATGCGTTCGGCAATGCTCTTGATATCGCGGCCTTCACGCTTGCGGATGGGCGCACCATCACCGTCAAGGATGGCTGGCGTGGCACGCCGGAGGAGCAAGGATTCCTGCACGATGTCCAGGACGCCGCCTGTACGGTGTTCGCGACAGTACTGGCACCCGGTTCCAACGCCTATCACGAGGATCACATGCACGTGGACCTGATGCGCCGGTCGAGCGGCCGCACTATCTGCCAGCCGGCCGCACTCCCGGGCGAAGCCGCAAGTTTCCGCGCCGGCGGGCACTATGGCGGAGCGCGGCACGCAGAGGTGCCAGGAGCCGCCGCCGCGCGCCGCTAGCGGGATTCGGATCGGCGGCTGGGCAACTCGGGGGCGGAATTTGCCGCTTGCGGCGGCGGGGGATGATTGGACGAGCGCGCGGCTTGACCATTTGATGTGAAGAGTCACAAATGAGCGAGAAGAAGGGTCGTAATGGCGAAAGCACCTGCGGCCAAAGACCCGGCCAGGAACGTGTGGCTCCAGCTCGGCTTTCCCGATGCGGAGGAGCATTTTCTCAAGGCCGAGCTTGTCTTTCGTTTGGATAAGGCGATCAAGTCTCTCGGGGTGACCCAGCGCGTCGCCGCGCAGCGGATCGGCGCCACCCAACCCGAGCTGTCGAAAATCCTGGGTGGAAAGTTCACCGAAGTTTCGCTTGAGCGCCTCATGCGCTTTCTGACCGCACTCGGCTATCACATCGAGATCAAGATTGGCGCTAGAACGGCTGACAAAGCCGGAGAGGTTACGGTGAGGGACGGACGGCGCACCGCGGCGTGAAGTGCATTTCTCTCGCGGTCCCACTCGGCCTCTGTGACCACTGCCACGCCTTCGTACCTCGAGCGGAGAATGATAAGTCAATCCGTTAACCATCTTGAAACCTACTTGGAGGATATCCCCATGGCACCGGCGGTGTCTCCGCTTGCGCCCTCGAATTTCCCGGAGATGCCGGAGATTGCCGGCGTCCGCATGGCGACCGCCGCTGCCGGCATCCGGTACAAGGGACGCACCGACGTTCTATTGGCGCTGTTCGACAAGGGCACCACGGTCGCGGGCGTGTTCACCAAGTCGAAATGCCCGTCGGCCGCGGTCGATTGGTGCCGTGACAAGATCAAGGCCGGCAAGGCCCGTGTGCTGGTGGTCAATTCCGGGAACGCCAATGCCTTCACGGGCCGCACCGGGCGGGACGCCGCGCGATACACCGCCGCGAGCGCCGGCAAGGCCACGAATTGCAAGCCCGGCGAGGTGCTCCTCGCGTCCACCGGCGTGATCGGCGAACCGCTTGATGCCCGCGCCTTCGATCGCGTGATGGATGATCTCGTGGCGGCCGCGAAGCCCGGTAATTTCGAGACGGCAGCTAGCGCCATCATGACCACCGACACCTTCCCCAAGGGCGCGACCGCAACCGCCAAGCTCGGGGCGGCCACGGTCACGATCTGCGGCATTGCCAAAGGCGCCGGAATGATCGCGCCCGATATGGCGACCTTGCTGTCGTTCGTGTTTACGGATGCGCCCATCGCGGCGGCGGCTTTGCAGGCGCTGCTGGCCAAAGGCGTTCGCGACAGCTTCAACGCCGTGACGATCGACGGCGATACCTCGACTTCGGATACGCTGCTCGCCTTCGCGACCGGGGCGGCGGCGACCCGCGGGGCGCCGCCGATTGCGCGCGCCGGCGACCCGCGGCTCAAGGGATTCGTGAAGGCACTCGATACCGTGCTTAAGTCGCTCGCTGAACAGGTGGCGCGCGACGGCGAAGGGGCCCGCAAGCTCGTCGAGATTGTCGTCGAAGGCGCCGCCTCGGCCAAGTCGGCGCGGCGCATCGCCATGTCGATCGCCAATTCGCCCCTGGTAAAAACCGCGATCGCCGGCGAGGATGCCAACTGGGGGCGCGTCGTCATGGCCGTCGGCAAGGCCGGCGAGCCGGCAGACCGCGACCGCTTGTCGATCTGGTTCAACGGAATCAGGGTCGCCCACAAGGGAATGCGTGATCCGAACTATGACGAGGCCGAAGTATCTGGCGCAATGAAGAAGCAGGTCATCGAGCTCAAGGTCGGGCTCGGGATCGGGCGCGGCCGCGACCGCGTCCTCACCTGCGACCTCACCAAAGAGTATGTCGCGATCAATGGCGATTACCGGTCGTGAAGCTCGTTCTCGTCGCCGCGTGCGCGCTGGTCGACGCCGACGGACGCGTTCTGCTGGCGCAACGTCCGGCCGGACGCGCGATGGCCGGATTATGGGAGTTCCCGGGTGGCAAGGTGGAAGTAGGCGAATGGCCGGAACAGACGCTCATCCGCGAGCTTAAAGAGGAACTGGGAATTACGGTCACAGAGGCGTGCATCGCCCCGCTCACCTTTGCGAGCCATGGATACCCCGACTTTCATCTTCTCATGCCGCTCTATGTGTGCCGGCGCTGGGAGGGCGCCGTGACCGCGAAGGAAGGGCAAAAACTCGCCTGGGTCAGACCGAACCGTCTGCGCGATTACGATATGCCGCCCGCCGACGTGCCGCTGATATCCCATCTTGCAGCGCTTTTATGATCGCACCTTTCACCTTTCCGGCTTCTCGCCGGCGGCAATTTCGGTCGTGCCAAGCGCATCCGCGAGCCGTTGCTTGGCGGCGCCAGGCCGCAGCGGCTTCTGCTGACTTTCATGAGGCGACCAGCCCGACAGCCACATGATGTCGAAGCTCGCCCGCACCCTGCCGTCCGGATCCGCAAAGCGTGCCGCGTAGACCTCCATGGCGCGCATCAAGGTCGCGCGGCGCAACGGAACGCGGCGGCGTTCGACCAGTGGATTTGCGGCCCCCATCCGACGCAAGTCGTGCAGCAGCCCTAGCGGCGTGGCGTAGCGCACCGTGATGCGATCGACGTCGGTCACCGGCAACGCGAAGCCGGCGCGCTGCAACAGCCCACCGAGGTCGCGCAGGTCCGGAAATGGCGCCACGCGGGGCGACACGCCGCCGTCAAGCTCGCTCTCCGCCATCGCGAAGCTGTGGCGCAACTCAGCGAGCGTATCGCCGCCGAGAAGCGCCGCAAGGAACAGCCCATCCGGCTTCAAAGCGCGGCGGACCTGCGCCAGCGCACCCGGAAGATCGTTGACGGCCTGCAGGGAAAGCCCGGAGACGACGAGATCGAGCGTATTGTCGGCGAACGGGAGGGCCTCCTCGTCGGCGACGACGCGCAATCCCACGGCAGCGGCGTGATCGCCCGAAAGGTGCCGCGCCGCATCCATCATTGGGTCAAGCGCAACAATAGTGCCGATGGAGCCGTCGCGCAGAAGCGCCGTCCGCACCGCGGCCGTGGGGGTGCCGAGATCTACCGCAAGATCAAATCGGCGCAGCACCAAGCGGAGCCGGTTGGCGAATTCATCCGCAACCTGATCGAGCAGGAATGTCGCTGGTCCGAGCCGCAATCCCCGCTGCCGGCGCGCGCGCACCAGCAATCGATCGAATATGAGCGGAGGAGTCATCGGGATCTCCGGCCTGGTTATATCAACGCTTTTCACTCGCGATCCATCCGCCACGCCGGGAGGACGGCATTGATTTCGTTGGGAATTCCAAAATTAGTTCGTTTTGCAAAAATCTGCCCTCGACGGTCCGCTTTACGGCATATGGTATATCAATACCTCATCGCACGTCTCGGTGAGTCGGATTATCGGCGCGGCGCAGCGCAGCTGGACTGCTCCTTCTCCCCGCTTGCGGGCGCGCAAGCGAGGAGAGGGAAAGAAGCGCGCCGGTCTGGCTCCGCCGCCGTTGCGACGCTAACGTGCGCCCATGTCCGCGTCCGAGCTTCCCACCAATCATGCCAACCAGGAGTCGGTTTTTGCCCGCGTTGCGCAATTCGGCCGCGCCGCCCTCGGCGTTGCGCTCGATGTGGCATTGCCTCCCTTATGTGCATCGTGCCGCACACCGCTCGGCAATCCCGGCGGGCTGTGTCCGGCGTGCTGGTCGCGGGTGTCTTTCATTGCGCCACCCTACTGCGAGCGCCTCGGCATTCCATTCACCTATGATCCAGGCCCTGGAATTTTGTCCATGGAGGCGATTGCTGATCCGCCCGCCTATGGACGGGCGCGCGCCGCCGTACGCTACGATGACATCGCGCGCGATCTTGTCCATCGACTCAAATATGGCGACCGGCTCGACCTCGCCACCGCGATGGGCCAGTGGATGGCGCGCGCTGGCCGGACGCTGCTTGACGACGCGGATGCGGTGGTCCCGGTCCCGTTGCATTGGCGAAGGCTGTGGGGGCGGCGGTTCAATCAAGCTGCGGCACTCGCAAGGGTGGTCGCCTCAAACGCCGCAGTCCCGCTTCTCACCGCCGCCCTCGGACGCGTGCGCGCCACCTCCCAGCAGGTCGGCTTGTCGCGCAGCGCGCGAGCCGTGAACGTCCAGGGCGCATTCGCCGTAACGCCGGCCGGCAAGGCCGCGATTCACGGTCAGCGGCTTGTCCTTGTCGACGACGTGCTGACATCCGGCGCAACCGTCGATGCGTGTACGCGAGTCCTGCTGCGCGCCGGCGCCCGCAATGTGGACGTGCTGGTCTTTGCCCGGGTTGTCGCGACGGTGCGGGTTCCCATATAGTGGGAAACGCTGTAGCGCAGGGTCGACGAGAATGCCTCCCATCGTGGTTTACACAGCTCCCTATTGTTCTTACTGCATTTCGGCCAAGGCATTGCTTCGCCGCAAGGGCGTCGAATTCACCGAAATCAACGTCGCGGGCGCACCGAACCGGCGCGCCGAGATGGCGGAACGCGCCAGCGGCCTTACCACGGTGCCGCAAATTTTCATCGGGCCCAATCATGTGGGCGGCTCTGACGAGCTTTATGCGCTCGATGGAGTCGGCGAGCTCGATTCGCTGCTCGCCGGTTAAGAACGAGGGCTCTCATGGCCACAACCGCCACGACCTTCCGGGTTGCCCTCATACAGATGCGATCCGGGCGCTCCCCAGCCGCCAATCTTGATGTGGCGACGAGACTCATCGGCGAGGCGAAGGCGGGCGGCGCTGACTACGTGCAAACGCCTGAGATGACCAACATCCTTGAGGCGAGGCGCGACGCCCTCATGACGGCGATCATGCCGGAACACGCCGACTCCTCGCTTGCTGCGTTCCGCGACCACGCGCGACAGCACCGGCTGTGGCTGCACATCGGCTCGCTTGCCCTCAAGATTTCGCCCGATCGCGCCGTGAACCGCGGCTTTCTCATCGACCCGCAAGGTGAGATCGCAGCACGTTATGACAAAATCCACATGTTCGACGTCGACCTCGCCAACGGCGAGAGCTACCGGGAGTCGCGCAGTTACGCCCCCGGCGAACACGCCGTGACGGCCGATCTTCCGTGGGGCCGGCTTGGTCTTACGATCTGCTATGATCTACGCTTTCCGGCGCTTTATCGGGCACTTGCCGAGGCCGGAAGCATGTTTCTGGCGATCCCGTCGTCATTCACCAAGCAGACCGGCGAGGCCCACTGGCATACGCTAAACCGCGCGCGCGCGATCGAGAACGGTTGCTTTGTCTTCGCGGCGGCCCAAGGCGGCAGCCACGAGAACGGCCGCGATACGTTTGGGCACTCCCTCATCGTCGACCCCTGGGGCCGCGTGCTCGCGGAGGGCAGCGTTGATCCTGCCGTCGTGATCGCCGAAATCGACCCGGCCGCGGTCGCGACCGCACGGGCACGCATTCCTTCGCTCCTGCATGGCCGACGCTTCGAAATTGTCGAACCGATGGCGAAGCCGGCGCACCTTCATGTGGTTTGAGCGACTGAAATGATCCGGTACACACTCGTCTGCAACGAGCGGCACGAATTCGAAAGCTGGTTCACGAATTCGGCCGCCTATGACAAGCAGGCCAAGCGCGGCCTCGTCGCTTGTCCATTGTGCGGCAGCTCAAAGGTCGAAAAGGCTCTGATGACGCCGAGGCTCGGGAGGGCCGATACGCCGTCGAGCCAAGAGGCGGCGCCGGCACATCCCCGTCCCCCGCAAGCGGGGGAGGGTAGGGAGGGGGAGGCCGCGCCCGCCGCCGCCGCGAAGATGCCGACGCCGGTCGCCATGATCTCGCCGCAGGAACAGGAGTTTCGCCAGAAGCTCCGGGAACTGCGCGACCATCTTGTCAAGAATGCCGAGAACGTCGGGCCGCGGTTTCCCGAGGAAGCCCGCAAGATGCACTATGGCGAGGCCGAGCACCGCTCGATCTACGGGGTCGCATCGCCTAAAGACGCCAAGGCGTTGTACGACGAAGGCATCGAGTTCTCGCCGCTTCCGGTGCTGCCGGAGGAGCGCAATTAGAGGCTCGGCAAAGCCGGCCCGTAGCCCGTAGGGCGCAATAAGCGTAGCGCATTGCGCCGCACCGGAGCGAAAGCGGTGTGAGACCGATTTCTTTTCCCCTGGCGCGGGCGCCACCCGCGCCGCCGGTGCGGTCACGCACGGTCGCCAATGATCCCAGGATCGCCGCGGCACGAAAACCTGACGGCATTGATTTCATTGGTAATTCCAAAATTAGTTCGTTTCCACAAAATCCGCACCCAACAGCTCCTCATGGTATTTTTATACCTTGGCATCGCGCGGCCTTCCGGCGCGCCGCATCGAACTCGCAGATGGCGCGCTTGGAGCGGCCGGGTAGGCGAGGATGTTGCCACCCTCGCCCCCCACAGTCCCGGACGTGCAGATTTCCCGCATCCGGTTCTTCACGCGAGAGGTTTGCTGACGGTATCGCGGATGGCCATAGCTATCCAGCCATGACGCTAGCGCAATGCGCTGCGCTTATTGCGCCCTACGGGCTGCAGACGCTTTCCGACGTCAATTGGTACAGCAATTCCCGCGCGTTGCCGCGATTTCCGGCCAACCGAAACAGGAATTTTTGTCTCGCAGACGAAGATTTCTCCGTCGGAACAGGGAATTTAGTCCGAACGACTTCACCGGCCCAACGTGCCTTCCGCGATCTGGCATCAACCGGTTTTGCGAATAGGAACACCGTCTAATATAGGACTATTCCTATATGATATACCAAGCCTATGAAACCCCAGCCGGTTATGGCACGTCCGCTTAACCTCAGATGGCCGCCGCGATGCGCCATCGCAGCAAATTTCCGCCTTGGCGCTTTTCGGACGCCGGCCGCATGAGCGCGTGGAGAGCACGTCTTGCCGGCGTCCGAAAACCTTCACAACACCGGACATTCAGCCAACCTTGACGAGATTTTGGTTCGGCAGCGGTCCGCCAGGAAACTGAGTGAGCTTGCCGCCGACCGCGAGCGATCCAAGATCGATGCCGACGAAACCGATCCTGTCGATGAGGGCCGCCAC
>WNFF01003858.1_pt1 | contig 20630 bp, 17 predicted proteins | sample 5400441 | NCBI WGS metagenome assembly WNFF01 (sample SAMN13153345, study PRJNA577476) | soil metagenome | isolation source: 120 cm saprolite under Douglas fir tree site 2 hole 3 replicate 1 | place: USA:California | collected 2015-04-18
GATGGGCTTGGTGTGAATCGCGGCGGCGCGTTTGCTGAGGATAGCGACGGGGCTGGCTCTAGTGCCATAGATGCTGAGGAGGGTGGTTTCGGCTTCAATCGTTGTTGCGAATTCGACTGATACTCCACCATCGGGCCACTGACCTTTTTTAGCGCGACGGCGGGGAAGATATAGGCTTCTGCGTTGGCATCCCAGCGGTAGCCGGCACGGAACCGCCATAGTCTTTGCGATCGAGCGGGCCATTCGACCAACAGATGAGGATGGCGGGGATCAATTTTCACGGAGACCTTCAAGAGGTGGAAGGACCAAATTGTCCGTGGAGGACGAGCGTGTTCGATGGTCATCTTCCGCTGAATCTGGCAGCCCGTGCGACCGAACCATCGGTGGTCGGGGCCTTCGTGCGGGCAGCCTTGGCCCACTACCGGGAGAGCAAACAGCAAAGCAATAAGCGAAACCATTCGGGGCTGACCCAGAGATCATTTGAAGAGTAGACGGCTGACCCAAGAGCAGAGCACCAAAGATTTGGTACCCGGGTCGTAGGAGTACCAAATCATGTTTTCTGCCTAGCCAAACTCTGCCGGAGGACGAAGGAGCAGCGAGACTAGAGGAGGACGAGGCCGCGGCGGATGCCGAGGGCTACGGCTTCGGTGCGGGTGGCGGCGCCGAGTTTGCCGAGGATGGCGGCTACGTGGAATTTGGCGGTGTGGTCGGAGATCTGGAGGCGTGCGGCGATTTCCTTGTTGGCCAGGCCGCCAGCCAGCATTTGCAGAACTTCGCGCTCGCGGCGGGTGAGCGGCTCTGCGAGTTCGGCGAGTGGCTGCGAGGCAGGCGCGGCCAAGGGGAAGGCAGCTTGCACCTCCGTTGGGTGGAGAACGACGAGGCCGGAGGCCACGGCGAGAACGACGAGGCCGGAGGCCACGGCTTGCAGCGCGGCGGCTAGCTGATCGGCGGCAAGGCCGCTCGGCAGCACGGCGCGAATGCCGGCTTGCAGGGCTTGCGCAGAGACTGCGGACGAACCAGGCTCAGCCAGGACTACGGTTGGAATTTCGGCGGCCAAGTCCGAATCCGCGAGCGAGCCGATCATGGTTTCCAGCTGCTCGGCGGAGGCATCGACCAGAAGCGCTTGTGGCTGCGTGTCGGAAAGCTGGCCGTCGACTGCGTCGATGTGCGCGGCGCTGCCGACAATTTTCACGCCGTGCGGCCTGAGGCGATTTTGCAGCGCGGCGCGAGCGAGCGGTGAAGCGGCGATGAGGAAGACGCGAATCACGCGGCGGCGGCGCTCCTGGGAATACGCTGAGCGCCGAGCTGTACGGTGACGCGGCGGAAGCGCTCGTAATCCCCACGCAGAAATGCGAGGCGCAGAAGGCGCGGGCCGGAGCCTTGCAGAGCGTTGGCGAGATCGTCGAGGGACGCGAACGATTTTTCGCCGGTGCCGAGAAGAATGTCGCCCGGCAAGAGCGACGCGTTGGCCGCGGGACTGTCCGGTTCCACCTCCAGCAAGACGAGGCCGAAGGCTTTGGCGCGGGTGCCGGGGCGCGGCACCCGTACCGGCGCGACGATTACGCCGAGCCAGGCGTCGATGGGGCCGGCAGCGAGGAAACTTGTGACGGAGTTGCTGGGCACGGCGAGCGCTAGGCGTCCCGCAACCATAGTGTTGATGCCGATGACGCGGCCGCGGGCGTCGGCGAGCGGACCGCCGGAATTGCCGGGCGCGAGGCGGACGTCGGCCTGCACCCAAGGCTCGGAGCCGAAGTGGCGCAGCGGGCCGACGGCGTGGATTACACCGGTGGTTAACGCGCCGACAAAACCGAGCGGATTTCCGATGGCGATGGCGAGCTCGCCGGGACGCACTTGCGAGGAATCCGCGGCGGCCGCGGAGGGAAGATTCGCGGCGGTGATGCGGAGCTCGGCGAGATCGCGCCGCGTGTCGCGCGAGACGAGCGCGGCATCGAACTCGCGGCCGTCCCAGAGCTGGATGCGCATTTGCGAGGCGCGCGCGACGTGCGCGTTGGTGATGATTGCGCCGTCGGCGGACCAGATGACGCCGGAGCCGTTGCCGCGCCCTCCGGGGCTGACGAGAACGGTGGAGCGGCGAAGTTTTTCGGCGATTTCGCCGAAGCCCTGGATAGCCATGTTATTCGGCTCCGCGCGTGCGTTCGCCGACGACGATGTTGACTTCTTGCGCTGCGCCGCCGCGGACGAACTTGAGCGCGAGGGGTTTGCCGATGGCTTCGCCGTGCAGTTGCGAGTGAACGTCTTCGAGGCGCGCGACAGGATGGCCCGCCAGTGCGATGAGAATGTCTCCGATGACGATGCCGGCTTTGTGCGCGGGACTTTCCGACTCGACTTCGAGAACGATGGCGGCGGTTTTTTCGCTGCGCTGCAGGGATTGGCGGAGCGCGTCGGGCAGGCGCACGGGCTGGAGACCTACACCGAGATAGCCTTGCGGGATGTGGCCTTTTTTCAGGAGCGTGTCGACGACGCGGTCGACGGCGGGCGCGGGGATGGCGATGGCGCCGAAGCGAGCGAAGCGCGGCGTGGCGATGCCGACGATGCGGCCCTGCGGATCTACCACCGCGCCGCCGATGGCGGTGGGTTGCAGGCCGACGTCGAGGCGGATGTACGGCGCGAGGGCGGCGCCGGTCCAAGTGCGGCGCTCGGGAGCGACGAGGCTGACAACGCCGAGGGCGGCTACTGGGCCGCTGGCACGGGTGCGGCCGACGACCAGCGTGAGGCTGCCGGGCTTCAGCGAGGCCACGTCGCCAAAATTGGCGACGGCTGCGGAGGCTTCCGCACATTTCAGGGCAGCGAGATCGGTTGATGGGTCGCGGCCTGCGAGAGTTGCGGGTACGACGCGGCCATCTGGCAGGGTGGCGTGAATTTCTTCGTCGCGGCGCAAAGCGTGCTCGGCGGTGACGATGACGCCGGGACGCCAGATTACGCCGCTGGCGGAGCCGCGAGCCTCGGCGTGAACGGCGGCCACGCTGGCTGCGGCGCGCTCGGTGGCTTGCGCGAGGGCGTTGGAAAGTTCGATGAGTTCGGCTGACATTTGTTGCCTCCATGAAGAAGATGCCGCAGAGCAATGGGCGAGTACATCCGCCAAACGGCTAGGTCGAGCAGGCGAACAGACTAAGAAAAAACGGGTCCCTCGCTTTGCTCGGGATAAACCCGCGGTGGCCGAGATCGCCTAGGGGTCGAGTTATGGCTTGGCGCGCTCCATTAGCTCGAGGCGATTGCCGAAGGGGTCGAAGACGTGGACGCGGCGAAGGCCGTTGAAGGAAGTGTCCGGCTTGCTGGATATGCCGGCGCGCTCGCAGGCCGCTAGGATTGCATCCAGGCCTTCGACGACGAACGCGGGGTGGGCGCGCTTGGCGGGATGGAAGTCGAGCTCGATGCCGAGATGGAGATTCACGGCGCCGGCGACGAACCAGATGCTTTTGCGCTCGGCCATTTGCGGAGGCTTTGCGATCTCGGTGAAGCCAAGGATGCCGGAATAGAAGGCGCGAGCGCGGTCTTCACTGGCGATGGGGATGGCGATTTGCACGTGTTCGAGGCTGAGGATTGGCACGGTTGGAAGTTACGCTGCTTGTTTTGCGCGACGCGGCTGAATTTTACGGATTGTGCTACGCAAACGCTGGCGGGCCGCGCGCACTTCATATTGCAACTGCAAATTCATCCAGAATTCGGACATGCCAAAGAAACGAGCCAGTCTGACAGCGGTATCCGCGGTGATGCCGCGCCGCTCCAACACGATGTCGTTGATGCGGGGAGCCGGCACGTAAATGGAGCGAGCGAGCTCATTGGCAGACATTCCCATTGGTCTCAGGAATTCTTCGCGCAGAATCTCACCTGGATGAATCTTCCAAGTTGATGAGGGCCCCTTGTTAGTGCGCATGATATCGTCGCGGCGTTGGCTCGCTGAATCTAAAGCTTCCGTTGCTTCAAACTTGGCTCAAGCTACTCCACGTACTTGATTCTAGCAAGTGAATCCCATGTTCGTCGAAGAAGCGAGAGTACTCCCGTCTACGCGTTGGCTGGCCAGCTTTAAAATTGGCCGGACAACATCGATATCCTCTCGTGCTCTGCCGAATAAGGCCAAAGGGCATGTAGGCTGTGAAAATGGGACCCGCAGGAAAATCGCTACTCGAAAAATAGGGTATAGCCAGAACCATTTCATTGTGGAGGGCGCTCAGTCTGCCCATGTATCCATAAGTTGCTTTGTCAGTCTTATCTTTGGTCGGATACTTACCTTTGACTTGCACGGGCCGCAGAACAATTCGGTCTCCTAAGTATTTCGAGATTATGAAATCAAATCCCTCGTCTCGATGAGGAAAGTAAACATTCCAACCGGCGTCTGCGAGTACCCCGGCTACGTATAGTTCGGCTAAATAGTCCGGCCTTCGTTTTTCGGCATTAGTAGACATCTGCTTTTCTCAAGGCAGATAGGGCATGGCGTCCGTGGATTCTACGAACTTTTTCAGGGCGGCCATCACTGCGGGGCGGGTGAAGAGCTCGCAGAAGAGATCGATTTCGCGGCGGAGCTCTTCGTGGGGGATGGGCTTGATGAATTTCTTGGCGGCGGCGCGGGTGACGGCGTCAAATTTCGTGATTTGCGCGGCGGTGGAGCGGGCGATCTGGAGGGCTTGGCCCTCGGCGGCTAGCTGCGCGACGAGGCCGACGGATTGCGCGCGCGCGGCGTTGACACTGCGTCCGGTGAGGAGCAGATCGCGCACGAAGGCGTTGCCGAGGTCGCGCTTGAGGCGCGGGATGCCGCCAAAGCCTGGGATCAGACCTAAGCGCAGTTCGGGGAAGGCGAAGCGCGCCATCTTGTCGGCGATGATGAGGTCGCACGTGAGAGCCAGCTCGAAGCCACCGCCGAAGCAGACGCCGTGAACAGCGGCGATGGTAACAAACGGAGCGGCATCGATGGTGTTGAGCACGGAGTGGATGCGCTCGAGGAATTGGCGGACGCCTGCGAGTCGCTCTTTCTCGGAGAGCGGCTCCGCGCCGCGATAGAGTTCGCGGAGGTCGGCGCCGGCGGAGAAACCTTGTTTGCGGGCGCTGGAGATGATGCAGGCGGCGGTTTCCTGCACGAGCGCGGGGATTGCGGCGGCGAATTTCTCCAGGTCGGCAAGAGTTTCCGTGCCGATTTCGTTTGCGGGCCCGTGGTCCATCGTTAGCTCGACGATGCCGTCGCACCAGTCCCAACGCAGCGTTTTGCCAGCGAAATGCTTCATGACGGCTTTCTATCGTACATGGAGTTAATCTCGGAGGCGAAGCGTGCGTTGATGGCGTCGCGGCGGAGCTTTCCCATGGCGGTCAGCAGGCCATTCTCCGCAGTGAAGGTTTCGGGGACGACCGCGAAGTTGCGGATTTGGCGATAGTGCGGAAGGTCGGGATTGACCTCGTCGAGCGCCGACTGCACGGCGGAAGATTCAACCGCGCCGACGACGAGCGCGCAAAGATAGCCGCGGCCGTTGCCAACGACTACGACGTGCTGCGCGGCGGGAAGATGTTGCGCGATTTTGTCTTCGATGGGCTCGGGCGGAACGTTGTGGCCGGAGTTGAGGATGATGAGGTTCTTTAGGCGGCCGATGATGCGCCAATTCCCGCGCAGGTTCACTTCGCCTTGATCTCCGGTGTGAAACCACCCGTCGCGGAGGACGCGTGCGGTTTCTTCCGGGCGATTCCAGTAGCCAGAGAAAATATGCGGGCCGCGGACCACGATTTCTTCGTTGCCAGCGGCTTTCATCTCTATGCCGCGAATCGCTTGGCCCACGTAGCCGGGCTCGATCTGGCCGCGCGGGTCATCGAGCGTACAGATGGCGGTGGTTTCGGTGAGTCCGTAAGCCTGCAAGACCGGGATGCCAAGCATCAGGAAAAATTGGTGCGTTTCGGGAGCGAGCGGAGCCGAGCCGCAGATCAACGCGCGAAGGTGCGGGCCGAAACGCTCTTTGATTTTGCTGAAAATGAGTTTGCGGCCAAGCGCGAGCCAGAGCGCGTCGGCGGTGCGGGCGCGGCTTGAATTTTGGCGCTGCCAGGCTGCGCGCGCCTTGGCATAGAGGGAACGAATCGGAGCGGCGCGCTTGGAGAGAGCGTCTTCGACGCCGCGACGGACGCGTTCGAGAAGGGTGGGTACGTTGAGAAAATAGTGCGGGGCGGAGAGGCGAATCTCGTCGGCAAGCTTGGTGAGATCAGTGGACAGCGTGAGAACGCTCTCGCGCGAGAGGCAAGAGAGCAAGAGAATCCAGGAGGCCGCGAAATTGAACGGAGCCCAATGGAAGACGCGGTCGGGCTCGCGAGTTTGGCCCATGAGCTGGTCGAGGCGCTCGGTGGTGCAGGAAAGCATGTGGGTGAGGTTGGCGGTGGTGAGGCAAACGCCCTTGGGCTCACCGGAGGTACCGGAGGTGTAGATGATGGTGACGATGTCGGCATCGCCGCGCGGATTGGGAGCGTCGGGAATCGTTTGAGCGGGCGTGGGCGGCTGCAAAACTTCGTCGAACGGTACGCGGCAGGGCGCGCTGGAGGAATCGCCGGTCCATGCTCGCATTGCGGCATCGCCGAGCGCGGCGTCGCTCACAAGAAGCAGCTTCGGCACGGAATCTTTCATCATGGCGGCGAGCTCCGCGGGCGACTGCCGGGCGTACAGCGGGACCACGATGAGTCCTTCGGCCATCAACGCCAAGTCAAAAGCGACCCAGTGAATCGAGTTGGGCGCGAGGAGAGCGCAGCGATCGCCTGGACGAACTCCTGCAGTACGCAGGTAGGCACGCACCCGGCAGACCTGCTCGAGCAATTCCCCGCCGGTGACGCTGACGAACTGCTCGCCGTGAATTTCGCGCAGAACCACGCGTCCGGCACTGCGCTGCAGTTGAGCAAAAATAGCTTCGAGGAAGTTGGGCATGAGCTTCAGAAGTTGGAAAGGTTAGCCGCGTGCGGCGGAACATGCAGCTTGATCATCGCGACGCGGATCCGGCCACGGAGTGTTGCGCGACGATGCTGGTGTCGTAGCGCTCCGCCAAGTCGCGCAGTGTCTTGCTGAGCGGCGGCAGATACTCTTCCCAGGAGAGGACGCCGGAGCGCAGCGGAAACTCCGGATAGGTGCGGCGGACGGTGTCTTCGAGAAGGGTGCCCATGCGCGCCATGACTTTCAGATTGCGGACGACGGTGCGGCCGATGCCTTCGCGGACGGAGTCCGCTTCGCGCACGAGCGCTTCCATCATCTGCAAAAGCTTAGGTTCCAGGTCGGCATCGTCGACGGCGAGGACAAGATGCTCGTGGCCGCGTTCGCGCATGAGGTTGCGGATGCGTTCATCCATGGTGACGCCGGCGGAGGCAACCAAGCTTGGCATACACGTGACAATGCCGTGATAGCGCGAAGAAACCATGTAGGAACCGGCGCGCAAGATGGAAACGAGCTGGAACATATCGTAGTCATCGGAAGTGAACACCGGCGCGGCGGGCAAAAACTCCAGCATCGAGCGGCAAGCGTGCGCATCCAGCCGCTCCATGGCGACAAGAATCGGGAAGACGCGATGGCGTTCGCGGAAGGCCGCCGCGGCTTTGCCGAAGGCGGAGACGTAGCGGCGATATTTCGCGTCCACATCGGCGCCGGACTGGTGGAAATAAACGGTGCGGTACTGGCTTTCCTTGTAAGCGCCGGTAGTGACGCGGGCGATGTATTTCGCAATGGAGGCCTTCACCGGCCAAACGAACGGATGAATCGGGCAGAGCACGAGGATGGGAGTTTTTTCGTCCCAACCCGCTTCTCGCAGCGTCTTGCGCGCGTATTCCGAGGGACGCGGCTCGAATGTCCACGCGGTGTCGGTGCCGAGCTCGGTGGAGATGCCGAGCTTGCGCAACAAATCTTGCGACTCCACGTTGCGCGTGATGACCAAGGAGTCGTGCACGTAGTGAGCGCACATATCTTGGATTAGGGGATCCATGTGGCCGGCTTCTCCGCCGTAGGCAAGGGACAATTTGTTTTCCACGGAAGCCAGGCCGAGCGAGCCGATCATCATAGTGGTCAGCGCATTGGCGAATTTGCTCTTGAACATCGAACCTTCGCAAGCGATGACGCCGTGATTCTGGCGCACTTCGCGGAACAAAAATGGCGGGAAGACGTCGGGGAGATAAACCTGGCGCGTGCCCGCGAAATAGCCGCGGCTGCGGTTGAAGTCCTGGGTCATCACACTGAAGTCGACATTGCCGGCGCCGAGGACGTGGCGCACCTGGCGCAGCATTTCCTGCACGCGAACATCGGAGCCGGTGTTGCGCGTGCCGTTGTAGCCGGCGAAGAGCAGCCGCAGTTTTTCGCCGGATTCCCAGCGATGGCCGAGTCCAAACATCCAGCCGACGCGCCGGATTTCGATCAGCGCGCTGACCCACGCGACGAGGAGAAAATCGGTCATGCGCGGGCGCTCCCCGCGACTGTTTTCGATGCGGCGGCGCCGGCGGAGGAAGACCACGGTTTTGCCGGATAGCGAAACTTATTTTCGCGGCTGAATTTGAGCAAAGGATATGCGTAGCTGGAAAACTTCGCGGGCGCTTCGCCGAGTTCGGTGACCACGCGCGAATTCTCGAAGACTGTGTTCCAGTCGAGGTAGGGCCAAAAAACTTTCATCAGCGACGCGCCATGGCCGACCGCGCCTCCGCGATTCGCCAGCCAATTCACCGTGGCGGAAAACGGCCGACCGAACGAAGGCGCGTAAACAGGGCGCCGCCAGCCGCCCGCTTCCGCGAGGCTGTCGGTCAACTCCCGATACGTTTGTGAGCCCACGCCCGCGGAAAGATGATAGATGCCGTGCGCTGCTTTTTCTTTCTGATGAATGGTCACGATGGCTCTGCCGACGTAGTCCGCCGGCACAATGTCGATCTTATCGTGAGGACGCAGGGGAAGAACAGGCAAGCGCGCGAGCAGATCGAACGCCTGTACCATATCGAACTGCGAGGTTTCCGCATGACAACTGTCGCCCATGACGATGGCGGGGCGAAAGATGGTGCGCGGCACGTCGGGGAGAAGTTGCGCGACCATGTGCTCGCAAAATTTCTTGGTGCGCGCATAGGGGTCGTAGTCCGAGCGCGCCCAGTCGATGGAGGCATCTTCGGCCACCACTTCGTTCCGGCGATGACCGGCAACGGCAACGGTAGACACGTGGGAATAGCGCCGCAGCCCTGCGCGGTCCTGCGCGCGGCGCGCGAGCTGAATTACTTCCAGCGAGCCGCGCAGGTTCACATTGAGGCACTGCCTTTCAGACTTGCGGTTCAGCGAAGCGGCGCAGTGAATGATGGAATCGGTGGTGTCGACCAGAGCGTGATAGTCGTCCTCGGACAGGCCGAAGCGCTGGGAGGTAAGGTCGCCGCGGAAAACGCGCATGCGTGAACTGATATGATCGAAGAACGCCGGGAAATCGAAATGAAGCTGCAGGGAGTGCCAGAGGCGTTCGTGCGCTTCCTGCTGGGAATTTGCGCGCACTAGCAGATTCAGGGAGTCGCGATAGTCCCGCAGCAGCCCGGCGACGACGTAACTGCCGAGATATCCGGTCGAACCGGTTACGAAGATCGCCATAAAGGATCGGACGGCGACGTGGAGTTAGGACTGGCGCCAGCGCAGGCGGCTTGCGCGGACCAATCGAGTTCGCGAGGCGCGCGCGCTTCCAGCGGACGCCCCTCCATGAGCGGATAGCACCAACGGCGCAGCGCGGGAATGTGAACATTGATCCAGTAGTCCCACCAGTCGATGGATTCCGGATCGAACGCGAAAAGAGCGCGCTCCTCCGGAGAAAGCGCGGCGGAAAGCAGGCGCGCATTTTCAGACTCGAAAACATGCTCGTTGTGCAGGATGAACGGCTCGTACAGTTCGATTAGTTTCTCAGCGCGCAACAAATCACGCTCTTGCCTGGCGAGCGGCGCTTTCTTCATGCGCAGGATTACCGCAATGCGGTTGATGCGGGAGATAACGGCCTTCTGCATGGGGATGGACAATCGCTCATAGCGCTGTTTGGACACCGGAATGGTCTCGAACTTCACTTTGAGCCAGTGCTCGATGCCCTGCTGCGTTCGGTAATGCTTACGGTGGGCCAGCCCGGTGAGCTCGATGCTGCGTCCCATGTTCACGGGATTGATCGCGGAGGTTGCCAGCTGATATATGCGCGCGTTGCGCCGCGCCACGATGGCGGCGGCGATCAGCGTCATGCCCCGGCAGACCATGTCCACGGGGATCACGTCCAGGCACTTGCGTTCATTCGTGGGAAGCTGCCGGAAATTTGTGCCCAGCAAATAAGAGAGCGGTCCCGAGGTGTTGATGCCTTCATTCCATCCCATGAAGGGAGAGCGCATCGAACTTTCCACGATCGACGGCCGCACGATAGCGATCGGCAAATCCTGTCCGTGGCGCGAAAGAATCGACTCACCTAAACTTTTTGTAAACGTGTAGGTGTTCGGCCAGCCAAGATGATGCGCGCGGCGCATGCCGACACGGAGCAGGCGATTGCGAGCCCAGCGCACGCGATTGCGCTTCAGCACGCCATCTAGCTCCTCCGCTGGGACTGCGGATGGGTCTCCCGCCCGCCCCAGGGCCTGCCGGCGCAGCGCGCGAGTCAGCTCCGGGCTTTCCGAACGCGCTTCAATGCGCCCAATCATCTCACGCAGTGAATCGACCTCGCGTTGCGCATCGAAGTTGGAATCCTGCGCGGGAGTGTAATTGTCCTGCAAGGCCTCGCCGACGCGGCCATCGCGCATACCCACCACGTAACACGTGGAAAGGTGCATCAAGCCTGCATGACTGCATGTACGCAGAAAATCGAGCAAATGCACGGCAGAATCGACATTGGAGGCCAGCGCTTCGCGCAGATCCGGATTGAAATCGGTCAATCCCGCGCTGTTGACAATCAGGTCCAGCGATTTCGCCAGCCGCGCTTGCGTGGCTTCGTCCAGCCCCAGCCCGCGCTGGCTGACGTCGCCTTCCACCACTTCCACTTTTTCCCCTAAGAACGCGCCGAGCCGCCGGCCGTGCCGCTCTTGCAGCGTGTCGAACGCCGGCGACTCCTCGATGATTTTTTCAAAGCGGCGTTGCGCGGAAGTGGTGCGATTGCGACGGATGAGCAGCGTGATTTTGCCGATGCTCGAGACGTTTTCAAGCAAATCGACCAGCCACACTTTGCCAATGAAGCCGGTGACGCCCACCAGCAAAATGTGGCGGTTCGCCAGCGTTTCGCGAACGGCAAGACGCTCGATGCGGGGAACATCGCCATGCGCGGCCACCGCACGTCCGGCCGGAGATGGCGGGCGCGCCGCCGTCTGCGTGGCTGCAACCAGATCGGAGTCCTTCCAGCCAAGCCGGGACAGCAACTTCTCGCGGGGCAAGCGGCCGTCCGACGAGCCGCTGGCAATCCACGCCAGCGGTCCACGCGGGCGCACGACCGGAGAGAGCAGCCGCCCCGTGGCGTGGCCGTCGCGAAATTCCAGGCGATTGGAGACAAACGAGGAGATGCCGAAGTGGTTGGCAAGCGGGCGCAAGACGTTGTCGAGGAACTGACTGACCAGCACAACTTCTTCGCCGGCGCGCAGGACCCCAAGGAGTTTTTCGACGGCTTCGCGGCGCAATTGCGGCTTGAGCACGTACTGAAAATACTCTTCCCCCAGCAAGTCGAGGCGGTCCTGGCTGACGCCGCGCAGCAGCGTGTGCAGAAGCCGGGTGGCGAAGGTGCGGCTCGCGGCATAGGCGAAAGGCCGCGAGAGGGCCATTGCCGCCATGCCCAAACGCCGGGCCCAGCGCTCCGAGAAGCTCTGCGCGTTCCAGGTGAAAAAGCCGACCAGCCGCATGGCGCCCACTTCGAGCAGCGAGCCTTCCACGCGCCAGTAGGTCACGCTCCGCGACGCACCCTGTATCGGCGTGTCCTTCAATTTGGCTAGGCTTTCCGTCATACCAGCAAACTATTATCGGGCAAGCACACGCAGCCCGGCGATCCCGAATGTTCCGGACGCCCGATGTTCCGGACGAATGATGTGGGCACCTGAATGAACGACTTGGAGGCAAAGGCCCTTACCGCTCCGCCTCCACACCTCGGCCAATCGTCCCCGACGTAGGTGAGCGGTCACCTATATGGGAAGTGAAAAAGTAGCACCCTCAGCGGGTTCCCGCAAGGCATGGGAAGGTCCGGCAAAGATGCCCGTGTTACCGAGACGTGACTGGAAAAAAGGCACGCCGGATGGCTAGACGCCCCAGCCGTAGCGCTCGGCGTGCTCGAGGGTGCGCTGCATCTCTTCGCGGAGCATTTCCGTGAAGGCCGAGCCGGATAGGGTGCGCGCGCCGGGTTCGGCGATATCGGGAGTGCGGTAGCCGCCGCTCAGGACGCGCAGGAGCGATTGCTCCACCCAGTCGGCTTCCAGCGACAGCCCGAAGGCGTCGCGCAGCATCATAGCGACGCTGAGAATCGAGCCAATAGGATTTGCCGTGTCCGTGCCCGCCAGCGACGGCGCCGAGCCGTGAATGGGCTCGAACAACGGCGCGCTAGAACCAAAGCTGGCCGACGGAATTACCCCGATCGATCCCGCCAAAGCCGCGGCGGCATCGCTCAAAATGTCGCCAAACATATTGGTCGTGAGGATCACATCGAACTGCGATGGCCGCAGCGTAAGTTGCATTGCGGCGTTATCGACGTACATGTGCTCGAGCCGGATTCCCGGATACGCGGCGCTCATGGCCGCGACTGTGCGGCGCCAAAGCTGTGAACTCGCCAGCACGTTGGCTTTGTCCACCGAACAAACACGCCGCGAGCGGCTCTCGGCGCGCGCAAAAGCAAACGTCGCAATGCGCTCGATCTCCGAGGTCGAGTACGATTCCGTGTCAAACGCCAGTAGTTTCACCGGGCGCACATTTACATAAAGACCCATACCCTGGCGCAACGCCAACAATCCGCTTTCCGGCCTCTTGCCGACCGGAAGCGAATCCCACTTCGGTCCGCCCACAGCGCCGAGAAAAACCGCGTCGGCTTTGCGGCAGGCGTCGAGCGTGGGGTTTGGAAGCGGAATTCCCGCTGCGTCAATCGCGGCGCCGCCAATCGGAAATTCCGCAAACTCAAACTGATGATGGAACTCATGCGCGGCCTCGCGAAGCACGGTAACCGCGGCCCGAGCCACTTCCGGGCCGATGCCGTCTCCGGCGAGAAAAACAATGGTCTTCTTCATGGCACAACCCCGTTTGAGAAAATCGTAGTGCGGCGCGCGGCCTTGCGAAGAAATTGCAGTGAACTTGCCAATACGGCCGCGTTAAGACCTGGGCTTTCGGAAAGCTCAGCCCGTCGGCGATGCTGCTTCCGCCGCGACGGGCACTGCGCCGCGGCGAATCACTTGATGCGCGATGGCAACCAAGTCGCGTTGGCGGACATCTTTTTGCTGGTCCGCGAGAGCAGTAACCCTGCGGTAGACCTCCGCGAGTTCCGCGGCGCTCGGCTCGTAGCCAAGATCGCGGAGGCTTAAGCGTAGTGCGTTGCGCCCGGAATGCTTGCCAAGCACCAGGGACCGTGACGGGACTCCCACCGATTGGGGGGAAATGATTTCGTAGGTCAGCGGGTTCTTGATGATGCCGTCCTGGTGAATGCCGGCTTCGTGCGCAAAGGCGTTGGCGCCGACCACCGCCTTATTGGGCGCCACGGCTGCTCCGGTGATTTCCGAAAGCATGCGGCTACTGGGGAAAAGTTCCTCGAGACGAATTCCCGTGGTGACGCCGAAGCTCTCTTTGCGCACGGCCAGAGCGACCACCACTTCTTCCAGCGCCGCGTTGCCCGCGCGTTCCCCGATGCCGTTGATGGTGCATTCGATCTGGCGAACGCCGGCGCGCACCGCGGCCAGCGAATTGGCCACGGCCATGCCAAGGTCATCATGGCAATGCGCGCTGAGCGTGACGCCTTGAGGATCGCCCAAGTATTCGCGCACCTGACGGAACATAGCGCCATATTCTTCCGGAATGGCGTAACCGACCGTGTCCGGCAGGTTCAGTACGGTGGCGCCGGAATCGACCGCTACCCGGCAAACCTGGCACAAGAACTGGATGTCGGTGCGGCCGGCATCTTCGGCGGAAAATTCCACTTCACCGACGTGTTGCCTACCGAAACGGATCATCGACGCGATGGCTTCAAGCGCCTGCTCGCGCGACATATTTAGCTTCACGCGAAGGTGCAAATCCGAAGTGGCCAAAAAAATGTGCAGCCGCGGGGCGGCGGCGGGTTCCAACGCCTCAATCGCTGCGGTGACATCTTCTTTTTTGGCGCGCGCCAGCGCCGCAATCGGAACGTCCCGGACCTCCTGGGCGACCAGGCGCACGGCGTCGAGGTCTCCGCGCGAAGCGATCGGGAAACCCGCCTCGATCACGTCCACACCGAGCTTGGCCAACTGCCGCGCCATGCGGATTTTTTCCGCCGTATTCATGGAAAACCCCGGCGACTGCTCGCCGTCGCGCAGCGTAGTGTCAAAAATGCGTACGGAGTCCATAGAGTCCCCTAGATAGATAAACAGAGCCGGGACCGTTGGTCAAATTTATCTTTATTCTACTTTTGATAATACTGCCTTATACTTATCGCGCAAGGAGGCGGCGTGGACCTCGGCGAATTGCAGGTATTCCTGATGGTGGCCAAAGAGGGCAGCTTCTCGCGCGCCGCCGAACGACTGTATCGCACGCAGCCGGCCATCAGCCTGGGTATCCGCAAACTGGAGGACTCCCTCGGCCAGCCGCTGTTCGTGCGCGGCTCGCGGCCCGTGCGCCTCACGGACGCCGGCGTGCTGCTGAAGGATTACGCCGAACGCCTGCTGAACCTGCGCGATGAAGTAAAAAAGGGCCTTAGCGAGCTCGAAGGGCTCAAACGCGGCGAGCTGTCCCTGGGCGTGAACGAAAGCTCCATCCACGCGTTGCTCCCCGCGCTTTCGCAATTCCGCGAGATGCACCCTGGCGTGCAGGTGCGCGTGCACCGCATGTTCTCTCGCGATATTCCCCACGAAGTGCTGAATTACCGGCTCGATGTTGGCGCCATCTCGTATGTGCCGCGCGACACGCAGTTGCAAGCTACGGAAATCCGCAAGGATGAGTTGACGCTGGTCGTGCCGCTGAAACACCCGCTGGCCAGACGCCGCGAGGTGAACGTCGAAGATCTCGGCAACGAAACGTTCATCGGGCACATCGTCGAATCTCCGTTCCGCCGCCGTGTCATCGAACTTTTCGCCAGGCATCGCACCACGCTCAACATGCCCATCGAAATGCCCACCATCGAAAGCATCAAATGTGCGCGCAGTGGGAGATCGAGCGTGGCTGGATGAAGGAAGTGAAGGTGCGGCAGCTAAGTTTGCCCCGCCACGTCTACCTGGTCTCTCGCCGTGGCGCTCGCCTTCCGCATGCGGCGGCGGAACTCATGCGCATCCTGCGCAACGGGGAATAATCCGCTCGTCCATACTCTTTCTCCGGTATGCTGCAAGGGTAGCAGCTCCCTTCGGCGCTCGACTCATGACAAGCGGATTAGCTATACTCGCCATCGGTTTCTTTCTGGGTATGCGGCATGCCACGGACCCGGACCACGTCATTGCCGTCTCCACCATCGTCAGCCGCGAACGCTCCATCGCCAAAGCCGCATTCATCGGCGTCTTGTGGGGCTTGGGCCACACACTGACGATTCTTGCCGTCGGCACGGCCATCATTCTATTTGGGCTGGCAATTCCCGCTCGCGTGGGGCTCACTATGGAGTTCTGCGTCGGCTTAATGCTAATCCTGCTGGGCGTACTGAATCTAACCGGCGCGATGAAATGGGTAAGTGAAAAGTTCTCTCCCGCGCATCCTCCAGTCACCGGGGAGCACGCCCATCTTCACCAGCACGACGCGAGGCTGCACTTCCACTGGCATTCGCATGCTCCCGCGACCGAGCATCATGCCGAAAGCCTTGCGCCGCCGCGATTGCTGGAGCGATCGTTCGCGGGCCTCGGCCTGTACCAAGCCCTGCGCCCTCTCTTTGTCGGCATCGTGCATGGCCTCGCGGGTTCCGCGGCGGTGGCGCTGCTGGTCTTGAGCGCGATTCGCGACCCGAAGTGGGCCGTGCTGTACCTGCTAGTTTTTGGCGTCGGCACCATCGCCGGCATGATGCTGATCACCAGCATCATCGCGCTTCCCTTCTCTTTCGCAGGGTACCGTTTCGCCTGGCTGAATCGCAGCCTGGTCACGGGCTCCGGAATCTTGAGCCTGGCTTTCGGCCTCTTCGTCTGCTACCAGATCGGCTTCGTGGACGGCCTGTTCACCGCGCACGCCATCTGGAAAGCGAGCTGAACGCCAGCCTGCCCGTCAATCGCGCGCAGCACCCGCGAAAATTCCCAAATTGGGAATTTTCGCCTCCAAAGATTTTGCTCTTAAGTTAACTAAATGGCTTGACTACCGAAAAATCCCGCCGTATCTTGCCAGCAGTTCCCTCTCGGAACAGATTCGCCGCCGTTTTCTTTGTTCGGCCAAGGAAGAGTTATGGCCCAACGAGCGCCCCTTTCTTCCCCGTCGTTCCTAGTGTCGAATACACCCAGAATTTTGCGGATCGTACTTCTGCAGGCGGCTCTTGCCGCCACCGCCGCCGCCCAAACTCCTCAACAGCAACATGTCTTCGGCTCCGTCCCTATCACTACGACCACATCGCAAGTGGCCGCCTACGCGAAGAACGGACAAACCGGCGCTCTCTCCGCAGTCGCCGGTTCGCCGTTTGCCGACAGCCTGCAAGGCGGCGCGATGGCCATCGACGCCCTGGGGCGCTTTCTGTTCGTGATCAATACCAGCACCAGCAACATTTCCATGTTCCAGATCGATCAGAGCACCGGAAGCCTGACGCAGGTGCCAGGCTCCCCTTTTTCCACCGGCCCGACCGAAAATCCAAACATGGCTGCGACTTCTCCGGTATGCCTGGCAGCGGAAAAATCCGGCCAGTTCCTGTATGTGGGTTATCGCTTCGGCAATTTCGTCGACCACGGCGCCATCAACGAGTATTTGATCGACGCCTCCAATCGGCAACTCGTCCCTTTGTCCGGGCAACCGACCACGGACATCGCCTCCGCGCCCATCGGCATGATCACGGATCCCAAGGGTCTTCATCTTTACGTGGGACTGGGCTTGAATCCCTCAACCGGCGTGCAGGATGCAGGCACCAGCGTCTATTCCATCGATCCCGTAACCGGCGTGCTCGGGCTTGTCGGCACCGCCGGCAACGCCATTTCCGCGGGGCGAAGCATCGCCATCGATCCGCAGGGGCGTTTCTTCTTCGATGGCTGGGGCGCAATTCTGGGAACGATTGACAGCGCGCTCATCTCGCCTGCGGACGGTACCGCACTGACTGGAATCTCCAGCGTGAGCTCCGGAAACGAAATTCCCGCGGCCATGCTGGCGGATAGCAGCGGCAAATTTCTCTATGTGCAGCAAGGCTCCGCGCCGGTGGTCTACGCAATCAACCAGGCAACCGGCGCGCTGGCCGTTCCTCCGGCCACTCTAGCTGTTTTGAGCTTCAGCCCTGACAGCGCCGCCGCGGATCCTTTGGGCCCCTACATCTATTCGCTACAGAACGACGGCGTTCACGGGTTTCTCGTCGATCCTCAGAGCGGCAACCTCTCGGAAATTTCGGGTTCGCCCTTCGGAGGCACCGCCGCGCAAGGAGCGCTCACCATTTCCGGCACACCGGTGCAAGCGGCCAGCGGACCGGTGGCGGCGCTTTTCCCCTCGTCGGAAGATTTCGGCCCCGTAACGGTGGGGCAATCCAGCAATTCCAAGCTCGTCACGCTGACCAACACCGGCGGGCAGGCGCTCGGCCTCACTTCCATCACAGTCGCTGGCGCCAATGCTTCCGATTTTGTAGCCACGCCGAATTGCTCATTTCCCACGGTTCTCGCGCCGAACGCCACTTGCACCATCAGCGTAGTTTTCTCTCCTACCGCCGCGGGACCACGCCAGGCGAGCCTGGCCGCTGCAGACAACGCGCCCGGCAGCCCGCAATCAATTCCCCTCACCGGCGCCGGCGCCTCTCCGCTCCCAGCGGTGACCCTGACGCCGGGCAGCTTGACCTTCGCGAGCACCACGCAAGGAAGCGCCAGCCCGGCGCAGAGAGTCACCGTGACCAGTTCGGGCGCCGCAACACTGCACATTTCCTCGGTGCTCCCTGGTGGCGCGAATCCTGCCGATTTTCAAGTGACCAATGCGTGCTCCGGCGCGTATCCCGTCGCTTCCACCTGCAGCATTACCGTGACGTTTTCGCCTCTGGGCGCCGGCCAGCGTACCGCCAACATCACCATCAGCGACGACGCACCGGACTCTCCTCAATCGGTGCAACTGACCGGCACGGGAGCAGCGCCGCCTCCCGGAACGCCGGCTGCAAAACTCACGCCGAGCGGTATCTCCTTCGGCACGGTCACGCAAGGTTCGGCCGTCGCCGCTCAGGTCACTACGCTCACAAGCTCCGGCACGGGGCCGCTGCACATCACTTCCGTCACCACTGGCGGAACAAACGCGAGCGATTTTAGCCTGACGAACAACTGCACCGCCCCGTCCTACGCAGTCGGCGCCACGTGCACCATCGGCGTATCGCTCTCGCCGATGGCAACCGGCGCGCGCGCTGCGTTCATTACCATTACTGACGATGCTCCCAACTCTCCTCAGACGATTAGCCTCGGCGCCACCGTCACTGCTGCCCTCACAATTTCCCCGGCTGCTCCAGGCTCGACTTCTGTTACCGTCACGGCCGGGCAAACCGCAACATTCAATCTGCTATTGACGCCTGGCCCCGGCTTTGCTGGCAGCGCTTCCTTCGCCTGCGCAGGGGCGCCAGCGGCTGCCACCTGCGCCGCTCCCAGCGTGCAACTCGCCGGCGCAACACCGGTCTCCTATGTTGTGACAGTGGCCACGACAGCGAACACCCTGATCGTATCGCCACCGCAGGCACCGCAGCTCCCCCCATTTATTTGGTTGCAGGTGTTTGCTTTGCTGGCGTGCTGTGGGGTTTTTGTGCTGCTTCTCTATGCTTCCAGGTTGCAGCGCTGGAGCTCAAGCGCGGCTTTGCTGCGCGTCGCAGCGCTATGCGCCCTTGCATCACTGTGTGTATTCGAGGCTGCGGGATGTGCTGGCGGCGGAGCAAGTGCAAGCCCGCAGGTCGTTCCCGCGCCGCGCGTAATCGGCACGCCGCAAGGTACGTCGACCATCACGCTGACCCCGTCGGTGGCAACGTCAACCGGCACTCCACTGGCGGGCATCCCGCCGGTGCAACTCACGCTTACGGTGCAGTAGCCTTCGGAGCGCGCCGAAATTGCTGGACCTTAGTGCACGACCGAAACCCGGTAAATCACATTAGCGCCATCGTCCGAGACTAACAGCGAGCCATCCGGCGCGACGGTCACCCCGACCGGGCGTCCATACACGGTGCCCGACGACGGATCGGGCACAAGTCCAGTCATGAACGGCACCGGATCGGCCGAAGGCTGCCCGTTCTTGAAGGCCACGAATGCGATCTGGTAGCCCGAGCGTGTCGAGCGGTTCCAGGATCCATGCTCCGCCACGAATGCACCGCCTCTGTAGCTCTCCGGAAATTGCGTCCCGGTGTAGAACGCAAACTGCAGCGGCGCCACATGCGCTCCCAGCAACACATCCGGCACAATGGCCTTCGCCACCAGGTCCGGACGCTGCGGCTTTGCGCGCGCGTCGACGTTGTCGCCGACGTAGCTGTACGGCCAGCCGTAGAAACCGCCGTCCTTTATCGAAGTGAAATAGTCCGGCGGCAGGTCGTCTCCCAGTTCGTCCCGCTCATTCACCGCTGTCCACACCTTACCTGTCACCGGCTCCAGCGCCAAGCCGACCGGATTCCGCAATCCGGTTGCGAACTGTCTCGCATTCTTTCCGTCCGGATCGCAAATGGTTACCGCCGCGCGAATGGGCTCCTCTCCCGGGCTCACGTTTGACTCCGATCCCACGCCGACAAACACGTGCTTTCCGTCCTTCGAGAAAACCACCGAGCGCGTGTCGTGCCCGCCGCCCGGCAAATACATCAGGTGTTCGGATTCGCCGAGTCGCTTGGACGTCGCGGGATCGTACTTGAAGCGCACCAGTTCTCTCATGGTCCCGACGTAAACGTAGTCATCGTGGAACGCAATCCCGAATGGCCGGGTCAGCCCAGTAACGAAATTTACCCGCGCCTGCGCTCCGCCGGTGTTTTGCGGGTCGCGCAATATGACGATCTCTCCCGCGCCCATGTCCGCCAGGAAAATATCTCCGTTGGGCGCAACAATCAGCCAGCGCGGCCTTTTGAATCCGGTCGCAAAGACATTTATTTTGAATCCCGCCGGAACGGTAGGCAGAAATCCCGCCGGAGGACTTACCTCGCTGGGCGAGTTGGCCGATGATTTCGTGGCGTAGGGCGGCGGCAACTGCGGCTTTTTCCCATGCGTCACCTGCGCGGCGATGATTGTGGGAGCAGAGAGAAGCAGGGTCAGGCAACTGCAAATTCGAATTCGCGAAGGCATTATCGTCCCCCTCAGATCGGCTGGCACCCTAGCATGCCTTATCTCCCCGTTCCTTTTCTACTTCTCACCCCAGTATCCGACTGACAACAGCATGTTTCAGAATTCGCGTCACTTCGCTA
>WNFF01001226.1_pt1 | contig 20623 bp, 15 predicted proteins | sample 5400441 | NCBI WGS metagenome assembly WNFF01 (sample SAMN13153345, study PRJNA577476) | soil metagenome | isolation source: 120 cm saprolite under Douglas fir tree site 2 hole 3 replicate 1 | place: USA:California | collected 2015-04-18
TAGAGCGTCACCTTCGTATCCTGGGTGGGATCGGAAATGTATCCGGTGGCGTCGGAATAGAGACTCGCGCCGAGCATCACCTCGGTGTGCGCCAACTCGGCGTAGCTCACCGCCGAGATGTAGATGTTGAAAAAATCTCCCGCCGCCACTTGATTGACGTCCGGGCCAAAGGAGACGACGTCCAGCGGCGAAGTCATGTTCGCGGAGCGCAGGCCGCCGGGGCTGCCGTTGTCGTTGTAATAGTGGTCTTCAATCCAGTTCCAGAGCTGTCCCTGGAGCGCGAAGCGCTGCGATCCCCACTGGCACATCCCCCGCCCGTGGCCCGAACAGAGGTGGCGGGAATCCACCGACTCGGCGACGCATGGCCAACTCGCCCCCGGCGAGCCGGCGCTCCCATCGCCGCAGGTACAAAATGAATTGCTGCAACCGGGTTGGCCGCAACCCAGGTTGTTGTTCTCGGCCGAATACTCCGCTCGGAAGATCGCGCCCGCTCGCTGGAGCAGGATCCCCGCGGTGTACGCGGTCGCCGAGTCCGTCGACGCCGAGGTGGCGGTGGAGTTCACCTGACAGCACGTCGTGTTGCAGATGTCGTATTGCGGCCGGAGCGGATGGTACACGTAATACGAGCCGTAACTTCGGTAGGCGATCGCGCCGGCTCGAAGCGAATGCGCATTCCAGGAGGCGATCCATTCGCGCGGAAGGCCTCGCCGCACGTATGTCTCCAGGCTCATCACCTCCACGGTGGAGCAATTGGCGCAGGTGCAGTTGTACCCGACGCGGATGCTGCTCGGCGGAGCCGATACCTGGGCGGCATCGTCCATTCGTCCGCCGGGCGGAGCCTCGGGCTCGACTTCGGCCGGGGCGCTCTGGGACTGCTCCAACTCCTCCGGACTGCGCAGAAGCTTGTGGGCATCATTCTGGATCTGCGTTCCCGTTCCTCGCCTCAGCTCGACGATCAATTCCGAATCGCCATCGACGAGGGGAAGGTTGGAAAGGACGTACCCTTGATGGCCCGCGCTCTCCACGCGCAGGTCGCTCTGCGATGGAAGAGCGTCCCCACCCAGGCGCGGCACGGGCTGGCTCACACTGAAGAAACCGCGTTCATCTGTTTCCGTGCGGGCGCTTCCCACCGAGACCTGAGCGCCGGAAATCGGCGTGCCCGACTCCCGATCCAGCACGAATCCGTGCATCGTCGCCGAGCCTGAAGCCTGCGGGGTTTCAATGTCTCGACGGCGGAGCTTGTCCGCAAGTCGAACCGGATCGAGCCAAACGGTGATTGGGAGCGCCTCGTCGGGCGAAGCGACCGCCTTCGTGGTCAAGGATCGGTACGAGGGAGCGCCGATCTCGAGGGAGTGGCTGCCGGCCGCGACCTCGGCGCGCAGGTGGGCGTTCGCCGGCAACCGGTAGGTTCGCCCAGCCCCACCGGCGCGCGCATCGACCACCCAGGCACCCTCGACCGCGTACCCGGTCGTGCTGTCCCGGACCCGAAGCTCGATCACTCCTTTGCCTGGCTTCGTCGGGTGCGTTGCCACGGACGCATTGGGAAACCCGAGTACGAAGCAGCCAGCGAAGAGCATCCCGATCGTCGAAACGGACATTGATTCCCCCGGTTGTTGGCGCGCCTCGTGTTCTGCGGATTACTTCTTCGCGGTGAGATCGGCGTAGATGACTTCAGTGAACTTGTCCGCCTTGACGGGCTCCCAGCTCCAGCTCTCAAACTTGCCAAGCACCTTCTCGCGCTTCAATTGGTCGAGCGTTTTACCCGCTTTGATTCCTGCCTCGACCAGGGCGGTCGACTCCTTGATCATCGACGCGTATCTCTTCAGATCGTCGAGGGTGGAGATCGGTCCGTGGCCGGGGATGATCTTCGCGCTGGCGGGAATCTGCGGAATCACCTTGTCCAGATTGGCGGTCAGGCCGGTGACGCTTCCACCGCTCTGAAGGTCGATAAACGGGAAACGTCCGGCAAAGAAGTCGTCCCCCATGTGCACGACGTTGGACTTGGAAAAGAAGATGATCGCATCGCCGTCGGTGTGTCCCTTGGGAAAGTGGATCGCGCTGATGTCCTCGCCGTTGATGTGCACGGTCACTCGATCCTGGAAGGTGATGACGGGCAGCGCCGCCTTCGGCGCCGGCGGCCTCGTCTGACCGGTTGGGCCTCGGCTTTCGACTGCCAGGCGCTTGCGAACGTTCTCGTGGGCGATGATCGACGCGGTCGCGGCAAATGGCTCATTGCCGCCGGTGTGATCGCCGTGCCAGTGGGTGTTGAGCACGAACTTCACGGGTTGAGGGGTGATGTTTTTCAGCGCGGCCTGGATCTTCGGCGCGAGCGGCGCGAACTGATCGTCGACGATCAGGATTCCGTCCTCTCCGACGGAGACCCCGATGTTTCCCCCGGAGCCTTCGAGCATGTACACGTTTCCGGCGACCTTGGTCGCCTTGATCTCCACCTTGCTGAAGTCCTGTTCCTGGGCCTGCGCGGCGAAAGCAGCGAGCAGGCCCAGCCCACCAAGCATCATTTGCAGTTTCAAATCGGAACCCTCCCTCTGCACCTTCTACACCGTCGCCTGACGCCGGGCGATCCCGAACTCTACCCCTCTTGAAGAAGAGCAGCGAACTGACGGGCATTGCGAATCGGGTAGTCGCGGTAGTTGTTGTTCCACAGGACGTGAACCATTTCGGCCTTCGTCGACAGCTTTGCTGTCTCCAGGGCCCACGGCCGAAGCTCGTCGTCGTTGTACAAATAGTTGAACCGCTCCGCGGTGGTTTTCACCGGCGCCTCCCAGGTCTCGAGATTTCGGCCATGGAAGCGGACCATCGCCAGCTCCGAGGTCGAGGCGACAAGCGGCGGCGTCGAGGACTTGAACCCCTGTGGCTCGTCCACGATCACGTAGGTCAGCCCCAGCTTTTCGAGGAAGGAGAGGGTCGCGGCGCGGTTCTTCTCCTCCATCCATTGGCCGCCGCGAAATTCGATCGCCAGCCGCCAGGGCAGGCGCTCCGACGCTTCGCGAAGGTAGTCCATGTGCTTTCGCGAAAAGAAGAACCAGTACGGGAATTGAAGCAGCACCGCCCCCAGCTTGTTCGCCTGGGCGAGTGGCTGGAGGGCGTTGACGTGGATGTCCCAGATGATCTGCTGCGCTCCGGCAGGCAGCTCGTGCATGTAGATTCGCTTCTTCTCCTCCGGATCGACGTTCAGCATCCGCCTGATTTCGACGGGCAGGCTGCGCACGGCGACCGCGTGGTGGGTGAGCAGGCCATACGCCTTGATGTTGAAGAGAAAGCCTTCCGGCGTGCGCCTCGCCCAGCGAATCGCGTTTTCTTCCGAGGGCGGTGCATAGAAGGTCGAGTCGACTTCGACGAGGGGAAACGACTGCGCGTAAAAGCGCAATCGCTCCTCCGCCGAGCTCACCCCGGTGGGATAGAAGGCGCGCGACTGAATCAGCGTGGGGTCGGTCCAGCTACACGTTCCGTAGAAGATGTTCCTGATCGGCTTTCCCGCCGAGGCATCCAATTTGAACGAGAGCTGTTCGGTCACCGCGCGTTTCCCGGCAAATGGGTCTTACCCCTGGCATCGATATAACCATCGGTGCTCGGTCCCCCGTTTGAATCGCTGGGGTGCGTCGGACTCGGTGTGACCCGCGGAACAAAACGACACCTTGGTTGACCCGACATGGGCCATTTCGTATAAAGACTGGTAATGGTCGTCTCGTTGAACGCCTGCATCTGTTGTTGTACCGAGGCCCGGGGAGTTCCCGGAGCTTGCGGACGCGGCGCGTTCACGGCCCATAAAGCCTAAACCATCGCATTCGCACCAGGCTCGGGAGATTCCAGTTTCCCCGGGCCTTTCTTGCGTTCCCTTTTTATCGGCCCCGACGTGGCCGAAGGAAACCCATGGTGCGAAATGGACAAAGCTCTTCCCAGACCCCTCTACGAAGCATCGACCGGTGAAATCGGAAGCGCCCTGCCCTGGACGGCGGGGATTCTCGATGCGCTCCGCCGGGCGCCCCTCGGAGCCGACGCGGGGGAGGGCGCCCGATGAGCGCCGAGCCCCGCCTCTTCCCTCTTTTTCTCAAGCTCTCGGGTCGGCCGGTTTTGTTGATCGGCGGAGGTCGGGTGGCGGCGGCAAAGCTGGACGCGCTGCTCGACGGCGGCGCGAAGGTGACGCTGGTCTCGCCTGAAGTCCGGCCCGAGCTGGTCAGGCCCGGAGTCACCGTGAAACAACGCGAGTTCGTTCCCGAAGATCTCGACGGCGCCTGGCTGGCAATCGCCGCCGCTCCGGCGCAGGTGAACCGGCTCGTCGCCGCCGCTGCCGAAGAGCGGCGCATTTTCGTGAATGCGGTGGACGACCCGGCCGCGGGCAGCGCGTACACCGGAGGCGTCTTCCGTCGCTCGGGCGCGACGATCGCGGTTTCGACCGAGGGCCGCGCTCCAGCGCTCGCCGGACTTCTGCGCGAGGCGCTGGAGTACGTGCTCCCCGAAGATCTGGAGACGTGGATCGCCGAAGCCCGGACGCTGCGCGAGCGCCAGCGCGCCGAAGGGGTGCCGATGAACCAGCGGCGCCCCCTGCTACTTCAAGCCCTGAATCGACTCTACGCGGAGAAGGAGCAAAAGATATGAGTGGCTTCGTATCCCTGGTGGGCGCCGGGCCAGGCGCGGCCGATCTGCTCACCCTGAAGGCGGCGCGCAGGTTGGCCGAGGCCGACCTCGTGCTCTACGACGGTCTGGTCGACCCCGAGGTGTTGGAGCTCGCTCCGAAGGCGCATCGGTTCTACGTGGGCAAGCGCGCCGGACACAAAGCGATCGAGCAGGAGACGATCAACCATCTCCTGGTCCTCGCGGCCCAGCGCGGCCAGCGGGTGGTGCGGCTCAAGTGCGGAGACCCCTTCGTGCTCGGCCGCGGCGGCGAAGAGGCGCTGGCGCTGGTCGAAGCCGGCATTCCCTTCGAAGTCGTTCCCGGGGTGAGCTCGGCGGTGGCCGGTCCGGCGCTCTCGGGCATTCCGGTGACCCACCGCGGAATGGCGTCCGGATTTCTCGTCCTTTCCGGACATGCGGAACGCGCGTACCGGCCGGTCCTCGAATCGCTTGCCCCCAACTCGGTCACGGTGGTCGTTCTGATGGGGTTGGCCACCCGGGCCCGGCTCTCCGAGGTGATGCTGGCTTCGGGTTGGAAAACGAGCACGCCCGCGGCGATCGCCTACGCCGCGACCACCGCCCGCGCGCGGACCTGGCTTGGGCGGCTGGACCAGCTCGGGGGCGCCGAGATCCCCGACGAGCTTCTCGATGCGCCGGCGGCGCTCTGCATCGGCGAGGTGGTCTCTCTGGCGGAGAAGCTGGCTCCGGTTTCGGTGGTTGGCAATACAGCGGCCCAGGATGCCGCTGTTTCCTCGTCGTAATGAAAGGAAGACACCATGGCAGCGGTGGATGATCCAAAAACACTGGGCAGGACGCGGCTCTCGTTTGCCGATCAGGCGGACATCGATGAATTCGTGTCCACGCTGGAGAAGTTCGAAGGGGGAGAGCTCTCCCCGGATCAGTGGCGCGCCTTTCGCCTCGTGCGCGGCCTCTACGGCCAGCGGCAAAGCGGCGATGTGCAGATGATTCGGGTGAAAATCCCGCAGGGGGTTTTGGCCAGCGCCCAGCTCTATGCGCTCGCCGACGTCGCGCAGACCTATTCGAGAGGCTTCGGGCACATCACCACCCGTCAGAACATGCAATTTCACTTCGTGAAGCTGCACGACGTGGAGAAGGCGATGGAGAGGCTCGCCGCCGCCGGCCTGACCACGCGCGAAGCCTGCGGCAACGCAGTCCGCAACATCACCGGCTGCGCCTACAGCGGCGTCGCCGAGGACGAGCCGTTCGATGTTTCCCCCTATGCCGAAGCGCTCACCCGCTATCTGCTGCGACACCCGCTCAGCTCGTCGCTTCCGCGCAAGTTCAAGATCGCTTTCGAGGGCTGCGCCGAAGATCACGCGCTGACGCTGATCAACGACCTCGGCTTCCGGGCGCGGATCCGTGGAGCGAACGGTTCTGCCCAGGTGGGCTTTCGGGTCACCGCCGGGGGCGGGACGGCGATCCTCTGCGCCTCGGCGGGGGTGCTCTTCGACTTCCTGCCCGCGGGGGAGATCTTCAACGTCGCCGAAGCGATCTTGCGCGTCTTTCACCAGTTTGGGGATCGCGAACACAGACAAAGAAATCGCATGAAGTTCCTGATCAAGGAGCTCGGTTGGGACCGCTGGAGGGCCGAGGTGGAAAAGAAGCTCGAAGAGTTCAGGGCCCAGGGCGGAGCGCAGCTGCCGTTCGATCCGCAAGAGCCGCCCGTCGAGGAGCCCCCGCTATGGGATCGACCCGAGCCGCCCAGCGTTCGCGAAGCCGCCGCGGAGGTCGCCGCTTCCGGGCTCAGCGGCCCCGGATTGCATCCCGAGATTGAGCCGAATCTTTCGCCTACCGCTAAGGAGTACTGGAATTGGCTGCGCACCAATGTCCACCGACAGAAGCAGCGCGGATATTCCATTGCCGCGGCCACCGTGCCCCTCGGCGATCTCACCGCCGGCCAGCTGCGCATTCTCGCCGAGCTCGCCACCGCGTTTGGCGACGGAACGGCGAGGGTTACCGCCGAGCAGGACCTGCTCTTTCGTTGGGTACCGGACGCCGAGCTGCCCAAGCTGCACAGGAGGCTCGCCGCGATCGGCTTGGGGCTGTCGGGCGCGGGGAAGATCGCGGACGTCGCCAGCTGCCCAGGCGCCGAGTCCTGCCGGTTGGCGGTGACCCAGTCCCGCGGGCTGGGAAAGCTGATCGGCGATCACCTGCGCGCCCGCCCAGACCTGTTCCGGGCCGCCGAGGATCTGAAGATCAAGATCAGCGGTTGCCCGAACGGCTGCGGCCAGCACCACGTGGCCGGAATCGGCTTCCAGGGAAGCATCCGGCGCGTCGGCTCCAAGGTGGTGCCGCAGTATTTCGTGATGGTGGGCGGCGGTGTGGATGAGAAGGCAGCCCGATTTGGAAGGCTGGCGGCGAAGGTCCCGGCGCGGCGCGTGCCCGAGGTGCTCGAGCGGCTGGTGGGCCTCTACAGGCTCGACAGCGAAAATGGCGAGAGCGCGACGGCGTTCTTCGGTCGGGTTGACCTGTCCAAAGTCAAGGTAGCGCTCGCCGATCTCGAGCAGATGAACGAAAATACCGCGGAGGCGCAGGACTACATCGACCTCGGCGAAGACACCGAGTTCCGGCCGGAAACGCAGGAAGGCGAGTGCGCGAGATAACGCTCTACATCACCAACGGCGACAGCGCCGCCGGAACGATGCTCGAGGCCGGATTCGACGCGGGCGCCCCCGGGCGAAAGCTAGTTCACGGTCCAGGTATCGCCGGCATGGAGGAGCTTCTCCAGATCCCCTTCGCCTCGCGCCGCAAGAACGGAGGCGCGCTGAGTCGCCTCCATTTCGTGGTGCACCGGTCGGTGGACGGCCCGGAACACGCCGATCGGCGCGGGGAAATCCGGCGGAATCAGCTCGCCGAGCAGGAATGACAGGGAGGCTTCGGCCTTCTCGTCCCAGACGAGAATGTCTTTCTCGGTGATCCCATCCTGGCCGATGGTCACCACTTCCGGCTTGAATCCGACGAGGCGGATTCCCTTGTTCTTCGCCTTTCCGAAGAGGAGCGGCTTGCCGTGCTCGATCCGAAGCTGCATGTCGTCCTTGACCGGCTTCTCGGTGACATTGAAGAAGGCGCCGTCGTTGAAGACGTTGCAGTTCTGGAAGATCTCGACGAAGGCGGATCCCTTATGGTCGGCCATCCGGCGAAGGACGTATTGAAGATGCACCGGTTCGACGTCGATGGTCCGCGCGACGAAGGTCGCCCCGGCGCCGAGCGCGACGTGGATCGGATTGAAGGGAGCGTCGATCGAGCCATACGGCGTCGATTTCGCCTTCTTCCCCAGCTCCGAGGTTGGTGAGTACTGACCCTTGGTCAGCCCGTAGATCCGGTTGTTGAAGAGCAGGACTTTGAGGTCCACGTTGCGCCGGAGCATGTGGATGAAATGGTTTCCGCCGATCGACAGCCCGTCGCCGTCCCCGGTGACCACCCAGACTTGAAGGTCGGGCCGCGTCGTCTTCAGACCGGTGGCGATCGCCGGCGCCCGCCCGTGGATGGTGTGGAAGCCATACGTATTCATGTAGTACGGGAAGCGGCTCGAGCACCCGATCCCGGAGACGAAGACGATCTTCTCCCTGGGGATGTTGAGCTCGGGCATCACCTTCTGCACCTGGGCGAGGATCGAGTAATCCCCGCAGCCAGGGCACCAGCGGACCTCCTGGTCGGACTGGAAGTCCTTTTTCGTCAGCGGAGCCTTGCCGTCCGTCGAGAGCTTACCGTCCAGCGCAGCCTTGCCGTCCGCCGCGGGCTTTCCGTTCACAGTGGGTTTCGCATCGATCACGGTTGCCATCTTAGAAGTGCTCCTCAATGTGAGCGACGAGCTCGGATACCTTGAACGGCTTGCCTTGCACCTTGTTGATTCCCTTCGCGTCCACCAGATAGGTGGCTCGCAGAACCTTGAGCAGCTGTCCCAGATTCAACTCGGGAACCAACACTTTCTTGAATTTCGACAACACCTCGCCGAGATCCCTGGGAAGCGGATTCAAGTAGCGCAGATGGACGTTGGAGACCGAGCGCCCTTTGGCCCGCAGCCTCGAAACAGCCTGGGTGATCGCGCCAAAGCTCGAGCCCCAGCCGACCACCAGCACCTCGCCCCCATCGGGATCGCCGTTGATCTGGAGAGGCGGAAAATCCTGAGCGATCCCCGCCACCTTTTCGGCTCGAACCCGTACCATTTTCTCGTGGTTCGCCGGATCGTAGGAAACGGAGCCGGTGAGGAAGTCTTTCTCGATTCCACCGATGCGATGCTCGAGCCCCGGCGTCCCCGGGCGAACCCAATCGCGGGCGAGGGTCTTTTCGTTGCGCTGATAGACGAAGAAATCGTTGGGATCGGTGCGAAATTTCACCTCGATCGGCTTGAGATCCTTGGTGTTCGGGATGAGCCACGGCTCCTGGCCGTTGGCGATGTAACCGTCGCTGAGAAGGAACACCGGGGTCATGTACTTGAAAGCCATCCGCGCCGCTTCGATCGCGACCTCGAAGCAATCGCTCGGAGTCGAAGCCGCGATCACCGGAACCGGGCACTCTCCATTCCGGCCGTACAACGCCTGCAGCAGATCCGCCTGCTCCGTCTTGGTCGGAAGGCCAGTCGACGGCCCGCCCCGCTGGACGTTGCAGATCAGCACCGGAAGCTCGGCCATCACGGCCAACCCGATCGCCTCCTGCTTCAAAGCGACGCCCGGGCCGGAGGTGGTAGTGACGCCGAAGCTGCCTCCAAAGGAAGCGCCGATCGCCGAGCAGATGGCGGCGATCTCGTCCTCCGCCTGGAAGGTGATGAAGTCGAAATTCTTGTGGCGGGAAAGCTCGTGCAGGATGTCCGAGGCAGGCGTGATCGGATAGCTGCCCAAGAATCCGCGAATCCCCGAGAGCTTGGTCACCGCCAGAAGCCCCATCGCCAGCGATTCGTTTCCGGAGACGTTGCGGTACTTGCCCGGTTGAATCGCCGCCTGACGGACCTGGTAGGAGTGGGCAAACAGCTCCGCGGTTTCGCCGTAGTTGTATCCGGCTTTGAGCGCCTTCTCGTTTCCGTCGGCAATCAGCGTCTTGGTGGCGAACTTCGCCCGCAGGAAACGGATCGAAGGTTCGGTGGGACGGTTGTACATCCACAGCATCAGCCCGAGCGCGAACATGTTCTTCGCCCGGCCGATTTCCTTGGTCGACAGCCCGCTCCCTTCCAGCGCGAGGGAAGTCAGCTTGGTGATGTCCACCGAGTGCAGCCGATATTTCGACAGCGAGCCATCCTCGAGGGGGTTGCTGGTGTACCCAGCTTTCACGAGGTTCTGCTCGGTGAATGCGCCGGTGTTGACGAGGAGAAATCCCCCTTGCGTCAGATCCGAAAGATTCGTCTTCAGCGCCGCCGGATTCATCGCCACCAGCACGTCCGGCTGATCGCCCGGCGTGTAGACGGTGGACTGCGAGAACTGAATCTGAAAGCCGGAGACGCCCGGCAGCGTGCCCGCCGGCGCCCGGATCTCGGCGGGGAAATCCGGGAAGGTCTGTAAATCATTTCCGGCGATCGCGGAGGCGCGGGTGAATTCAGTTCCGGTCAGCTGCATCCCGTCGCCGGAGTCGCCGCAAAAGCGAATCGTGACGGTATCGATTTCCTCGCGCGGCTTGGGCCGCGGTGGTTGAGCCTCTATGGCAGTGGCCTGCGGTTGCATCGAATCTCCTTGTTCCTCCGGCGCTAGACGGGGGCCGATGATTCATTTCTCCTCGGCGGTTGCCGTCGGAGATCCAATCGGATCTACCCGCGATGCCTGCCCGTTTTATCTGTCCTCATTCATAACCGGCGTGGCATCTGGTCGGCCATTATCCCATCGCTTGGGCGGGGGACTCCACCCTCTTTCTTAGTCCGTTCAGTGGTGTCCCACAAGGGCTTGATAGGTGAGCTCCGTTACCTTCCCGGCGGTCAATGCCCCCATGCCCTCTCGTCGGAAAGTGTCGATCGGAAGATTAATCACCGGCCCCGAGCTCCACGGAAAAGGCTCCCGGTCGTCGAAGAAGAGCAACTGTAATCGATAAGATTGCGCGAGGACTTCCTCCGCCCAGCTGACGAGCCGCTTCCTCCCCTCGGCTCCGGTGTACAGAGAGCACGCGCAGTCGCCCCAGCAAACCGATAGCGGCGCCGTCGAAGAAGAGGCGTCCAGCTTCAGATCGAGGCCGTGACGCTCTCCCATCGAGGTGAGGGCCCGCAGCCGATCCAGGGGCGCTGGGGCGAAATCTCCCGCGTCAACCCTGGAAGCGATCGCGGCGAGCAACCTGAAGCACATGCGCGCTACCTGATGGTCCCGGGGTGGACTGCAGAGCCCGACCCCGAAAACAGGAAGGCTCGGTCTCTACGGTGAGAGACCGAGCCTCCATTCGACGGCCATTCGACGGTCGTGTCAGATTGGACGGACGTTCGATGCCTGAAGGCCCTTCGGGCCCTTGGTGACATCGAACTGGACCTTCTGACCTTCAGCGAGGCTGCGGAACCCCTCCGTTTGAATCGCGGTGTGATGACAGAACACATCTTCACCACCGCCATCCTGAGTAATGAACCCGTAGCCCTTCGCATCGTTGAACCACTTCACAGTACCAGTTGCCATTCTTTGCTTATCCCCATGTGACAGACGGCAAAAAGCGTCGCCTGGTCTCCTGAGCGCCGACGGCCGGAGGCACTCCGGGTTCTAGTGGGCCTCGGTAGTCGATGTCCAGAACCAGATTCGCTTTTTTCGGATGGTCCGAACGCCTGTTCAGACTTCGAGCAACAATCGCTCGGGGCTCTCGACGCATTCTTTGATTCTGACCAGGAACTGCACCGCCTCGCGCCCATCGATCAGCCGGTGGTCGTAGCTCACAGCGAGGTACATGATCGGTCGAATCACCACCTGACCCTCCCGAACGACCGGTCGCTCGACCACGTTGTGCATCCCGAGAATCGCGCTCTGCGGCGGGTTGAGAATCGGGGTGGAGAGCATCGATCCGAAAACGCCCCCGTTGGTGATGGTGAACGTTCCACCCTGGAGATCCTGCAGCGTCAGGCGATCCGAGCGCGCCTTGGCGGCAAGGTCGGCGACTTGCTGCTCGATTTCCGCCATGCTCAAGCGGTCCGCGTCGCGAATGACCGGGACGACCAGGCCGCGGCTTCCCGAGACCGCCACCCCGATGTCGTAGTAGTGCTTGAACACCACCTCGTCGCCGTCGATCTCCGCGTTCAGCTCGGGAAACGCGCGGAGCGCCTCGAGCGCGGCCCGGACGAAAAAGCTCATCAGGCCCAGCTTCACGCCGTACCGGGCCTGGAACTTCTCCTGGTAGGCCTTTCGCAGCGCCATCACCTCGCTCATGTCCACTTCATTGAAGGTGGTGAGAATGGCGGCATTGGACTGGGCTGCCAGGAGCCGCTCGGCGACCCGGCGGCGAAGCGGGCTCATCTTCACCCGCTCTTCGCGCTCCCCGGTGGCGCGCGGCGCTTTGGGCTCGATCCGCGCGGGGGCGGGCGCCCCAGGAACTGTGCGCGCGTCCAGAGCGTGAAGGGCATCGTCCTTGAGGATCCTTCCGCTTGGACCGCTTCCCCGAATCTTCGACGGGTCGAGCGCATTCTGCTCCACCACCCGGCGCGCCACCGGAGTCAGCTGCGTCGATCGACCCCCGTCGGTCGCGCGACCGCCATCGAGCGCCCGGCCGCCGTCGGAAGAGGTCGCGCTGGCCGGTGATTGACCCCCATCGGAAGAGGTCGCGCCAGTCGGCGATGGGGCGGGTCGAGCACCCTGAGCGGCGGGCGGAGTCGCTTGAGGAGTGGCCGCCGCGGCGGGTGATTTGGCAGGCGCCGCCGGAGTGCTGGCCGCCGAGGCCTGCTGGCCGCCGGGAGCAATGCTCCCGAGCACATCCCCGACCTTGACCCGATCGCCTTCCTGATGGGCGATCTGCATCAAGGATCCGCCCGCCGGCGAGGGGACGTCCACGGTGACCTTGTCCGTCTCGAGCACCACCAGCGGCTCGTCGGCTTTCACCGCATCGCCGACCTGCTTGTTCCACTTGCTGACGACTGCCTCGACGATCGATTCCCCCAGCTGCGGCACGGTGAGATCAATGGCCATTCGGTTTCCCCTCGAGTCAGACCTTCGTCCTGGTCAGAGCTTCGTCCACGATCAGCTTTTGCTCTAGCACGTGCGCTTCGTGGAATCCCGTGGCGGGGCTTGCGCTCTCGACCCGACCGACAAAACCGACGCGGGCCGGCTTGGCGACGCCCGGAAGACGGATCAGTTCCTCGAGCCGATTGGACATGTAGCGCCAGGCGCCCATGTTCCGCGGCTCCTCCTGGACCCAGAACAGCTCCTTGAGGTTGGGCATCCCCTTGAGCAGCTCTTGAATCTCACCCTCCGGCAGCGGGTAGAGCTGCTCCAGCCGCGCGATCCGGATGGTGGAATCGCCCCGCTCGGTCAAGGCTTGCTTCAAGTCGTAATAGACCTTGCCGCTGCACAGCAGCAGGCGTGAAACGGCCTTGGGATCCGCTTCGTCCGCGATCAGCCGCCGATACCCGCCATGCGTCAGATCCGCCAGGGGAGAGGCCACCTCGCTTCGCCGCAACAGGCTCTTCGGCCACATCACCACCAGCGGCTTTCGCCAGGAGCGGACAACCTGCCGGCGCAGGAGATGAAAGATCTGTGCCGCGGTGGTGGGGTAGCAAACCTGGATGTTGTCCTCGGCGGCCAGCTGCAGAAAACGCTCCAGCCGCGCGCTGGAGTGTTCCGGTCCCTGGCCTTCGTACCCGTGGGGCAGAAGCAGGGTCAGCCCGGAGAGGCGCTTCCACTTGTCCTCCGCGGCGGCGATGAACTGATCGATGATCACCTGCGCCTCGTTGGCGAAGTCGCCGAACTGCGCTTCCCAGGCGACCAGCGCGTCCGGATAGTCCAGGCTGTACCCGTACTCGAATCCGAGGCAACCCATCTCCGAAAGCGGGCTGTTGAAGACCAGGCAGTCCGCCTGCATCGGCGAGAGGTTCTCGAACCGATCGTGCCTGTTCCCGGTGCGCACGTCGAAGAGAACGGCGTGGCGGTGGCTGAACGTGCCTCGCTGGGTGTCCTGGCCGCTGAGCCGAACCGGGTAGCCTTCGGTCGCCAGGGTGGCATAAGCGAGCGCCTCGGCCGCGGCCCAATCGAGCGGCTGCTTTCCCTGGGCCATCGCCAGCTGGGTCTGGAGCAGGCGGGCGATTTTTGGATGGGGCGTAAAACCCTCGGGCACGGTGGAGAGCCGGGTCAACAGCTCGGAGAGCCTCTCCACCTCCACGCCGGTGACCACATCGGGGACGGAGCTGTCCGGACCTCCGCGGAAGTTCTTCCACAGGCCCTCGAGAAAGCTGGGCTCGCGCAGCTGGCTCTCTTTGCGCGCCAGCGCATACGCCTGCTCGAAGTCATTGCGAACTTTTTGTTGGATGCTCTCCGCGTCCTCGAGGGAAATCCGTCCGCGTCGGACCAGCTCCTCCGCGTAGAGCTGCCGCGCGGTTGGATGGGCCCGGATGAGCTCGTACATCTTCGGCTGAGTGAAGGAGGGCTCATCCCCTTCGTTGTGTCCCCACCGCCGGAAGCAGACCAGATCCACCACCACGTCGCTGTGAAACTCCTGCCGGAACTCGGTGGCCAGCCGCATCACGTGGACGCAGGCCTCGGGATCGTCGGCGTTGACGTGGAAGATGGGGATGTCGAGCATCTGCGCCACCGCGGTGGAGTAGAGCGAGCTTTGATATTCCTGAGGCTCGGTGGTGAAGCCGATCTGGTTGTTGATGATCAGGTGCACCGTGCCGCCGATCTTATAGTTGGGCAGCTCGGCGAGGTTGAGCGTTTCCGCCACCACCCCCTGGCCGGCGAAGGAAGCATCTCCGTGAATCAAGAAGGCGACGCCGCGGCTGCGCCCCTCGTCCCGGATTCGATCCTGCTTCGCCCGCACCCGCCCGGTAACCACGGGGTTCACCGCCTCGAGGTGGCTCGGATTGAAGGCGAGGCTCAAATGAATCCTCTTCTCGTCCTGGGTGACGTAGTCGGAGGAGAAGCCGAGGTGATATTTCACGTCGCCCCGGTTGAGGTACGCGCTCGGGTCCCTCGGACCGTCGAACTCGCTGAAAATCTGACTGGGCGACTTTCCCAGCACGTTGGTGAGGACGTTCAGACGGCCGCGGTGGGCCATGCCGATCACCACTTCCTGCACCCCGAGCTTCCCGGAATCTTCGAGGAAGGTGTCGATCGTCGGAATCAGGCTCTCCGCGCCATCCAGGCTGAACCGCTTCGCGCCGACGTATTTGGTGTGCAGGAAGCTCTCAAAGGTGACCGCATAGGACAGCTTGGTGAGAATCCGCCGCTGCTCCTCCGGGGTCGGGTCGATGCGATTTTCGGTCGTCTCCATCCGGCTGAGCAGCCAGCGCCTTCGCCGGCTGTCCTGCACGTGCATGAATTCGACGCCGATGTGGTGACAGTACGTCCTTCGCAGGCGCGCCAGCAGATCCCGCAGCCGGACCTTCTCCTCCTCGAAAACCCCATTGGGGTCGACGAGCTGATCGAGCTCCGCCTCGGTGAAGTGGCTGTCGTTCACCATTCCCAGGTCGGCGATGTGGCCCAGGGACGGGCGCGGCCGGCCGAGTGGATCCAACTGGGCGAGCAGGTGACCGCGCAGCCTGAAGGCGTAGATCGTCTGGTCGACCCGGGCCTGCAACCGCATGTCCTCGATCGCCTCGGCAGGCGATGGCGCCGCCTCGATGGGCGATCGGCCCGCCACGGGAGGCGACGGCACAGGCAAGGCCCTGGGCGCCGGCCTGGAGGGACGGACCGGCGCGGTTGGGCCGTTCGCCGTCTTGCCGTTGGTGACCAACGGCCTGCCCTCGCGGCCATATTGCTCGAAGAAGGCGCGCCAGCTCTCATCGACGGAGGAGGGGTCCTCGAGAAAACGGGCGTAGAGGCCCTCGATGAAGTCGATGTTCGAACCGGAGAGAAATGAATCCTGTAGCTTCGACATGATTGAGGTTTACTTAATCCTTCAGCCGACGAAATGCTCCCAGCGCGCAGAGGAGCGCGTCGGAAGCGAAACGGATGTCATAAGCTCGACGCGAGCTAAACTGAATAGCGATTCGGCCAAGGAATGGTAAACCGCGCGTGCCAGGGGTACACGGGGAGGCCTCGCTCATGCTGCTCGATGGTAAGAAACTTCTCATCACCGGCGTTCTGACGCCGCAGTCGATCGCTTTCGCGGTCGCCGAGCTGGCCCAGGAGGAGGGCGCGGAGATCCTGCTCACCAGCTTCGGCCGCGGGATGTCCCTCACCGAGCGGAGCGCCCGCCGCCTCGACCCCGTGCCCGACGTGCTTGAGCTGGACGTCAGCAACGACTCCCATTTCCCCGCCCTCACCGAGAAGATCCAGAAGCGCTGGGGGATGGTGGACGGGGCGCTGCACGCGATCGCATACGCGCCGGAAGATGCGCTGGGCGGCAATTTTCTCAAGACGCCCTGGGAGAGCGTCCAGACGGCGTTCCGCATCAGTACTTTCAGTCTGAAGCAGCTGGCGGTGGCGATGATACCGTTGATGTCCCGCGGCGGGTCAATCCTCACTCTGGACTTCGACAACCGCGTCGCCTGGCCGACGTATGACTGGATGGGTGTGTGCAAAGCCGGGCTGGAGGCGACGGTGCGCTATCTCGCACGCGACCTGGGGCCGAAGAACATCCGGGTGAACGCGCTGGCGGCAGGTCCTCTGGCGACGATGGCCGCAAAGAGCATCCCCGGTTTCAAGACGCTCGAAAAAATCTGGGGCAAGCAGGCACCCCTCGGGTGGGGCTCGAAAGATCACCACACCCTGGTGGCGAGGTCCGCCTGCGCGCTTCTCTCCGACTGGTTTCCCGCCACCACCGGGGAAATGGTCCACGTCGACGGCGGCTACCATGCGGTTGGCGCGGCGCCGGTCGACATCGAAGCCGAGCTCGCGGAAGAGGAAGCGGCGAAGAAGAAGTAGCACCCGAACAGTTTGAGCTGACGGACGAGACAACGCGTACCGATTTGCACCGAAGTGATCGGTGCCTCGCGCTGTGTTTATTTCTACCACTCGACCAGAAGCAGGCCGCACTACTGGTTGTACCCGATCGGGTCGAGCGTGACGTTGCCGCGGTAAGCGTTCATCATTCGGAGCGATGTCGAGCCCACTGGAGTTGCTCAAGTCCGGCGCGCTGGAGCCTTTCCTCGCGTTGGCCTTCGCATCTCTTCTGATCCCGATCTGGGTGGCGGCGAGGTTTGGCGCAGCCGCCGCTCGCCTGTGCCTCTTTCTTTGGCCCGCGATCACCCTGGGAGCGCTGCTCCTCCTTCTCTATTTGTCGCGCGTGGTGCTGAGCTCGGTGGGATGGCCCGTGGCATCCGCGATTGGAATCGGCGCCTACGCCTGGATGCTGGTTCACCTCGCGGGGCTGACGGCCCCTAGGCTCCGCGGGAAATTTTATGCCGCCGCCGTGCTCATTCCGGGCACAGTGCTGACCACCGCCTGTCTTCTGGGTGGGCCGCTGGGCGCCGGGGCGTGGATCGCCTGGGGAGCGTGCGTCTCGGGGAGCGGGCGCGGGACCTGTCAGGCCTCGCTTGCTCTGGGGCTCGCCCCCTGGTTTCTGGCTGCCGGCGGACTCTTCTCCTCGGTTCGGCCGCGCAAGGAGACGGTTCGAATTCGACCAGACGCCGAGCGACCAAGTCGTCCGCAGCGCCTGTCCTTCGAGCGCAGGCGCGAGGTCCTTCCCAACCGCGGCGAGCCAGGCGTTCTCCGGGTGGCGCAGGTGACTGACCCGCACCTCGGCGGATTGTGGTCCGTCGCCCGCCTTCGCTCGATGCTCGAGCGGATCGCCGCCCGGGAGCCAGATCTGGTGCTCCTGACCGGAGATCTCTTGGCCCTGGAGGGGATGTTCTCGCCCGGCGCGCTGGCGCAGGCCCTCGCGCCCCTTCGCGATCGGCCAGGCACCTGTTTCGCGGCGCTGGGAAATCACGACCTCGACGCGCTCGGCGAAGTGCGAAGGGCGCTTTCGGCCAACGGCATCCGGCTGTTGGTGGATCAGAGGTGGCGCGTCCAGACGCGGGTCGGACCGGTCGAGGTCATCGGCATCGCCCAGCTTCGATCTCGCGATTTCGCCCAGCGACCGGAGCACGTAAGAAAAGTGCTCGCCCAGACCGCCGCGGCGGCGGGAGCGGCGATCGCCTACCGCATCTGCCTTTTGCACGACCCCTCTCGCTTCGCGGACATCGATCCGGATGCGCCCGGCGCGCCGGATCTCGTCCTCTCCGGACACGTGCACGGCGGACAGCTCGGCCTGGTCGCGCTGGGTCTTCCCTGGACGATCTTGACCGGGACGCGATGGCCCGACCACGGTCTGTGGGGCCTGGGGCGCTGCCGTCTCTACGCCCACCGCGGAACCGGGACCTTCGGGTTCCCGCTGCGGATCGGCGTCCCGGGCGAGGAGAGCGTGCTGGAGATAGAGGTGAAGGCTACCAGCTGAGAGCGTCGCCGGCGACGGTCGCTCCCAGCGAGACGAAGCCGATGTTGGCGTTCAGGATCAGCATGGTGCGGGCCTCGATGCCCACCTTGAACCGCTTCGACTGCCAGAGGTATCCGCCGAGGCCGAAAAAGTATCCCATGTCCCTCTCCGTCGAATGGAGGGTGTCGCCATTGAGGGTCGAGTGGACCAGCACGAACGCAAGCGCTACCCCAGCGCGCACGCGGATGCGCCACACATCCAGCGCGGCGCCCGCCACGGCGTCCAGGGTCGACAGCGAATTGTTGGCCAGCGTTGGACCTCCCAACGCGGCGCCAAGGTCCACCTGGTCGGTGCTGCGAAGCAGGGAGTGGTAGTGGACGTCGAAGAAGGGCGAGAGGAAGTACTTCGTCCGGAACACCGCCCCAATCCCGAGCGCGATCCCGCCGTCGCGCTTTGAAACCTCGCCGCGCCGCGAGGGTCTGGGCAGGTACAAGCGATTGTATCCGGCGAAGAGATCGAGCTCGATCGCATACGGCTTTTCAGTTTCCAGGGCGAGCGCCGAACGCGGCGATCCGAGAAATGCGCCGAGCGCCATCGCCAGCCAAGCGATTTGAATGAACTGTACGACAATTCGGGCCCTCGCCGGTACGCAAATGTCGCGCACTACGCCGGCTCGGTCGACCGCGTGTGCCCTCACAGCGGCGGTCCAATCGGCGGCACGGTGCCCAAGGTCTGGTACCGGTGAAACAGAAGACCGGGTCGGCTGCTGAGCATTCCGTTCGGCCTGCCCGCGGTGAGGAACAGGTCCATGTAGTCCGCTTCGTCAATGCTCCAGTACACGACGCTGCGGCCCTCGTCTTGAAGCCCGCGGACCAGGTCGCTCATCGGCCCGCGCGTCCAGCGCGGCCCCCAGAAGTCGCAATTGGTGGAGCGCACGTCGGCGGGCTCCAACTCGACCAGGCAACGCGTCCCGGTCGGGGGCGGAGCCAGCGGGCGAAATGCGTCCAGAACGTCCTGCTCGCCGAGCCCGATCACGATGTCCAGCCGGCGGTTCCTCCGTCGGGCGTCGGCGTTGTACCTGGCCATGAGCGCAAGCGTTGGCGCCACCGCTTCCGGGACTTTGATGTCCAGCCACACGCCCGCCAGCGTCGTTTGCTCGACTACCGTCTGCAGCGCTTGGTCCAGCGTCGGAATCTGCTCGTTGTAGCGAAGGCGGCAAAGCGAGCGCGCATGGGCCAGCGTGAACTGATTCACTTCGCCGTGGCAGTAGACCCCGTTGTTCAACCGCGGCGAAAAACTGTCGTCGTGGAAGAGGATCGGAACCCCATCGGCGGTGAGCCTCACGTCGAGCTCCACGGCCGAGGCGCCGAAGATTTCGACCTGGCGAATGGTCTCGAGGCTGTTTTCGGAGAACCCGCAGTCATCGATGGTCTGGCAGGCGCCGTGGTGAGCGACGATGTAGAATTTCTGCTCCGGATCGATCAGCGTGCGTTGATAGGTAAAGCTCGTCGTCTCGCCCGGCGAGCCAGAGCCAACCCCCACGGTGCCCCCGAGCGTTGCCGGCGGAAGGCTCGCCGGCTGCGGTCCCTGCGCGAGGCAGAGCGCGGCAGCCAGCTCCGGGGGCTGCACCTCCAGCCGGACGAGGCCGGTGTCCGCGGTCGCCGCGTAGCGCCAGTACCCTTCGAGCACCAGCCGCGAGCGATTTTCCAGGCACCCGCCGAGGAGGATCGCGTAGTTCGCATTGGCGTCGCCGGCGAAGATCGAGAGCGTGTTGCGCACCGAGCGAACCGCGACCGTCGCCCCGAATCGCCTGCCCCCGCTGCTCACCGAGTACATTCCAGAAAGAAAGCGAAGCGCGTCAGGCGCCAGAGGTTGCGCATCGCGCAGCTGGCCGCCGTTGGCGAATTTGGGACGCGGCACCTCCTGGCGCACGTCGCATCTCGCCGCCGCCAGGGCGAGGATGCCGCAGAGAATTGGCGAGCACGCCGTCCTAGAACGCATATCCGGCGAAGAATCGGGGATGGGGCAGCTGCGCCCGCTGATCGGAGAAGGCGAGCCACAGCTCGTAGTTGGGAGAAGTCCGCAGCAATCCCAGGCCGTAGAAGATGATCCCGCCGTTGCGAAACATCGTCTCCACGGTGAGCATCAGGGCATCGCCCGCGTATCCTGCGCCGAGGCGGCGGACCGTTGTGAGATCGCCCAAGCGGGTGTGCTGGGTGAGGGTGTAGATGAGCTCGTACGAGAGGGTGAAGCGGGTGGATTCGAACGGCAGCCCCAGCGCAAGTCCGGGCTTGTTCAGCCAGCCCCAGCTCGTCGCGTCGAAGCCCTGCACACCGACGGCGCCATAGGAGAAGCCATGGTGATCGAACGCGCTGACCCACAGCATGCCGATCCGCGCGCTCCAGGCGATTCCAAGCTCGAATTCATTTTTCACCACGATTGCCGTAAGACGGGCATCCGCTGAAAAGCCCCAGGGAAGTCCGACCCGGAGCTGGGCGAGTACCTGAGGTACTTG
>WNFF01012677.1_pt1 | contig 20591 bp, 21 predicted proteins | sample 5400441 | NCBI WGS metagenome assembly WNFF01 (sample SAMN13153345, study PRJNA577476) | soil metagenome | isolation source: 120 cm saprolite under Douglas fir tree site 2 hole 3 replicate 1 | place: USA:California | collected 2015-04-18
TCCGCCTTCAGGATCGCCTCTAGGAAGACGCCCCTCGAAGAGCGAGGATGGGATCCATATATGCTACTTACATCCCGCTGTCAATAAAAAAATGCACAGTGTAGTGACAAAAAATTGTGTAGTCACCAGTCGGAAAAGAGCTTTGTGATTCAAGATGATGGATTACCGGGTCAAGCCCGGCAATGCCGAGGAGGAGCGTGGGGTCCCAAAACCGTTGGCCTGGCGATGGTGATGGTGGCGGCGGGAAGCGCGAAGCCGACCCGGGTCGTGGGCTTGCGTCCGAAATCGCGCGGCTCGGCCGAGCCCCTCACCCCACCCCTCTCCCCGCGAAGAGCGGGGAGAGGGAGCAGACCGAGCTCGCCGCGCCGGCGTACGCGAACGGGACAGTCGTGCGCCGGCCCCTCGGCCGTCAGCGCGGACGGAAAGCTTTCGCGGCTAGGGCAGCGGACGGCGCAAAGTGAAAGCACGTGCGTTCGGCGTCGCGGCCGGAACTTTTTCGCTCCGGCTCGATTTCGTATCACGGACCATCGGTATGGAGATCTGGCCATGGTGACACGTACGAATGTGCGAAGCGTCGTCGCGGACGCCCAGGACAAGGGACGGGAAGCGGTCGAGGCGGTCGGCGAAGTGCGGGACAACGTGGCCGACGCGATCGACAAGTCCCTGAAACGGCGGCCTTACACGACCTTGCTGCTGGCGGTCGGGATCGGCTTCGTGCTCGGAGCCCTGTGGGCGCGTTAGCGGAAAACCGCTCGATGGGCGGATGGCGCCGATACCTCGAGCTGCAGGCTCAGGGCAAGACCGGCCTGAGCCCGGGCGTCGTCGTCTGGGCGCTGGGCGCGGTGGCGTTCGGCACGGTGACCTTCGGCTTCGTCCTCGCGACCGCCTTCATCTCCCTCGCCGAACGTTACGACCTCCTGGTCGCCGCACTCACGCTCACCGGCTTTTTCCTGCTGATCACGGTGCTCGCGCTCTTTCTCGGTTGGCGCTCGCGCCGCCGCACGATCGAAGCCGCGAGGCTCAAGCTGGTCGCGCGCCGGCAGGCGATGTGGCTCGACCCGAAGCTCCTCGCCGGAGCGATGCGATGCAAGTCGGGCGCGCCGTCGGCTGGCGCAGGGCGGCTCCGCTGTTGGCGATCGGCATTCTCGCGATTGGCATCGGCCTGCCGCTGCTGCGAGGCAGCCGGCCGGAGGCCGACGACCGCGAGGCGGAGGACGACAGCGAGGCGGAGGAAGAGCTCGCGCGCGCCGCCTAGTAGACCAAGTGCGCGGCGAAGCGGAACCGACTCCCGTCCGGGCCGTTGAACCCTCGTCATCGCGACGAGGAGAACACCCATGAACGAAGACCGGCTGACCGGCAGCGCCAAGGACCTTGGCGGCCAAGTGCAAGAAGGATTCGGGCGCGCGACGGGAGACGTGAAGACCCAGCTCCAGGGCAAGGCGAAGCAGGTGGAAGGCACGCTGCAGGACTTGTACGGGCAGGCCAAGGACACCGCCAGCAATGCCGCGCGGGCGATCGGCGAAGGCGCCGACGAAGCCGACGATTTCCTGCGCGCGGCGATCGAGCAGCACCCCTACACCACCGCGGCGATCGCCCTCGGGATCGGCTTCCTGATCGGCCGCCTGGGGCGCCGCGAGTACTACTGAGGTCGAGCGATCCATGGGCCTCGCCGACGAGAGCCGGCAATTGCTCGATCGGCCCGAGCCGAAATAATACCGACGGCGCTGGGGTGACTCTCTTCTTCGTCATCGCCGGGTCAAGCCCATCGGCGCTAAGTTAAGGTCTTTCCGCTGTCATCGTCCGCCCCCGGGTCCGGCCTGCGGCCGGTCCGAGGGCAAGCTTAAGCGGACGATCCAGTAATCCGGGGACGGTCGTAGAGGGCACCGATTCGCCTCGGCCGCTCGCATCGGGGTTACTGGATGCCCGCCTACGCGGGCATGACAGCGGAGTGGTTCTTTGTTTTGGGCAGCGCTTTCGATTGCGACGCCACTGTTACGGTCGCGCGGCATGCCTATATGAGCGTGCGGACGCGAGGAGGCCGCAGTGTCGAAACCGCTCATCATAACGATCCCCCACCGCCTCGGACGCGAGGAGGCGGCCCGGCGCATCAAGCGGGGCTTCGGCAGCGCGCGCGGGAATTATTCCGCGCTGCTCACGATCCACCAGGAGACCTGGACCGGCGATCGGCTCGCGTTCAACCTCACCTCGTTCGGTCAAAACGCGGCCGGCCTGCTCGACGTTGCCGACGACCACGTCCGGCTCGAGGTGAGCCTGCCGTGGCTGCTGGCCAAGTTCGCGGAAAAATTCGTGCCGGTGATCCGCAAGGAGACCACGCTGCTGTTGGAGAAGAAGAAGTAACGTTGGCGGGCGGAGGAACCACCGGATCGTCCTTCGGGTTATCCCCGGAAGAACATTCGGCAGTGCTACCATGCGTGCATCTCCCCGGCTGCTGCTCGCCATCGCTGCGGTCACGATGGCGACGAACGCGCAGGCCCAGGTCCGGGAGCGAATGCCGGAGCCCGGCTGGACGACGTTCGTGATCCCGGAATACGGAACGCGGGTCGATTATCCGGCCGGCATCTTCGTCCCGACGGGAGAGCCGGAGAAGGGAACGGGTCAACGCTTCGGCAGTGCCGACGGCCGCGCCATTCTCTCGGTCTATGCCCGCGACAACGAGGCCGGCGACACGCCCGCCGGCTATGTCAGCAAGAACCTGCGGGTCGAGCGTGGCGCGCTCGATTACCAGCGCATCGCTCCGTCATTCTTTGCGATCTCCATGGAGCGGGATGGACTGATCTATTACAGCCGATGCAATTTCTCGCGCGGCGGCGTTCGCGCCATCCACTGCTTCGATCTCATCTATCCGCAGGCGGAGAAGCGGGCGTGGGATGCGGTCGTCACCCGGATCAGCCTTTCGCTGCGGCCACTGGAAAGCTGAGCCCGCGCAAGCCGGTCGACTGGCCCGCGGCGGGTTTCGGCTCCATGAGAGACGCGGTCCGCTAGGCCGCGTGGGCGGTTTCCCGCACGGATGCAGTCCGCGACCGGCGGGCCGATACGCCGTTCGCCGGGGCTTGCTTCGGCGGCGTCCGCAGAATCGCGAGCACGGCGGCTTCTTCGGGCTGCAATCCGGCAAGCGCGTCGGCCGGCGCAGGCTCGATCTTCAGGACCAGGCTCCCCGCGAGATAGGAATCGAGCACGATCGGGTGAACGTAGCATTTGCGGCAAATGGTCGGCGTGTTGCCGAGACGGGCGGCCACGCGCTCGATCGCCGCGCGCAGGTTTCTCTTGGCCTGCGCGGCGCTGGCGAAGCGCTCGAGCTGCTCGAGCGCCAGCGCGGCCAACACGGTTCCCGCCCAGGTCCGAAAATCCTTGGCGGTGACGTCCTGTCCGGTGATCTCCCTCAGGTAAGCGTTCACGTCGCTCGAAGTGACGTCCTGCAGCTTGCCTTCCTCGTCGAGGTACTGCAGCAGCTCCTGGCCGGGCAATTCCTGACACGCCCTGATGATCTTGGCGACGCGGCGATCCTTCACCCGGAGCGACCACTGCTTGCCGCCCTTGCCGACAAACCGGAACCGGACCTCGGATCCTTCGACCGCAACATGGCGGTTCTTCAGCGTCGTCAACCCATAGCTGCCGTTCTCCTTGGCATAATCGTCGTTGCCGACTCGGATCAGCGTCGTCTCCAGCAGATGCACGACGGTAGCCAAGACTTTTTCCCGTGGCAGCCCGCGCAACGCCATATGCTCGCGCACCTTGGCCCTGATCGCGGGCAGCGCCTCGGCGAACGCAACGAGGCGCTCGTACTTGGTGCCGTCGCGCACCTCCCGGAAGCGCGGGTGATAGCAATATTGCTTGCGGCCCTTGGCGTCGCGCCCGGTCGCCTGGATGTGTCCGTCCACAAACGGACAGATCCACACGTCGGTCCAGGCCGGCGGGATGGCGAGCGACCGTATGCGTCGCAAGGCCTGCGGGTCGGAGAGTCGGCCGCCGTCGGGCCGCACGTAGCGAAAGCCCGTTCCGGACCTTTTGCGCCCGATCCCCGGACGATCGTCGCAGACATAGCGCAAGCCGGCGGACTGCGCGGCATCCTTCGGCTCGAGGATCGTGATGGCGTCGGCGGGATCGAGCAAAGCCAAACCTCTGCTGCCCCGCCGCCAACAACGGCCTGGATCGCTGATTGTTCCTGATTCTTTCGTTCGGCGTCGCAGCAGCAGCCGAACAACTATTTGCCGCGCGCAGCGTCCTTCAGCCCGCCGACGGCGTTCTGCACTTTGCCTTTCACCTGGTCGGCCTTGCCTTCGGCTTCGGTCTTCTTGTCGCCGGCGAGCTTGCCGACCCATTCCTTGACTTTGCCTTTGGCCTGCTCGGCCGCGCCTTTGATGCGATCTTTGTCGATCATTTGCGTCTCCATGTTCTTCATTCGGTTCGATAGCGAACCTCGCAACCGTGCGGAGCGGACGCTCCGCACGGCACCGAGAGGAAACGTTTTCCCGAGCGTGCCGTTCCGGATCATTCACGGCGGGCCGCGGGCGCAATGGAACTCGCGAGGCGCGGCCATCCGAAATCGCTCCGCCGCTCATGTACTTTCCGTTAGCAGCAGGTCAGAGGCGATGCGTCACGTCGTTGGCCTCGTCGACGCCGGCGCGCGCGGAACCGGTACCGGCATCACACGTTGCCTATCCGAGCGGGCGCGAGCGCCGTGCGTTCGCGTCACCAGCCAACAGCATCAACAGAGACAGCATCAACAGAGACAGCATCAACAGAGGATGGATTGCCATGGGCTTCTTCTCGAAGGACATCAAGACAATGGACGACCTGTTCGTGCATATGCTGCGCGACATGTACTACGCCGAAAAGCAGATCGTGCAGGCGCTGCCCGACATGATCGACAAGGCGAGCGATCCGCAGCTCAGGCAGGGCTTCCAGTCGCATCTGCACGAGACCGAAAACCACGTGCGAAGGCTGGAACGAGTCTTCCAGTTGCACGGCAACGAGCCGAAGGGCGTGGACTGCTCCGCCATCGATGGCATCCTCGAGGAAGCCGACGAGGTGGCGGCCGAGGTCGCCGACAAGGCGGTGCTCGATGCCGCCCTGATCGCGGCGGCGCAGGCGGTCGAGCATTACGAGATCACGCGCTACGGCAGCCTGGTCGCATGGGCGAGACAACTCGGCCGCAACGACTGCGCGACCTTGCTGCAGCAGAACCTCGACGAGGAAAAGGCGGCCGACAGCAAACTGACCGCGATCGCCGAGAGCAAGGTGAACCGCCGGGCGGCCTGACGCGCCGCTCTGCGTGTCCCGGGCGCAGCGCAGCATGAACCCGGCCGAGCGTAGCGAGAGCCGGGGAGAATGATGCGCTGCAGACCCGGGATCGTCCAAAAGACGGAGTTCGGTACGGTCCCGGCTCAGCGGTGCAACGCCATAGGGCGTCGAAGACGCGCGTCAACGCGCTTATGGCGCTGCACCGCGTCCGGGACACGGCGCCCCGGGGTAAAAAGGGCTCGCGATACTTCAGCTCGCTGCCAGCCAGGTATCGATCTGCCGCTCCGCCTCGTCCTTGGCGACGCCGTAACGCTGCTGCAGACGGCCGGCGAGCTCCTGTCGCCTGCCCTCGATCACGTCAAGGTCGTCGTCGGTGAGCTTTCCCCACTTCTGCCGAACCTTGCCTTTGAACTCCTTCCAATTGCCTTCGACGCGGTCCCAATTCATCACCTTGCTCCTCACGACGGGGATGGTTGCGATGGGGAAAGAACCGGCAAGCCCGCACCTTGGTTCCCGCTGCCTTCGACACGAGGCCGAGCGTAAACTGCAGTAGCGCCGCCTGGTCGCAAAGGGCCTAGTACCTCGACACAGGGATTTTGACTGTTTGAACTTGGATTATTCTGTTGAGATTGAGCTGGGCTGGGGCCACAGGCTCCAATCCCTCCCCGCGTAGCGGGGAGGGTGGCCGAGCGCAGCGAGGCCGGGTGGGGGACCAAGCTTGCTATGCCGGGCGATCAGCAAGACCCCCCACCCGACCCGCCTCGCTACGCTCGGCGGGCCACCCTCCCCCTTCGGGGGAGGGATAAGAAGCCGAGCCAGCTGCGCATATGCCATCGCCCTGCCCTGCGGGGGAGGGATGAACACCGCGATTCAGCCAGTCAAAATCACTGTGTCGAGGTACTACACGAAGGTGGTCACGGCCATGGCGCCGGCGGCCACGGCCATGACCGCGGTCGACATCCAGCCGACCCAGCGCAACCCGTCGTGCACGGGGTATTTGCCCATTATTCTTGAATTCTCCGTCATCAGCATCATGATGATCATCACCGGCACCGCCACCACGCCGTTGATCACCGCGCTCCAATAGAGCGCCTTGATGGGGTTGATCGGCGAGAAATTGATCAGGACGCCGATCATGGTGGCGAGCGTGAGCGTGGCGTAAAAGGCCTTGGCCTGCTTCGGCTTGCGCGCGAGCCCGACCGGCCATTTGCGCGCCTCGCCGACCGCGTAGGCGGCCGAGCCCGCCAATACCGGCACCGCGAGCAGTCCGGTGCCCACGATCCCGAGCGCGAAAAGCGTGAAGGCGAACGCGCCCGCGACCGGTCGAAGCGCCTCGGCCGCCTGGCTCGAGCTCTCGATGTCGGTCACGCCGCTCGCGTGCAGGGTCGCCGCGGTAGTGACGATGATCGCGAGCGCCACCAGATTGGAGAACGCCATTCCGATATAGGTATCGAGCCGGATGCGCTCGATCGCGTCGGGCCCCTGCTCGGGCGCCTTGACCAGCGGCCGGCGCTCGGGCTCGGCGCGGATGTCCTCCACCTCTTGCGCGGCCTGCCAGAAGAACAGGTAGGGGCTGATGGTCGTGCCGAGCACCGCGACGACCGTCGTCCAGAACGCGGCATCGGCCGCGAGCGTTCGTGCCGAAATAGGCAAACAGCGCCAGCGTGAGCCACCGCAGCCCCGAGACGTAACGGGCGTATTGCATGAACACCTCCAGGACGGCGCAGAGCGTGCCGAACAAGATCACATAAAGCAGCCGCGGGCCGCCGATCAGCAACGCGAGCGCATCGCCCATGGCGCCGAGATCGGCGCCGATGTTGATCGTGTTGGCGACGACGAGCAGCGCGACGATGCCTTGCAGCAGCCAGTTCGGGTAATGCTCGCGGATATTGCCGGCGATTCCCTTTCCGGTCGTGCGCCCGATCTGCGCGCTGATCCGCTGGATCGCGACGATCAGCGGGTAGCAGAACAGCATGATCCAGGAAATGGCGAAGCCGAACTGGGCGCCGGCTTGGCTGTAGGTCCCGATCCCGCTCGGATCGTCGTCGGAGGCGCCGGTGATGAGGCCGGGGCCGAGGACGCGCCGAAATCGAGACATGCCGCCGCCGCTTGCCGGCGCTCGGCTTCGCTTGCTCCCGCGGTTGGTGGTCATGGCCAAGGCACGTGACTCATGCAATTGAGCGTCCTGTGCGGACGGCAAGGCTGCTCTCTCTATAGCACAAAGGGGGTCAGTCGGACGGAGCGAAGAAGAGGGGCGGCTTGGCCGCTGACGTGACCGATCGGCTGTGGTAAGTCGCGGATATCGCGGCGATCACGGACGCGCGTGAGGCAAGCCGGAAGGCGCAGATGGCGGGACGCGGGCCTTGTCTTCTGCGTCCAACTGCATCCACCTTTCCGCCATTTGAAGAAGCTGCTCGCGAAGACGCGGGTCTTTCGTCTCGCATGCAAGGCGCGTGCATTCACGCGCGTATTCCTGAAATTGCTCTGCCGATGCCACGACACCGCCCGACGAACGAGGGCGCCCAGGTCCGCCCTCCAACCCTGAATTCAAGCATGGAACCGTTGCGGTGTCCGTACCGTCCCCGACTCGATTCACCGATTATTTTAACGACCTTCCCCCAGCCGGTCGCTCAACGCCCGATCCCGGCAAGGTTTCGCACTACCCGAGTATGTTCGATGAATGACGGACGCAGCGTCGCGCAAGGGATAAGCTGAGCTCCATTCATCGGCCGCCGCGGGTGGCGATGATCGGGCAGGCCGTGCGGCTCCCGCGCCCTCAACCTCGATGCGGGAACGTCATCATGCCAATCGATCGGCTTTTGCAGAACCAGGCCTTCGGGCCCGACCAGATCACGCTGCTGACGACCGCGTTCGAGGACGCCCTGAGCAAGCTGCAGCTCAAGGACCGCACCGATCCGGCCGCGGAGAGCCTGGCCAAGAAGATCATCGAGCTGGCACAACAAGGCGAGCGCGACCCGATCCGGCTGCGCGACCGCGCCCTCCAGTCGCTCTCGAGGTGAGGCCGGATCGATCGGCGGCCTCGGATCCGAAGCGACGCCGCGAGAAAGATTCAGTTATTCGGACCAAGAATGCGGGCGATATTCTGCCGGACGACGGCGTAGCATTCGCACGAGACGGCTTCGAGACCGTGGCGATCGAGGATCTCGATGACGCCGCGCCGATAGCGGATCAATCCGGCGCCGTGCAGCGTGCGGGCCGCGAGCGTGACCGTCGGCCGTCGCACGCCGAGCATTTCCGACAGAAACTCCTGCGTGATCGGAATCGAGTCGCTGTCGTGCCGGTCGCGCGCATGCAGCAGCCAGCGGGCGAGACGGGCCTCGATCGCGTGCATGGCGTTGCAAGCCGCCGACTGCTGCAAGTTCGCCATCAACACGTCATTGGCGCACATGGCGAGCTCGGCTATCGCCAGGCTCTTCGTCACCGCCTGCTGGAACTTTGCAATATCGATCCGCAACGCCGTGCCGGCCAATTGAACGACCGCTCTCGCAAAGGACACGGGAGGGCGTGTCCCGAACTTCGCCCCGACCGCGCCCTCGCGGCCGATGGCGGCGATCTCGATGGCTTCGCCGCTCTCCAGGATCGCGAGCAGCGAGACCATCGCATTCAGGGGGAAATAGACGTATTCGATGCGCGCTCCCGCCTCATGCAGAATGTCGTACTGCTGGAGCGCGACGTGCTTGAAATGCGGCTCGAGCAGCGACAAGTCCCCCGCATCGAGCGTCGCCAGAAGGAGATTGGAAGCCCCTGCGGAAGCGGCCATAGGCATGGAAAGCGACCCCCAGGGCACAAGGCGGACGCCGGAGCGCCCGCACGGCCAAACGGGATCACCGCGCAGGCTGCGCCACCCGATCGAGCGGCGATTGTGACCCAGTCGAGCAGGGGTTGTCGGTAAGGGACATTACCGACGGGGAGGGGAGGACACATTTTCACGCATAGGTCTTGGGCAGGTGCGACGCCGTGCGCTCCCGGACCAATCGATAGCATTCACAGGACGCTGCGATGAGGCGCGGCCGATTCCGGATCGTGATTTGCCGCCGGCCGCGCGCAACCAACCCGGCATGTTCGAGCTCCCGCGCGGCATTCGTGACCGTCGGCCTCTGCACCCCCAGCATTTCGGCCAGCAGCGCCTGAGTGACCGGCAATGCATCCTCGTCGCTGCGGTCGCGCATCATGAGCAGCCAGCGCGCCAGACGTTGCTTGACGCTGTGGGCGCCGTTGCACGCCACCGACACCAGGACCTGCTCGAGAAAGGCCTCTAGATAGGCAAACATGAGATTCCGGAACGAGGGCATCGACCTCATCGCCCGGGTGAACGCCGCCCGCGACATCTTCGCCGCGCTACCCGGGATCTGGACGTAGAGCCGGATCGACGAAGTCCTGGCACCGAAGACGGCCTGCACGCCGGTGCAGCCCTCCCTGCCGATGGTGGCCATCTCGATGGCGCTGCCGTCCGCATAGACCGCCAGGACCGAGACCACTCCGCTGTCGGGAAAATATATGTGGTCGAGGCTGCTGTCGGCCTCGATAAGGACCTGCTCGCGCTCGCAGCGGATGTGCTCGAGGTCCGGCGTGAGCCGCGCGAGATTGCGGGAGGGCAGGGCGAGCAAGAGCCGATTGCGGGGCCAATCCGATACGGGGCTCATGATCGCTCTTGCGCGCGCTAGCGAGCGCCCTCGGCGGCAGCAGGGGAACCCACCGCGGCGCCGGTCGGCTTCTGGTCGAGCATCCACGCGGTAAAGCCGGCCACCACGAGGAAGACCATCAGGGCGGTGGTGGCGACCGCGAAATGATGGTCTCCGCGACGCCAGCGCCGCGAAATTCGTTTCGGCGGCTTGTCTTTCATTCCCGTTCTTCCCACAAGGCGACGTGCGAGCAAGGCAACGATCGCTGGTTCGCGAGCTGGAGCCCGCATCCCTCTTAACGCAGGACGCTCATCGCCGTTCCGTAGACCCGCCCGTCCGCCGGCAGGCCACCGGCTGGCGTCGCCGGTCGGACGGCGTTGCCTGCGCGCGCGGCTGCCGGCATTCTCGCTCGGCAGGCCTGACAAAGAGCGCGCGGGATGACGCCTCGCATCGAGCTCGACCGCCTCGTCCGACGGCTCGAGACCTTCAATCGGATCGGCGCCTTGCCGGGCGGCGGCAATTGCCGGCTCGCGCTCAGCGACGAGGATCGGGCCGGCCGCGACCTGCTCGTGCAGTGGATGCGCGAGCGCGGCATGGCGGTCACCGTCGACGCCATCGGCAACATCATCGGCGTGCGCGCCGGGCGCGAGGATTGTGCGCCGGTGATGCTCGGCTCGCACATCGACACGGTCGGAACCGGCGGTCGCTATGACGGTCTCTACGGCGTGCTCGCCGGCTTTGAAGCCTGCGAAGCACTCGATGACGCCCAACACGTCACCCGCCGTCCCCTGGCGCTGGTCGCCTTCACCAATGAAGAAGGCTCGCGCTTTGCGCCCTACGCCATGGGGAGCCTGGTCTATGTCGGCGGGCTTGCGCTCGATGCGGCCTATGCGATCCGGGGCATCGACGGCGCGTCGGTCGGGGAGGAGCTCCGCCGCATCGGTTATGCCGGCGAGGCGCGGCCGGGATGGCTCGCGCCCCGCGCCTATCTGGAGCTGCATATCGAGCAAGGACCGGTCCTGGAGGACGAAGGCCTCGTCATCGGCGCGGTCGAGGGCATCACCGGGCTCACCTGGACGGAAGTCTCGATCGCCGGCCGATCCGCCCATGCCGGCACCACGCCGATGCACTTGCGGAGCGACGCAGCCTGTGCGGCCGCCGAGATCGCGCTGTTCGTGCGCCGGATGGCGCAAGAGCTCGGCGGCAACCAGAAGGGGACCGTCGGCCGCGTCGAGCTCTTCCCGAACCTCGTGAACGTCATCGCCGAGCGGGCGGTGCTGACGGTCGATCTGCGCAATACCGATGCAGGTCGGCTGCGGGAGGCGGAGCGAGGGCTGCTCGCGTTTCTCGATCGCCTCGCCGGGACCGAGCGCGTCTCGATCTCGACGCGCAGCCTGGCGCGGTTCGATCCGGTCGCGTTCCCCGACGAGATGGTGTCGCTCATCGAAGCGACCGCGCGCAAGCTCGGTCTGCCATCCCGCCGCCTTCCCTCCGGCGCCGGCCACGACGCGCAGATGATGGCCCGGCTCTGCCCGGCCGGGATGATCTTCGTGCCGAGCGTCGGCGGGCTCAGTCACAATGTCGCCGAGCTGACCAGGCCCGAGCACCTCGAAGCCGGCGCGGCCGTGCTGCTCGATGCGGTGCTGCGGCTTGCGGATGAGGATTGAGGTACGGCACTCTCACGGCCGCTCGAACGGATCGCGGTCGGATGGCCGCCCTTGTTCGCGGCACAGCGCCCGGCCGGCCACGAACACACCGACGATGTCACGGCGCGACGCCGTATACAGGATCTTGGCGAGCACGTCTTCCAGCGTGTCGATCTCCTCGAAGATGCGGATGCCGCCGTCGTCGATGCGGGTGTCCACGATGAGGGCGTCGAATGCGTTGCCGACGACAAAGCGACCGACCGGCAGGCCGAGCGCGTCGCCGCCTCCGGCGGTCGCGAGAAAGAACGCGGTGCGCCAATCGATCCGCGACCCCGGCCGTCCGCGCCGCTCGGGCGGCAGCGCGGGATCGACGCCGTCGTCGAGCAGGCGCGAGGCCGCTACGCTCATGCGCACGGCGTCGAACATGGAGGCGCTGGGGCCGCCGGAAACGTCGCTGCCCAGCCCGATCCGCATCCCTTTCGCAAGCGCGGCTTTCAGCGGGAACACCGCATTGCTGAAATAAACGTTGGAAAGCGGGCAATGCGCGATGGCGCTGCCGCGACTCGCGACCAGATCCATGTCTTGCGGGGACAAAAGCGGCGCGTGGGCGAGGAGGGTGACCCGCGACATCAGGCCCAACCGGTCGAGGCTCTCGGCGTCGGAGCGGCCGTAGCGCTCGAACGCGTAGCGGTGCTGCCAATCGCTCTCGGAGCAGTGCGTCTGAACGTGGCAGCCCGATGCACGGCCGATCGCGGCGAGCCCTTCGAGGGTCGCGTCGGTGCAGCTCGGGATGAACCGCGGCGTGACCACCGCACGCACCAGACCATGATCGCCGCTGCGGCGTCTCACATAATCGATGAACGCCTGCGTGCCCGCCAGAGCGGCCTCGGGGGAAGCGTCGCGGTAATGTTCCGGACAGGTCTCCGGGTTGTCCATTGCCACCTTGCCGATGAACGCACGCAGGCCGCGTTCGAGACAGATTTCGACCAGGAGTCGATTGGGCTCCTCGTGAATGGTGCCGTACATCACCGCGGTCGTGGTGCCGTTCGCCGCCAGATCGGCCACCAGCATGGCATAGGCCCGGCGCGCGAATGCGAGATCGGCGTAGCGGGCCTCGAGCGGGAAGGTGTAGCGCTCGAGCCAGTCCTCGAGCGGACAGTCCAGTGCCTTGCCAAGTTGCGGATATTGCGGCGCGTGGATGTGAAGATCGACAAAACCGGGAAGGACATAACATCCGCGCGGCAGGCTCTCGAGCTTGCCGGCGGTCGCCGCTTCGTCCCGCATGCGCCGATAATCGGGATCGTTCCGGAGCGCCACGGCCGTGATGGCGCCGCGTTCGTCGATGCTCAGCAGCGCATCCTCGAGAACCTCGATCACTCCCCGCGACGGAGCATGAAAGAAGGTTCCGGCAACCACTCGTCCGCGCGCCTCCTGGATGACCATCTCACCGAACCTGCACGAGTGGCGCTGGAATCATCTCTTCTCGACCACGGAGCACGGAACAGCGTTCTTGGCGTCCGCGGTACGGCGCATCGAGGGCGGGGTCGCGGCGTCGGTCAACTCACCGCCTGCCGGCCGAGCTCGAGGAGGTCGAGCCCGACCTGGCGGGCACGCGCATTCAAGCCCTCCCAGCGGGCGTCGGCGAGCCGCCCGTCCTTCACCACCACGCGGCCATCGACCATCACCATCGCCGCGTCGGAGCCGCGCGCGGCGTGGACGAGGTTGGTCACGATCGTGTCGGCGACGGACGGCTGCAGGTGAAAGCCGTCGAGCCGGATCAGCACGAGGTCGGCCTTCATGCCGGGCGCGATCGCGCCGATCGCAAGGTCGAGCGCGGCCGCGCCGCCGCGCGTCGCCATATCGAGAATTTCGCCGGGCGGCAGCACGCGCGGATCGCCGCTGACGCCCTTGTGCAGCAGCGAGGCGAACTTCATCACGTCGAACATGTCGAGGCGGTTGTTGGCCTTGGCGCCGTCGGTCGCGAGGCTCACGTTCACGCCCCGCCGGCGCAGGTCGGGCACGGGCGCGACGCCCGAGGCGAGCTTGAGGTTCGCGTGCGGGCAGTGCGCCACGTGCGTGCGTGCGCGGGCGAGCAGGGCGCGGTCCTCCTCCGAGACGCAGACGCAATGGGCGAGCAGGGTCCGCTCGCCGAGCGCGCCGAGCTCGAGCAGTTGCGCAACCGGCGTGCGGCCGACGCGCGCCTTCGTCCTCTCGACCGAGCGGCGCGTCTCCGAGCAATGGAGATGGACGCCTACGCCATGCGCCCGCGCGAGCTCCGCGGTCGTCGCTGCAGCTTTCGAGGTCGTGCAGGCCGACCCAGACGCGCACGCGGCCGTGCCTGTCGGCGGTCGCGAGCAGCCGGGCGTTGCGCTCGAGGCTCGGCGCGAACGGCATGGTATCGGCGACGTAAGGCGCGATCACCGCGCGAATGCCGATGTCGCGTGCCGCCTGGAACGCCGCCTCCGGGCGGATGCACATGTCGACGATGGTCGTGGTGCCGGAGAGGAGGGCTTCGGCATAGGTGGCAAGCGCGCCGACATAGGCCTGCTCCTCGGTGAGGAGCGCCTGCTCGCGCTGGATCGCCAAGAGCCACTTCTCGAGCGTCATGCCCTCGGCGCTGCCGCGCGTGAGGCTCGAATGGGAATGCGCATGCGTGTTGACGAAGCCCGCGATCAGTAAGCCTGGCGATGTCCGCGACCGACGGCGGCGATCTCATCGTCGACGATCTCCACCCAGCCGTCGAACGGCGCCTCGCCCGCGGGCGGAACGATCAGCACATCGCGGATCAGGCAGCTCATCGCGTCTCCTCGGTACGCTCGCCGCGCGTCGCCAGGCGTTCGAGATAGCCGAACAGCATGAACGAGCTCACGCCGAGCACGGCGAGCACGACGATGGCGACGAACAGGAGATCGGTGCGCAGCTGCGTCGCCGAGGTGATGATGAGGTAGCCGAGGCCGCGGTCGGAACTGTAGAACTCCGCGACCACCGCGCCGACCAGCGCGAGCGAGGCGGCTATCTTGAAGCTCGCGAAGATGAACGGCAGCGCGCTGGGAAGCTGAACCTTGAGCAGGATTTCCGGGCGCGTGGCGTTGATCGAGCGCATGAATTCAAGGACGCGGCGGTCCGTGGCCTTGAGTCCGCGCGTCGTGTTGGTGACGATCGGGAAGAACGAGATGATCGAGCAGATCATGATCTTGGGGGCGATACCGAAACCGAACCAGATGGTGAGCAGCGGAATGATGGCGATGATCGGGATGGCGTTCGACACGATGACGTAGGGAAACACGCCGCGTTCGAGGAAGCGCGAATGCACGATGCCCGCCGACAGCGACACGCCGAGCACGGCGGAGACGGCAAAGCCGGCGAGCGCCTCGAGCACGGTGAGACCGGTGTGATACCAGAGCGTCGCGGTCTTGAAGAAGCGCACGACCACGTCGCTCGGGGCCGGCAGCAGCCAGGGCGGAATGTCGAGCGCCTTGACCGAGAGCTCCCAGAATCCGAGCACCAGCGAGTCTGCATCCCGGGTGCGGCGGCGTCGCTCATGACCGCAGCGCCGCGCGCGCCGCGCGGGTCCATTGCATGAACTCCGGCGTCTCGTGCATGTCGGCGGTGCGCGGTCGCGGCAGGTCGGGCCGGAGAACGGTCTTGCTGCGGCCGGGATGCGGAGACATCACGACGACGCGGTCGGCGAGGTAGATCGCCTCGGAAATATTGTGGGTGACGAACAGCACGGTCTTGCGCTCGCGGCTCCAGATGCGCAGGAGATCGTCCTGCAACTGCCCGCGCGTGAGCTCGTCGAGCGCGCTGAACGGCTCGTCCATCAGCAGGATCGACGGGTTCCAGGCGAGCGCCCGCACGATCGCCACCCGCTGTTTCATGCCGCCGGACAGCTCGTGCGGATAGGCGTCCTTGAACTTCAAGAGCCCGACCGAATCGAGCAGCTCCTCGCAGCGCGCGATCCGCCGCTCGCGCGGATAACCGACGACCTCGAGCGGAAGCCGCACGTTGCCGAGCGCCGTGCGCCAGGAGAGCAGCGCAGGCTCCTGGAAGACGAAACCGCACTGGTTGACCCGCCGCGCCGCCGCCGCCGGCTCGCCGCGCACCGCGATCGTGCCCGCGGTCGGAGGGAGGAGATCGCTGACGAGGCGAAGGAGCGAGCTCTTGCCGCATCCGGTCGGCCCGAGCAGCGCCACGAACTCGCCCTCCGCGACGCTCAAGCTGATGTCGGAGAGCGCCTCGACCTCGCCGCGCTCGCTCTTGAAGCGCAGGCTCACGCGATCGAGCACGATGCACGGGGGCGCGGGCCCCGTAACCGCGCGCGGCCCGGCGACCTCCGTGGCCAGCGGATTGCGCTGCCGGCGAGCTTCCATCATTCCGACATCGGCGCCGCGGCTACTTGAGATACGCGTTGACGAACACGTCCTCGGGACGCAGCGCCGCCTCGATCAGGCCGAGCTTCTTGGCGACGTCGATGGTGCCGAGCCAACGCTGCTCGGTCTGCCAGCCGAACCCTTGCGCTTCCGTCTCCTTGCTCTGCCAGTAGGGAATCGTATGATCGAGCACCTTGGCCTCGCGCGCGGCGTCGGTCTCGGCGACGGCGGCCGCAACGGCGGCGACGGCCGCGGCCGGATCCTTCATGGTCTCGGCGACGGAGCGCAGCGTCGCCTTGACGAACCCGTTCACGACCTCCGGCTTCTGCTGCATGAAATCCGGATTGGATACGATCGTCAGGCCGTAGGTATCGACGCCGTAGCTCGAGATCGGCATCAGCGCGACCGGCATTCCGCCGCTCTCGGCTTCGATCGGCTCGTTCATCGCGAAGCCCATGATGGCGTCGACCTGCTTCACGAGCAGCGGCTGCACGCCGAAGCCGATGTCGACGAGCTTGATCTGTTCGAGCTGCATGCCGTTGGCGGAGAGGAGCGCCACGAGACCCTGGAAGGTCGCGCTGCCTTTCTTGGAGCCGAGCTTGACGCCTTCGAGGAGCTGGCGCGGGTCGGTGATCGGCTTGGCCTTCGGGCTGATCAGCACGATCGGAGTGCGCTGGTAGTAGGCCGCGATCGACTTCGCCGGCACGCGCTGCTGGGCGCCCTGCACCAGCACGAGCGCGTCGACGAGCCCGAATTCCACCGCCTTGGAGCCGACCTGCTTGATGGTGTCGGACGAGCCCGATCCGGAGATGACCTCGAGATCGATCCCCTCTTGCTTGTAAAGGCCGCGCTGCTGACCGAGATAGAATGGGGCATGCTGCGCGCCGCCCTTCCAGTCGAGCCGCATCTTCACCTTCACCGGCGCCTGCGCAAAGGCCTGCGCGCCGTCGACGGCGGCGAGCGCCAGCGCCATGAGACCGAGCCGAAGCAGCCGCGATCGAGTCATGAGTTCCTCCAATCAACGCCGGGACCCGCGGCCCCCGTGCCGCAGTCGGAAGCTAGAACCGTGCCAACAGCTCGGCCGCCATTGCGGCAGCCTCGCACGGAACGCGCGCGCGCTGAACGTCCCATTTCAGCGGCGCGGTCGCGTCGAGCGCGAGCTTGGCCGACATGCCGTCGCGCGACGACGGGTCGAGCCGATTGCAGAACACTTGCGGCACTGCGAACATGTCGGTGTCGGCCTGGAAGCGCGTGGCGAGCGCCCACAGCACCTCTTCCTCGTCGAAGACATCGACGTCCTCGTCGACCGCCACCACGAGCTTGAGATACGAGTCGAGGCCGAGCAGCAGCATCAGGGCGTGGCGCGCCTGTCCTTCGGCCGTCTTCTTGATCGACATATAGGCGTGGAAATGCGTGCCGGATTTCGGGAAGCTCAGCGCGACGAGGTTCGGCACCATTTCCTTGAGCCGGGTATGGACGTGCGCCTCCTTGGCCGAGCGTCCGAGCAGGAGGTGCTCGGCCGAATAGCCGGGGATGATGTCGTGAAAGATCGGTTCGCGGCGCCGGGTGATCGCCTTCACGACGAAGACGTTGCGGGTCGAGCGGTCGGTGGAATAGCCGGTGTATTCGCCATACGGCCCTTCGTCCTCGTGCACGTTGGCGAGAATTTCGCCTTCCAGCACGAATTCCGCCTCGGCCGGCACCTCGATATCGATGGTCTTGCATTTCACGAGCTCGACCGGACGCCCGAGCAGCGCGCCGGCGACATCGAACTCGTCGAGCTCCATCGCAACCTTGGCGCCGGCCGCCAGATTGATCGCGGGATGCGCGCCGATCACGACCGCGACCTCGAGGTTGCGGCCGCGCGACGCGCAACGCAGCAGGTGGTCCCAGATGTGGCCGCGCGAATGCAGGCTGGCGCCGAAGCGGTTCGGCCCCTTGAGCTGCAGCCGCTGATAGCTGAGGTTGCGCACGCCGGTGTCCGGGTCCTTGCAGACCAGGATGCCGGAACCGATGTAGCGCCCGGCGTCGTTCTCGAAATGCCGGCTGATCGGCAGCGTACCGGCGTCGACTTCGTTCCCCTGCACGACGACCTCGTGCGCGGGCCCCCTGTCGACCACAATGGGTCGAGCGAGGCTCCCGAGGGCGCGCACCCAGGCGTCGTTGAAGCCGCCCGGCGGCGCGCCGACCATGCGCGCGATGCGGTCGCGGCTCGCGAACAGGTTGGCGACGACCGGCACGTCGAAACCTTTCGGCCGCTCGATGATGACGACGGGAGTGCGCCGGCGCTTCTCCAGTTCCAGGATCAGCGCGGTCGGCAGAAAGTCGAGCTCCATGGGCTCGGAGATACGGAGGACGTCGTCTTCCGGCAGGCCTGCAAGAAACGTGCGCAGCGATGGCGCATCGACGGAGCGGCTGGCGAGGGGCGTAGCGACCATGTTTCCGACCGCTGCATTTGCCGGGGGATCAAGGCAACCTATAAGCAGTCCTCCGATGTTTGTAAAATTTCCCAGCCGCTATTCTGGAGAACACGCAACGGCTGCGTGCCGTAACGTGCGCGTCGTCGAGGTCGCGGGGGCGTTGCGGCATTCTGGCATGCCTCACCCCGCATCATGCAAGCCACGTCCTCATCGGCCGAAGCTCATTGCGCGGCCTGCACCTGATCGATCTCTTCGAGCATCCTCATCGATGCGCCTTGCCGCGCATCGCGGCGCGGTCACCCGCTGTGTGGCAGGCAAGAAAGCGTCGCGGGAATTTGTGCCGACGGCCGCGATCGAGCTCGCGCCAAGCAGCGCGATCCGGCAGTGGCGCTCGATGGCTTCGCGCACGTTGCAACGCAAGCGGCCCGGATGCTGGACGTTGCTCGAGTCTAAGGGAAGGGGAGGCGCGGTCGCCGGGGCGGACGATGACCGCCCGGAGAGCTGCGGGGCCGGCGCGGCCACAAGGCCGCCCGGGCGTGATGCCGATCGGCCACAGGGTAGCATAGTGCGCCCCGGAATTGTCGCAATTCGGCAACATTGTTGTATAAAAGCATCAGTTGTATAAAAGCATCACAAGAAGCGGGGGTCACCCAATCGGGCGCGTCGTAGGCGCTGTTGCGGGGTCCCGTTTGGGGCGAGGCGAGTTGATGACCAATGTCGGCCAAGCCGCGACCGCCGAGCTGATGGCGGCGGCGCCCGCGCGGGGATGGATCCCGCGGGCGCTCGGCATCGGCGCGGTCGCGCTCGCGCTGTTGTCGGCGCTGGTCACCTTCGTGGTGCTCGCCGGGCTCACCCCGATCGTGCCGACCCACGAGGTCGTGGTCCTTCTGCTCGCCGTCAACGCCGGCACCGTCCTCCTCCTCGTCCTCGTCATCGGGCGCGAGATGTGGGGCGTGCTGCAGGCGCGGCGGCGCGGCCGCGCGGCGGCGCGGCTGCACGTGCGCATCGTCACGCTGTTCTCGATCATCGCCGCGGTCCCCGCCGTGCTGGTCGCGGTGGTCGCGAGCGTCACCCTCGACCGCGGCCTCGACCGGCTGTTCTCGCGGCAGACGCAGACGATGATCGAGAACGCGCTGATCGTCGCCGACGCCTATGTGCGCGAGCACGTCCAGTTCGTGCGCGCCGACTCGATCGGCATCGCCATCGAGCTGGCGCGCGCGAAGCCGCTGTTCGATGAATCGCGCGAGCAGTTCCACCAGTTCCTGGCGGTGCAGGCCTCGATCCGCGGGCTCCCCGGGGTCATGCTGATCGACAAGGACCTCAACGTGGTCGACCAGGTCGACGCCCAGGTCAGCCAGGCGCTGGTCAAGCCCTCGACCGAGGTGCTCGGCGGCATCGGCGACACCGAGCCGCAGGTGGCGATGTTCCTCGACGCCAATTACGTCGCCGCCATCATCAAGCTACGCGGCTACAACGACACCTACCTCTATATCGCCCGCGCGCTCGACCCGCGCGTGCTCTCGCAACTGCGCGCGACGCAGGCCGGGGTCGCGCAATACGCCGACCTCGCCGCGCGCCGGTTCGGCATCCAGATCGCGTTCGCCTTGATGTACACGGTGATCGCGCTGATCGTGCTGCTGTCGGCGGTCTGGATCGGGCTCAACTTCGCCAATTACCTGGTGGCGCCGATCCGCCGCCTGATCGCCGCGGCGCAGGTGGTCTCGACCGGAAATCTCTACGTCCAGGTGCCGACCCGGCGCTCCGAAGGCGACCTCGCCCAGCTCGGCGAGACCTTCAACAAGATGACGCAGGAGCTGCGCACCCAGCGCGACGACCTGGTGCGCGCGCGCGACCTGATCGACAGCCGGCGCCGCTTCACCGAGGCGGTGCTCTCGGGCGCGAGCGCCGGCGTGATCGGGGTCGCCGCCGACGGCTCGATCAGCATCCTCAACCGCTCGGCCGAGCGGTTGATCGGGCGCACCGAAGCCGAGGCGCTCGGGCGGCCGCTCGCCGAGATCGTGCCCGAGCTCGCCGACATGTTCGCCGCCGCGCGCACGGGCGTGCAGCGCCTGGTGCAGGGCCAGGTCACGATCAACCGCAACGGCCGCGAACGCAATCTGTCGGTGCGGGTCACCAGCGAGCAGTCGGGCGCGGCCGAGCGCGGCTACGTGGTGACGCTCGACGACATCACCGAGCTCGTCAGCGCGCAGCGCACCTCGGCCTGGGCCGACGTGGCGCGGCGGATCGCCC
>WNFF01004784.1_pt1 | contig 20580 bp, 18 predicted proteins | sample 5400441 | NCBI WGS metagenome assembly WNFF01 (sample SAMN13153345, study PRJNA577476) | soil metagenome | isolation source: 120 cm saprolite under Douglas fir tree site 2 hole 3 replicate 1 | place: USA:California | collected 2015-04-18
AAGCCGGGTAAATTCGAGATGGCCAACAAGGGAACGATTTTTCTGGACGAGATTGCGGAGATGAGCACGCACTTGCAGGCCAAATTGCTGCACGTATTGCAGGATCATCAGTATTCGCGGCTGGGCGGAAGGCACTTGATCGATACCGATGTGCGAGTTCTGGCTGCCACCAACGTAGATGTGCATGAAGCGATGAAGACCGGGCGGTTCCGCGAGGACCTATATTACAGGTTAAACGTGCTGTCGATACTGGTGCCGCCGCTACGGGAACGAACGGCGGAAATTCCCCTGCTATTCCGGCATTTTCTGGACAAGTACAGTGAAAAATTTGGCAAAGAGGTAGTGAAGCCATCCAAGTACCTGCTGGATGCGGCGTTGAATTATCCGTGGCCAGGCAACTTGCGGGAGTTGGAAAACTTCGTGAAACGCTATGTGATCCTGGAAGATGATGAAGGAAGTTTGCGCGAGCTGGTGGAGATGTCAGCGACGCGGCAGAGAACTTCTCCGCGGCCGGAAGTGACAGTGCCGAAAGAACGAGGACTAAAGGCTCTGGTTCGCGGTTTGAAGGACGAGGCGGAGATGGAGGCGATCGCCGACGCTTTGGAGAAAACCCGCTGGTGCCGCAAAGACGCGGCAAAGATGCTGGGCATCAGCTACAAGGCACTCTTATATAAGATGAGGCAATTCAATCTGGATACGCCGCGGAGCAAACGAACACCGAGTGCCGCGCCGAACAAAGAAGCGGCGACTGTTCCAGTTGCCTCATCGGAATAGGCGCGCGAATCCTTGCATGCAGCGGCCGCCGCTGTTGCCGGAGTACGAGTATTGCTCTTCAGAGCACCGGACCAAGATTAGAGAAGATTCAGAAATAGTAATTAAGGTGATTCACTGGCAAACTCAGTGCGAAAGGGTCGCGAACTGGCAGCAGTCCGCGAACTTGGGTGGTGAATGGGTGTAATGTCAGAGCGTCGCGTTGCGCGGCGCTACGATCTATCGCTACCGGTCATGGTACGGATTCCGGCGCCAGGATTTGCCGGGACGCAAAGCGGAAGAACCCGGGACATCTCTACCAAGGGTTTGTATTTTGTAATTGACCAGGACGTACGAGCCGGATCCAATCTGGACATTATGTTGACGCTTCCCAAGGAAATGACCAACGGAGAGGAAGTCCTAGTCAAGGCGTCGGGCAAGATCGTGCGAGTAGAGTCACGGATGGAAGACGGGAACGAACGGCTAGGGGTGGCGGCCGTTATAGAACGTTACGACATTATGCGGGGAGCGGCGAGCTAGAACCTGAAAAGCGAACTAAATAACGGAAGATTCCGTTAAGCCTGCGTTAACAATTGCAACGAGATCGTGGCTATGAATCGTGTGCTGACGGGAAGCGGATTTCTCGCGTGCGGCAGATTCTTTCTCTTACAATGAAACGAACGGCCTAGTCGGCTGAAACACTGGTACTGGTACTATTCTAGTGCCAAATCCTGCAACAGTCACAAAACAAAATAGTTAGATCCCACAGAGCTCTTCGACGGACCAAATCCGGCTTTGCGCGGTGTGGCGTGCGGAGTGCAATCGCCTGAGCGAGAGAACCTGCGTTCACATGGCGACAAGAGCTGCGACAAGGATGGTAAGGATTAACGGGCCGGCGGGACTGCCTGCTGATGACGTAGTATTCGGTACCTCGCGCGCGATGCAAGAGGTGAAGCAGCGGGCGCTGAAGATCTGCCGCACGGACTTGGCGGTGCTGCTGGTAGGCGAGGGCGGTACCGGAAAAGAAGTCCTGGCGCGTTGGCTGCATGCCAACTCCAGGTACGCCAGCGGCGAATTCGTAAAGGTAAATTGCGCAGCGATTCCGGGAAGCCTGTTGGAGAGCGAGCTGTTCGGACACGAGAAGGGCGCATTTACGGGAGCAAACGCGTCGAAGCCTGGCCGCGTGGAGAGGGCTCATCAAGGCACACTCTTTTTGGATGAGATTGCGGATCTCGATTTGGGCTTACAGAGCAAGCTTCTGCACTTTCTGCAGGATGGAGTTTTTTCCAGGCTGGGCGACCAAACGGATCGAGTTGTAGAAACCAGGGTGATCTGCGCGACCGGGAGACTCCTGGAAGATGAGGTCGAGGCCGGACGCTTTCGAGCAGATCTTTTTTATCGGATTAACGTCCTGAAGCTAGCGATGCCGCGACTTGCTGCCCGGAGGGAAGACATTCCGCAGCTGGCCGAGTACTTCCGCCGGCTTCATTCACAACAATTCGAACGAGAATGCGAACCATTTGGACCGGAAGTGATGAATTACCTGCAGAATTTGCCGTGGCAAGGTAATTTGCGAGAACTTTCAAACTGCGTTGCCCGATATATCGTCGTGGGCGCCGAGGCGCTCATCCAGCGAGAAGCGGTACACAGCAGGCAGCCGTTGTTTAACGGGCAAAATGGATCGCAGAGCCCGATGCCGTTGAAGAAAATTGCCAAAGAAGCGGTACGTGAGATGGAACGGAACGCAATCATCGAGGCATTGCGTGCGAATCAATGGAGCCGTCGCAGGGCCGCGCAAGACCTGAAGATCAGCTACCGCGCTTTGATTTACAAGATTCGCGACGCGGGGCTGATTGTGAAGCGACCCACGGGCCAGGCGCGGAGCCGAAGCACGCCGGCATCGGCGTAAGTGCCGGCGACCCGCATTCTCAGCATGTTTACCCTATAATACCCTACCGCTTAAGTATAAAGTAGTCCCTGTCCCTTCGTTCAACTAGCCGTCCGTCCGACCAGGAGCGCCGGCTAAGAATCTCCGCAGTTCGTTTTGAAAAACATCGCGAAAAAGGTACTGGAAGCAAGCGATGTTCGCTGGGACAGGGGCACGCCTGTCCCTTATGTGAACGTCTAACCAGTATTTTTTACGCGACTCGAAGCCGTAGTCTGCCTCACGGACGAAAGTTCGGAGGGGACGAAATGGCAAGAGTGAACGGGGCAAAGACAGGCAGAGCAGAAGAGTTCGGGGCGAGCAAACGGGGCTGGGGGATAACGGCAATATTTGCGATGGTGGCGTGCGGCGGAGCAGTGTTGAGCGGTTGCGCAGGACTGGCGAATACTTCGAATGCAAATCCCACGCCGCAAGAGGCTGTGCAGATTTCACCGTCAAACATCACTTTTGAAAGCGTTCCGGTAGGACAAAAAGCAACGCAGGCAGCGACGATTACAAACACTGGAAACGAAACGGTAACGATTACGCAACTGGCATCGACTGCTGTTGAATTCATCGCTTCAGGACTTCCGACGCCGTTGACGATCAGATCGGGGCAGTCGGCAAGATTTCAGGTCACATACACCGGGGCGAAATCGGGATCGGCTTCGGGCACGCTGACGGCGATGACTTCGCACGGCGGATCCTCGTCGCACGTGAAACTGAAGGGAGCTGCCGCAGCGGCATCGCAACTTTCATTGAGTTCCAGCGCACTGAATTTTGGAAACGTTCTGGTGAATGGAAGTGCAACGCAAGCGGTGACCGTGAAGAATTCCGGACAAAGCGATGTGCAAGTCACGCAAATCGGCGTAACTGGCGGAGCATTCAGCGCGAGCGGCATGGTGGCCCCGGTGACGATATCCGCGGGACAGTCGGTGGCGCTGCAGGCGACATTTGCACCAAAGACGGCTGGAGCGGCGACGGGCGCAATCACGATCACAAGCGATGCGGTGAATCCAACATCAACAGTGACATTGAACGGAAGCGCAGTGGCGGCAAGTTACACGATGTCGCTTTCGCCGGCGAGTTTGAACTTCGGCAACGTAACCGCGGGAAGCAGCAGCACGCAGAACGTAGTGGTTTCGAATACGGGAAACTCCAGCGTGACGGTGACGAAGGTCGCTGCGAGTGGCGCGGGGATTTCCGTCAGCGGGCTGGCAGCACCGGTAACGCTAGCGCCTACACAGACGGTAGCATTGAGTGTGACGTTCGCCCCGACCACGGCCGGCACGACGGCTGGCAGCGTGACGGTGACGAATAGCGATGGTGTGAACGCGGTAGCAGCTGTCACTGGCACGCAAGTGCAAGCAGGATTGAGCCTGACACCGCCATCCGCGAGCTTCGGTTCGGTGGTAACGGGAAACACGAACTCGCAGACCGTGCAGATCAAGAACAGTGGCACGGCGAACTTGACGGTTTCACAAGCGACGGTAACCGGGGCCGGGTTTACTTTGACCGGGATGGCATTACCGATGACGCTGACGCCAGGCCAGAGCGGAAACTTCAACGTACAATATGCGCCACAATCGGCAGGAAGTGTGACGGGCGCGGTTTCGATCATCAGCAACGCGCCTAACTCTCCGGCCACAGTTGCACTCAGCGCGACGGGAGTGGCAGCCTCGTACACGATCAGTGTTAATCCAGGCAGTCTGAGCTTCGGCAACGTAAGCGACGGAAGTTCGGCGGCACAAGGGTTTACGGTGACGAACACGGGCAGCTCGAACGTTGCGATTTCGGGGATCACTGCTACCGGGGCGGGCTATTCGCTGTTAAGCGGCGCAGGGGCAGTTACACTCTCGCCGAATCAAAGTACCTCGGTGAGCGTGCAGTTTGCGCCATCGACAGCAGGCGCAGTGAATGGCAGCGTGAACATACTGAGCAATGCCAAGGGGTCCGTTTCAAGCGTTGCGTTGAGCGGTACCGGAATTGCGCCGGTGGTGTCGCATTCGGTTGCGTTGAACTGGGGCGCCAGTAGTTCTTCAGTGGCTGGCTACAACGTATATCGCAGCACGGTGAGCGGGAGTTCCTACGCAAAGATGAACGGTTCGGTGCTAGGAGGAGTCAGCTACGCCGACTCGAGCGTGCAAAGTGGACAGACCTACTACTACGTGGCGACGGCAGTGGACGCGGGCGGAAATGAGAGCGCCTATTCAAACCAAGTGAGCGCCATCGTCCCTTAAGGGGTAACAGTGCTGCCGCGCTCCTGCAGGAAGGCTTGCAAAGCCTCCTGCCAGGGGCGCAGCCGCACGCCATGGGCGTGAAGGCTGGCAGGAGAAAGTACGGAATAGTTTGGGCGGCGGGCCGGACGCGCGGATTGATCGGTAGTGATGGGCAGAACCGGAATAGATTGCCGGCCAGACTGCAGCAGGATTTCGCGAGCGAAATCATACCAAGAGCAAATACCTTCGTTAGTTATGTGCGTGATTCCACGCGCATCTTTGCGCACTAAATCACGGATGGCACAGGCAAGATCGCGCGTGTAAGTTGGCGATCCTACCTGATCGTTGACTACGGAAAGCTGTGGACGAGTTTGCGCGGCGCTTAGGATTTTTTCCGGGAACGATGGGCCGTGAACTCCGAATAGCCACGAGGTGCGCCCAATGCACCAGGAGTGGTACTTGCGCAGTGCTGTCTCACCCGCGGCTTTTGAAGCGCCGTACACGTTTATGGGAGCAATCGGATCGTCAATTTCATATGGGCGCTTGCCCAGGCCATCGAATACGTAGTCGGTGCTCACCAAGAAAATACGTGCGGCGATCGATTGGGCGACCCGAGCGACGTTTTCAACCCCGGTAGCGTTCACTGCAAAAGCCAATTCAGGATTGCGCTCGCAGCCGTCGACATCGGTCATTGCGGAAGAAAGGACGATCCATTCGGGCCGGACTTTCAAAACAAGCTTTTTTACTTCGTTAAAATTGCGGAGGTCAGCCTCGGCCGAGCCTGCCGGAATCAACTCATCCGACTGCCAGTAATTTAGAAGGTCGGTGCCCAGCATTCCGCGGGCACCCAGGACAAGGATGCGCATGGCTACTTGTGCTGGGTTTCCCAATCGTAGGCGATATCTGGGTGATCGTAGGGTAGGCGCAGTTCGTCGGCCGGGTTGTAATGGCGGTTCGTGAAATACACGAGTTGGATGGGCTCGACACCGAGCGCTTTGTATCCATGGCCGACGCCTGGAGGAATCAGGATTTCCCAGGGTTGGAAGCAGCCCGTAAAAATCGTATTGATGACGCCAAAAGTGGCGGAGTGGCGGCGAAGATCGTAGAGAAAGACTTGCACCATGCCGGAAACAGGCGCCCAGAGATCAGTTTGTTCTGAGTGGTAATGAACGGCTTTGATCGTCCCGGGATAAGTCAGCGTTAATGAAACTTGTATGCTGCATCGGTCATCAGGAACCATTTTCGAGGCGAGGCCTTTACCGAGGCGGGCGAGCTCAGTAAAAAAACCTCGGTCGTCGGGGTAAACCTGAAGGGGCGCAATCAGCACGCCTTCGATCAAGTCAGGGGAATTGGGCTTGGAAATGACCTTGCCGAGAGTTCTCGACGTGCGGCGCGCGATTGCCATCTCGATGCCATTGTGAGTTCCAAGAGCAACGATCTCTAATTGTGGTGCCTGTGTCGCAGTAACCTCAGCGGCCATGGCGTCGCCTCGCTGTCTCTATTTGAAAGCCTGAATGGTTCACGTGTAAAGGCCTGTGTGAAGTCAGCTGCCGGCAAGTTCACTTAACGCTTTGCGGGCAGCTTGAGCGGCAGGGCTATCAGGCTTAACTTTGATGGCGCCTTCAAATGCGCTGCGTGCGTGCGCGGGATCGTTTAGCTTCTGATAGACCATCCCCAAGTGATAGCGATAGGTCGGATTCGTCGGGACTCGTTTGACCGCGTCCTCAAGAAGTGGCAAGGCGACGGAAAATGCGCGGTTGTGGAAGTATGCCCAAGCTAGAGTATCGGCGGAATTGGCCGAGTCGCCTAGGCCGCGGCGAGCGGTCTGTGCCAGGCTGAGGGCGACATTCACGTCGCCACCATGTTCGAGAAGCAGATAGGCAAGATTGTTCGCCGCGTAGGCGTTGTTCGGTTGAATGGAAAGAGCCTTTTGGTAATTGGTTTGCGCCGCTTGCCAATCGCCTTTGGCCTCGTAGAGAGTGCCAAGCGAGACCACCAGTTGTGCGTTGGTCGGTGCCAACTGCATCGCGCGATTGTAGCTGGCAATGGCAGCGTCCGTTTCTCCGCGGGTCGCTTGGAGCCCGGCGAGAGCGCTAATCGCCAAGATATTGGAAGGCGCCAGTTGGACGGATTTAGAGAAGGATTGCTCCGCTTCAGCTTGCTGGGAATTGCGGACTTGCGCTTGACCGAGAAGAAATGCCAGACCTGCATTGCCAGGCGACTTCTGAAATTCTTCCTGCAGACGCTTAACGGCCACAGCAGGAAGGCCGCGTTGGAAGTCGATATTTGCGAGAGCCTCCTGGGCCTGCAGCGACTCTGGGTCGCGGGCGAGCGCTTGGTGGAATAGGGCGTCTGCCTCCGTCCAGCGCTTCTGTTGGACGCGCAAGAGACCAAGTTGAATGTAACCGACAGGGCTTTGCGGCGCGGATAAGATAAGACGATTAAGGTCCGCTTCAGCACTCGCGACATCACCTTGGTTTGCGCGAGCTGTCGAATGAAGAATGTAACCGTCTGCCGCGTTCGGATCAATCTTCGTTAGTTGCCTTCCGATGGATTCAAGTTCATGCCAGTTGCGTCGCTGAGCGGCAAGGCCAGCAAGGGCGCGCCAGGCCTCGGGAGCTTTGGGCTGCAATTCCGCGGCTTTGCGCCATTCGCTCTCAGCCTGATTCGAATTGCCTTTCAGTTGATACGCGTACCCGAGCTGTAAATGGCCGGCAGTGTTGTTTGCCGAGTCTTTTAATGCCTCCTGTAAAGTGACGATCGCGTCATCCGCTTTCTGCTGTTGAATCTGGATCTGGCCGCGGAGGATCAGCGCATCAGCATCGCTCGGCGCAGACTTGAGAATGGCATCGTTCAGCGGACCCGCTTCGTCCAGTTTGTGGGCCAAGATCAGGAGCTGAACGTAGGTTTTCTTGACGGCAAGATCGTCTGGATGACTGCGAACGAGAGAAGAAAATTCCGCCAGGGCCTTTGCGGGATCGTTGCGCGCGATGTAAAAGTCACCAAGCATGCGGTAGCCGGCGGGGACGTCGGGCATCTGGGCCTTGGCATCGATCAGGACTTTTTCAGCCTGCTCAATCTGACCCTGTGAAAAGTAAAGGGTGGCGAGAGCGGTACGTGGCCGAGGATTTTTGGGTTCGGCCTGAATTGCCGCTTCAAATTGTTTGCGGGCATCATCGGTGCGCTTTTGATTCTCGTATATAGCACCAAGAATCATTCTCGGAGTCGCGGATGAAGGATCAAGGGATTGAGCTTTCAGCAAATTAGCTTCCGCTTCGCTGAACGCACCTCCATTTTGCTGAAGAAGCGCGAGATTCAGATAGACGGATGCGCGGCCCGGGTCAAGATTTACGGCTTCGCGCGCTTCCGATAGCGCAGCCTGTTGATTGCCGAGAGCAGCATCGGAGCCGGAAAGCAGAATCTGAGCCTCAACGTCTTTTGGATTACTGCGTAAAATGAGCAGCGCGCGGTCCTTGGCTTCTTGCGGTCTTCCTCCGCCGAGAAAAATTTTTCCAAGATCGAGTTGTGCCGGCCAATTTTCAGGGTCAAGTTCAACAGTCCTTGAAAGCTCCCGAAAAGCAGTGTTCCAATTGCCGAGACGCTCGCTGCATTGTGCGCTTTTGTAAAGAGCAGCGCCGTAACGCGGATCAATCTGGAGTGCGCGCGAATAAGAGATCTGCGCTTCCGGATATTTGCCGTTTTTAAAATACACATCGCCCTGAGCGACGAATTTTTGCTTTCGGACGTTTGGATCCCGCGAGCAAGCGGAGAAGATCACGACTGCGAGAAGCACAAATCCGACGGCTTGCCGCAAAGCGTAATGGCTGCTCCCATGTCTCCTATGGTTGGACAGACCGTTTGCTACTGACTGAAGTATGGACATAGTTTTAAGCCCAACGAGGTGCAATTTTACGCCCTCAGCCGCGTAAGTAGCCAGGGGTGAAATAATCGATTTAAGAGCCGTGTTTTGAAGAAGTTAATAAACCATCTCTGGCAGCCGCCTGAATCCGAAGCACGACAGATGAATTTTGTGGAATTTGGGACTGGCAAAAGGGCTAAAATATGGGAGAAGGTGGATAGAAAAGTTCCACTTCCTTATGATAGGAACCTAGTCGAGGCCGATGTCAGCTAAGATCATCGCCAGTTCGGATCGTGTAATCGTCAGAAAATAAAAGCGTTACTGGAAAAAAGACGTCAACGGGTCACGTTGCGGGGGGGTGGCATAACGGTTGCATCTTCATTAGTGGGAAATCCTCTACAACGCCCAAATTAGAAGGGGCGGTGGGGCCCCTCGGTATCTGGAAATGGCAGCTCTAAAGAAAGTAAGCGGGGCGGACTATGATTCGGAACGGCGAGTTGTCGATGTCGGAAGTGAAGCGAATCGGCCGAAAATATTGGTGGATTCCAGCGCTTACCGTTATTGGAGGTGTGTCGATCGCGCTAGGAGTGGCAGCGTTCTTGCCGAAGCGATACACGTCAGAAACGCTTGTATTGGTAGATCAACCGACCGTATCGCCGGACATCGTAAAGCCGGTGGTTACAGAAGCGACGAACACGCGTCTCGCTTCGATGCAAGAGGAGATATTGAGCCGCACCCGGCTGCAACCGATCATCGAGAAGTTTGGTCTTTATCCGGAAGAGCGGGAGAAAACGCATATGGAGGACTTGGTGCTCCGTTTGCGCTCGGCAATCACAGTTCAGCCCCTCGAGCCCATGGCAGGCACCGGAAGCCGCCAACAATTGCCTGGATTTCAGATAGGCGTGACTTTCGATAGCGCCCAGACTGCCCAAAAGATCTGCTCCGAAATCACGACCATGTTCATGGAGCAGAACGCGAGGTACATGGATGACAAGTCGAACCGGACTACAAAATTCCTATCTGAACAACAAGCGGAAGCAAAGGGAAAGCTTGATGAGCAGGACGCCAGGCTCGCTGAATTCAAGAGACGTTATATTGGCTCGTTGCCCGAGCAAGAGCGGACCAATTTGAGCCTGCTGAGCGGCATGAATTCACAGTTGGATGCAATCACCCAAGCTCTAAGTCGAGCCCAGCAGGATAAAGCTTTCAACGAATCGCTACTGAGCTCGCAATTGGCCAGCTGGAAGCTGGCGAGCGAGGGAGGCGGAAATCCAGATACTCTTGAGCAACAGGTGGCGAATCTGGAAGATCTTCTTGCCACGCTACAATCGCGTTACACACCAGAACATCCGGATGTTATCAAGACAAAAAGCCAGATTGAGGAACTAAAGAAGCAGCTGGCTGTAGAGCCAAAGCCGGAGGACGGCAACGTAGCCACCACGCAACGCTCCAAAAAAGAGCCCGCCCAGATTCTGCAATTGAGGGCAAGAATGCGGCAGGATGATCTGAATTTTGCAGACTTTACAAAGCGGCAGGCTCAAATTCAGAAACAAATCAATATTTTGGAGGGAAGATTACAGTCGAGTCCGGCCGTGGAACAGCAATTTAAGGAATTGACGCGCGATTATGAAACGGCGGAGGCTTTCTACAATGAGTTGCTGAGAAAACATGACACTGCGTCGATGGCACAGGACTTGAACCACGAACAGGAGGGCGAGCATTTCAATGTGCTGGATCCACCGAGCCTGCCGTTGACACCCTCGTTTCCGAAGAAGTTGAAGTTTGCCGGCGGTGGTTTTGGCGCTGGGCTGGCCCTGGGTCTGGGGATTCTTTTCCTGCTAGCCGCTCTGAATAAGGCCATGCACACCGAGCTTGATGTGGAAATTTGCCTGAAGCTGCCGGTTCTTGTAGCCGTACCGACGCTTGATCGAGCTGGCAAAGGACATGGCGGACGAGCCAGTGTGGACAAGACGCTTGAATTGGCAGGCACGCGTAGCTGAAGATTGAGTCAGAGCGAATGAAGGTTGATGAGGAGCCTATGAGCCGGATCCACGAAGCATTGAAAAAAGCACAGCAGGAGCGGTCGGCGCAAGGGTCGGCGAGCATTGACGCCATAGACCCGTTGGACCTGCCACGCCCATTGCCGCTGAGTTCCGTGGAGACTTTTCCGACGGCAAAACAGGCCTTCTATCCTGAACAAGACACTGGAGGCCTCCGGTACGAAGAACTGATCAAGAAATGTGTACGGACAAAATTCAAGATCGATCCGAGAATGAGTGTGTTTGAGGAAATCTCGGCGCGGAGAGATTTCGAACACTGAGATCGCGGCTTTACCAGATTGCGTGTTCGCGAACATTGCGGAAGCTGGTGATCACGAGCACCGTGCCAGAGGAGGGCAAAACGTTTGTCGTTACCAACCTGGCGCAGTCAATCGTACGGCAACCTGAGCGGAGGGTGCTGCTGATCGATGGTGACTTACGAGCCTCGCGGTTGCACCTCACTTTGGGGGCGCCAAGATCGCCCGGACTGGCGGAATATTTGCGTGGAGAGGCGGATGCCTATAGCGTCATCCAAATGGGAGAGAATTCGAATCTGGGTCTCATCGCGGGCGGGAAAGAAGTTTCCAACCCAAGCGAACTGCTATTGAATGAACGCTTGAAGGGATTGCTCGACTTAGTGGCGCCGCTGTTTGATTGGGTCATCCTGGATGCGCCCCCGGCGCTGCCCGTGCACGACGCGAGCATCATCGCAGACCTGTGCGACGGTGTCTTGTTCGTGGTGCGCGCGGGTGTAACAGACTTCGAGATGGCCGCCAAGGCGTCGGCAGACTTTCAGGAAAAGAATCTTCTGGGCACGGTTTTGAACCGTGTGGAACGCGGTGCGGGTTATGCTGGATACTACTACGTTTATCCGGCGGGAGAACAATCGAAGAAGTAGGCAGGACCTCTCTAACCAGCTGCCTGAGGAGGGACTTTCCGCTCGCCTCGATGCAATAGCCACACCAGCGGCGCCAGCAAGAGCAGTCCAAGCAAAAAGAAAACGACCCCGCCTTGGCGATGCAGCCTGCCGTATAGGAAATTAGGATCCACATAGCTGGCAAGCAATGTCAGAGTGACGATTCGAACGCCGTTCTTCAAAATCATCACAAATAAACCAGCCACCACCAGCACTGCTTGTTTCCAAAAAGTGTCCAGGTAGAAGTACGCAACGAGAATGGCCAGAATCAGAAGAGCCAGGCTGGAGCGGATGCCGCTGCATTCGCGTGCCACCTCAATGTTGACGCGGGCAAGGTGAAAAACGAAGCCGTCGCGGAGAACGGGGACGCCGCTCCAGTCGAAGAGAACTGCAGTGATTTCCGCGGAACCTTTTTGCAGAAAGTAGATCACCTTATCGAGAAGAAAGTCGGGGATAGGAATGGTGAGCAGGAGAAATATCAGCGGGAACCGCGCGTTCTCTAGCGTCTGCCGGCCGAAGAAGAAAGCGAAACCAGCGACCCAAATTAGGATAAGAGCGAGTATATAGACCGAGAGTTGGTTGAGTGCACTCCAGCGGGAGCCAATTGAGAAGGCGGCGAGAGCAAGTGCCGCGCCGGCCGCCAGGAACACGAATGCTGCGACAACATCCGTGCCCAGCGCCTTGAAGATGCGGTCACGCTCAAGAAACAGAATCCAGGCACTGATCAAGGGAATCAGCACGAGATGAGAAGCATTTTCGTTCGACAGCGAATAAGAAACGAACGCGGTGAGCGGACGAAATAGGAGCAGGCAAGTTAGAAGAATCCATGCGATATAGAAAAGGATACGTCGAGAAAGAGGTCCGAGCGAAGAAGATCCGGCTGGATCGATTGACGATTGGGGTGGCGTTAGTGAGGGCATGGGATCAGGCACCTGCGTTCATCGGGCAATGATTTCAAAGGCTGAAAGTTTCCGAGCGATTCGTATAGTGACGGTCGTAGTAGTTCCGATATTCGCCGGAACGCGCGTGCTCGAGCCAGGTTGGGTTCGAGCGGTACCAGTCAATCGTTCGGCGGATGCCATCCTCAAAGGAAACCTGTGGCTGCCATCCGAGCTCGCGCCGGATCTTTGAGTCGTCCAGAGCGTAACGGCGATCATGACCAGGGCGATCCTTGACGTATTGCATTAGCGTTTCAGGCTTGCCGAGGTGCTTGAGAATAGTCTTAACGGTTGTCAAATTTGGCTGAGGCGTGCCTGCCGAAACGTTGTAAATCTCGCCCGTTTTTCCTTTTTCAAGAGTCAGAATGATGGCCCGGCAATAATCTTCGACGTAAAGCCAATCACGCTCCTGCATGCCGTCGCCGTAGATGGGGAGCGATTTGTCTTCGTGGGCGTTGGCAATCATCAAAGGAATCAATTTCTCGGGAAATTGGAACGGGCCATAGTTGTTGGTGCAACGAAGAATGATTGCGGAGACGCCGTAAGTGTTGGCGTAGGCAGTGACAAAATGATCGGCGGAAGCTTTGCTGGCCGCGTACGGGCTGCGTGGATCGAGAATTGTTTCTTCCGTGAAGCTGCCTCCGGCCGGCGCGCTACCATAAACTTCGTCGGTGCTGATGTGTACAAATCGCGAGAGCTTGCTCGCGCGGGCCGCCTCCAGGAGGCATTGCGTTCCGAAGATGTTGGTACGAAGAAACGGTGACGCATCTTCAATGCTGCGGTCAACGTGAGTTTCGGCGGCGAAATTCACCAACGCATCGAATCCGTCCTTGAAGAGGTCAGACACTGCAGCCGGCTCAGCAATATCGCCTCGAACGAAAGCGTAGCGGCGGTCGTCGGCCACGTCGCCGAGACTCTCCGGATTTCCGGCATAGGTCAATTTATCAAAATTGACGATGCGTACATCGCCGCGAGTGCCGAGAAGTTGTCGAATGAAATTCGAACCGATGAAGCCTACGCCGCCAGTCACCAGCACTTTCACGAAAATTCTCCTTTAGGACCGAAGACATCAAAGAAAAAACTAGTCGGAACCCTTGGAATTGCGAGGCGGAGCGCCGCGCCCGGGGATCTTATTTGCCCCGGTTTCAGCAACCAGGTTCGTGGCCTTCAACAAAGATTCAAAGGTTCCTGCATCGGTCCACCAGCCGTCGAGGATGCTGTGAGTGAGAGAGCCTTCCTCAAGATACATGTTGTTGACGTCGGTTATTTCCAGTTCATTGCGGGCACTGGGTCTGGTGCGCCCGATTTTTTCAAAGACTGTCGCATCGTAGAAATAGATACCGGTCACGGCATAACCGGATTTGGGATTCTTGGGTTTTTCTTCAATGCGGAGAATCCGGCCATCGGATAGGTCGGGACAGCCGAAGCGGTGGGGATCGGGGACCTGCTTAAGAAGGATATGAGCGCCCGACGCTTGTTTTTCGAAGGCTCGGGCGGAGGCAATAATATTATTCTCGATGATGTTGTCGCCCAGAATGACGCAGATTTTTTCACCTTCCACAAAGGGTTCGGCCAGGCGCAAGGCATCCGCGATTCCGCCCTCACCTTCCTGGTAGGTGTAATGAATTCTGTGCAGATCGAAATCTTTTCCATTGGAAAGCAGGCGTAAAAAATCTCCGGAATTGTGCCCGCCGGTGACGACGATTACATCGCGGATCCCCGCATCCACCAGGGTCTGGATGGGGTAATAAATCATTGGCCGCTCGAAAACAGGGAGCAGATGCTTATTGGTGACACGGGTCAGAGGATAAAGGCGCGTTCCTTTGCCCCCAGCAAGAACCACACCTTTCATGCGTGAATGCCTCCGCCGCCGGATGTTGGTAAAAAAGCGAATTCAGTTCGCAATCGCACAAAGCCTCGAGGCAACATCCCTTAACCAGTCTATGGTATTTCGTTGCGCCTAAGAAGGAAGACTTCGAAAGATGGTTCTCGCGACACAAACTGTGTTCAGAAGTAAACTCTTTCGCGGACTGCGCAGCGCATTTGCGCAAGTACCGCGGTTCACGGCGTTTTAAAATCTGACACGTGGTCTAAAAACGTAATCATAGAATGCAGCACCAATTCCGGCGCCAAGTGTGTTGGTGATCAGGTCTGTGGTCCCGGAGTTTCTCATTGGGATGTACGCCTGCAAGATTTCGATGGTTAGGCTCAGCAACAAACCCGCGACGGTGGCCAGTGCGACAGAGCGCTTTCCGCGGCGCAGTCGAAATAGCGCGGCGCAAATAAAAAAACCCGGCGGGAGGAATCCCGCGATGTTGAGGGCCAAATCCGCGAAGTACCAGCGGGCGGGTGTGAATTCTTTCCAGGGCGGACTCAGGAAAGGCGGATACAGAATGGAATAAGATTCGGGAATCGTCAGGTCCGGTTCGGTTCGCGTTTGGTCGCGAATGACCTGGCCGCGGCGTTCGGAAAAGTTGTACACGGCAAGTGCGTTCTTCAGATCCGCGCTGTCAAGCGCCGTGTCGGAAGAGAAAGCACGATAGTGACGCCGGATTGTGGCTGCGTCCAGGCTTCCGCGGTAAACCGCGAACGCGAAGATGCGCCCTTGCCAAGGAGCGTATTGTTTCGGCGAATTTGCCAGCACCAATGTCCCCGTCAACGATTCACAAGTCAACTGAAATTCACTCGAACGCCGCCGCAGCGAGCCATCGATGAACACGGCCGTGCCGCCAGAATCGCCAGAAATGTCGATGAAGACGCTGCGGTCTTTTTGAAAAAGGGAGACGATCGCGATGTGTTTCGCCTCACGCCGCCACTGGCGATCGGCGCGTTCCTTATTCACGAATAAATCACCCAGACTCTGGATCAGTTGAAGCTGCACCGGATTTGCCGGCGTCGAAAATGCAAGAATTGAACTTGACGTTGAACTGAAGTTGGGTGCCAGCCATAGTTCGAGGCTGCACGGACTGGCGGCTTCATCGTCCGGCACGCGAAACTGACCAAAGCTCACAACCGAGCCATGCGCGCCAAAGCGGATTCCGTCCCGCTCTACCATCCAGTTCACGTTGTTTGTGGGATGGAAGCGGAGCGGCCACAAACCGGCAGCCAGGATGCTTAGAACCACCGCGGCTGTAGTCGCATACAAGATCGACACGCTGGCGACATTTCGAGGAACATGCTTCACCTCTGGAATCCTTTGGGCGTAGGTGCGGTTTCAGACGGGCGCAGCGGCTGCACGCCGCAGTGCTGGAGAAGCGCCGCCAACTTGCCTCTGCGACTATTTTCTGTTGCGTGAGGACGTCCCAACGGGCTGACCCACACGAAAACGTGCTAGCGCTTCACCCAAGCTTTGAATGAAAGCTTCGGAGTTGTACACGTCGGCGTCGGGCTGGCTAGGAGCGTTTGCCGGCGCCACAGGTTCGACTTCGTCCAACTGAAACTCGCGCGCGACGTCTTCGACGATTCTTGCCTGGATGGGACGCTGCTGCTCGACATAAGCGTTGATCAAAGAATGCTCGCAAAGTAGATTGATCACGCGCGGGATACCCATTGAGAACAGATGCACCGCGTCGATAGCGGTTTCTGCAAAGAAGGACTGTGGGTCCGCTGCGCCACCGATACGAAGGCGCTCCACGATATACCTGCCGATTTCCTCTCTGGAGAGCGGACTGGTCTTGCAGCGCAGCATGATGCGCTGCCGCAGCTGCCTCAGCTGCGGCAGTTTGAGTTTTTCCTCGAGCTCGGGCTGGCCCGAGAGGATGATTTGCAGCAGCTTGTCCGTAGAAGTCTCGAGATTGGTCAGCAGGCGAATCTCTTCGAGTACCGGAAACGTCAGGTTTTGCGCTTCGTCTATGATCAGCACGGCGGTTTCGCCGGAGCGGTAACGGTCGAGCAGCCACTGATTGAGCTTCATGAGCTGCTGGCTCTTCGAGCGCACGTCGCACTGAATTTCAAACTCCGCCAGGACAAAATCAAACAACTGATTCGTATTCATCCGCGAATTGAAGAGGAACGCGGTCTTGGTCCTGCGGAGGTGCAGCCAGTCGAGCAGACGGTTTACGAGCGTGGTCTTTCCGGTTCCCACTTCGCCGGTCAGCGTGATGAATCCCTTTCGCCTCTGGATACCGTACATCAATCCGGCGAGCGCTTCCTCAATTGGCGTTGTCAGCAAGAGGTAACGCGGATCGGGATTGACGTTGAACGGACTTTCTTTCAGTCCAAAAAAGCTCTTGTACATGGTTTGTTCGGTGTCTCCACCAGCTTCAGTCCAGTGCAATCCTTTCTAACTACGTGCTAACCGCTTCATGGCAGAAGAAACGGCCGCGATCGCCAGGCGAAGCCAATCTGGATCTGGTGCGTCGTGTAACTCGTCGTCGTGTTGCACGACGGCCCGACGCAGAAAGCGTCGTTCGATGATTGGATGTAGGCGGTGTAGCCCAGATTGAAGGTGGCATTCCTTCCGAGCGGTCTGGCAGCAGACGCGCCCACGTAAACCGTGTGGAAGGTTTGCCCTGACACTCGGGAGCCTGTCTCCGCACTGCGGTTATACGCATATCCGAGGTGTGCATCACCGCTCCATACCCTGGAGATTCTGTGTGAGGCTCTTCCCGTGATCTGGTCGGAAGTGGCGCCCAGGAAGACGCCGCTTCCACTGGTCACCCCATGCAGATAGTTCACGGAGAGGCTGCCCTGTTCAATTGCGTAAGAAAGGTTTGCGATAACCTTACCGCCCGCATGGCTGGTTTTCGTAGAGCCGAGGTCAGGGACCCGGAAGGTCGTAATCTGCGGGCCTCCTGCTAGTTGCAGAGCCATCCTCCCCGTTATCTTCCTGCTGTACGCGGCCAATACGGAATGGCTGCCCAGTGCTTGAGGATTATCGAAAACTCCACCCAACGTCACGGAGCTTCTCCGTGTGAGGGTGTAATTGACTTGCGTTCCAAAGGCGTTTGCATATCGAGTACCGACGGCGGCGAAGATCGACTGACTGGGGTCCACACCGGGCTGCAACCCAGGCAACCCTGGACTCAGTGATCCTCCCACACCAGGGATCGCTAATCCGCTGCCCGCGCCAAATCCGAACCGTGATTGGGGCAAATAAGAAAACTGGTCCAGGAGGACAAGCTGCCAGCGTGCCCGGATGAAGGTTTGAACAGCGCCCATCTGCTGATACCAACTATTACCCACCGTCGAATCCGTCGAGAAGGTCCCACCGCCGGAATAGTTCAGTGCCAGCCGGGACCGGCTCCAATTCTCCAGAAGGCTGACGCTGCCGCCCAAATAGCTCGTCGAAGTCCATGCGCTGCCGCCGCCTTGGGTAAAGGCGTTTGATTGAATAAAGTTCGTGTAGGAAACACCTGGAATCCAGTAGCTGTGGCGTTCGGCATTGACTCCAAGAGTCGGCTCTTGAAGACCCGTAAGGGGGCTATTGTCGGGCTGCATTTGGTCCGCGGGAGGATTGGAATCTTCGTCGTCTCCGCCAATCGGCGGAATGGCTTTTCCCGCCGGTTTCGGAGCTTCTGGCTCCTGCTGATCTTGTGCTGCAACCGGTAGGCAAAAACACAGCCCTGCCAACAGCAGAATGCCGATTAGAGTTGTTTTTCTTTTCAGCATTGTCACTTTCTACGGAACAACAAGCGTGTCGGCTGGTTGCAACTGGATGTTGTCCTCAGGCTTCTTCCCATTAATTACTTCCCTGTAGTTGAAAGGGTGCTTGACCTGTCTGCCGTTCTCGGTTCGTAGCACGTAAATGCCCTTTAATCTTGCAAAAGCTGTAAATCCTCCTGCGCCTGTGAGGGCCTGTAACACCGTCATGTTGGGAAGCAAGGGATAGGCTCCTGGCCGCGAGACTTCACCCGCTACGTAGATGCGCCGGCTGTTGATCTCCGTTACGCTCACCGTCACCTCGGGGTTATTGATGTACTTTTTTAGACCTTCCGCAATCACCTTGGAAAGTTCCATGGGGGAGAGCCCTGCGGCCTGTACGTCGTTCAGCAGGGGAAGAGAAACCTTGCCATCTGGCCGCACCGGAACAGGTCGCGAAAGGTCTGGCTCTTTCCACACATCGATGCGCAACACATCCTGCGGACCGATCTTGTAACTGGGGTCGTTCGCACTTATGGCGCTTCCTTGGTTGCTCTTGACCGCTGTCTTGACAGTCTGGCTCTCTTGCGCTTGCGGTTTTCTGGTGGCCTGCGCGCCTGCCGAAACCGTCACGAGCGAGAGTCCAAGCAAAACGCAGGCAACCGGTTTCATGGCTTCCCCCATCGCAAACTATCTTCTTGTTCCATGCCGATTCGCTTGATCTTGTACAGCAGCGATTTATAACTTACTTGTAGCTCTCGCGCCGCCTTTTTTCGATTCCAATGTGTGCGCTCAAGTGCTTCGAGAATCAGAGCGCATTCGGTGCGGCGCGAGGCCCTGCGCGCTGCAACTTTCAAAGGCAAAGGATGCCCACTTCCCGACGCGTCGTCCCGGCGGAGAGCGTTTCCGGGAAAACCTTTGGGATCGACCCTGAAGCAGCCGACGGCAATGAACTCTATAGCCAGGTTCTCCAGCTCACGAACATTCCCCGGCCAATCGTAGGCGGCAAGCGCTTCAAGTTCCGCTTGACCTACCACCAGGCTCGCACGATTCAGGTCCCTTGCGTGCTTAGCCAGGAAGTATTCGAGCAGGATTGGTACGTCCTCCTTGCGTTCACGGAGCGGCGGCAGTCGCAGGCAGGCGCCCTTTAAACGGAAATACAATTCGCGGCGGAAATGACCTGTCTCTACGTCCGTTTCAATTCCGGCGGCTGCAGAGGCCACGATCCGAGGGTTCCAACTCGCTTCAGCAGAGTCAAGGAGCACCAGCAAGTATCTCTGTGCGGTCGGCCCCAGCTCCTGAATTCCATCCAAGAAGAGCGTTGCGGGCTGTCTAGCGCCGTTTGCCCCGCACGCATAGTTCTGAAGCTTCTCCCGAAGCTGGCCGTCCTCCGTGGACGCGCAGGCAATTTTTTCGAAGGGGGCCGCAGCTATCAACGACAGTTGGTGAAGTCGCCGCGCGTAGACGTCTTTTCCCGTCCCGCTTTCCCCCACAATCAGCACAGGAATGTTGGTCTGGGCCACCCCGGTCAGAGTTAGGTTCAAAGCTTCCATAGTCGCGGAGCGTCCTGGAACGAAATCGAGTGGCGGACTGTTCGTATCCGCGTCGACCGGGATGATTCGAGCGCTCATGGCACCTCGCATCGAGAAGCACTTTCCTGGCCACCATGGCAGCTGAAGTCAACCCGCATATCTGGCTAATCGATTAATTTTAAAGGACTAAGCCGAACATGTGAAAGCATTAGAGGTCCGCTTACGCTGGCAAGTCCCGAATTCCTTCCACAAAGTGGCAAATTCCTGCCCCACTTGCTAACAATCTGGCGGGGAGTATCCAGGCGAGAAGCGATAATGTCGTTGGAGAGACCTTCCGCCGCGAGCAGCACGATCTGAGCGCGGATCACATCACAATACGGTGACGTAAACTGGGGCACCTGAGTCTCCAGCACGATGCGCTCTTCCTTGGAGAGAGAAAACCGAAATTGGCTTTTTCTTGCCATGATACAGTGATCTCCTGAAATGCCAAGCCGATCAGAATTTGACCGCCAAAAAGCCGTCTAATCGTCATCGTATCTATGAAACGAAGTACTTAGCCAGTGTGCGTTCTCTGAGGGTCAGACTCCGGAATCCGATTTGGTCTCCGGTACTGCGACTGTCTTCTTCCTTTTCCGATCTCTCGGACTACGGTAGAGTTCCACCATCTGCCCCGCCGCGTGCCAAAGCCAGCACTGGTAGCAGAACCTATTCTGCGGATTGATGGCGAACACCCACCGCAGTGTCATGCCTGGCATTTGCATTGCGAATCGCAGCAAGCTTAAGTACTCTCGGGGAATCCCGCAAACGGCTGGACGCTGTCCAA
>WNFF01001238.1_pt1 | contig 20560 bp, 19 predicted proteins | sample 5400441 | NCBI WGS metagenome assembly WNFF01 (sample SAMN13153345, study PRJNA577476) | soil metagenome | isolation source: 120 cm saprolite under Douglas fir tree site 2 hole 3 replicate 1 | place: USA:California | collected 2015-04-18
GCACGCCAGGGTCGCCACTTCTCGGCCCGCGCCAGGAGCTCGTCGGCGGCTGGCCGTTGCCCTTGGTCATTGGCCAGCGCGCGCATCAGGCCGATGTCCGCGGCGGGAAACGCATCGGGCTCGCGCAACTGACGCAGGGCGATGTATTGCGCCGTCCATTCACCGACCCCGCGTATCGAGCGAAGCCGCTGAACTGCTTCGTCGAGGCCGCAGTTAGCCCCGAAGAGATCCGCATCAGCGATGACCGCGGCGGCGACGGCGGAGAGCGTCGCGGCCCGGGTCCTCGGCATGCCGAGCGTTGTCAGGTCGGCGACGGCCAACGCCTCGGGTGTTGGGAAGACGTGGGTCAGGTCGCGATCCGGCACCGTCATCGGTTCGCCATGCGAAGCAACCAAACGCCCGGCCAGGCGGACGGCGGCGACGACCGTAATCTGCTGCCCGAGCACCGCGCGGATCGCGAGCTCGAAACCGTCCCAAGCCCCGGGTACGCGCAGGCCCGGGCGCCTCGCGACCAGCGGGGCCAATATCGGATCTGTTGCGAGATGGGCGGAGATTCGAAGTGGATCCGCCGCCAGGTCGAACACGCGACGCAGCCGCGCGATGATCGCCGGCAGGGTCGACAGCTTGGGAATGCGGATCCTCGCGCGCAGCGCGTTACCCTCGGCGGCTTGCACCGAAACAGTCCCCTGCACGCCATCGAGATGGATGGTTCTGGAGTAACAGCCGTCCGCGACGCGCTCCATGCCGGGGATGGCGCGCTGCCTGAGAAACTCGAGCATCGCCGGCCAGTCGTAGGGACTCTGATACCGCAGCAGCAGGCTGAATTCGCCGTCGGATGCAACCGCGATGTCCGGTCCGCCGAGGCGGCGCAACTCACCGGGCGCCCGACCGAACAGCGCGAGGAATGCCTCATTGAATCTGCGGATGCTGTTGAACCCCGCCGCGAACGCGACCTCGGTCATCGGCAGGCGCGTCTCATGGATGAGCTGCTTGGCGAGTAAGACCCGACGCGTTTGCGCGACCGCAATGGGTGACGCTCCAAGGTGCTGGCGAAACAGGCGTCGGAGCTGTCGCTCCCCCATCCCCAGGCGGTCCGCCAAGGCGCCGATGCTGCTCTGATCCAAAGCGCCGAGCTCGATCAGCGCCAGTGCTCGGGACACCGTGCTCGAGGTTCCTCGCCAAGCGCCCATGTCCGGCGCGGTCTCCGGCCGGCACCGGAGGCACGGGCGGAATCCGGCCTCCTGGGCCGCCGCCGCCGTCGGAAAGAACGTCACGTTCTCCGACCGCGGCGTCCGTGCCGGACAGACCGGGCGACAGTAGATCCCCGTCGTTTTGACGGCGGTAAAAAAGCGGCCATCGAAGCGCGCATCGCGCAGCTTGACGGCGCGGTAGCAGGCGTCGTGATCAAGATCCATGGGGAAATACTTGCATCGGGGCCTGGCGCGGTCCAGCGGTTTTCGGACATCATACGTGCGGTCACGCCATGGTGCGTACGCCCTTCAATATTGTTCTCTCTGTCGCGCTGCTTCCGCTCGCGTGCGCCACCTCTCCCCCAAAGGCAAAATCTGACACCCAGCCACCCCTACCACGGTCATCCATTGCAGCAGTGCTCGAACACAGACGTGAGCTGGAGCTGAGCGACGAGCAGGTTCGCCGATTGCAGGGTTTGGACGATCAGCTCGAGCGAGCGAATGCAGCGATCCGTCTGGAGGCGAACCAAAGGCAGACGAAAAACCAACCTTCGAGCCGCGCGCCGCGGGGAGGGATGGGCGGTCGATCTCGCGGCGGGATGGGCCGCTCGACCGGGGAGGGGAGAAGCCCGTCGCCGAGCGTGAATGCCCCAAAGTCGGCTGAGGAACGGATCGACGACAACGATACCAACGCCTACCTCGAGGCGGAGAAAATGCTTACCGAGTCGCAACGTCCCTTTGCTCTGGAAATCGCTTCGCGTTTTCGAGAAGAGAGCTGGGATAGGCAGCACGCAACGAACAACAAGTGAGCCAGGCACGGCGTCGTGCGGTGCCGGCCACTTGCCGCCGGGCGGTCCTGCGCTGGCGATCCCGGAAGAGCAAGGCGTGGGGTGCCCGACGAGCTCGGTCATCCTTCGCAGGTGCTCGGACCGGTTGAAGCGGCCCATGTTTCTTGGGCCCTCCAGGCGCGACCCATGTGTCTATCGAGCAGGGACTTCTTTGCTGAGGACCTTTTTGAGGCTGCGATGCGCCCACCGCTGAGGCCGGGTTTTCAGCGGCTATGGATCCCTCGGCCATCGTTGCCAAAGCTGACTCCCAGCGCGAGCTGGAAAACAATCGGCGTCTTGCCTGAGGAGTCCGGGTTCAAAACCATCTGAGGTGTAATCGCTCCCATCGTGGGAATGCCCGTTCCCCAAACGGGCACGAATACTCCAACCAGGGGCAGGATGCGAAACCGATCGGTCACCGCGATCGACACTGCAGCGGTGCTACCCAGGAGGAGCGCATGGTATTGGCCTGGCGCTATCCCATCAGACAGGAGGTTGCCTCGGGCGTCGTCCCATTGGCCGATGACCGTCGGTCCGAGCACGATCTGATGTTCGCTTCGGGCGCCAAAGTTGAATCCGACCAGGAGGGGCAACTTGGCCATCGCAATGGTGACGTGCTCGTCATCAAAGTTTGCGGTGAGGCCGATGGAGGCTGCCGGCGCGAGTGCGACGTCGAAGCTTCGGCTTCGAACCAATTGGATCGTTGCATTGGCCTCCACCGCGAACGTCGTCACCGTCAGGCCAATATCGAAGCCTGACGCGACACCGTATCGACCCCCGATTTCGCCGGAAGGCGTGTAGGAACGAGTCGATCCCGCTCGTTGCACGCCCGCGGAGGCATTGAACTGGAAGGTGCCGGGATCGAGAGCTCGAGCCGTCTTGATGTTGGTGTAAGTGGCGCAATTAATACAGAAAAACCCAACAAGGGCTGTCAAGCCGCTTCGTGCAGCCCCAACGGTACGAGGTGTCCGGTAAAACATCGCTGCCGATATGACACCGCAAGACAAGGATGCGGTACTTCTTTCCTTTCAAGGCCGGTAGGGAGAATGCTCTGGGGGCCCGCGGCAGAGGCGCGGCTGTCGACCCTACGCGCTGATGCGCCTGTGCGGCCCGGCATTCCACGAGCGCTTGTTGGACAGTGATTCTCCTGCACGCGGTGGCATGAGGGCCTTCTCCCGGACCACGTTGAGGAACTGGTGGCGACGGATTGTCTTGCCGGGCGTTCGTTTCGAGTGGCCCCTTCACTGGCCGAACGGCGGCTTGGGTCTCACGCCGGGCTACGAGCGCGAAGTGTGTGACATTTTCGGGCCGCCGGGACCAAAATTGTCACACAGTTCATTCAAACCAGCATGTCACGAACCAATCCTGGTACTCGGGCCTTTCTATCCAAGCGAGCTACCGCGCCCTTCAGATCCTCGTGGTGGCTGCGATGTTCTCGGTCGCGGCACGTGTCATATGGCTCCCGGAAAATCGCGAGGTCGATCGCATCGCCCATCCCGGCGTACCCCGCATCGCTCGGATGAACTGATCCCCGCTCTGGTAAATGGGCAGGAAGCGCGTTGGGTTCGCGGGGTCACGGACCGCGAGATCGAAGTCGATCACGCCGTCGAATTCGCCGCTGGATCGGATGAAGGCGTTCAGGGTCTGGCGCTTCGCCTCGCCTTCGGGGGTGTAATAAAATGCGCCTTCAAAGGGCGTCAGCGTCGCGCCGATGATCTTGAGGCACGTGGCATGAGCGCGGGCGATCAATTGACGATATCCCTGAATCAATTGTTCGACGCTCACCTCCTGCGACGGGTCTGCGACCGAGAATCCGATGTCGTTGATTCCCTCGAGCACGGTGATGAAACCGACGCCGGTCTGCGCGAGGACGTCCGGGCGCCGGCAGGAATGAGGATCGTCGTGCTGCCTCCGGAAGTGAGGACCCGGTCGGTGTCCGGCACGATCTCTGACCCGCTGCCGTGGATGGCCACATGGGCGGCGCCGATGAGCAGAAAGCCCACGTTGGCTGCTCGCGCGCCGATCGCTCTTGTGCCATCGCAGTTCCCTTCCGCGTCAAATCGCGACGGACCGTACTGAGCCCATGCGCCCTAAGCAAGGCGGCCCGCGTCAGGGATTCAAAGCAAACCCACTTCTTTAGCTCAGGGAGGGTGCAGCGGGTTTGGCGGTGGCACCCCTGTCGTAAACGTCACGAAACAGAATGATATCGAGGAGGTGCTTTTCGTTGTTGCGCGGGAAACCACAGTGCAGCGCAAAGTCCCGAGCGTCCTTGTAAGTTCCGAAAAGCCGATCCCAGATCGGCAGGTCAGCGAAATTGTGGCGGTGCACATCGAGCTGGTGGTGCACCGAATGCAGCTCTGGAGTCTGAAGGAAATATTTCAACCACCGAGGAGGTCTAAAGTTGGCGTGATAAAAATACTCGCCATTGGCCGCGAAGAAGTTGTTCCAGAACGCCCCCTCGAGCGATACGCCCAGTAGAGGGTAGAGGATCAAGGCTCCAAGGAGCGAGTCGCTCAGGATCTCGACGGGGTGCTTGTAGAAAGAGGTCAGAACCTCGATGCGAGCGGGCGAATGATGAAGCTGGTGGAAGATTCGCCAGAACCCATTCTTGTGCCGGAGCCGATGCCACCAGTAGAAAAAAAACGTGCCGACGAACCACGCTGCAAAACCTTCGAGTGCGGGTGCATGAAATTCGCGCAGCGCGATCAGCGAAGGGCCGGAGAACCACCGGTTCCATGCGTGATTCAGGCCCAACGTGATGAGCATTTGCATTCCGTTCACGCCCAAGGCGCGCACGTACCACCCTGATACGTGTGGGAGCTCGCGTCGGAGGCGGGGGAGGACTCAGGAAGCGAAGATTTGTGAAGGCAAACGCGTTGACCGCAGCGTGCGCAACAGCGCGTGGCCAAATACTTCGGCAGCGCAAGGCTCCCCACCCCAGGACGAGCCCTATCCCGAGCGCATTGAAGGACTGGGACAGGCTCATGTGGATGAGTGCGAAGAGAATTGAAGCTGCAAGAACGCCTCCCCATTTACCCCACCTTGCAACAAAGCGTGGCTGGAGCAAGCCCAAGACTACCAGCCTCAAACCTCGAAGCGGTTAGAGAAGCAGCTTGAGGTACTCGTATCCGCCGCCATGGAGGTCCTCATCAGAGAGGCCATCCTCGTCGTTGCCGGGGACTAAGTAGACCGCGTCCGCTTCGACGTTGCCGAAGTTGAGCATCGGGATAGTGCCGATCAAACGCCCGAAGGTCGTGCGTGTGAAGTACTCCGATTTGGGAATGTCGCAGCGTTTGCCCAATGTCAGGTCGGCGTTGCTGCCCTCCTCGAGAAGAAAGAGAAGCGTGACAATGATGTAGCGCTTCTCGGCGGAAATGCGGTTGATCTCGTCGGGCGCCTGGCCCAGCTCCTCCTTTTCCGTCGCCAGGGCGCCCTCGAGCTCGCTCGACCACCGCTCGAATTCATCCGCCGCGCGGCCGCCGCGGATCAGGTCCCAGAAGCCGTTCTCGAACGCGAACACCTGCTCGTCGAGCACGGCAGTCAGTCGCTTCCAGAATGCGCGCTTTTCAATCAGGGACTGCTCGCTCGAAGAACGCGCGATAATTTCGTGCAGCTGGCGTCTGAAGGAGTCGACCGGAAACGCCTTGATCACCACCTGGATACCGAAGAACGTCTTACCCATCAGCTGCTCCCCCCTCCACCCGCCCGGCCGAACGAGCCGCTGCGGCCGGAGCGGACGGCGATGATCGACCCCGTCGATTTGGAGGCACGCACCGAGACGCGTCCGAAGCCGGAGGGCTTCTGTTTGCCGACGCCAGCGCCTCCACCCAGGGTGCGCGAGGAGAAGAGTGTCGGCCTTGGCACCGGTTGATACTCGGCGGCGCGCGAGACCTGCGGCAGCGCCGGCGCGGCGCGCTGGACAGGGGTGGGCTGGGCAGGGGCAGGCTGGCCTGGTGTCGAAGGACGCCAACCATAGTTGCTCCAGAAGAAAAAATGGCTCTGCGGATGCCCGCCATAGTAGTAGCGCGCGGGATGCTGCGCCGCCTGCTGCCCTGGAGGCATCAGATCGCTGAGCGGCATCACCTTGACGTCGATCGAAGCGCCGCGGAACGCGACGAAGTCGGCATTGAGATCGTCAAGCTCGCGCATGTCGGACTGGTCCGGCCCGACATAGAGCACGCGCCGAATGCCCAACGACTGGAGGTTTGCCGCGGTGGGCAGTCGCGCCACGTAGCGATTGTCGAACTGCTTCTCCTCGTCGGTGTAGCGGGCGAGCCGATTTCGATCGAGGACAAACACCGGGGGCGCGTGGCCGGTCCGTGTCGCCCGCAGGCGCATGAAGAGCGGCCGATAGTAGAGAGCTGCACCGAGCGTGAGGTGCGAAGGGACGACTCCGAGCGGATGGGGCCAGTTGTCAAAGACAAACACCGGATCGAAGGCGGGTGCCATACCCGCGGCAACTGCCACGGATGTAGGCCCCGCGGCGTCGAGTATCACCGCAACATCGTTTGGCATCTGCACCCACTCGAAGAGTGAGCGGACTGCCTCGCCCCGGAGCACGTCTCGGTTCTCCGGCTCAGGCGAGACCGGAGTCATCGCGGCGCGCAGGCTTGTGCTTCCAGGATCGGCTGGCGCCTGCAGCAGCGTCGGGACGTAGAAGGGCGCGAGGGAAGCCTGCGCCGGAGCGAGATCCGCCACCAGCGTGGTGAGCGCATCGCGCCAGCCAGTACTGCCGTCGATGTCTACCGCGCTCGGGTTCGGGAACGGCAGGGCCCCGCCGGCATGGCCAACATTCCAGCCCTGGCGCCGCTGAAGAGCGAGCGCGTCCATGGTGATGTCCACTTCATCGCTCCCGCTCAAGAGCCATGCCAGCAGGCCGGCGCCCGCTGCTGGTCCGAGCGTCAGCGCGAGAGCCAGGAGCGCCTTTCGGCGACTGATCAGATCTGGCATGGAACGGTGAAGTGACTCCTGCCACCAGCGGGCGCCGACGAGGTTGTCGCTGTCCTCCAACATCTGCCGCGAAAACGGCTTTGGGGGCAGGCGGTCGGTCACGGCGCAATGAGCACCGGCGCGGAGAGGGCACCGCGGTCGGTTCCGCCCGACGCCAGCCGCGTGAAAAGGCCTGCTGCCCGGCCACCGATCAGGAAGACGCCGTGGTTTGCGGCGGTGGTCCCATCGGACTGCAGCTTCGCGCGGAAGCGCCGCTGCGCGACCCAGCGACCGGGTACGGCCATGTCGATCGAAGCTTCCCACCGCTTCGCCGGCAGCTCAGCCCCGATTGCGATTTCGTCGCCCTCGCAACCATAGTCTGATTTGATGACCCACTCCTGCTGCTCGGCGATCATCTGCGGGCGCGGCATCGTTTCGAGCCGCACGGTCTCTGGCAGGTAACGGCGGATTGCGTCGCGGCTAGGCTCCGAGAAGAGCTCGATCTTCTCCCACATCAACGCCATCGCGCGTTTGTTTTGGGCGACGACCGCCCCGAACGGATTGATCACCGCGCAGGTGCCGGCGATCGCTGCGCCGAGGATGATGGCGAGCTGCTCGCTCAGCGGTTCCGGATCCGGGACGGGCGGCTCGTCGGCCCAGGCGGGGACGCGCTCGGTCCACCAGTCGGTCTTGTAGTGCCGAATGAAAACGTCGCAGGGCGTTTCGAATAGCCCCGCGCGGCCTCCGCCAAACCGCCGCAGATTGAAGGGCGACCCGAGCGTGACGCGCCATCCGCGCTGCTCCTCGAACCAGCGGCGATAGAGGAGCACCATCGACAGGTCTTCGGGCATCTCGGTCGGGTAGACAATGCCGATAGAGAGCGGCCGGGGAGCGCCGGCGACGGCGGCGACCATGGCGCAGAAACGCTCGCCAAGGGCTCGATTGGGATCGCGAAGCCGCGGATGCATCTCGGCGACCGCGCTGTTGAGGAGCACCGCCTCTGCCTCGCCGGTCGGCGTGTCGCAATTTAGCTCGCAGATCATCGGGCCCGCGTCGGTAAAGAAGACATCGGCCCGAGCGATGCCGTGCCAGTACGGTGCAGACGCACACCAGAGCGCTTGCTGGACCGGAGTGAGGCCGAGGAAGTCGGAGACGAGGCTCGGGTCAGCGGCGCAGAGCAGGCAGAGCTCGTTCCAGGCCGCCGCCATGTCCTCCGCGGCGCGATAGAGCGCGGCTTGTTCTGCCGCGCGCAGCACGACGGGAAACTGCTGGAAGCGCGGTCGGCCCTCGAACCAGGGATCAGAGATGACGCCGCCCGCAGTGAGGCGCGCAGCGAAGGCGGCATAATCGGTCATGTGATCCCAGTGAGCAAAAAGGCTGCCGCCAGATACGAGGCCGCCTCCACCGCGCTGACCCCAACATTATGCTCCTGGGCGATCAGCCGATCGAGGCCGCCGCCTCGAAGTGCGAACCGCTGTCGCAAAAATAGCGTCTGTACCACCAGCTGACGCACCGGGTAGAGCGCGAGCGCGGAGAGCAACGCCAGGGCATACGCGCGCAGCGACGGGCCCCAACTGGTGAAATCGCCTTCGGCGGCGTGGCCGACAATCACCGCGATGGCAAGCGTGGCGCCCGCGTAGCTGAGCGCCGCGGCGACGTTCTCGTTCATGATTTCCTGGTCGTCGGCGTAAACGGTCAGCGAACGAAAGAGGATCACGAAAAGGTGCAACGTCAGCTGCGCGATGACAAAGAACACGACCGAGACGCCCAAAGTTCCCACGTCATCGCCGTAGAGACAGCGAGCGACGATCAGGCCGGTGGCGGCGTAGTGCGCGCCGGCGGCAACGCCGGCGGCGACATTGCCGCGTTCGATCTCGCGCGGCAACCTCGAGCGCAGGAGCACGCGTATGCCCAGTGAACCGGCGACGGCGAGCAGCACAACCGCGCAGCCGCCGAAGACCACGGTCCAAAGCAGATCGGCGCGCCAGTCCAGGCCGTGAACGCAGCCCTGGATGGCTGAGCTGGCGATGAATGCCACTCCACAGATGAAACCAGCGCGGACCATGCCCCGCGCGGCACTGTGGTCAGACACCTCCGACCGTTTAGCATGGCCGGATCCGTTGTCGAAGAATCGGGCTTAGTCTCTGCGACTCTGCTGGGCGGTTTGGACGAGTGAGGCCTTAGCAGCGCGTGTTCGCCCGACGATCATTCCTTGATCTCGAGTTTCAGAATCGACGCGTCTTCAGCCGGACCAACATAGTGAATGCGAACGAATAGTCCTGGTCGGATCGGTCCACCATATGCACTCGCGTGATTGAATCCGGCACCCACGATGAAATCGGAATACGCAAAATGAACGCCTTGGACGGTGAATCGTTCCGTGTCGTGGCCACCGTAAGGCATTGGATGAAATTCCTCGACGGGTCCTTCGACCACGGCCGTTGATCCATTGCGCAAAGCGCCTCGGGCTCGGAAGTAGGAGCCGAAAACGGCGACCGCGGCGGCGCTCGTCCAGAGGATGCTGAAGCCTAGCCAGAAGAGGCAGAAACCGGTTCTCCATGCAGGACTATTCCGGAACGGTCCATGCCACCACCCGGATGACCGGTGGCGGAAGCGCCATACGAATGTGCCTATCACAACGAATAGGAGTCCGGCTCCCGGAAAGCACCAAGCGGGCGAGACCTCCGTTACGTCATAGATAAGTTTGAAATCCATTAAATCCCACCACCCTGTTTCAGCCCTTGAGCCTTACTACCAAATAGTTCCTGCCTTGCGGAGTGCGCTCGGGGGCCGGGGGCTGGAGGTGTCATTGCTTCTCTTCGGCACGAGGCGCCTGCAGAATGTGGATCTGCTTTGGTCGCTTTCGTTTTACCCAATCAGAAATGACACGCATTTCATCGTCGGTCGCGATGCCTACGCATCCGTCGGTTGAATCGAACAAGTTATTGAGCCGACCGACCCAGGCGAGAACTCGATGGGGTCCGTGAATGCCGACGTCTCCTCCCGAGAATCCCTTGGCCTTTTGAGCCTCCGTGGGATAGCCAATTGGCACGAAGGTTCCGTACTTCTTTGAGAACCGCGGCGATCCAAGCCCATATGTCCCAAGAGGGGTCTTTTGGTCGCCTTGCTTTGTCTTGCCAACGCCACTGGATGCGATTCGGGCGGAGAAGTCGCCCGCGATCTTGCCGTCGTCACAGAGATACAGCCGGCGTTCCTGGGTCAGGACAACCAAGCTGGTTCCACGCCGATGGCAGGGAGTGATCTCAGGCTCTTCGGCGCATACCGGTTCCGAGAGCAATATCGCCGCAACGGGGGCGATCCAATATGCAGGAAGGAACGAGATATTCTTGCGAAGGCCCATGCTCTGCACGATGGAACGCAGCCTCATGACTGTTGATGATTGCTAGCCGAGAGTTGTCGGAGACTCCAGCAAGCCAAAGGCAAGTCCCAGCGTCGACGCTACATCACCAAAGTTCGTAGGCGGGGAAGGACTCCGGAAGCGAAGGTTTGTGACGGCAAGCGCGTTGACCGCAGCGTGCGCAACAGCTCCAGGCCAGATACTTCGGCAGCGCAGGGTTCCCCACCCCAGGACCAGCCCTAGCCCGAACGCATTGAAGGACTGGGACAGGTTCATGTGGATGAGTGCAAAAAGAAGGCAAGTTGCAAGGACGCCCGCCCGAGCACCCCACCTTGCAACAAAGCGTGGCTGGAGCAAGCCGCGAAAGAAGAGCTCCTCTCCGAATGGCCCGAGGAAGATGGCGAGGAGCCAGAAGAGGGCAAGCGGGCCCCCGGACTGCTTTGCAAGTCCGAGAATGACCGCATGTACCTGGCCACCCCAAGCGTCCCGGCCATGCGAATGGATGATCAGAGCGTTCACCTCGGCAATGCCCACGGCGGCCAGACTCAGGAGCAGCGCGTAGCCACCGAAACGGGCAGGAGGACTCAATAGAAGCCGGTCTCGCCAAGGGCGTGGCCGCGCAAACAAAAACGCGAAAAGGAGTGGGAGCAGCGCGCTGAAGGCCATTGCACCCAGCACGACGAGGGGACTCCTCATTGCTCGGGACACCAGTTCCGCCGGAGCAGATGTGTCGCCCAAGCGCTGATGATGAATAATGAAGGCCATGAATACCAGGACCTGCGCGACCAAGGCGCCCGCGACGAGCAAGGCGAAGCTCGCCAACATGGTCCAGACTCGTGGCTTGATTGCTCTTGGCTCCTCGGGCGTGGAGCTTCCGTCGGGCCCTCGGGGCTCGTTCATGGGTTGGATTGTAGTCAGACTGTACGGATTTGAGATCCGTCGGTTCTTATGCCCCGCATCACTGCACCTCGGATGTCAGATCCGATCGGACCCGCCCCCACATCATTGCTGGGTGCGGCTGAGGTTCCGCTTCACGCCGCTTACAGACGCTGCCAGAATCCCCCGCCGTTCGTGCTCTCGTCGGCGCCAAATTGACACCGCCGCGACGCCTCTGGCAGACAGGGGGACCGTGTCGGATCAATAGCGTGGCGCTGGGCTGCGCAACCGGAACGAGAGGCGCTGCGACGGGTGATTGAGCCCGCCACGCTCGGCTTCGGACCATAGAGTCAAGGGCGCCTTCTTTTTCAAAGGAGGCAAGCTTTATGGCGCATCTCCGAGGTTTCCGTCAGGTTGGCCGGGTGGTGGCGCTTTGGCGCTACCCCGTCAAATCCATGGCCGCTGAAGCTCTCAACGAAGTGGAAGTGTCCTGGAATGGGCTCGCGGGAGACCGCCGCTGGGCCTTCATCCAAGACGGCTCGGTCCGCAGCGGATTCCCATGGTTGACGCTCCGCGAGCGCGCGGACATGCGGCACTACCGTCCGTCCTTCGAGGAGCCGAGCTGCCCCGAGACGTCCCCAACGCTCGTCCGGACGCCTTCGGGGGCTGTTTTGGACGTGGCGGATCCGGCATTGTCCGCCGAGCTCGGTTCACGCGTGCGCGTCATCAAGCAGGACCGCGGCATCTTCGACACCATGCCCCTGTCCCTCATCACCACCCAGACGATCGCGAGCCTTGGCGTTCACACGGGAATTGATTTGGACGTGCAGCGCTTTCGGCCGAACTTCCTGGTGGAAGCCGCCGAGGACAGCGCGTTTCCTGAGGACGCCTGGGTGGGTTCCGTGCTGCACGTGGGAGACATGCAGATGCGGGTGGACAAGCGAGACAAGCGCTGCGTCATCGTCAACATGGACCCTGTCACCACCGAGCGAAACCCTGCCGTGTTGCGCGCTATCGCGCAGGAGCGTGAGGCGTGCCTCGGTGTCTACGGCTCCACCGTCAAACCAGGCCAAGTCATGGTGGGCTCTCCCGTCCTTTGGGAGGGTTGAGCCAGAGCCGACGAGAAACGCTCTCACCGTTCAGACCTCGTCTCGTCACGAGCGCTTTCGCCGCCAAAGGCCTGTGCAGCGGCAGCATCGGCTCGACAAAGGTTTCCATCGCATCCACGAAGAGCCGGACCTTTGCGGGAAGGTTCAGCCGGCTCGGGTAGACGGCGTAGACGGTCCGCAGCATCGCGGGCTTGGGGCCGAACAAGATCTTAAGTCGACCGTCACGTACCGCCTCTCGGCAAAGGATCGCCGGAACGCGCGCAATGCCGACCCCGGCGATGGCCGCCTCGCATGCAACCTCGAGGTCATTCACAGTAAGTACCGGATCGATCCTCGACTTCATCCCTTCGACCTGCCACGTCTCGAACGGACCGAATCCGACGCATCGCGCGGATTGGAGATCCTTGGCGCTTGGCGTTCCGTACTTCGACAGGAACCCGGGGCTCGCAACGAAGTAAACGGGGCCCTCTGCGAGGTTGCGCGCGACGAGCGACGAGCGACGAGTCGTCGAGTGTCCCGATGTGAATCGCGAGATCCAGCCCCTCCTCGATGAGGTCTCGGCCGCCAGCCAGGTGCCGCGCGTCAGGAGCAGCCGTGTCAAAGTGTCTAGTCGGTAGACACATAGATAGACCCGAGTTATCATTAGGCTGTGCGGGCGCGGGAGCTTCTTCGGTTGCTCAAAGAGTTGGGGTGCATAGAGGTGAGGCAGAAGGGGTCTCACGTCATCGTTCGGTGTGGCGCATGTACGTCCGTCGTGCCAGTCCATGGAGGTGAGGATGTGAAAGTCGGGACATTGAGAGCCATCGAACGCCAGCTGGAACCTTGCCTCGGAAGAGGGTGGTTGAAGCGATGAACCATTACACTGTGAGGTATGAGCGAGATGAGTCAGGGTGGTGGGTGGCCCAAGTTAAGGAGGCACCGGCTGCCATCACTCAGGGACGGACGATTGCCGAGGCACGGAGGAGGATTCGGGAAGCGCTTGCGCTTGCGCTGAATGATGATGCCAAAGCCCAAAAGGCCAAGCTCGTGGACGATGTGAGGCTACCCGCGGATGCCCGGCGCGCGCTAGCCCGCGCTCAGGTTGCTCGCAAACGTCTCGAGGTCGACACCGCGCGAGTGCAGGAATCCACTGAGGCGGCAATTCAGCAGTTGGTGAAGAGGCTCGGACTTAGCGTTCGAGACGTGAGCGAGCTTCTCGGGATTTCCCATCAGCGCGTCCAGCAGTTGGCCCATTCAGGCCGATCGTAACGCGTGGTGGCTTCTCAAGGACGCGGGTAGAGGCGCCACAAGAAAGCCCTCCGGATTGCTCCGAAGGTCTTCTTTCATTGGGGAAACTACCTGTGACCCTGCCGGGATTCGAACCCCATTTCGGCAATTAAATTAAACATGCGACAGCGCACGCCTTTTGCTGTTTCGCTTTGCCGGACGGGGAGTTGGATCGAGTGGACTTGTCTACATGAATCCCCGCCAGGGCTCCGCAGAGGACCTGAATTTTGGAGACATACTGGAGAGAAGCTGGCGTCCATCAGCTGAATGTGAAGCGAACACGAATATGCGTATGCGTTCGGCGGATCGTGTGGCTGACGGGCACCAACGAGCCGTGTATTCGTCTGCGGCATGAGACAAGAGCGTCGTGAAGCCTGAGTAAAGCGAATCGAGCAGTGGAAAGAGAGCCAGTTGACCGCCAAAGAGTTTACGGCGCAGGTCGGCGTCATCTCAACACCTTGCAGAGCTGGAAATGGAGGTTGACCGCTGATGCCCGCAGAGGCCTGGCGAGCGGGACGCCTCCGGGCACGCCGGCGGATTTCGTCGAGGTACTCCACCCGGAAATAGCGGCGCCGGCCCGAGTGCCGGTGGCTGGCGAGGTACTCAGCAGCGGCGATTAAGCGGTCGTTCGGACAACAAACGCGCTGTTCGACGACGGTTCGGATCGCGCGAGGTTTATTCGCCGCTCGTGGTATGCAGAATAGTCCCGTGATCGCCAACCGCCGTCCCGGTGCTGAAATCGACGAACGAAACAGCCAGGAGATTTTCGGTTGTCCCGCTTTCTTGACGGTTCCAACTTTCGCTGCCGTCCGCGGTGCGGAAGATGGTTCCATACCAGCCCACCAGAACCGCCGTGCGCTCGTCCACCAATGAGACCGCGACAATCGGGTCAAACACTCTATCGGCGTTCAAAACCCAGTTCTCGCCGCCATCAGCAGTGCAGAGAATGATTCCCGGGCCGACGGCTATTCCTTTGTTCGTATCGAGAAAGGCTACGCTCGTGATCGGATCCCTCGTGCCGCTGTCCTGTGGCGTCCAGGTTTCTCCGCCATCGATCGTCCGCAGGATAGTTCCAATTCCGCCGACCGCCGTCCCGACGCTCGCGTTCACGAAGAAAACTCCCGTTAGGCGGATGCTCGTCCCACTAGTTTGCCGCGTCCACGTCTGGCCGCCATCCGTGGTACGTAGAATAGTTCCGGACTCGCCCACGGCGGTCGCGTAGCCGTCTACGAATGAAACGCTAGACAAATACCGGAACACCCCACTCGGGTGAGTGGTCCACGTGGCGCCGCCGTTCGTCGTCCGCAGAATGGCCCCTTGCGCGGAACCATAGGGCTCGCCCACCGCGATTCCGTTATTGGCATCGAGAAAAGAGACGGCATAGAGCGTATTCGTCATCGCGCTGGTTTGGTGAAGCCACGTGGCGCCCCCGTCGGTGGTGCGCAGGATGGTTCCAAAGTCGCCCACTGCCGTCGCCGTATTTGAATCCACCAGCGAAATTCCGTTCAATCCCCTTGATGTCCCACGGGATTGAATGCCCCAGCTGTCGCCGCCATCTACCGTTCGGAAAATGAGTCCATGACTGCCGACGAGTGAGCCGGTATTGGTGTCCGCGAAGGAGATGCCCCCGAGAACCTCGGGGGGGGTGCTTTCTCGTCGCGTCCATGTTTCGCCGCCATCCGTCGTGCGAACAATAGTAGAGGAGCCGAAGGTGAAGCCGATGTCGGAGTTCACCATGACAACGTTGTGCAGAGGCGGGAACGGGTTCCCCCCTGGCACGTAATATAGCCATGTATCGCCGCCATCCGTGCTGCGAACAACCATCCCGCGCCGCACGGGAGGTGCTGCGTAATCGCCCACGATGATTATTGTCTTCGCGTCCGCGAAGGAAACGCCGGTAAAAGCGTCGGACGGCCGGCCGCTCTGAACACTCCACCTCTCGCCGCCGTCGGAGGTGCGAAGAATGGTTGAACCATTGCCCACCGCCATCCCGATGTCGGCATCGAGGAAGGAAACCGCAAAGAGATAGGCACTTGTCCCGCTGTCCTGGTGCGTCCAGGTTTCTCCTCCATCGGTGGTACGCAGGATGGTTCCGAACGCGCCCACCACCGTCCCGGTTTTGGCATCCACGAAGGAAACCCCGGCTAGGAAGTTGCTCGTCCCACTCTTTTGTTCGGTCCAGGTTTCTCCACCGTCTACAGTGTGCAGGATGATTCCGGCCTGACCGATGGCCGTCCCGGTGGCGGCGTCCACGAAAGTGACCGCCCAGAGGTCAGTGCTCGTTCCGCTGTCTTGGCGGGTCCAAGTGTCACCGCCGTCGGTGCTGCGTACAATCATCCCGCGGTTACCGACCGCGACGATGGTGCTCGCGTCGGGTGCGGACACTCCTGCGAGGAATTCTCCCGTGGGCCATGGTGGCTGCAGGTACCAGCCCGACTGGGCGGAGGCTGGATCCGCTCGAACCAGCACGAGAAGCAGCCACAGGGGCACGCAAGTGACTAAGGTTCTCATCGTCCCTCCCCGTGCCGCGACTGGCGCCCCCTCGGTCCTGCGGCCGATGAGGCTCGCAGGGCAGCCACCAGAGGTTTGGAAGTAAATCGCGTCATCACGACGCCTTCTCGAGTCGCATCGATTCGAAGATGCAGACTTTTCCAGCCTACTCGCCGCCGGTGCTTGTGCGGATAATCATTTCGGAAGACCCGCCCGCGATCCCAACGTTGTCGTCGATGAACGAGACAGCCTGCAAGTCGTTGAACACGCGGGTTTGCTCCGTCCAGGAAGCTCCGCCATTCGTGGTCCGGACGATTGTTCCTGAGTAACCAACGGCGACTCCAGTGGCGGCATTCGGGAACGAAACAGCGTTGAAACCACGTATATAAAGAACTTGAAAACCATCCTGCCACGTGGCGCCACCGTCCAACGTGTGGCCAACGATTCCCCTGAAAGGAGAGTGGGGACCCCCGCCTCCGCCGACGGCCCACCACTCGTTCGCGCTCAGGAACGCGATTCTGGTCAAGCCAGAGCAGAAGTATGGGAAGTAGGGAGAGCATCCGAAACCGAATCCCGTGAAGGTCCAAGTTGCGCCACCGTCATCGGAACGTAGGGCGCCGTTGTTGGTGCTCGTGACATCGGCCACAATTATCTGGTTGGGGCCGCCTTGGTAAACCTCATCGAAGGGTCCCCGGCCAGCCGGAAAGCTCAGGCGCGTCCAGGTTGCGCCACCGTCGGTGGTGTGGAGAATCCCTGCCTCATCGCCCGTGACGGTTCCAACGTCCGGCCCCAAGAATGACACGGCCTTAAGAACGACCCCCGTCACCCCGATGCCCTGGCGCGTCCAGTGCTCGCCCCCGTCGGTGGTTCGAACAATAATTCCCGTGCCATCGCTGCCGACGGCCGTTGCGATCTGGCTATCGACACACGCGATTCGACGGAAGCTTGCGTTGAACCAGCCAGTGCGCTGGTGCGTCCAGTGCCGGCCACTGTCGGTCGTTCGTAGAATACCGTCCAACGCGCTGGTCACAGCCCAGCCGGTGTTTGCGTCCACCAAGCAAGCATCGACCACCAAATCGGTCGGAGGAGGAGGAGCGGGCGGGTAATCCCTCCAGGTGACGCCCCCATCGGTACTCCTTCTAAGGAAGCCGAAGCGACCTACCACCGTGCCTGTGCTCGCATCCGCAAAGGAAACTGCCTCAGCGTTGATGCGGTCGATGGGCTGCGCCGTCCAATGTTCGCCGCCGTCGATCGTGCGAAGGATGAGCGATACATTTTCGGCGACCACCCATCCGGTGCTGGCGTCCACGAAGATGACGCTGACGAGCGGATTCAGCGTCCCACTGAATTGCAGCATCCAGCTCTGGCCGCCGTCGTCGGTGCGCAAAATGACGCCATCGACGCCAACCGCAGTGCCACTGTCAGCATCCGCCATGGAAACGCTATAGAGAGCCGAGGCCGTTCCGGAGTCTTGGATTGTCCACGTGGCCCCGCCGTCGCCGGTGCGCAGAATGGTTCCCTCGTCCCCTACCGCGGCCCCGGTGTTCGCGTCGACGAATGAAACTCCAAAGAGAGTAAGCGTCGTTCCGCTCTTCTGAGGGGTCCAGGTAATTCCGCCATCATCGGTGCGGAGAATGGTTCCAGCTTCGCCCACCGCGATGGCGGTGTTGGCGTCAACCACGGAAACTGCCCCAAGGCTCCCCGTCGCCCCGCTGAATTGTGCCGCCCAGCTGAGGCCGCCATCGTCGCTGCGAAGAATGGTTCCACCTTCGCCCACCGCGATGCCGGCCTGAGCGGCAAAGGAGACTCCGTTGAGACCTCGCCTTGTCCCGCTGTCTGGGCGCGTCCAGGTGAGCCCGTCGTCGGTCGTCTGAAAAATGACTCCGGAGCCGCCGACCAGAACGGTCTGCGACGGCGAAACAGATACGGACAAGAATAGACTGGGGTTGTCGGCCGGGTGGGGAGGCGGATTCGTTTGAATCCAACCACCGAACTGCGCCTGCGACGCGGCGGACCACGCGGCCGCGACAGCAAGAACTGTTACCAGGGTTCCGGAAGAAAATCGTTTCATGTTACCCCTCCTTCAAGCGGTGCTGATGCGAATTGGACGTGACATTTACTCGCCGCCGGTGGTTGTGCGGAGAATCAATTCGTTGCCCCCGCCCACAATCCCGATGTTGGCGTCTACGAACGAGACAGCCATCAGGTTATCGCGTGTCCCCGTGGATTGCGGTCTCCAGTTTGCTCCCCCGTCGGTGGTCCGTATGACCACTCCTACATTACCCACGGCGATTCCAGTGGCGCTATTCGGGAAGGAGACCGCGTTGAGAGCTACGAAACCAGGAGTCCCGTAATGGATAGACCAGTTGGCGCCACCGTCAATCGTGTGGTGAACAGCCCCAGGCCTAGGGGGGCCACCCCCACAACAGTGGCTGACACCCCACCACTCCTCCGCGCTCACGAACGAGATTCTGTTCAAGAGATAGCAAAAATGGGGCAGAAAGCAGAAGCCATTGAATTGGGTGGAGATCCACGTTGCGCCACCGTTGTCGGAACGACGGGCCAGATAGTTAGCCGTGGCAGTGACTATTATTGTGGGGTCGCCTTGGTAAACATCGTCGAAGGGTCCCCCACTCGGAGACCTCAGAGGCGTCCAAGTTGCACCACCGTCATCGGTGTGAAGAATCTTGTTCGCGTCGCCAGTGACGGTTCCAACGTCCGGCCCCCAGAATGAGACCCCCGTGAGGACACCCCCGATCGCCCCGATGCCCTGGCGCGTCCAATGCTCGCCGCCGTCCGTCGTACGAACAATGATTCCCGAACCATCGCCACCGACGGCGATTGCGATCTGGCTATCGACACACGCGATTCGGCGGAAGGTTGCGTTGAACCAGCCGGTGCGCTGGTGCGTCCAGTGCGCGCCGCCGTCCGTCGTTCGCAGAATACCGTCCAACGCATCGGTGACAGCCCAACCGTTTGCATCCAACAAGCAAGCGTCGACCACCGCATCGTTCGGCGGTGGAGGAGCGGGCGGGTAATCCCTCCAGGTGACGCCCCCGTCGGTGCTCCTTGCAAGGAAGCCGAAGCGGCCTACCACCGTCCCTGTGTTCGGATCCGCAAAGGAAACGGCCTCAGCGCCGCGCTCGATGAGCTGCAGCGTCCAATGTTCGCCACCGTCGATCGTCCGAAGGATGAGCGATACATTTTCGACGACCACCCATCCGGTGCTGGCGTTCACGAAGGTGACGCTGACGAGGGGATTCAGCGTCCCACTGAATTGCAGCATCCAGGTCTGGCCGCCGTCGTCGGTGCGCAAAATGACGCCATCGCCGCCAACCGCCGTGGCACTGGCAGCACCCGCTAAGGAGACACTATAGAGAGGTGAGGTCGTTCCGGAGTCTTGGACTGTCCAGGTGGTCCCGCCATCGTCGGTGCTCAGAATGGTTCCAGCTTCCCCCACCGCGGTCCCGTTGTCCGGGTTGGCGAATGAAACTCCAAAAAGAGTAAGCGTCGTTCCGCTTTCCTGAGGGGTCCAGGTGATTCCGCCATCATCGGTGCGCAGAATGGTTCCGGCTTCGCCCACCGCGATGGCGGTGTTGGCGTCAACCACGGAAACCCCTCCGAGGCTCGCAGTCGTTCCGCTGAACTGTGCCGCCCAGCTGAGGCCGCCATCGTCGCTGCGAAGAATGGTTCCACCTTCGCCCACTGCAGTGCCAGTCTGAGCGGCAAAGGAGACTCCGTTGAGAGCTTGCCTTGTGCCACTTTCTGGGCGCGTCCAGGTGACCCCATCGTCCGTCGTCTGGAAAATGACTCCAGAGACGCCGACCAGAACGGTTTGCGACGGCAAAACAGACACGGACAAGAATTCGTTGCGGTTATCGGCCGGGTGGGGAGGTGGATTCGTTTGGATCCAACCACCGGACTGTGCGTGCGACGCAGCGGACCATGCGGCCGCAAGACTAAGGAGTGCCACCACGGGTCTAGAAGAGAATCGCCTCATTTCACAACGCTCCGCGACCGACGCCGAGTCGAAGATGTCACCCCCCGTGAGAGCTTCCAAGCACGACGGCCAAGCTTTGTCCAGGATCGGCCGTTCCCCGCGGCTCGCGGTCCATCAGTCGACCTGAACTCTGGAGACATATTGGAGACGCGAGCGATCTGAAATAAGAGCGATGGTGGCGCGCCTCTCAGTGCACACGGTCTCGTCGATCTCTGCCTGGAAGTTCCTCCTGGGCGGACGCTTTGGGTGGCGATTTCGAGGGCCGGACAGTGACGTCGCCCTGAGAGATGGAAGAGGTCAATCCGGCAGGCTACCGAGGCGGCACCAGAATGCCATCCGTAAGCCCTGAAATCGGCGCGCCGCCAGCCTGGGCCCGACCGCGGCGCGGGTCTCGATTCGATACTCCAGGTCCCCAATCCGACAACTACCTCAAGCACACAAGGGACCTGCCGACCACTCGATGGAGCTGGATTTCGTCCTCGTGGCCCGCTTCGTGGAAGGGCCGCTCGGCGTGG
>WNFF01003836.1_pt1 | contig 20552 bp, 24 predicted proteins | sample 5400441 | NCBI WGS metagenome assembly WNFF01 (sample SAMN13153345, study PRJNA577476) | soil metagenome | isolation source: 120 cm saprolite under Douglas fir tree site 2 hole 3 replicate 1 | place: USA:California | collected 2015-04-18
CGCAGCCGTGCGCGCCAAAGTCGGGTTGATGCCCGAGGTCCCGGGTCTGTACGAACGCATGTCGGCTCGAACCTACCTCGATTACTTCGGAGCGATCTACGACCTCGAGCCTTCGCTGCGGCGCAGCCGAATCGAAGAGCTGCTTGGAAAGTTCGACCTGCTCGACGCCGCCGATCGCTGGCTGGGAACGTACTCGAAAGGCATGCGCCAGAAAGTCGCTCTGATCCGCGCCACTCTGCACCGGCCACGACTCGTGCTGGCGGACGAGCCGACGTCCGCGCTCGATCCTGACAGCGCCCGTCGCGCGTGGCATTACTTACAGGGCCTGCAGAAGGACGGGTGCGCGCTCGTCATCTGCACGCACAGCATGGAGGAGGCCGAGGTCCTCGGAGAACAGATCGGAATCATGTCGTCGGGTCGCGCGCTGGCGGTCGGCGACATGGCCGAGCTCCGCCGCCGCTCCGGTCTGAAGACGCGCCGAGAGCTTCGCGAGCTGCCGACGCTGCAAGACATCTATCTCGCGATCGTGGGCAACCACCATGAGCTGGCCGAGCCTCGATCGGCATAGAGCGTGGGGTGGGAGGGCCGGCCCGAAGATTTGGAGATCCAGGTGGTCCGAGGCGAAGGAGCGGGTGGCGCAAAGAGGAGCGCATCGTAGATGCGTGACGACGTAGCGCCGGGTCCCGCGACGCACGACTCGGGCCGCATGGGCTCCAAAGATTGGGCTGGCATCTCCCGCCACATCTCTCGAGTCGAGCTCGTGGCGCGGCGCGATTTGCGCGACGCGACCAGCGAGCTGCGCCTCATCCTGGCCATGGTCGCGCTCACCGTGGCGATTCCCATCGCCAGCGCGATCGGCATCCGAGCCCTCGCGTATTTCGGCGGAGGCACGGCGGTGGTCAACCGGCTGGCTGTGGTCGGCGCGTTCTTCGTGGTCTTCATACCGGCGAGCTTTTCGCTGGTGCTCGCGTTAGAGGCATTCGTCGGAGAGCGTGAGCGCACGACGCTCGAGGTGCTTCTCTCCACGCCATTGAAAGAAGCGGAGATCTATGCAGGCAAGGTCGCGGCGGTGCTCGTGGTCTCGCTCGGCCTCTGCTATGGCGGCTTGATCGTTTACTGCCTGGCCGTCTTTCCGGGTCTCGGTTATTTCCCGCTGGGCGTGTTGGTGGCGCTCGCCCTGTCGACGATCTGTCAGGTGGCGGCGATGGTCGCGGGTGCCGTGATCATCAGTCTCAACGCGCGCACGATGCGCGCGGCCAACGTGATGGCCTCTTTCATCATCCTGCCGATGTCCGTGGTCCTCCAGGTCGAGGCGGCGCTCATCCTCATCGGCCGTCCCGAGTTTCTCTGGGGCTTCGCTGCGCTGATGATCGTCCTGGCCGCCGTCCTCCTGCGGATGGGACTCGCCGGTTTCTCACGCGAGGCCCTGCTGGCGCGTGAGGTCGGCCTGCGTAAACCGCTCCAGCGCGCGATGGCAGCGGTGAGATGGAGCTTCGGCGGCCGGCCGGGAATCGTCCGCCTGGTGTGGCTGAGACGATGGCCGGTCGCGCTGGCTGCACTCGGCTTCGCGGGGGGTGCGGGAGTCGGTTTTCTTGCCGGCAAGACCGCGGCCGTACCCGGCGCGGTGGTCAAGCCCGTCCTTTCAAGCCTTTTAAGCGCATCCGGCGGCGCGACCCAGGGTCAGGAGATCATCGGCATCTTCGGCCACAACCTGCTCGCCTTCCTGCTCGCAGCGGTGTTGGCCGTGTTCACCGCCGGTCTGAGCGGGTTTGCACTCACATTCCTGCCCGGCTTCTTGCTCGGCTATGCTGCGGCGCTCTCTTCCTGGAGCGTGGCGTTGGGGGGCGTGGTTCCGAACGGCCTGGTCGAAATCCCCGCGGCGATCGTGGCGGGCGCGTTGGTGATCCACATCGGAGCCTCAGCCATCCACATGGAACCCGAGGGGGGTTGGACCGCCCGCCTCCTCGCCGCGTACGCCGACTTCGCGCGCTCGCTTCGCTGGATCGTGCCGGCCCTCGCGCTCGCGGCGATCCTCGAAGTGCGCCTGGGTTAGAGAGGGGCGAAGACCGCCGGGCGGTAGAGCCGGATCCAGACGATCACCGCCCCGGCGACGACGGCCCCGATCGCCATCGCGCGGGGGGCGCCCAAGAGCGTCGCCAGGGCGCCGGCCTGCAGGCTGCCGATGGGTCCGACCCCGATCAGGGCTTGCGCGTACAGCGCCATCACGCGGCCGCGGAGGTTGTCCGGCGCGATGGTCTGGATGCGGTTGTTGGCGGTGGCCACGAACGAGATCTGGCAGTAGCCCACGACGAACAGGGCGATCAGCGACAGCCCATAAACCCTCGACACCGAAAAGACGAGCAGCGCCGCCACCCAGATCATGGCCATCCAGAACTGCCGCCGTGGATTTGCGCCTAGCGATGATGAATACGCCAGGGTCAGCGCCCCGACGAGCGCGCCGAGGCCCATGGAGCCCATGAGGAAACCGAAGCCCCGGGCGCCGACGTGGAGCACCTGGTCGGCGAAAAGCGGGATCAGCGTCAAGCGATTCATCGCAAAGAGCGAGAAAACCGCGACCGCGACGAGCAGCATTCCGATCACCGGTTCTTTTCGCGCATATGACGCTCCTTGCGCGATTCGTTCGAGCCAGGGCTGGGCTTGCCGCTCTGGGACGATCGCCGGCAGGTCCTTCATCATCAGGAGCGCGCCCACCGCACCCAGGTAGCTCACCGAGTTGGTGAGAAAACAGAGCGGAACTCCGACCGCCCCGATGATCAAACCCGCAATCGACGGTCCGATCACCGCGGCCGCGTTGAAGACCGACGAGTTGAGCGCGATCGCATTCATGAGGTCCTGACGGCCGACCATCTCGATCACGAAGGATTGGCGCGCAGGGACGTCGAAGAGGTTGATCGTGCCCGTCGCCGCCGCCGCCACCAAGACCATCCAGTACTGGGCATGGCCGGTGGCGGTGAGTGCGAACAGCGCGAACGACGGGAGCGTGAACAGCGACTGGGTGGCCAGCAGCACGTTTCGCTTGTGGTACCGGTCCGCGACCACGCCGCCAAGCTGGCTGCCGAGCAGCACCGGTGTGAACTGCGTTGCTAGAACGAGGCCGACCAGGAGGCCGCTGTGCGTGAGCTCGAGCGCGAGCCATGGCATGGCGACGCTCTGCATCCAGGTCCCGACCGTGGAGATGATCTGTCCGGTCAGAAACAGCCGGTAGTTCCGGTGCCGGAGCGCTCCCAACCCTCGTGCCCTTGCGGGTCGGGCAGGGATGCTCACTCGGTTGATAATCGCAGGGTGACCAGGCTGCGAGAGCAAGTCGACATCGAAGCCCCCGCGGGACGGGTTTGGGCGGTCGTGCAGGAAGACGTCACCAACGCGACGAGATGGTCGAGCCATGTGGCCAAGATCGAGAAGCTCGACAAAGAGCCGCCTGGAAAAGGCACGCGCTATCGCTATCACCTCGCGCTTCCCGGCGGAATCAAGGAGACGGTCGAGGTGGAGCAGAGCGTGTACACGAAGCCCAAGAAGTGCGCAGGCACGTTCATCCGCGGGCCGCTCAAGGGCAAGTGGTCCTACACCTACTCCGAGAAGGACGGTTGGACACATGTCGTCTACGAGATGGACTACGAGCTGACCGGGTTTCTGCGCTTCACGGGCGGCCTGCTCTCAGGCCAGTACGCGGAAGGGATTCGTCAGAACATGGCCGCGCTGAAGAAGTACATCGAATCCGGCACAGGACCGAAGGCGAACAAGGCGACCAAACGGTGACGCTCGCTTACGTCTTCAGCCATCGACCAGCGGATGGCGTGGACATCGCGGACTATGAGACCGCGCTCAAGCGTTTCCACGCCAGCCTTGCGGGCTCGCCGCCCGTGGGGTTTCTCGGCTCGTCGACGTTAAGAACCGGCGACGGCTACAGCGATTGGTACCTCGTCGAGAGCTCCGCCGCACTCGATTTCCTGAACGAAGCCGCTGTCAGCGGCGCGCGGACGCAGGCTCACGACGCGGCCGCCCGAATGGCCGTCGACTTCACGGGCAAGCTGTACGGACTCTCGGCCGGAGAGCCTCAATCCGGTCCCGGCTTTGAGATCCGTTTCTCGAAGCCCGCCGGAATGGGCTACACCGATCTCTACCAACGCATGAAGCAATACACCAGCAAGCCGGGCACAAGCCTTTGGAGGCGAATGATGGTGCTCGGACCGCCGCCGGAGTTCTGCCTTATCGCGCCATCAGACGTGGAGGTGCCGCTCGAGTTCCGTCCGGAGGTCCTCAACCGCCAGCCCATTTAGGCTGAGTTGGCGTGCGAGCGCTGGAGGATCCGCGGGAGAACGAATTCAGATGAGCAGTGCAATGACCGCTCGCACACAGATACAACGGCGCCAGGGCCGTATGGCTACGGTCGGCGGAAGGGCAGCAGCTCTAATTGCTCGAAACGATCCTGAACCGCTTTCCGGAGCTCGGTGGCAAGACCCTTCACTCGCTCCTGGGCGGCGTGGTCGTCAAAGCTCAGCGAGCGCAACCGGCGAAGCACGTTCTGCATCGCATAGAGGCCGGACGGCTCGTCGGTGGTCAGACGGCCGGCCGCTTTGCGCAGCTCGCGCGCGACGTCTTCGTGGTTGTGAGCGCGCAGCCAGCTGCCGAGACGTGAGGCGGCTTCCAGCACGCGCTGAGTCTTGGGATTGATGCCGGTTGCCGAGACCTCTTGTGTCCGCGCCGGCTGGAATACAGAGAGCGATGGGTGGCGCCGCCGCAGGCCGGCCACACGCCGCACGAGCCTTTTCGCATTGGGACCGAGAATGACGATGATCCCCGCCAGCACGAGCAGACCGGCGACCAACCCCACCAGCACCTCGAGCATTGGTCCTAGCGTACATTCTTGGCGGCGTCGCGACAGCCGTTCAAACGGAGAGAAATAGTGGCGAGCAGTTACAGGCCTGTGGCGGTGGTCACTGGAGCTTCGTCTGGGATCGGTGCCGCCACCGTGGTGGCGCTGGGCCGTCTGGGTTATCGAATCGCCGCCGGCGCACGGCGTTTCGAGCGCGTGACGAGGGTCGTGGGGGAGCAAGGCGTGGCCTTACCCCTGGACGTGACCAAGCTCGACAGCATCGACGCTTTCGTCGCGCAGGTGCAGAAAAAATTCGGCCGCATCGACGTTCTCGTCAATAACGCCGGCCTCGCCCGCGGCCTCAACCCAATCGCCGAGGCCAGCGATACGGACTGGATCGAGATGTGGGAGGCCAACGTCCTCGGTCTCATGCGGGTGACCCGAGCCTGCCTGCCGCTGCTGCGCAAGGCGAAGCACGGGCACATCGTGAACCTCGGATCGATCGCCGGCTTCGAAACCTATGTGGGTGGTGCGGGTTACACCGCGAGCAAGCATGCGGTGCACGCGATCTCACGCACGCTGCGGCTGGAGCTCAATGGAGAGCCGATCCGGGTCACCGAGGTGATGCCCGGAATGGTCGAGACCGAGTTCAGCCTCGTCAGGTTCCACGGCGATCGCCAAGCCGCGAAGAAGGTCTACGAAGGTGTGAAGCCCCTGGTCGCAGCCGACATCGCCGCTGGAAGGTCGCCCGAAAGACGTAGTTCTGCTCTGACGCCCCGCTCCCCTTGCCCTCTCCCCTAAAGGGGCGAGGGGGAGAAGGTTCTTACTTCATTAAACCGGCCGCACGGGCCTCGGCCACTGTCATTCAACAACCGGGGTCGCCGTAGTTCCCACAGCAAGCTGACCGTCGCGCGACTTTTCGCCCAACGTTGCGGAACAACTTCCCGGTCCTTTCCAAGAAGCCATAGTCGCCCGCTCGCAGGTTCACGAGAAAGCTGGATGGCGCCGGCTCTTTCCTATTCCTGTTTTCGCTCATGGCTCAATTGTTCTCTTAAAGCTCAAGGCGTGGCCGGTAGGCCGGATTATTCCGGCCGTCCCTGACGTCCACCTTCCGAACGACTGCCATGCGTGGTGAGGAGGCCTTTAGGGGATAGTCCGAGGAAGGGGACCGTTGTCCTCTTCCTCGCCGTCACTCGTAGTAATTATTGGCGAACTCGATCCAGCCTGGGTTCGGACACCCGCTTGACGTGTGGGCGTGCGTGCAGTGGACTCCGATGCGCGGGCCTGGGTCGACGTACAGCTCGCCGTGAACGATGACCGCATCACCCGCGTGGATGGGCACCGATGGCGCGAGCGTGGTGTTGTGGTCGATCTCGAGCGTCTCGCCGGTGGCCGCCTTCACCTCGAAGCGCTCATGTCCTCCTGACTCAACCGGTTCGGTGAGCACGCTCGCGTCGAACGTCACCTCAGCGCCGTTGGTGCCGTTGACGACGTCCTGGTGGAAGCCGTTGTCGTCGGGGTTCTCACGGCCGCCACACGCCCACGCGCAAATGACGAGCACAACTAGAGCCGCCACCGCGGCGGCGCGCCTGCGGGTCATAGAGCGAGGGCCTGCTCCAGGGAGAGCTTGCCGTCATACAGGGATCGACCCAGGATCACGCCCGCCGCTCCGGTTTCGCGCACCTGGCGGATGTCGTTGAGCGACGAGATGCCGCCGCCGTACTGCACGGGCAGCTGCGTCATCTCCAGCACGCGCGCAAGCGTGAGCAGGTCCGGACCCGCGAGCGTGCCGTCGCGCTCCGTGCAAGTGAGGATCATCCCGGCCAGCGGAAGCACGTTCCAGCGCGGGATGAGCTCGGCGATGTCCAGTGGCTCGGTCTCGGTCCAGCCGCTCACCGCGGGCCTTCCGTCGCGCACATCGAGCGCTGTCATCACATGGCCTGGATAGCGGCGTGCGCATTCCGACAGCAGCTCCGGCTCGCGAACCGCCGCCGTCCCCATCACCACCGCGCCAGCGCCGGCGCTGATCCACGTCTCAACCTGCTCCATCGTGCGAACTCCACCCGCGACCTGCACCGCCAGGCCGGCTTCGATCACCTCCTCGATGACGGTCCGGTTGTCCTTCTCGCCGCGCGCTGCGTCGAGGTCGACGACGTGCAGCCGCTCTGCGCCGGCTCGGGCAAAGTCGACCGCGATCGTGGCGGGATCGTCGGAGTAGACCGTCCGTTGGTCGAAGTCGCCACGCACCAGGCGGACACACTGGCCGTTCATGATGTCGATCGCCGGGATGACCAGCACCCCTCTATCCTGGCGTACCTTTGTGGTCCCCGCGACGTAGTCGCGGGAGTCTGGCTACCTGTAGTTCGTGAACTGAAGCGGAACCGGGATGTCCTCCGCCTCGCGCAGGTTCTTGATCACCAGCTGCAGGGTGTCCTTGTCCTTGCCGACCACACGCAGCTGGTCGCCTTGAATCCTCACCTGCACCTTCGCCGTCACGTTCTGTATGCGCTTGCGAAGGTCGCGTGCAATCTCGTCCGTGATGCCGGCGTTCAGGTGGACCTCGATCTGCCCGCGGCCTTTGCCAACGGTCTTGGGGTCGTCCGCCTTGAACAGCTTGGGCGACAACTGGCGCCGGGCGGCCTTCTCGCGCAAAACCTGCAGGGCCGCTTTCGCGCGCTCCTCGCTTGCCGAATCGATGAGGATCAGCTGGTCCTGGCGTTCGAATGTCGTCTGGGTGTCTTTGAAGTCATATCTGGTGCTGACCTCTCGGCGAGCCTGGTCCAGGGCGTTGGTCAGCTCCGCCGGGTCGAACTCAGAGGTGACGTCGAACGAGAACTCAGCCACCCGAATGCACGATGGCGCTGACGCCCTCATACACGGCGGCCGCTGTCAGCACGAGCCCGATAAGGGAAGTCACGACCATGAGCGCCCCGATCCCGGCGGTGCCTTCATCAAGCGGCTCGAGGGGCGGCTTGTCGTACGGGTCGGGTCCATAGTCGAGGTCGTAGACATCCTCCGCACGGGCGCGCTGCACGAGCTCATCCAGGACCGGCTTGCCGCCAGGCGGCAGCTGCTTGGTGGAGAGATTCGTGACCGCCTCGCGGAGGTTGTCGCGAGTCCTTCCGAGCTCCGCGACGACCATGTCGAGGGTCTCGGTGGCGGCCGGCGTCGGGTACTTCCGGCGAAGGTCCGCGATGATCCCGTAGAGGCTCACATCGGCGATTCTTTCAGATGCCGGGGCCGGTGTGCAGACGCCCCTTACACTTAGTTCGAGATGAGTGTGGAAACGAAATCTAAAGCCGCGATGAAAAAACCAGCGACGCATCCAAACACTTGGGTCTTCTACGAGGGTGAGTTCGGCCGTTATCACGACATCAAGCTGGGCTTGATGACGCATGCCCTCCACTATGGGACCGGGTGCTTCGAGGGCATTCGCGCTTACTGGAACCCGAAGCAGGAGCAGTTGCATCTGCTGCAGGCTCCGGCGCACTACGAGCGCCTGCGGCGGTCGGCCAACGTCATGCGGATGACCGTTCCGTACTCGACCGAGGAGCTCGTGAACCTCACAGTCGAGCTGCTGCGACGAAACGAGTTCAAGTCCGACGTCTACGTGCGTCCACTTCTATATGCATCCAGCGAGGAGATCGGCGTCCGCCTCCACAACCTCCAGCACAGCTTCTTCATCTACGCGATCCCGTTTGGCAACTAGATCGTCCTCACGGTCGATGGGCACGTGTCAGAGGGTTCGGCGGAGAACCTGTTCATGCTCAAGGACGGCGTTTTCGTGACGCCACCCGTCACCGACGACATCCTCGAGGGCGTCACTCGCACCCTGTTGATGACGGTGATCAAGGAAGAGCTGGGCAAGCCGGTCGTCGAGCGAAGCATCGACCGCTCCGAGCTGTACACGTGCGACGAGCTGCTCCTCTGCGGGACCGGCGCTCAGATATCGCCGGTCGTCGAGGTCGACCGCCGAACCGTAGGCACGGGCAAGGTCGGCGAGTTCACGCAGGAGCTGCAGAGCATCTACTTCGGTGCGGTCCGCGGCGAGTCCGCAAAGTACAAGGACTGGACGATTCCCGTCTATTAGTCCTACCGTGACGCGGCGATGAAAGTGGTCGTCGCGCCCAACTCGTTCAAGGGCAGCCTTTCGGCAGCAGAGGCCGCTGCGGCGATCGCGAGGGGGGTGCGCGCAGCAAGACCCGACGCCGAGATCATAGAGATCCCAGTCGCCGACGGCGGCGAAGGCACGGTTGACGCACTGGTTTCGTCACGCAAGGGCACGTACAAGAAAGTCGAGGTCGAAGGGCCGCTCGGCGATCCAGCCCGAGCCACATACGGCCTGATCGAGAGCGCCCGGACCGGCGTGGTGGAGCTTGCGTCCGCGAGCGGGCTCACCCTGATCCCGGTCGAGAGACGGGATCCACGCCGAGCTTCGACATATGGATTTGGACAGCTGCTCGAAGCCGTGCGCCGGCAGGGGGTCGCCTCGATCATCGCCGGGATCGGCGGCTCGGCGACCAACGACGGCGGGGCCGGGATGGCCCAGGCCCTCGGCTATCGGCTGCTCGACGCCGGTGGCCACGACCTCCCCCGTGGTGGAGCGGCGCTGGCCCACCTCGAGCGAATCGATCGTTCAGGATTCGATCAGGACTGGCGTTCCGTCCGTGTGATGGTCGCCTGCGACGTCACCAACCCGCTGACCGGCCCGCAGGGGGCGACCTACGTCTATGGACCGCAGAAGGGCGCCGACCCGGATGCGGTGCGCGAGCTCGACGAGGCGCTGGCGCACCTTGCGGTTGTCATCGAACGCGACCTCGGCAAGCAAGTCGCCGACATCCCAGGTGCCGGCGCCGCCGGTGGGGCCGGGGCGGGGCTGGTGGCCTTCCTCGATGCAAAGCTCGTCAAAGGGGCCCCCCTCGTGGTCGACGCGAGCGGCTTCGACCAGGCCCTCCACGGAGCCCGCCTCGTGATCACCGGCGAGGGCCGGGTCGACGGCCAGACCGCCTTTGGCAAGGCGCCCGGAGAGGTGGCGAAAAGGGCCAAGTCGGCAGGGATTCCGACCCTGCTCCTGGCCGGCAGCAGGGGTCCCGGGTGGGAGTCGTTGAGTTCGATGGGCGTGACTTCCGTGGTTACGCTGGCTCAAGAAGCCGATCCAGGAGGGCACAATCTGCAGGTCCTCATGCATGAAGCCGCCCCTGCACTGACCCGGGCCGCGGCCCGGGCCGTTCAAGAAATGCTGTGACAGACGAACCCGAAGAGGTCTCCAAGGTCGGCGTCGAGCCGACCGACGTCGAGCTCGTCAGGGCTTATCGCCAGGGCGACGTGCAGGCGTTCGAGGAGCTTCACCGCCGTTATGTGGCTTCGATCTACCGGCTCGTTCGCCGCAAGCTTGGTGACGCGCTGCTCGCCGAGGACATCGCCCAGGAGACCTTCATGAAGGCGCTCAAGATGATGGACCGCGTCGACGACTCGTTCAACTTCGGCGGCTGGGTCCACACGGTGGCTCGCAACCTGTGCTTCGACGAGCTGCGGCGGCGCCAGCGCGACCTGAGGGCGGAGGGCTCGGACGAGGAAGACGACGAGTTCCTTGCCAACCTCCCATCTACCTCACGCAGCTTCGATCCCGTCGACGTGCAGGAGTCCAACGAGACTCGCAGACGGGTCTGGTCGGTCGCTCAGCGGCTGCCTGAGAAGTACCGCCTGGTGCTCACCCTCCGCGAGCTTCAAGATCTCAGCTACCGGCAGATCGCGCGGACCTTGAAGATGTCCGAGAGCGCCGTCGAGACGCTCCTCTATCGTGCCCGCCTCCGGTTCAAGGAGGAGTATCTCGCGGCCGAAGGTGCGGCCGAGCTGACGCATGAGGAGGTGTCCCCATTGCTCGCTCCCTATCTGGCCGGCAAGCTTCGCCGCAACCAGGCCGAGGCCGTGCGCAGGCACGTCGCCACATGCGCCAAGTGCTCGCGGCGTCTGGGCCGTCGGGCGGTCCGCAGGACTCCCGCCAAATGAGGGTTAGTAAAGTAGGTGATGGCATGGCCAAGGTAGTCGTCCGCTTTTTCGACGATGAGACCCTCGAAGGGGTCGCTCGCGACCTCGATTTCGACGAGCCCGACTTCCTGGTCGAGGTCGACGACGCCGGCGGGCTCGAGAACAACGAGACGGCCTGGATCCCGCTCACGGCGGTGAAGTGGGTCGAGCTGCCCCGCGATCCGAACCTGGCCTCCGAGACCCCGACCCGCAAGGTCGCGATCCGCTTCCTGGACGGCGAGGTGCTCAGGGGCCACCTCGACGGCACCCTCGAGCGACACCGCTACGGAGTTGTCCTTCACCTCCACGGTGAGCAGGCCGACAGCCCGATCCGGAAGCTCGGGATCCCGTTCTCGGCTGTGAAGGCGCTTTTCTTCATCCGCGAGTTCGACGCCCGGGGCGAGGACGCGGGCACGGCATCCGACGCATACCTGGCGCGACGCACGATGGCGCCGCTGCTGGACGTGCTCGAGGAGATGGACATGCTCACGCGCCTGCACCGCGACGGGCTGCTCTCGGACGACGAGTACGCCAACAAGCGGACGCTGGTCCTAGAGCGACTCTAGCTCCTGCCCGATGGGCGCCAGGCGCTCCCGTCCCACCAGTACCGGCCGTCGGGTGACATCTGGGGCATGAAGGCGGGCCGGCGAGGGCGCAAGGTGGCCCACAGCGCCACCGCCAGAGTGCAGACGGCCGCCAGCACCAAGAAGCCGAACACGATGGCGTAGGTCGAGGCGTCGCCGCCGAATGGACCGTACAACCCCGCCGAGCCGCCGCCTGAAGCAGCGGCGGTGGTGGTGCCGCTGCAGTCGAGAACCCGTGAGATCACGAACATCCTGTTTAGATCAACGCTCCGACTGACCAAAACCGGTCGCCGCGGGACCCCGGCGTAGAATTCAATTCGTGGCCGAACGCAACGGATCTGGCAATGGAAACGGGTCTGTGAAGGGGTCCTTCAAGGTCAAAGCGGGGCTCGCCCAGATGCTCAAGGGTGGCGTGATCATGGACGTGGTCACCCCCGAGCACGCGCGCATCGCCCAGGACGCGGGCGCCTGCGCCGTGATGGCGCTCGAGCGCGTGCCTGCCGACATCCGGAAGGAAGGCGGCGTGGCGCGAATGTCAGACCCCACCCTGATCCGCTCGATCATGGAAGCGGTGACGATTCCGGTGATGGCGAAGTGCCGCATCGGACATTTCGTCGAGGCGCAGATCCTCGAGGCGCTTGGCGTCGACTACATCGATGAGTCCGAGGTGTTGACCCCGGCCGACGAGGAGAACCACATTGACAAGCACCCGTTCAAGGTCCCCTTCGTCTGCGGATGTCGCGACCTTGGCGAGGCGCTGCGGCGCATTGCCGAAGGCGCCGCCATGATCCGCACCAAAGGCGAGGCGGGAACTGGAAACGTCGTCGAGGCCGTGCGGCATGCTCGTGCTGTCAACGCCGGCATCCGCAAGCTGCAGGGCCTCAACCACGCTGAGCTCGTCCACGAAGCGAAGCAAATCGGAGCGCCGGTGGAGCGGCTGGTCGAATGCCAGCGACTCGGCCGGCTGCCAGTCGTCAACTTCGCCGCCGGAGGCATCGCGACGCCGGCGGACGCGGCGCTCATGATGCAGCTCGGCGTCGACGGGCTCTTCGTCGGCTCTGGCATCTTCAAGTCCGAGGACCCCTTGAAGCGCGCCAAGGCGATCGTGGCCGCGACGACGTATTTCGATAAGCCCGAAATGCTGGCGGAGGTCTCCGCGGGATTGGGGAAGGCGATGCCCGGGCTCGAAATTCCAGCCATCCCAAAGGAAGAGCTGCTCGCTGCCAGAGGCTGGTAGTTCGCCACCGGGGCGAAAGCGCGCTCCTTTGATCGGGGTCCTCGCGATGCAGGGTGCATTCGCCGAGCATGTCAGCGCGCTCGAGGCCGTCGGCGCCAAAACCCGCCTGGTCAAGACCAAAGATGATCTCAAGGGTCTCGACGGCATCGTTCTTCCAGGCGGAGAGAGCACGACGATGACGATGCTGATGGAGCGCGTCGGTCTGCTCGAGCCGCTGCGCGCGGCCATCGCGAACGGACTACCCACGCTGGCTACATGCGCCGGCATGATCGTGCTCGCCCGCGATGTCACCGACGGTATTGACGGCCAGAACGGCATGGGCCTGCTCGACGTCTCCGTGAAGCGCAACGGCTACGGACGCCAGGTCGACAGCTTCGAGGCCGCGCTCGATGTCGCGGGTCTCAACGGCAAGAAGTTCCCTGGCGTATTCATTAGGTCCCCGCTCGTGGAGTCAACGGGCACCACCGAGGTGATCGCCACGCACGACGGCCATGCTGTGGCTGTGAAGCAGGACCGCATCCTCGCGCTCTGCTTTCACCCCGAGCTGACCGGCGATCGACGATTGCATCAGGAGTTCGTGAGGATGGCGTCGCAATGAAGTTGCGGGCCGCGAACATTCTCGACCTCAATCGGATCGAAGAGATGCACCGCACGGTGGATATGAAGCTCGACGGCACCGCGCCCCCGGCGGCTCGGTTGTGGTCGCTGCTCAGCTCGACCCTCTCTGCATTCCTCTCGCTCTCTCAGGAGACCCTCATTTACGTCGCAGAGGATGGGGGCAAGGTGGTCGGCTACGTGCAGGCGTCAGGGCAGCAGCGCGGCCTCGATCTATCGGGGGCGAAAGTCATGCAGGTGCTGAACCTGCAGGTTGCCGAAGGCTCTGACACCGACGAGGTGGCGCCCGCGCTGGTCGAGCATCTGTGTAACGAGGCGCTCGCCCGTGGAGCCCAGCGGTTGTTCGTGCGGATCCCCGACAGCGACCCGCTGCTTCCGGTGTTCCGGATGCGAGGCTTCCGGCAGTACGCGACCGAGGTGGTGGTTTATACGGACAGGGTGACCAAGCGCCTGGCTCAGACGCCCGACGGCGCGCGTCAGGTGCGTCGCGGCGACGGCCGCCGGTTGTACCAGCTCTACCGCAAGGTCACGCCGCAGGGCGTATCGCAGCTCGAAGCCCCCACGTATCGCGATTGGCGAGCGTTGCATGGAGAGTGGACTGGACGTCTTACCGCTCGTGGTTCGAACAAGGAGGAGCTGGTGGTGGATCGCATCGAGCTGGTGGGCTGGGTGAAGGTCGAGCGAAGCTCGGGCGCGCGACCGAGCACCCTCAGCTTCATGGTCATGCCCGAGCGACCCTTACCGGACGAGCTCGCCGATCTGGGCCTTTCGCTGCTCGGCGAGAGCGACGCGCCGGCCTGGTCGAGCCTGCGCCATTATGATTCCCACATGATCGACGCCCTGAGAGGGCGTGGGTTCAGCGTGCTGTTGACACAGCTCCTCCTGGTCAAGGAACTGGCCGTTCGCGTGCCGGTGCGGGACAAGGGACTGGTGCCGTCATTCGGATGAGCCAACACAATGAGCTCGTGCCCATTCGGTCAACTGCGGCCAGCCGCGCGCTGAGCGCTAATACCAACTGGGAAGAGATTGAGCTTCTCGCCCGCGCGCTGCCGCCAGACCTTGCGCGGGCGCTGCACGAGCGCACCGATCCCAACGAGCTCCTGGAGATCGTCCTCGACCTCGGCCGCGAGCCGGAGGCCCGAGTACCCGGGCGCGAGGTGCTGCTCGCCGACCGTCCCGTGTCAGCTTCTGATCTTGATCACGTGGCCAACAACGTTGGTCAGTTCGGCGATGACAACCGCGCCGGCATCGAGCGCACCCTTCACCGGGTGTCCGCAATCCGCAATCGATCTGGGCGGATCACAGGGCTGACGATGCGCGTCGGCCGCGCGGTCACGGGGACCGGCGAGATCATTCGCGACATCGTCATCAGCGGCCAGAGCATCCTCTTGCTCGGCCGGCCCGGAATCGGCAAGACCACGATGCTGCGCGAGTGCGCTCGGCTGCTCGCGGACGAGCTCCGCAAGCGTGTCGTCATCGTCGATACGTCGAACGAGATCGGCGGCGACGGCGACATCCCGCATCCGGGCATCGGACGAGCGCGCCGCATGCAGGTGCGGACGCCGATGCTCCAGCACGCGGTGATGATCGAAGCGGTCGAGAACCACATGCCGGAAGTCATCGTCATCGACGAGATCGGCACCGAGCTCGAGGCGGCGGCGGCGCGCACGATCGCCGAGCGCGGCGTGCAGCTCATCGCCACCGCGCACGGGCAGACGCTCGAGAACCTGCTCGTCAACCCGACATTGAACGACCTCCTCGGCGGCATCCAGAGCGTGACGCTTTCAGATGAAGAGGCTCGCCGCCGCGGCACGCAGAAGTCGGTCCTGGAGCGCAAGGCGCCGCCGACGTTCGATGTGCTGGTCGAGATCCAGGACCGCGATCGGGTGGCGATCCACCTGCCGCTGGCAGACGTCGTCGACACCGCGCTGCGCGGTCCGATGCTCACGCCGAAGATTCGCCTGCGCACGCGCGAAGGTCGCGTCATCTCCAACGTCGACTCACCAACCGTTGTCGCACCGGAGGTCGCGACGCCGGCCACGACCTCCAACAGCAAACCGCTCGGCATCTTTCCGTATGGCGTGAGCCGCCACCACGTGGAGCAGTCGATCCGCGACCTCGATCTGCCGGTGCGCGTGCTCGGGAACCTCGACGGCGCGGGCGCGGTGCTTACGCTCAAGAACCACTATCGAAGGCGCCCCGACAGCCTGCGCCAGGCCGAGAGCCGTGGGCTGCCGATTCACATCTTGAAGAGCAACTCGGCGACACAGGTTCGCGATGCGCTTGCGCGCATATATGGAGTCGACAAGCACGATGAGGCCACGACACGTGCGCTGGCCGAGGCGGCGGCGGCGATCAAGACGGTCAAGACAACGCTGCGGCCTGTCGAGATCTCTCCGCAGAACGCATACCTGCGCCGCTTGCAGCACCAGCTCGTAGCAGAGAACGAGCTCTCCGCTCGCAGCACGGGCAAGGAGCCTCAGCGCCGGCTGCGTATCTCGCCGACCCCCGAAGACCCCATCAGCTAAATGGGTCGCGGCCTGTTCATCACGTTCGAAGGGCCCGAAGGGTCCGGCAAGACCACGCAGGTCGAGATGCTGGGCGCAGCGCTGGCGAGCCGCGAGCCGGTGATGGTGCGCGAGCCAGGCGGCAATGAGCTGGGCGAGCGAATTCGCGAGATCGTCCTGTACAGCGCGCTCGAGCTGGACGCGGAAGCCGAGATGTATCTCTTCATGGCCGCGCGCCGTCAGCTGATCGCCGAGGTGATCGCCCCTGCGCTCGCCGCCGGCCAGATCGTGGTCGCCGACCGCTATCACGACTCGACTCTCGCCTACCAGGGCGGCGCCAAGGGTGTGCCTACGACATGGCCGGCAACCTTCCCACGCCCTGACATCACGTTTCTGTTGTCGGTTCCGGTGGAGAGCGGGCTCGAGCGGCTGGCCAAGGCGGGCAACAAGCCCGACCGGATGGAGAGCGAGTCGATCGAGTTCCACAAGCGCGTCGCCGCCGCCTATGACCAGCTCGCGGCTGCCGAGCCGAACCGATTTGCGCGCCTCGAGGCAACAGGCTCCAAAGAGCACATCCACCAGACGGTCATGGATCGTTTGCGGCCACTCCTCGCGGCCGACGAATAGGGAGTCCGTTTCGCTGGCGCGCGCATATACTCGGATTAGGGTCAAGGCCCATGAAGACGACGCTCCAGGCGAGCATCAGCATCGAGGCCGCGGCGTGGAACCGGGTTCGCAGCCTGGCCGCTCGGAAGCAACTCCCGCTGCCAGACGTGATCGGTGACCTTCTCGACCAAGCCTCGGCCGAGCCCGAGCTCGACGTGCCGAAGGTCGACGACCCCTACGAAGCGCCTCCACTGCTCCGGCTTTTCCTGCGCCGGCACCCAGAAGTGAGGCCGCCCGAGGACTAGCGTCCTAGACTCCACGGTCCAGTGATCCGGGTCGAGGGCCTTCGCAAGAGCTTCGGTGACGTCCACGCCGTCAGGGGCGTCGACCTGCGCGTGGAGCGAGGCCAGGTGCTCGTCCTCCTCGGCCAGAACGGGGCAGGCAAATCGACGACGCTGCGCTGTCTCGGCGGAATCCTTCGACCCGACGCAGGCCTGATCGAGCTCGACGGGCTGCGGCTGCCCGAAAAGCTGGATGAGGTTCGCGCTCGGCTCGGCGTCGTTCCCGATCAAGCCCGGTTGTACGGCCGCAACACCGCGGTCGAATACCTGGACCGATTCGGTTACCTCTACGGCGTGCCGGAGGATGTGCGCCGGCGGCGCATCGGGGAGCTCCTCGAGCGGTTCGAGCTGGCGGATCGCACCGACACGATCCTCGCCGCCTACTCGCGTGGTATGGCCCAGAAGGTGGCCTTGATCCGCGCCACGCTGCACGAGCCCGACTGGATCTTTTGCGACGAGCCGACCGCGGGTCTCGACCCGGTAGCGGCTGCGGACATGCGGCGATATCTCGGCGAGCAGCGGGCGCGCGGCGCCGCGCTCATCGTCACGACCCATGTGCTGAGCGAGGCCGAGCTGATGGCGGATCGGATCGCCATCATGCGTCGAGGTGTCATCGTGACCCACGGCACCCTTGACGAGCTGCGCCGCGAGGCTGAGGTGGGGCGCCGCTTCTCGGTCCGTCTGAGCCGCAGGCCGGGCCATCTAGAAGAGCTGCGTGACTGGCTGCGCCGGCACACGGTTGCTTTCGAGCTCTCAGACGATCGCATTACATACAGCCTGGGCTGGCAGGAGTCGCTCGGCGATCGCGCTGATTTCGCCGCTGAGCTGCAGCGGAGGCTCGCTGCCGCTGGTGCGCCCTACTACGAGCTCGAGGAACAGCAGGTGAGCCTCGAGTCCGTCTACCTCGACGCGATGGAAGAGCCGATCGCAGCCAAGGTCGACGTCGCTCCTCCGCCGGCGCGGGTGGTGTCCGGAATCAGCGCGCCGCGCATGTTCGGATCTCTGCGCTCGCAGTGGCCTTTACTCCGCAACTCGCTGCCGTTTTACGTGAGCTCGTGGTGGCGTCGCGGCGACTTGAGCTGGGTGATGTACCTGAATGCGTTCGTGCTTCTTCTGGTCGCGGGCACATCGCTTTTCGGACAGCTGCCCGGTGTCGCCGGCCAGTTCGCGCAGCGCTTGACCGGTGGCGCAGCCCTGCAGGCGGGGCTGCTGCTGCCTCTGTTCTTCATGTCGTTCGCGCTGCTGGAGTCGATCAAGAGCTCGATCGGGATCTGGTGGGAGAAGGCTCAGCAATCGCTCGAGGTTCTGCTGTACACGCCGATCGATGATCCCTCGCTCATCTGGCTCGAAGTGCTTCCGGGCGCTGTGGTCAGCACTGTATGGGTGACGCTGTGGATGGGTGCGGGGATGGCGCTGCTTTCTTTGTTCGGCGTGAGCGCGCCCTGGGACCTGCTTCCGGTTTTCGCATTCGTCGCCGCGGTGACCTCGTACTGGGCCGCTATGGGCCGCATGCTCGGCTTCATGCTCTTTCCGCGCGAGGGCGCGGCCGGAGGAGCGTGGTCGTTCCTGCTCTCTCCGGTGTCGGCGGCTGTCGCGGACCTACCACTTGCGCTGTTCGTGTTCCGCTCGCCACTCGCGGTTGGATCGCTGCTCCTCCCACTCACGGCGTGCTTTGCGCTCACGGTTCTGTGCGGCACGACCTTCGACCGCGAGCGCTTGATGGAGACCGGCATCGGCACGAGGCGGCGCCGGCGTGTGTGGCTGCCGATGGCGGTCTTGCGCCGCAACGCGGCGGCCATCACCGCGGGGCTGCTGCTCGCGGTGGTGCCGGCGGGAGTTGCGGCGGCGGTGACATCGAACGCCGGCCTGCACTCGTGGACCGAGGTAATCGGTTCTGCGGGGCTGGGTCAGGGCGATCAAGCGAGGGTCGTGGCTTACGCTCCAGTCGCCTCCAAGCCGGCCCAGGCAACCACCGGCACGACCATCGCGGCCGCGGGCCTCGCCGGCATCGTAGCAACGCTGGCGTTGATGCTGGCGCTCGTAGTCGTGAGCTTCGCGGCCTTCTTTCTCCTGGGGGTGCCCGCCATGCTCGGGGTCGTTGCGGCGGGACTCGTGTGGGGAATTCAGCTCGGCTTCGGAACCTCGGCGCCACTCCAGGTCTGGCTCGCGGGCGCGGGCGGGCTTGCGCTCCTCGCCCTGGCGCTGAACACAGGGGCCGCGCTGCCCATCTACTGGTCGCTTGTTTTCGGTTCAGGGCGGCGGCTTGACCGCCTCCGGGAGGCTTGGTCGGGATACTGGTCGCTTTACCGCGGCATCGTCATCCCGGCCTGCGCGCTGTTTGGACTCGTTGTCTTCCGACTTCTCTCAGGGGGCTGAGGCCTCAAGATTGCAGGCGGCTTGAAGAGGTTCCTGCTCGTTCTGCTGCTGCTGGCGGTCGCGTGCGGCAACACTCCGCCCAAAACTGCGAAGTCGTCGCCATCGGCCGCGGCGAGCCAGCAGCCGAGCCCGTCGCCTCTGCCGGCATTCCCCAGCCCAACCCCGGGCGGTCCCGCCGCGCCGCCGCCGGTGGCGGTGGTATGCACCTCGCAGATTCCGTCAGGCCACCAGCTCGCGCTGGTCACCCTACGCGGCGTGCAGGGGATCGTCGTTCGCGACGTCACCGACATCCAGCACCCGGTCACGCGCTGCGGCTTCAGTGGGGGCGCCTATTTCCGCTTCATCAGCGCGACGCGCGTTTCGTACATCGTCACCTCCAGCGGCGACCTCGGGGCGTCGGGCGCTCTCTACCTGGTGGACCTGGGGTCGAGCGCGACCTCTTTGGTGCGCTCGTGGACGGCGGGAGGCTACGCCAACTGGGTCTACGCATGGAGTCCCGACGGGCAGAAGCTCACCTATTTGAGCTCCGACACCGCCGGCGTGAAATGGCACCTTCTTTCGGCGGCCGGCGACAAGACCCTGGCCAGCCTGGGAACCGTGCCCGGCCGAGGCGTCAACCTTGACAACGACGACGCGATGGTCGGATTCTCGGCCGACGGCCAGTACGTCGCGGTGGAAGAAACGTTCACTGCGCAAAAGGGCGCCACAACGGGCACTCCGCCGATCCAGATCGTGCGTCTCTCCGACTTCAAGCAGGTCTATTTGCGATCGGATGGCACGATGGGTGTATGGGCAGCCACGGGTGCGCGCTTCTACTTCAGGACGTCGGCGGGCGTGATGGTGTGGGATGCGACCGGCAAGGTGCAAACGGTCCAGGCGAGCTTGCAGTGGATTCGCCCCTGGCCGAGCTCGGACGGCAGCCACATCACGTTCTCGTCAGTCAATGCACAGGGCAATCACGTGGTCGGCATCATCGACACCACCGGCGGGTCAATCGCACAAGCGTCGAGCGAGCCACGCGTGAATCCGGGTTTCCTGACCGCGACTCTCATCTGGTATGCGGGTGAGGTCTTGTGCACCACGACCACCCCGTGCGGGTTCGGCGGTCCAGCGCTGACCGGGAAGACCTACGTGTTCGACATCGCGGGAGTTGAGAACGGCTCGGTCGACACTGCCTTCTACGACTCCTGGCCGCACCTATCCAGCCAGTCGTAGCGCGTTACAGCGGCTATAGATCCAGGGACTGAGCCACCAGCTCCCGGTGATAGGTCGCGTCGCCGAGCGTCACTTCTGAGGCCTTGGCGCGCTTGAAGTACAGGTGCATGTCGTGCTCCCACGTGAAGCCGATGCCGCCGTGCACCTGGATTCCATCACCGGCCACCTTGCGGTACGCGTCTGACACATAGGCTTTCGCCATCGACGACG
>WNFF01001241.1_pt1 | contig 20546 bp, 14 predicted proteins | sample 5400441 | NCBI WGS metagenome assembly WNFF01 (sample SAMN13153345, study PRJNA577476) | soil metagenome | isolation source: 120 cm saprolite under Douglas fir tree site 2 hole 3 replicate 1 | place: USA:California | collected 2015-04-18
CGGCGAGACGCCGATCCGTCACCTCCTGACGATGTCCTCCGGCGTCCGCTTCAGCGAGAACTACAGCGGCACCGACGACGTGGCAACGCTCGCGCGGCTGTCGATCCTCGGCGAGAGCGCGGGCGGCGCGGCGACGGTGATGCCCTTCCGGACGCGCGATCGCGCGCCCGGCGAACGGTTCTCCTACTCGTCGGCGGAGACCCAGGTGCTCGGCCTGGTGCTGCGTGCCGCGACGGGATCCACCGTCGCCGATTACCTGTCGACCCGGATCTGGCAACCGATGGGCGCCGAGGCCGACGCCTCCTGGATCATCGACAAGGGGGGCTACGAGGCGACCTACTTCGGCCTCAACGCCCGGGTGCGGGACTGGGCGCGGCTCGGCATGCTGCTCGCGAACGACGGCGCCCTCGACGGCCGGCAGATCATCCCGACCGGCTGGGTGCGCACGGCCACCACGCCGCCGGCCAAGCACTTCGAGCCCGGGCAGACGGGCACGCTGCTGGGCTACGGCTATCAGACGTGGATCGTGCCCGGCAAGCCCGGCCAGGAGCATCAGTTCGCGCTGCGGGGCCTCCGGGGCCAGGGCGTGTTCGTGGAGCCGAAGTCGAAGCTCGTGATGGTCCACACCGCGGCCGGCGACGTCGGCAACCCGGGGCTCATGGTCATGCTCGAGCTCTGGTTCGGGGTCGTGGACAGCCTGGGGAAGTGATCACCGCCCGCGCAGCTTGGGGTCCAGGGCTGGATTTGAACCAGCGACCTTTGGTTATGAGCCCAAGAAAGCCGGGCGAGTTCGCAGAACTCGTCCTCTCACCCGGCTACCATTCTCTCTAGGGATTCCCAAATCCGGACGCTTCCTCCAGTCACTGGAGCGTGGAATCGGGACCTGCCTACTCCCGGTACTTCAAGCAGATAGCCAAAGCGGTGGTGTTGCCCCGACCGTGAGTACGGTCGGCTTCCCTGACTCGACGGTGCGCGAGAGTCGGGACCGGATACGCGCGGCCATCCGCAACGCACCTTCTTGGCCTACCGCGTGTTCCTGGGCGGCGGGCCCGACGGCCGCGCCGGCATGTTCGAGCGCGCTGCCTCTGGCCACTAATGGCCTGGTCGCCGCGGCGGTGATCGCCGTCTCGATCCTGAACGCCCTTTCGCCATCGCCAACCCTGCCCCTCTGCCCCCCGCCGGGCGCCACGATCGCGCCCCCGGCGGCCGAAGTCAACCGCCGCCGGGAGGGCAAGGCTCCGGGATGCTAGGCGTGGAGGAACTCGAGCGCCTCCTCGTAGATCTCCATGTTCTTGCCATAGGAGATGGCCGACGCCTGGGCCGCGCTCACGAGATGGCGCCAGCGCCACGGAAGGCGGGTGGCGTGGAACTCCTCGAAGGTGGCCTGATGGTGCTTGAAGGCGTGCATCTCGGTGAAGTTGTCATGCACGACAATCGTGGCCAGACGGCTGATGAGCGCATCCGGGTCGTACCGGAGGTCGGCATACTGCTGCGCCAGGTTCACGGTGTTCTTCACCTCGGGCACCGCGCCGCCCGATGACCAGGCTGCGCAAGTAGAGATGGCGCCGAGGCTGGACACAGCCCGCGCATCGATAGAGGATCGCGAGCCCGCCCCGTCGCGGCAGCGGCCGCCGGAAGATCGGGATGCGGAAGACGCCAACGCCCGGGATGGTGAGCTGTACGGCAGCCCCCTGCTGGACGGACTCCATGCGAAGGCAGTGGGTCAACGTGCCGTCAAGCGGCGAGGTCCAGAAGACAAAGTAAGGCCGACCGCGGGGATCAGCAAGAGTCCAGGCCGCCGGGAGGGGGAGCTCGGGCTCACCCCCGCCGCGATCGCGGCGCTCAAGGCGGCGGGCACCGTGCGCGCCACGGCGCCGGCCTCCACCGTGGCGCGGTGAGGTGCGCATCCACTACCGTTTCACGTACACCGTGTCCCCGTCGACGAGCACCTGGTAGGTGGGGACATCCTCCGCGGTGGGCCCGCTCAGCAGCTTGCCGGTGCGCACGTCGAACCGCGCGAAGTGCAACGGGCACTCGATCACATGGCCCTCGAGCGTTCCCTTCGACAGCGGCGCCTGCCGGTGACCACAGGAATCCCGAAGCGCGTAAAAGCAGCCGTCGACGTTCGCGATGAGCACTCGCTCGCGATCGAGCGCCACCCACGTCATCGCACCCGGCGACAACTCGGACGCCCGGGTCACCGGCACGAACCCGTCCGGCATGCCGCGCCGATCCGGAACGAGGCGCTAGTTCAGCTCGAAGCCGAACGTCCGCGCGGCATTCCCCGAGGTGATCTTGCGGAGGACGTCTTCGGGCGCCCCGGCGAAGATGCGCTCCAGGAACTCCCTGGACCTCGGCCAGGTCGACTCGGCGTGCGGGAAGTCGCTCCCCCACAACATGTTGTCGACGCCGATCGTGTCGCGCAGCTGAACGCCGAGGTCGTCCTCCATGAACTCCACGAACATGTTGCGGCGCCAGTAGTCGCTCGGCAGGAGCCCCTCCCTCGACTTCCATCCCCGGGTGAACACCGGCCGCTCCCGGTACGTGAAGTCCATCTGCTTCAGCCAGTGAGGGATCCAGGCCATCTCGTGCTCGACCGAGCCGACCTTTAGCTTGGGACACCGATCGAAGACCCCGGCGAAGATCATCGCGGACAGCGAGTAGCGCACCCAGTAGTCCGTGGTGGAACGGCCGGCCCCGGTGAGCTCGTTGAGGTTCATGGTGAACTCGCAGCCCGGGACGCCGCCGCGAGGCGTTCCGATGTGAAGCAGCAGCGGCAGCCCGACGTCCTGCGCGGTCCACCAGAGGCGCTCGTAGATCGGGTGACGATAGGGCCGATCGGCCAGCGGGGAGACGGGGATGAACGCCCCGACCAGTCCGAGCTTCGCGCAGCGCTCCAGCTCCTGACAGCCGTCCTCGACATCGTCCACGTTGAGCATGGCGATGCCCTTGAGGCGATCGGGATAGGGCTTGCAGAACTCCGCGATCCAGTCGTTGTAGACGCGGCAGATGGCGGTGAGCAAGGCGCTGTCCGGGATGCGGTACCAGAAGAGGCCCTGGCTCGGCTGCAGACACGCCCCCCACACCCCGTCCATCTCGTTCTCCTTGATCATCGCCTGCGGATCGTATGCGCCGAGTCGGACGTCTTCCCACACGCCCAGAAAATCGATCTGGGACGGGTCCTCGAACCGTTGTCCCGCCTGCATGACCGCGCCCAGGGTGCCGACCTGCTGCCCGTCGATGAACCACGCGTCGTACTTCCGGCCCGTGGGGGTCTCCATCCGCTCCATCCGAGGCGCCCGCTCCCTGAACCGGGGCTCGATCCGGCCCGTGTACAGGTCCGGCGGCTCGATGATGTGGGAATCGGCCGAGATGAGCTTATACGTTGCCATCGCACACCTCCTCGGGTGAATCGACACGGCCTCCGGTCGATGCTTCTGCTCAGACGCGTTGTCGCCCTGTGACCAGCGGGAGCCCCTCCTGTCGCCGTACGTCGTTGATGATCTCGAGGACCCGGGTGTGCAACCCCGGATACTCGATCCCGAACTCCTTGCCCAGGCGGCTGTTGTCCACCAGGTAGTTGCCGGACTCTTCGCGGCCGCCCTCCTCGGCAAAGGTGATCTGCGCGTCCGGGAGAAACTCGCGTACGATGTCCGCCAGCTCGCCGAGGCTCACCGGGACCCCGCCCGAGCTGTAGAGATCGTAGCGGGGGGCGTCGGCCAGCAGCACGCGGGCGAAGACCTCCGCGATGTCCTCCACGTGGACCAGCAGACGCATGAAGCCTTTCTTCGGAAGATGCACCGGCTTGCCGCGGGCCGCCTCGGTCATGAGCTGCACGTGATCCGTCGAGCCCCGGACCTTGTCCGGGCCGGTGACGTTGGCGGGACGCACGCCCGTGATCGACATCCCGTAGTTCTTGATGTACTTCCGCGCCTGGAACTCGTTGAAGATCTTGTGCATGGCGTACTGGCTCGTGCCATACATCGGATCGTCCTCGGTCACGGCCCGCTCACCGAAGTGGCTCTGCTGCCCGCTCACCGCGATCGAGCTCGCGTACACCACCCGCTTGACCCCGCCCAGGCGCGCGGCCTCGAAGCAGTTGTCCATCCCGAGGACGTCCAGACGCATGACCTGGTGCGGGTTCCCCTCACCCGCCCCGAGCCCGTAGGCGAGGTTGACGAGCCGATCTGGCTTCACCTCGAGCACGGTCCGCATCACGTCCTCGAATTGGGTGACGTCCCCGCGGATCACTGACGCCCCGATCGGCACGTCGGCGAATGGCGCCGCTCCGGGGTTCAGATCCATGCAAACCACGGCTTCGCCACGCGCGACCAACCGCCGGATGAGCCGTGGACCGATGAACCCGGTGCCGCCGATCACCAGTACCGACATGCCTAGCCTCCCTTGCGGCGCTTCGCGGTCAGGCGGGCAGCCCGTAGTAGGCCGCGCAGTTGTCCCAGAGGATCTTCCGCTTGCTCTGCTCGGAGATCGGCAGCCCCAGGAACGACTCCACCGCCCGCGGGAACTTCGAGTCGCCGTGCGGGAAGTCGGTCGAGAAGACGATCCGATCGTCGCCGATGGCCTCGATGACGTGCTTCACCGGCTCCTCGTCGCACTCCACCGACACAAAGCACTGCCGCTTGAAGTACGCGCTGGGCGCCATCGTCAGCTCGCGGGCATAGATATCGCCCAGCCACTCCCAGTGCTCGTCCATGCGCCAGAGCAGGAAGGGCACCCAGCCGCAGTTGCCCTCGAGGAAGGCCACGCGCAGCCTCGGGTGGCGCTCCAGGATGCCGCCCGCGCAGAAGGCGCCGACCGCGAGCATCTGCTCGACCGGGTGGGAGTACACGTGCTTCAGCATCGTGTTGGCGCCGAACTGCTCGCCGACCTGCCGCAGCAGCGAGCCCGACCCCTCGTGGAACCCCAGCGGCACCTCGAGCTCCTCCAGCGCGGCCCAGAGCGGCTCGTAGTACGGATCGTGCCAGTTCCGCCCGTTCACCTCGTTGGGCCGCAGGAACACGCCTCGGAAGCCGAGCTGCCTCACACAGCGCCGGGCCTCCGTCACGGCATCATCGACGTCGAAGGGGGAGATCATGCCGGCGCCGAGCAAGCGCTCCGGGTTCTCCTGGCAGAACTCGTGGAGCCAGTCGTTGTACGCGCGCGCCATGGCGGCGGCGAGGCGCCGGTCCATGTCCGGCACCGTCAGGGCGAAGAGCCCGCGTGAGGGATAGACCACGGCGACGTCGATGCCCTCGATATCCATCGCCTCGAGCTGGACCTTGGACGTCCACCCCCGCTCCTCGAAGGGTCGCCAGCGCTCCTGATTGAGGGTATAGTTCCGCCCCTGACGGCGCCGGCCGCGATCCGCGTCGATGGCCACCCGACCCCAGGGCTTGCCGTCGACCGCGAGACGCAAGTCGCCGACGTCTTCGGTGAGCCCGGACGGCGCGAGGTCCCGGAAGGCAGGATCGATGTACCGCGGCCACAGATCGGGCGGCTCGATGATGTGGATGTCGCTGTCGAGGACCTTGAAGGTGCGGTGCGCCATGTCCCACCTCCCGGAGCGCGCCATGCGTCGCGACCACCGCGAGTCTGTTGGAGGAGAGAGATCCCTCCCGTTGACCAAGCGTGTGGTTGGGCACCATACGCCCGGGCGCCGTCGTTGTCAAAGGGCGTCGGCTGTGTGCTGTTGTTCTATAGAAATGTCACCCCCTAACTGTTCAGTCAGAGTGTCACCCCATGGAGACATGGGAGACCCTCACGATGAGCCGCAAGGAAGTGCCCCGGGCCGGCCTGCTGCAGGCCGCGCTCGCGGGCCGAATCAGCAATGTCCAAGGCGCCCGGGCCGCCGCGTGGCCCACGACAACACCGTCCGCCTCGGCCCCCGCTGGGTGCAACTGCCCCGCCGCCGCTCCTACGCAGGGCGGCGCGTGGACCTGCGGGAGTGCCTCGCCGGCCGGCTGCTCGTCTTCGCGGACGGCGCCTGCCTCGCCACCCAGCCCGCGCCGCCGGCGTTCATCCTCCGCCCGCGCCGCTCGCCCAACAGCGATCGCCCGCGGCGCCGCCGCGCCGCCCCCGCCCCGGTGCCGCGTGCGCCCGCTCCGTCGCCCCGCGCGGCCCCTCGGCCCGCCCCCACCCACCCGTGGCGGCATGCGGTTCCTTACGCCCGCTAATGCGCCATCGTCGGCGCTTGAGGATCAGGGGCCCGTGGGTAGCCTGCGCCAAGTTGCGGCGGTCGGAGCTATTCCACCGCGATGTCCAGCGACGGCCGGAGCCGGGCGCACGCGGCGAGCACCGAATGGATCGGGTGCGACGTGAACTCCGAGACCAGAGGGGCATCCGCCGGGTCGCCCCGGTCGATGGCCACGTAGGACTGCTCGGTCAGCAGGTAGTCGAACCGCGGGGCCCACTTCCGCGAGCCGAGCCGCGCGGTGGTGGAGCAGTTGTCGACCATGTAGGCGACCCCGCGCGCGTGCATGTACGGGTTGAGCGAGTCGACCGCTTCGATCACCGATTCGTTGGCGACCTCGCTGTAGGGATGCCCCATCTCCAGGAGCAGGTCGACCTGCGCGATTATCAGGGCGATGTAGACTCCGGCCGTGAACGGATGCAGCGGGATCGCGTCTTCGAAGCGGCGGCTCCGGACCTTTTCGCCCGTCTTCCAGGTCTCGGTCTCGTCGATCTTGCCCAGAGGCGATCGCTTGAGCCGCTCGCCGGCCAGGATGACGCTCCGGATCTCGTTTCCACTCGTCACCTCGTCGTAGATCTCCCTCAGCAGCTCCTGCGCCGGCCCGTACGTCGCCGAATACGCGCGCTCGAACTCCGCCCGGCCGGAGCGGTCCAGCGCCTCGTAGACCGCGAGGATTCCCCTCTTGGAGATCGTCTTCGAGATGGGCCCGGTGATGGACTCGCAGGAATTGCCGAAGGCCTCCTCCCTCGTCATCCCGCGGGACACGTAGCGGCGGTAGAGGCTCTCGACCGCCCCGTGTACGGCGCCCAGCAACACGCCGCGCTCGCCGAACACGTCGGACTTCATCTCGGATTCGAGGGTGGTCTGGAACGTGTAGGGCGAGCCCAGGGCCACCGACCACCCGAGCGCCAGGTCGGTGGCGCGACCGTCCACGTCCTGCTCGACCGCGAAGCTCGAGTTTATGCCGGCCCCGTCGACGGTCCGCCCCTGGACGTAGAGCCGACGAACGGACGGCCCCATGCCCTTCGGACAGACGCCGATCACGTTGACCTTCGAGGGGTACCGGGCGCCGACGTTCTTCAGGTGGCCGATCAGGAACCCGTGCGACAGGCCGAGCGTCGCCCCAGGCCGGAGGGCCCGAAAGATCTCCGGAAACAGCTCGGCCTGCGCGGCGTCGGAGATCAACAGCAGCACGACGTCGGATTCGCGGACGACGTCGAGCATGCCGCCGAGCGTGCCCTGCTCTTCGGTGAAGCCGGCGGCCCGCGCCTCGGCCATCGAGCGGCTGCCCTCGCGCAGGCCGACCTTCACCCGGATTCCCGTGCCCTCCAGCGACTCGCGCAGATTCTGCGACTGCGCCGGCCCCTGGGAGCCCCAGCCGATGACGCCGATCTGCCGGACGCCCGCGAAGGCGCGGGGCAGGCGGGCGAACAGATGGCGGCCTCCGCGGACGATCGCCTCCTTGCGGTCGCCGAAATCGAGCACGTCGACGTCGAACACCTGGGACGAAAAGGTGAGCGTGAGGGGCGGCATGAAGCACCTCCTGGTTCGGCAGTTCGCGGCGCCTGACGTGCGCCGCGGTCAGGGCCAGCGGACTATAAGAGATCCCGCTCCCGGCGTCAACGTCGGGGCACGGCTTGCCGTTCATGCCCAGCGCGCCAGGCGGCCGTGGGGAGGAGATAGCCCGCGGCCACCCCGAGCAGGCCTCGCCGCCCGGTGGTGGACGGCACGGCCAGACTACGCGAGATTCTTCAATTCCGCCTTCGCCTGCTCCAGCCAGGGAAGCATGTCCATGTCGCGGTACATCGTCGCCGCCGTATCGAGGTGCTCGGTGGCCTGCTCGCGCGTGCCCGAGCGCGCGTAGAGCTTGCCGAGGCCAAGGTGGCCGTGCGCGACGAGCGGGCGCATGCCGAGCTCCTCGGCGAGCGCGAGCGCGTCACGGTAGTGGCTATCAGCTTGCTCCGGGGGATCGCGGCGGGCGGTGACGTCACCGAGGAGGCGGAGGGCCAACGCCTCGTAGCCGCGTTGACCGCGCTCGCGGGCAATGGTCAGGGCTTGGCCGGCGAATGCGAGAGCGTCCTCGAGCCGGCCGGCGAGGGCGTACGCCTCGCCCAGATACATTAGGAAGAGCGGCTGTAGAGCTCCGTGTCCCATGGTCTCAACCGCGCTCAGCGCATGCTCCAGCAACGGGATGCCCTCATCAGTCCGCCCCGAGAGCGCGTAGGCGTAGCCCAGACTCCCGGAGGCGGCCACTGAAAAGTAGGTCAGGTTCCGCTCGCGACTCAGCGCCAACCCGCGCTCGAGCAGGCCGACGGCATGGCTCAGTTCTCCCCTGGCGATATGGACATAGGCGAGCGCCCAGCAACAGAAGGCCAGGCTGTAGGGGTGATCGAGCGCTTCAGCGAGGCGGATGCCATCCTGGGCGTGGACGATCCCTTCCTCGAATCTTCCCCGCTCGGCAAAAACCTGAGGCAAGTAACAACGGGCCATCACGGCAGGAAATCCGGTGAGGCCAAGCCGTTCCCGGCTCAGATCACCTTCGACCAACTGCAGGACTTTCAAGAGAAGATCCTCGGCCCGTCGATAGTCCCCCGTCCGGAGGCTGGCCGCGCCGAGGTAGAGAGTTCCCGTCACCTGGAGCGGAACATCCCCCAGCGACTCGGCAATAGCCTGGGCGCGCCGGCCGACCGCGAGCGCTTCCGTCGGATGACCAGTAACAAAGAGGTTGTGGCATATATAGACGGACAGTTGGCCGAGTCGCCGTTGATCGTCGAGCGTCCTCGCCAGGGCTTCGGCTTCACGGAGACAGCCGAGGATCCGCTCGAATTCTCCGAGCGGAAAGAGTGCAGTTCTCAGGTCGAAGCGAAGATCAATGGCCCGCTCCAGCGTCTCGCGGGTCTCGGGCAGATGCCCGAGGGCCGTCAGCGCCTGGTCGAAGAAGGCCACGGCCTCCTGGTTGGCGACGCGCCCCGCCGCCTTCGCGCCGGCCTGCCAGCAGTAGCGCGAGGCCTTGTCCCACACCTCGCCCCGGAGCGCGTGATGGGCGAGCTGCTCGATCTGCTCGCCGAGGCGATCCCGCAGATGCGTCTCCATCACGTCGACGGTCCCCGCCCCCGCCGCCTCGAGCGCCTCGGCCACCGCGCGATGGAGGAGCCGGCGGCGCGGGGGAAGCAGCCGAGCATACACGACATCCCGGACCCGATCGTGGGCGAAGTCGAGCTGGTTTCCCACGGCCTGGAGCACCTGGTGGCGGACCATCTCCTCGACCGCCTCCGCCGCGTCGCGTTCTTCCGCCCCGCTGGCGGATTGAAGGAGCGGGAAGTCGAATCGGCGCCCGATGACTGCAGCCACGGCGGCCAACTGCTGACTGCGCGCACTGAGCCGGTCGAGCCGGCTGGCGATGAGATCGAGGACTCGCGCGGGCAGGATCGGCGTGCCGGGTTTCTCGCGAGAGTCATCCCACAGGCTGTCCTGATCGAGGGCGCGCATCGCCTCGACGACGACGAAGGGATTACCCTCGCTCATGGCCCAGACCTGCTCCTCCACCTGCGCCAGCATCGGAGCGTCGCTCCCGACGCGGGTGAGCGCCCGCACGAGCAGGGCGGTGTCGGGTCGCGACAAGGGTGCGAGCACCACCGGCAGCGCCTGGGACGTGCGAGACAGGTCTCTCATGGTCCGCCGAGCCCTCGAGGCATCGGCGAGCTCTTCCTCGCGCGCGGTGGTGACCAGGAGGGCCGCCCACGTCGAAATGCGGCGACTCACGAAGGCAAGCAGCCGGAGACTCATCTCGTCAGCCCAGTGCAAATCTTCCAGCACGAGCACCAGGGGCTGACGGGCGGCGACCTGCTCGATGAGCTGGGCGACGCTCTCGAACAGGGGCAGGGCACTATCGCTCGTCGGCGGCGGTCCCGCCATGCCCGCTTCAGGGAGCAGGCGGCTCAACTCGGCCCGGCGCGTGGGGTGCAGGGCGCCGAGGATCTCCTCGTCGGTGCTGATCTGGCCACTGCGACAGGCGTCGACCCAGGGCCCGAAGGGGAGGATCGAGTCGCTCTCATGGCAGCGGCCGATCAGCACCCGGCAGCCGTGGGAAAGCGCGTCGGCCACCAGGGTGGTGACGAGTCGCGTCTTGCCGATGCCCGCTTCGCCCATCACGGTGGCGGTATTTCCCCGCCCCCGGATGGCCTCCTCGAGCAGCTGTCGCAACCGCCCGAGCTCCGCCTGCCGCCCGAACAGCGGCGTCTCCGCCGCTGGGAGATCGGGTGGAGCCGGCCCGACCGTGCGGGCGGGACGCGCGCGACCGTCCCCTCGGGAATCGGAGGCCTCCGGCCCCTTGGCCGGACGCCGAAGCAGCTCCTGATAGAGCTTCTTCGTCTCGGCCTCGGGTTCTGTCCCGAGCTCCCGCTGCAGCACGCCGACGCACACCTGGTACTGCTTGAGCGCCGCCCCCCGCCGTCCCTGTCGGGCATAGAGCCGCATCAGCGTGCGATGCACAGCCTCCTGCAGGGGATCGAGCCCGAGCAGCCGCACTGCCGTCTGGATGGCGCGCTCGGTACCCGCGGCCTTGGTCTGATGGGCCAACAGCCGCGCCAGGGCCTCCAGCGCCGTCTCCCGCAGCCGCTCCCGTTCGGAGACGAGCCACTCTTCGAAGAGAGGCTCGTTCACGGTGAAGCCGAGGAGGAGGTCGCCGCGGTAGAGCTCGGCGGCGTGTTCCAGCGCCTGGGGAGTCCCCTCGGCGACCAGCCGCTCGAAGGCCGCCACGTCGACTTCCACCCCGACGGGGTTAAGGGCCAGGGTGCGACCTTCGATCCGCAAGGAGGCGGGGGTGGCGCTGGCCAGCGCCCTGCGTAGCGCGACAAGGGCGTGGCGGAGACCACCTCGCGCCTGGCCGTCGCTCTTCTCACCCCACAAGAGGGCAGCGAGCTTGTCGCGTGGACAGCTCTGACCCGGTCGAATGCCGAGGTAGGCGAGCAGGGCCTGAGCCTTCTTCGTCGGCAGGCTGAGGGTCGCGCCCGAAGCAAGCCGGGCCTCGAACCCCCCAAGCAGCATCACCCTCAGGCCGACCATCGCGGGCTCCCCGTGTCTGAAAGTAGCCCACTATAGTCCGGTTTCCCCGCCGCGCAAGGGCTCCCGCGGTGCGCTCACGATGTTTTCACGCTCGGCCACACGGGCCGTGCACGCCCACCCCTGTAAGAATGGGGCGAGAGGTTGCCATATGAGCTCGGTCAAGCGCGCCAGCTTCGTCGTCCGTGTGGTCCAGAACAGGCAGGGCCAGGTCAGCGGGGTCATCGAACGGGTAGCGACGGGAGCGAAGGAGGGTTTCACCGGCATGGAGGCGATCGGCCGGGGAATCATGGGGATGCTGCAGAAAGCACGGGCCCTCCCGCGGGCCGGCTCGGGCACCCCGTTGGCCCGTGAGAAGCCTCGTCTCGGTGAACGCCCCCAAGGCCTCGGCCACCGCTTCGAGGTCCGGACCGCCGACGAACTCGAGGCGCTCGGCGAGGAGTTCAACAGGACGGCGGGCAAGCAGCTTGAGGCCTCGCACGCCAGCCTCGAACAGAAGGTCGAAGAGCGGACCCGTGAGCTCGCGGAAGCCAACGCCGACCTCACGGAGGCGCTCGAGCAGCAGTCGGCGACGAGCGAGATCCTCCGCGTCATCAGCAGCTCGCCGACGGACATCCAGCCGGTGCTCGATGCCCTGGCCCAGAGCGCGGTCCGGCTCTGCGGCTCGTACGACTCCGTCATCTTCCTGGTCGACGCGGACGCCTTGCGTCTCGCGGCCCACCACGGCCCGATCCCCTACGGCGTCATCGGCGACTTCACGGTTCCACTCGCGCGAGGATACGTCTCCGGCCGCTCGATCATCGAGCGTCGGAGCATCCAGGTCCCCGACTTGCAGACGGCGACCGAGGAGTTCCCGGGGGGCGCCGCCTCCGCGCACCAGTTCGGACATCGAACCGCCCTTGCCGTCCCCCTGCTCAGAGAGAGCGCGGTGATCGGGACGATAACCCTTCGCCGCACAGAGGTCCGGCCTTTCACCGACAAGCAAGTCACGCTCCTCCAGACCTTCGCCGCGCAGGCCGTCATCGCCATCGAGAACGTCCGCCTGTTCAAGGAGCTGGAGGCGCGCAACCGCGACCTTACCGAGGCCCTCGAGCAGCAGACGGCGACGAGCGAGATCCTCCGCATCATCAGCAGCTCGCCGACGGACATCCAGCCGCTGCTCGACACCGTGACCGAAAGCGCCGCCCGCCTGTGTGAGGCGCTCGACTCCGCCATATGGCGCCAGGACGGCGACCGGCTCCTCCTCGTCGCCCATCACGGGTCCATTGCCCCAGGTCCCATTGGCGAGTTCACCCTCGCGCTCGTCCGCGGGACGGTCGCTGGCCGATCGGTGCTGGACGGACGAACGGTCCACCTTGCGGACACGCAGACCGAAGCGGAAGAGTTTCCCGAGAGCAGCGACAACGCGTGGCGCCAGGGCTTCCGCACGATACTCAGCGTCCCCATGATGCGAGAAGGCGTCACGATCGGCGCGATCACGCTCGGCCGCGCCGAGCCGCAGCTCTTCACCCAGCGACAGGTCGCTCTCCTCGAGACCTTCGCCGACCAGGCGGTCATCGCTATCGAGAACGTGCGTCTCTTCAAGGAACTGCAGGCGAGAACCGCTCAGCTCACACGCTCGGTCGAGGAGCTCCAGGCCCTGGGGGAGGTCAGCCAGGCCGTCAGCTCCACTCTCGACCTCGAGACCGTCCTCGCGACCATCGTCGGCCGGGCGGTCGAGCTGTCCGGCGGCTACAGCGGAATCGTCTACGAGTTCGACGAGATCACCCAGAGCTTCCACGCGCGCGCCACGCACCAGATCACACCGGAGCACCTCGAAGCGGTACGGGCTACGCCGATCCGGCTCGGCGAGGGGGCGGTGGGCCGGGCCGGAGTCACCCGGGAGCCCGTCGAGGTCGCCAACATCCTAGACGGGCAGCTCGTCGCCCCCCAGACGCGGGGGCTTCTCGCCCGGGAAGGCATGGGCTCGCTCGTCGCGGTCCCGCTGGTCCGGGAAGACCGGTTGCTCGGTGGCCTGGTGATCGTGCGTCGCGAGCGGGGCGCTTTCTCTCGAGAGGCCGTCACCATGCTGCAGACCTTCGCAGCCCAGTCGGTGCTGGCCATCCAGAACGCCCGCCTCTTCCGGGATCTCGTCGCTGCGCAGCGCGAGGCCGAGACCGCGAACGAGGCCAAGAGCGCGTTCCTCGCCACGATGAGTCACGAGATCCGGACTCCCATGAACGCGGTAATCGGGATGAGCGGCCTCCTGCTGAACACCGAGCTGACCGATGAGCAGCGCGAGTACGCGGAGATCGTCCGCTCGAGCGGGGACGCCCTGCTGACCGTCATCAACGACGTGCTGGACTTCAGCAAGATCGAGGCGGGGCGGATGGATCTCGAGGCCCAGCCGTTCGACCTCCGCGAGGGCGTGGAGGCGGCGCTGGACCTGGTGGCCGCGCGGGCGGCCGAGAAGGGGCTCGATCTCGCCTACCTGATCTCCGACTCCACGCCGGCGGCGATCATCGGCGACGTCACCCGACTGCGGCAAATCCTCTTGAACCTCCTCACCAACGCAGTCAAGTTCACCGAGGCGGGCGAGGTGGTGCTGTCGGTGAGGGCGAAGAGCCTCGACGCCCCGGGCCCCGTCTACGAGCTGACCTTCTCCGTCCGGGACACCGGCATCGGCATCCCGCGGGACCGGATCGATCGCCTGTTCGAGTCGTTCAGCCAGATCGACGCCTCCACGGCACGGAAGTACGGGGGGACCGGCCTCGGGCTCGCGATCAGCAAACGCCTGGCCGAGATGATGGGCGGAGCGATCAGCGTGGAGAGCCGGGTGGGTCACGGCTCGGAGTTCCGGTTCACCGTTCGTGCGCCCTCGGCGGAGGGGGCGGTTCCGCCACGCCGGGAGCTGCGCGGGACACAGCCGTCGCTCGACGGTAAGCGCGTGCTGGTGGTGGACGCCAGCGAAACCAACCGGCGAATCCTGGGGGCGTACCTCGACGCCTGGGGGATGGCGGTGCAGATGACGGGCTTGCCGCGGGAGGCCCTCGCCTGGATCCAAGCCGGCGAGCCATTCGACGTGGGGATCCTCGACATGCACATGCCCGAGATGGACGGCGTCGCGCTGGCGCGGGCGATCCGCGAGCACCGGACGGCGGCGACGCTGCCGCTGCTCCTCTTCACCTCGCTCGGTCGCCGCGAGGCCGGCGCCGAGAGCGTGGGTTTCTCTGCGCACCTGACGAAGCCGATCAAGCCGTCGCAGGTGTTCGACGCGCTGGCTGGGGTCCTCGCCGGTCAACCCACCCGCGTGGAGAAGCGCGCGCCTTCCCGGCTCGAGCTCGATCCCGAGATGGCGCACCACCATCCCTTGCGGATCCTGCTCGCCGAAGACAACGTCGTGAACCAGAAGCTGGTGCTGCGCCTGCTCGAGCAGATGGGCTACCGCGCCGACCTGGCGGCCAACGGCCTCGAAGCGATCGCGGCCATCGAGCGGCAGCCGTACGATCTCGTGTTCATGGATGTCCAGATGCCGGAGATGGACGGGTTCGAAGCCTCCCGGGAGATCACCCGGCGCTGGCCCGGCGACAGGCGCCCGCGGATCGTCGCGATGACGGCCAACGCGATGCAGGGCGACCGCGAGCTGTGTCTGGCGGCGGGAATGGACGACTACATGAGCAAACCGATCCGCATGGAGGAGCTGGTGGCCGCGCTCGAGCGTAGCGCCGCGCGCGAGCTAGACCGAATCCGCGCGGCGGCACTGGTCGGGAGGCGCAACCAGAACAGGGCTGACATCGAGCGGCCGTCGAGCGAGGTGCTGGACCCGGCGGCGTTCGAGCGGCTCCGGGCGACGATGGGGGCGGACCTCGCGGAGCTCCTGTCCACGTTCGTGGAAGACTCGCGGGAGCTGGTGGGCACGATGCGGCGCGCCGTCGGCGAGAAGGACACCGACTCGTTCCGGCGGGCGGCGCACTCGCTCAAGTCCAACGCCGCCAGCTTCGGCGCGATGACCCTCTCCACCCTCGCGAGAGATCTCGAAGCGCTGGCAAAGTCCGGGAGCCTGGACGGAGCGGCCGCCCGAGTGGAGCGCCTCGCCGGCGAGTGCGAGCGGGTCGCGCGGGCGCTGCAGGAGGTCGAGCGTGAACCACGATCGTAACGGCGAGAAGGGCGATCTCCTGGTGGTCGACGACAACCGCGTCAACCGGCTGCTCGTCGCCCGTACCTTGGAGCAATTCGGGCACCGCATCGCCTTTGCGGAGAACGGCCGGCAAGCCCTCGAGGTGCTGCGCAACCGCCTGGCCGACCTCGTGCTGCTCGACATCGAGATGCCCGGGATGAACGGCTACCAGACGCTCGAGGCGCTTCGAGCGGATCCGAAGCTGCGCGACATCCCCGTCGTCATGATGTCGTCCGTCGACAACATCGACAGTGTAGCCCGGTGCATCGAGATGGGCGCCGAGGACTACCTGTTCAAGCCGGTCAACGCCGTGCTGCTCCGGGCCCGGGTCGCCGCCAGCCTCGAGAAGAAGCGCCTGCGTGACCAACAGCGCGAGCTGTTTCGGAAGTTCGCGACGGCCGAGGTGGCCGAAGAGCTGCTGGCGACGGGCTTCGCTCTCGGTGGCAAGCACGTCGACGCCACAGTGATGTTCTCGGACATCCGCTCGTTCACGGGCCTCGCGGAGTCCTTGCCGCCGGCGGAGACGATCGACCTGCTGAACAGCTACTACACGCTGATGTTCGATGCGATCGGCAGCCAGGGAGGCATCGTCAACCAGATCCAGGGCGACGGACTGATGGCGCTGTTCGGGGCGCCGCTGCCCCACGCCGACCACGCGGAGCGTGCGGTGCGCGCGGGCCTGGAGATGCTAGAGCTGGTGGCGGGGTTCGGCCGCGAGCAAGCGGCGCGGGGCAAGCCCGAGATTCGGATCGGCGTCGGCATCGCGTCCGGGCAGGTCATCGCCGGGTACACCGGCACCGAGCGACGGGTGACCTACACGTGCGTCGGGGACACGGTCAATGTCGCCGCCCACCTGGAGGCCCACACGAAGGTTCTCGGGCAGCCGATCCTGGTCGACGAACACACGCGCGCCAGGTTGAGTCGCGCCTTTCGCGTGGAGGACCACGGTCCCGTGCAGTTCAAGACCCGGGCTCAGCCCGTGCGCGTGTACTCGATCATCCGAGAGGGCTGACTGATCACACTTTGACCAGCTTAGGCCCGCTCGGGTCGCGCCGCGCGGGCCGGCGTCAATGCGCCTTGTCGGATGGAGCGCGAGGCGTGCTCTGGCGGGGCAACCCGAGCGCCACGAGGACGCTGAGCGCCTCGCGAACTCCGACCCGAGAACGTGTCCCAGGCGATCCAGTACCGCGGCCTCGACCGCATGCGCTGAGGGTCGGATCGAGCTTGCGCTCCGGTCCGGCCTGGACAGTCCGCGGCATACAGGTAGAATCCGGGACCTCATCCCCGCCTCTCCATGGCGTCTTCGCATCCCACTCACTGAGCGGGATCGGGGGTCAGGACCTGCCTACTCCCAGTACTTCAAGCAGATAGCCAAAGCGGTGGTGTTGCACCGACCGTGAGTACGGTCGGCTTCCCTGACTCGACCGTGCTTGAGAGCCGCGCCCGGCGTCCGCGCAGCCATCCGCAATGCGGGCTCGCGATTGCCTCGCGCGGTCCGGGGATGAGCGGAAGCACTTCATGAGCAAGCGCCTGAAGGGGGAGAAGAAGTCCTAGCCAGATCGCTCGACGCTGGGGTAAGGTCAGCCCGCTTGGCCGTCCATCGCTCCGGTCCCTCCTAGACGGGCGGTCAGGCGGGAGTTCCTTGTGGACCGACGTGCGTTTCTCGGCACTCTGACTGGTGGCCTCCTCGCCGCGCCGCTCGCCGGCCAGGCTCAGCAGCCGGTGGCCAAGGTCGCTCGAATAGGCTACCTGGGGACCAACCGGGCCGCTAACCCCCACCTGCACGAGGCCCTCCGTCAAGGACTGCGTGACCTCGGTTACGTAGAGGGCCGCAACCTCGTGATTGAATACCGAGATGCCGAGGGGAAGGTCGAGCGGCTCCCCGCTCTAGCGCCCGAACTGGTTGCGCTCAATGTTGATGTCATCGTGGCCCCAGGCACACCCCAAGCCCTGGCCGCCAAGCAAGCGACCAGGACTATCCCCATTGTCTTCACTGCTGCTTTCGATCCGGTTACGGACGGGCTCGTCACAAGCCTTGCGCGGCCGGGCGGCAATGTCACGGGTTTGGCCACTCTCTCCTCGGAGTTGGTCGGCAAGAATCTGGAGCAGCTCAAGCAGGCCGTTCCGGGGGTTAGTCGGGTCGCTATTCTCTGGCAGCCGGGTGGTATGGGTGAACGCACGGAAAAGGACATGCTGAAGGGAGTGGAAGTCACGGCGCGGGCGCTTGGGGTGCGTCCTCAATTCGTTGAGGCGCGAGGTCCCGCCGATTTCGACAGGGCCTTCTCGGAAATGACTAGGGCGCGCGCTGGTACTCTGACTGTGGTGGGAAGCAGCATGTTCGTCAGCGAGCGAAGACGTCTCGTGGACCTGGCAGCAAAGCACCGGCTGCCAGCAGTGTACGCACAGAGGGCGTATGTCGATGTCGGGGGCCTTATGTCCTATGGACCGGACGTTGCTGATTTGTTTCGGCGCGCCGCCACCTACGTGGACAAGATCCTGCGCGGCGCCCGACCCGCCGACCTGCCCATCGAGCAGCCCACGAAGTTCGAGCTGCTGATCAACCTCAAGACCGCCAAGGCCCTCGGCCTGACGATCCCGCCGTCGCTCCTGCAACGAGCGGATCAGGTGATCGAGTGATGGACCGGCGGGCGTTCATCGGTAGCTTGGCGGGTGGCCTCCTCGCCGCGCCGCTCGCCGCAGAGGCGCAGTCGACGAGACAACCACACCGAGTCGTAGTCTTGACGCTCAATCCCCGCTCTTCGGGTTCGGCAGCGGCGATGTTTGACTCCCTCCGGCAAGGATTCAGGGACCTCGGATACCGAGACGGTGAGAACCTCGTGCTCGAGGAGCGGTTCGCGGACGGAGATCGCGATCGTCTTGCCGCGCTGGCCCGGGAATTGCCTGAGGTCAAGCCAGCGGTGATCGTGACCTTCGGCACGCCGGCGACTGTGGCTGCGAGGAACGCAACGACGACCGTGCCGATCGTATTCATCGGCATTGGCGATCCTATCGGGTCGGGATTCGCTGCGAGTCTCGCCCGGCCAGGCGGCAACATGACCGGGTTCTCTTTCGTTGGGCCGGAGCTGGCTCGCAAGAATCTGGAGTTTCCTAAGCTCGCCGTTCCAAAAGCGGCGAGGATCGACGCTCCATCGGTTCCAGTTCCTGGGCAAGGTCGAGCAGCTCGACGAGGCGCTGAGTGCCCTGGCGGCTCGACGCCCAGATGCCCTCGTGATACTCAACGACCCGCTCTTCTTCCTCCACCGAGAACGGATCCTGGCCACGGCCGACCGGCTCCGGCTGCCCACGATGTTCCAGTCAAAGGAATACACTGCGGCCGGCGCTCTGCTCGCCTATTTTCCGAGCTACAGCGACCAGGGGAAGCGCGCGGCGCGGTACGTCGACTTGATCTTGAGGGGCACAAAAGCCGGCGACTTGCCGGTCGAGCAACCCACCAAGTTCGAGCTGGTCATCAACCTCAAGACCGCCAAAGCGCTCGGCCTCACGATCCCGCCGTCGATCCTGCAGCGGGCGGATCAGGTGATCGAGTAAGCAAACTCCCGTGTCGCTGAACAGAGCACTGACGAAAGGAAAGCGATGATGAAACGAATCGCCGGTCTCCACCCGGATTGGGGCATCACAGTCGTCCGCGTCATGACTGGACTCCTGTTTGCGATTCACGGCTACCAGAAAGTCGCCGGTGGACTCGGTGGCATGACAACCTTGTTTGCGAAGCTTGCGATCCCTTTCCCAGGTCTCATGGCACCCTTCATCGCCATCCTGGAACTCGTGGGCGGTATCCTGCTTTTGCTCGGCGTCGCAACCCGCGTGGTTGCGTGCTTGTTCGCGGTGGAGATGCTTGTGACGACCCTGTGGGTCAAGATCCCGAGTGCAGGCTGGAATGCCAGCGACCTGGATCGGATGTTGCTCGTCGGCTGCGTCCTCTTCGTCCTTGCTGGCCCCGGGGCTGCGGCGCTCGACCGTCTTTGGTGGGAGCGTGAGGAAGTAGGGAAAGGATGAAGTCCTCCGCCGCCGGCCCAGACTCGCTCTTGCAGCGGGCCGATCAGGTGATCGAGTAGGTCAACCGACGACTTACACACGGTGGAGATGCCATGCATGACGGCCCGACGTGTCCTAGCTGTGCCAGCGACAATGTTGCTCTTCGGGGAAGTTCGAGCACGGAAAACCCTCTCACCCCAGTCCAGGTATGGGAGTGTAAAGTGTGCCACTTCATCTTCGCCTACCGGCCAGGGAAATAGCCTTCGCGATCGCCGGATCAGGTGATCGAGTAGCGCCATGCCCGATCCCTCTATTGCGTGTACTTGACGTCACAGCGGTAGGTCTTATAGTCGCCGACAAAAAAAGGCTGCAGCGCAGGCGCGATCTCCTGCCGGTACAGGTCGCCCTGCTCGTACGCTTGCATCTCCCCGGCGCTTTCCCAGAGACTCACCGCAAACCCGGTGTCCTTGTCCTCCGCGTCCTGAAGGAGCCACCGTCCACGAAGGCCCTTGATCTGCCGCCCCTTGGTCGCCACCGTCGCGTTGTACGCCTTCTCGAAGTCCTTCCATGAGCCGGCCCGAAGTTTTCCCCACGTGATCCGCATGATCATGGCCGTTCCTCCCTCTGGCTGGTTGTTCGCTCCATACCACCAGGTCGAGATCGCCGCCCGCCCCCGGCCTCCCGATGGCCGATTCGGAGTGGAGTGTAGGTACTTAAGCCACCTCCGGCGGCGGACGCCCGTCCGTGGGCCCCGTGCCCGTGACATAACCTCCCACCGCGACGTGCAGCATCGTCCGCAGAAAGTCACTCGGTCACGGGGATCCTGCTGCATGCCGGGACCGGTCGGACAGGTGCCGCGAGCTTAGTCAGGCGGACCGGATGGGTCAAGAAAGGCCAGGCATCCCAAGATGGTCCGCTACCAGCCCGTGCGGCGCCGCCTCCGGTACTTGCTCACCGTCTTGTTGCCGCCATCACTTTGCTCGGACTGGGCCGCCCGGCGATCACTCCGGGCCCGGGGCAAGGTGCTTGGATCAGGACCTGCCTACTCCCGCTACTTCAAGCAGATAGCCGAAGCGGTGGTGCTGCCCCGACCGTGAGTACGGCCGGCTTCCCTGACTCGACGGTGCGCGAGAGCCGCGACCG
>WNFF01002133.1_pt1 | contig 20531 bp, 16 predicted proteins | sample 5400441 | NCBI WGS metagenome assembly WNFF01 (sample SAMN13153345, study PRJNA577476) | soil metagenome | isolation source: 120 cm saprolite under Douglas fir tree site 2 hole 3 replicate 1 | place: USA:California | collected 2015-04-18
CCGCGGTGGCGGCATCGGTGGGCGTACGAGTGGCTGCTGACGGCCTGGAGTTTCCCCCGGGCACACCGGGCGGCATCAGACACGTCGGCGGCATCGGCGGCCCTTCCGCTCACGGTGGTCCCGGTGCGGCTGCGCAGCGGTGCCGAGGCGGGCATCGTCCATGACGGTGACGGGTTCGCGGTCATCGTCGCCGTCACTCCGCGGCGCACGAGCCCGCCGGTGACGGACCTGCCGATCGCGGCACTGGCCGGCCTGCTTGATACGCACGACAGCCTGGTCTCCGCCGTCCAGGTCGTCGTGCACGGCGACTCGGCCGCCAGCGAGCCCGGGTCCGGTCCGGCCCGTGCCTACCGGGAACTCGGCTACCACCACGTGCCGCGGTCACAGTCGGTCTGGATCGCGCTGCGTCACGATCCCACGGCGTCGGGATACGCGGCCGGCGCGGCCGGCACCCCGGCCGAGTTGCATGCCAGCCTGACGCGCGCCCTGGCGGGGCGCGGGCTGCGCGCCGTCGACGTGCTCGGCGATCTCGGGCTGAGCGCGCAGCTCCTGGACGCGGAGTCGGCCCGCGAGGTCGTGCACCGGGCGCTGCTGGCGCCCGAGCCGGTCAACCTCGACGAGATCGCGGCGCAGAGCCGCCCGGCGCACCGCTGGGGATCATGGCACAGTGCGACCCGCGGGCATGTCACCTTCTGGCTCCGACGATGGCCGCCCAGCGGGATACACAGCCTGCAGCAGGCGCTGGCCGCAGTGCCTGCGCTCTCGGCAACGACTGCCGTGATCATGACCCGCGGAGGCGGCGGCCGGATCGGGCTCACCGCGACGGTCCGGGTGGCGACCGAGCCTGGCGCCGATCAGGCCGCGATCAGCCGGGCGGTGGCCGCCGCCGCGGCCTCCTGCGGGGCCCGCCTGGTGCGTTTGAACGGCGATCACGCCGCCGGTGTCCTGGCCACGCTCCCGATCGGCCGCGGGCTGGCGACCGCCGTCCGGTGGGCCGGCCGCCATGCCGAGGCGGCGGCTGGCCCACCGGCTACGGTCCTGCCCGTCGCGGCGGGCGGCGTGGTCCTGGGCGCCGACGCCGACGGACAGCCCGTCGCGGTCCCGTTCTTCACCGCAGCCGGCGGGACGCGCGCCGCGGTGATCGGCGATCCGCTGCTGCCCCGGCTGCTGGCGCTGCGGGCCCTGGCCAGCGGGGCCCGGCTGCACGTCGTGACGTCGCAGTCGGGCGGGTGGCTGAGGATGCGCAGCTTCCTGGGACTGCCCGCGGAACGGATGGTAATCGCCCGGCCCGGCACGCAGCCACCGTCGGATGGGACCAGGGCATCACCCTGGATGATCATCGATGAGACCGGCTCCCCGGCTGCGGCCGGCAGCCGCCCATGGCAGTCGGTGGTCACCGTGCCCAACGAGACCCGCGACGGGACGGCAGCCCTGTCCGGCCTGGACGTGATCTTGCTCCGGCTGATCACCCCACCCCGCGCGGCCGCCGTGATCGCGGCGATGAGCCTGACCCCATCCAGCGCGGAGGCGCTGGAGCAGATGCCTCGCAACGTTGTCGCCGTCGCTGCGCCCGGCTCGGTCCGGTTCCCCCTGCTCACCCCCGATGAGGCCGAGCGGGCGGCGCTGGCTGAGTCACTGCGGGCCGGCTGAGCCCGCCTGCCATTTCCCGCTGCGGCTGGCGGGCCAGAGCGGCCTCGCGGGCGACCTCCGCGCGTGATCGCGCGCCAAGCTTGGCCAGGATGTGCGACACGTGGGTCTGGACCGTGTTGCGGGACAGGACCAGCTGAGCGGCGATGTCCGGGTTGGACTGCCCGCCGGCGACCAGCTGGGCGACCTTGACCTCGGTGGGGGTCAGCGCGTCCCAGCCGGTGGCTGGCCGGTGGCGGGTCCCGCGTGCACCGCGGCGGATGCCGAGGCGGCGCAGGCGGGTGGCGGCCCGCTGGATGTCCCATTCCGCGCCTCGCATCTCATAAATGCTCAGTGCCTCGGTGAGGGCCGTGTGGGCGGCGCCGGCATCGTCCCGCCCGGCCAGCAGCACTGCGGCGTCCTCGAGTGCCTGCGCGCGGTCCAGGGGCCGGCCGGCTGACCGGTAGGAATCGGCCGCGGCCAGCAACGCCGCCGGATCGGCCTGCACCAACCCCCGGCAGTAATCCGCTGCCGCAGCCTGTCCCGGCGGTGGCGGCGGCTCCCGGTACGCTTCGCTCGCGGCGGCCTTGCGCGGCGGTGGCCGTGGTGGTGTGACCGGCCGCGAGAGCGAGCCGGGTGAGCGCCGGGAGGAGTTCGTAGCGATCGGGCATGAACTCGGCGACGCTGGGGTCAAGGCACGGCGCGAGCGCCGCTACCGCGTCACATTTCTTCCGCGCCTGGCGCGCCATGACGAGGAGCCGGGGCAGGGAGCAGGCAGATGTGGCAGGAACCGGAGCCGAGGTGCCGCTGGTGTGAAGGCGGTGGGTGCGTCAGCCGTATTGCTAGCAGGTGCAGCACCCGGCAGCACCCCCTGATCGCGGGCGGGTACGGTGAACCTAGTCACGGGCGGGGTCACAGACGAACTGGTGACCATCAGCGTGTCGTCAGCGGGCAATGCTGACTACGAGTCGATCGGCGCGGCGCTTGCAGCGGCGCCTGCCGGTGCCACCATCGTCGGCTCAGCCGTGGCCATGGCCAGCGGGTCTGTGACGCTGAACCAGCTGATCCTGCGCGGCCGCGATGCCGCGCTGCCGGTGGTTGACGTCGCCGGCGGGTCGCTGACCCTGGACCGCTGCGAGGTCGCCGCGGCCGCCAGGGCCGGCATCCAGGTCTGCGGGGTGCGGTCGGCGGTGGTCATGCGCAATGGCCGGGTCTGCAACTCCGCCGGGCTCGGCGTGGTGATCTCCGACAGTGCGGGCGGCACGTTCGAGAGAACGGTCATCGAGCACGTCGTCTCGGACGGGGTCACCATCACCTCGGGCGCTGATCCCGCCTTCCGGGACTGCACGATCAGCGATGTCCAGGGGGTGGGTGTCGCCACCGGTGACAATGCCCAGGGGGTCGTCCAGGGCTGCGAGATCACCCGCGTCGCCGGGCCGGCCGTGGCGTTCCGCGAGTCCAGTTCGACGCGGATGACCTCGGCGCGGATCCACGACACCGCGGACGTGGGCGTGCTGATCACCTCCGCGGCCAGGCCGGTGCTGGAGGACTGCGAGATCCGCGACACCGGCTCCCACGGCATGGTGCTCACCGAGGAGGCGGACCCGGTCGTCCGGCGCTGCTCGATCACCCGGACGGCAGGCGAGGGCATCTCGGTGGGCGGCCGGGCCCGCGGCGCGTTCACCGACTGCACGGTCACGGACACGCTGGCCGCGGGAGGCATCGACGTGCGCGGTTCCGGCCAGCACGGCATCGAGATCCGCTCTGGCGCCAATCCGCTCTTCCGGCGGGCTGCCGTGGCGGACTGCTCCGGGTGCGGGCTGACCGTCCTGGACGAGGGACGCGGCCAGATCGAGGACTCAGTGGTCGAGAACGCCGGGTCCGCGGGCCTGCGGACCGCCACCGGCGGCTATCCCGGCGTGCGCGGAACCCGGTTCGTGAGCAGCGCGGAGGTCGGCGTGCTGGTAGGGCCCGGCGGCCGCGGAGTGCTGCGGGAATGCGAGATCGTCGGCGCGGGGACGAGCGGCGTGGTGGTGGAGGACGGCGGCGACATCTCGGTCAGCAGGAGCCTCGTGCACGAAAGCCACGGGGCCGGCGTGGTGCTCACCGAGGGCGCCCAGGGCCGACTGACGGCCTGCGAGGTCGCCGCCAACGAGGGCGACGGCATCGTGGTGGGCAGCAGCCAGTCCGTGCTGGTGCGCGACTGCACGGTGCGCGACAACCAGGGGTCCGGCCTGCGCAGGACCGTTGCCAGCGAGCTGCTGACCGTGGAGAACCTGGCCAGCCGCGGTAACGCCGAGCCGAACGCCTACGAGGGCGTTTCTGCCATGGCACAGGCCGAGGCGCCGACCGAGCCGGCCCCTGCCCAGGCCAGCCCGGCGGACAGCAACCAGGCGGCCGTCGAGGCGCCGCTGCGCGAGCTGATCTCGCTCGTCGGCCTGTCGGGGGTGAAGCAGGAGGTTTCGCGCCTCGTCCATCTCCATGCCCTCAGCCGGCGGCGGCTGGAGGCTGGGCTGTCCGCCCCGCCGATGGCCCGGCACCTGGTGTTCGCCGGCCCGCCGGGCACCGGCAAGACCACGGTGGCCCGCCTCTACGGCAGGATCCTGGCTGCCCTGGGCGTGCTGCGCACGGGCCAGATGGTGGAGGTGGCGCGCGCCGATCTGGTCGCCCAGTACGTCGGCGCCACCGCGCTGAAGACGACCGAGAAGTTCGATGAGGCAGCCGGCGGGGTGCTGTTCATCGACGAGGCGTACACCCTGTCCTCGGGCTCGTCCGGCTCCGGGCCCGACTTCGGCCGGGAAGCGATCGACACGCTCGTGAAGCTGATGGAAGACCGGCGCGACGACGTGGTGGTCATCGCCGCGGGCTACTCGCACGAGATTACAGCCCCGGCGAACTTGTGCAGATCATGGAGCTGATCTGCGCCGCGCACAGCTACGTGCTGGAACACGAGACCCGCACGGCCCTGGGCAGGTACTTTCAGAAGATTCCGCGCGATGCCTCGTTCGGCAACGGCCGGACCGTCCGCAAGCTCTTCGAGGAGATGGTCGGCCGGCAGGCCGCCCGCCTGGCCGACATGCCCGACGCGACCGTCGCGGACCTCACCCGCTTCCTGCTGGAGGACATGGGCCTGCCCGAGCCGCAGGAGGCGGCGGAGCCACGCGGTGACCAGCGCAAGGTGGAATCTCTCCTCACGCAGCTGTATGAGATGGTCGGGCTGACCGAGGTCAAGGCCGAGGTCTCCCGGTTCATCGACCTGATCGCCTCGGCCCGGCAGCGTGAGCAGGCCGGGCTGCCGGTGCCCCCGATGAGCCGGCACCTGATCTTCGCCGGGGCACCGGGCACCGGCAAGACCACCGTGGCACGGCTCTACAAGGACATCCTCGCCGCGCTGGGCGTGCTGCGCGGCGGGCCACTTGTCGAGGTCGCCCGCGCCGACCTGGTAGGCGAGTACATCGGGCACACGGCGCAGCGGACCCGCGAGGCGTTCAACCGCGCCCGGGGCGGCGTGCTGTTCATTGACGAGGCGTACACGCTGGCGCCCCCCAACGGATCCGGCAACGACTTCGGCAAGGAGGCCATCGACACCCTGGTGAAGCTGATGGAGGACCACCGCGACGAGGTGGCGGTGATCGCCGCCGGCTACACCGACGAGATGGCCGGCTTCCTGACGGCCAACCCCGGCCTGTCGTCACGGTTCTCCCGGTGCGTGATGTTCGAGAACTACACTGCCGACGAACTGGTCACGATCTTCTGCCAGCATGCCGCAGTCGCCGGATACGAGTGCACGGAGGAGACCGTGGCCATCCTCCGCCGCCACTTCGACACGGTGCCCCGGGGCAAGTCGTTCGGCAACGGCCGGTACGCGCGCAAGGTGCTGGAGGAGGTCATCGCCAGGCAGGCCGGGCGGCTGCGCGGGGTAGCCGCCCCGACCGAGGCGGACCTGCGGACCCTGGCAGCCGACGACGCGCGACCGCTGGCCAGCCCGTCGGCCGGCGGCTGGGAATGATCAGGACGCGGCGTGCATAAGCTGATTCCCGCGCTGGCCGCCGCTGCCGCTGCGTGCGCAGCCCCGCTGGTGCTGGCGCCCGGCCTGGCCATGGCGGCGGCCGGCCAGCCTACCCGGAGTGCCACCAGCCTGCGAGCCGCGCTGCCCAGCCAGTGCCTCGGCTCCTCATCCCAGCGTGACCAGGGCGTCCCCTGGGCGCAGCAGCGGCTTGCGGCCGACCGGGCATGGGGCGTGGCGACCGGAGCAGGCCAGGTGGTCGCCGTGGTGGACTCAGGGGTCAGCGGCACCGCCCCCGCCCTGTCGGGTGCCGTCCTGCCCGGCCGCGACGTTCTCACTCGCCGCGCCGGTGACAGCGACTGCGTCGGCCATGGAACCTTCGCAGCGGGACTGATCGCCGCCCGCCCTCAGCCCGGCACCGGCTTGGAGGGCATTGCCCCGCAGGCCCAGATCCTGCCGGTCGACGTGGTCGATCCGGCCCAGGCCGAGTCTCTCCAGCCGGTGACGTCGAGCACAGCCGTCGCGGCCGGGATCCGGTTCGCTGTTGGCCAGGGCGCAACGGTGGTGGACGTCTCGACCGCCGCGACGCCCGGCCCGAGCGCCGCGCTGCGCGCCGCGGTGGCGTATGCGGCGGCCAGGAACGTGGTCGTCGTCGCGCCGGTCAGCGTCTCTTCCGGGACGACACCGGCGAACACGGCCAGCTATCCGGCCGATTACCCTGGCGTGATCGCGGTCTCGGCGGTCGATTCCAGCGGTGCTCCCGTCGCGGCGGCCAGGCATGGCGTGCGGGTCGACCTGGCCGCACCCGGCGTCAATCTGACGAGCATCGGCCCGAACGGCCAAGGCCAGCTCACCGGCAGCGGATCGTCCCTGGCCACCGCCTTTGTCGCGGGCACCGCCGCGCTCGTGCGCAGCTTCTACCCCCGGCTGTCCGCCGCGCAGGTCGTGCACCGGCTGGAGGCGACAGCCGATCAGCCCGGCACGTCGCTGCCCGATCCTCAGGTCGGCTACGGCATCGTCGACCCCTACACCGCGGTCACGACGGTGCTGCCCGAGGAATCCGGCGGGACGGTGCCGACGCCCTCGCCAGCGCGAATCCCGCACGTACGGTTGCAGACCCCCGACACCTGGCCAGTGACCGCGGCGCTCATCGTGTGCGGCGTGGTCGTCATCGTCGTCGTGGCAGGCGCCGGCATGGCGCACATAATCCGGCACGGACAGCACCGGGGCTGGGACCCGCCACCTGGCGTAGAAGGCCGCTGAAGAGCGGCGTCCGCTCTGCTGACCTGCGCGACCCGCGACTGTTACGTGCCCTCTCCCAGGTGACCTGTGCCCACACGACCTGCCTCCGTGTACGGGTGACGTCGCAGCCGAGCTTGTCAGCAAGCGCCGCTGCCAGCATGAGGCCGCGCCCGCCCTCAGCCGCGGCGTCGCGGGCAGGGACAAGCCCACTGCCCATTCCCGTCATCCTCGACCTCGATCCGCGCCATTCCCGCCCGTACCGGATCGTGATCGTGAACATGCCACCGTCCCACCCGCTCGGCGTGTGCCGGATGGCGTTGGTCGCCAGCTCGGAGACGATCAGCTCAAGGTCATCCACCAGTGGCGATCCGGCCAGGACGCCGCGCACGAGCCTCCGGGCAGCCCGGACGCTGGCAGGCCGGCCCGGATAGGTCATTGATGTCACGGCCGCCCTGGTGGCCTGCTGAGTTTTCATAGTGGCTCCTGCAGCCGGTGCCGACGATGCGACGCACCGGGTTCGTGCCCACCATTGGCCCGGCCAGCGACCACCCCCTCTACCGCGAACCCGTCACGGCCACGGTGGCGATGACCGGGTTCGTCGTGCCCCGCGACGGCGACCCCCGTGCCCGGCATCGTCTTCCAGGACGCCTGGACCGCCGGCGGCGACAGCACCCCCGGACATACCTGGAGCCACGCCAACCCGCACGCCGCCCGCGAACGCTACGGCCCCGCCCGCATCGACTTCGTCTTCGTCCAATGGCGACCTGGCCAGAACGGAGCAGTCCTCACGACTACCCTCGTCAACGGGCATCGCAGCGGAACCTGGGCATCCGATCACGCCGGGGTTGCCACGTCCCTGATCTTCGGTGCAGACGACGTGTTACCGCAGTGAATCCACGGTCAGCCGCCCGGCACCCACCGGAGGCGGCTCCTCGGTGGCCTGAGCTCCAGGTGCTTCGCAGGATTCGAGTTTCAGGGCGGTGAGCAGCTGCGAGATTCGGGCGTTGCGTACCGGGTGCCCGTCACGCCGTAGCTCGGCGGCGAGGCTGTCACGGGTCAGCGAATCGCCCCGGCCGAGCACGCGGTCCCGGGCGGCGCGGGCGGCAGGTAGCAGGGTGCCGGTCTCAGGATCCGCTCCCGTCCCGGCGTGGGCAGCCGTCCCTGCCACGGCTGCCGTGATCGTCCCCGGCCCGTCCCCTGGTTCCGTCCCCCGGCCGGCCGGGCGGGCGCCGCGTCCCCGTCCCCGTCCCCGGGTCAAGGGCTAGCCCGTTGCTGGTCACGAGATGCGGGACCGTCCCCGCGCCAGCTAGCCGGCCTGTCCCGCCGTCACCCCCCGCGCCGGTCATCCGAGGATCGCGTACGCGGCTGCCGGCCATGCCGTGATCGTCCCCGCCCACGTCAGCCGCCGGGGGACGATCTTGGACAGGTACGGGACGATCCTGGGTACCGGCGAGACGATCAGCGCCGTGCCGGTGTTCGAGCATCCCGGACAGCAGCTTGACCGCTACCAGGAGCGCGAACGCGGGCCAGCCCGCGATCACCCGGCCGACCGGCCCGGCGCCGGCCGCAGCGACGTTCGCGGCCAGGCTTGCCGTCGTCCCGGCCGCCAGCGCGGCAACGCGTGCGCCTGCCACCCGGTCTCCCCGTGCGCTGCGGCCAGCTCCTGCATGTGGCTGTAGCTGATGGCACCCGCGATGCCCGCCAGCCCGGCGACGGTCACCCCGGCCGCCGCGCGGATGCAGGTGTCCGCCCGGCTCGCAGGCGCGGAAACGGCTCCCGGCGAAGCCTGCGATCCGGTGCCAGCGCGGGTCATCGCGCCGCCTTCCGGGCCGGTGACCTGCGCAGACGTACCGACAGCGGGTCACCTTCAACCAGCACGTCGCGGTTCGTATGCTCGTACGTCCGGCCCACCGACCGAGACATCGGTATCTCCTCCAGTGGTTCCTATCTGCGACGTTGCTGGCCGCAGGGGATACCGATCGGACTTGCCCGCGCACGAGCGGGGCAGCCGCCGTGGCGGCTACTGATGTATAATGTGGTGTATGAAGCGGACCAATATCTATCTGGACGAAGGCCAGTCTTCCGCTCTAGAGCGGGTCGCACGCACGCAGGGCATCTCGCGCGCTGAGCTGATCCGGCAACTCATTGATCGGAGTATTGGCGCGTCTGGGGCGGCGGACCTGGAGGCGGACCTGGACGCCATCCGGGACTCCTTTGGCATAGCTCGCGACGAGGACATCTCTTTCGGCCGCGGGTCTGACGAGCGCTCGCGGCACCTGGACCGCATGGCTGAGCTGTGATCCTGGTCGACAGCGACGTTCTCATCGCGAACCTGCGCGGCATTCCCGCCGCGCAGGACTGGCTGCTGGCAGCGCGGCGGGATACTGGCCCCCTCGCGGTGAGTGCGGTCAGCCTGACCGAGGTGGCCGGCGGTATGAGATCTGGGGAGCGGCGGCAGGTCAGCCGCCTGCTGTCCAGCATGCGCGCGTTCCCGGTGACGGAGCGGGTCGCCTGGCGCGCCGCGGAGTTCATGCGCGAGCACCGGCGCTCGCATCAGGGAATCGGGCTCGGAGATTACCTGATCGCGGCCACAGCGGAGGTGGAAGGGCTGGATCTCGCGACCCTCAACGTGCGCCATTTCCCGATGATCAAAGATCTCCAGGCCCCGTTCCGGGTCTGACCCTCGGCCTTACCCAGACGATGCAGGCTGTCAGCAGGAGCGGCTGCAACAAGCCATCCGGCGAGCCACGAGATGTCCGCTCCGCCGAGAGACTTGACCGGCGCCTACTCGGCTGCTGCGAGCCGCGCTGGATAACGTCCTCGTGCCGCCTCTCCCTGGGATGCCCGGCTGGCAGCCGAAATGCGAGCATCAGGCCGTGCTGTGATGAAGGCACGGGTCATCGTGTCGCCTTCCGGGCCGGTGACCTGCGCAGACGCACCGGCAGCGGGTCACCTTCGACCAGGATTCCGCGGTTCGCATGCTGGTACGTTCGGCCCACCGACCGACCGAGACATCGGTACCCGTTTCGGCCGTACTGACGTGCAAGTTCGTTAGCTTGTGGGGCTACCGATCGGGTGGCCGCGCCGCGCGGTGAGTCGCTGTTAGGACCAAGGTCGTCGGTCGGCCTCAGCCAGCCGTGCTCTCATCCAGGGATACGGGTCGACAAGCGGCCGGCGACGCTTGCGGCACTCATCGCGCAGCTCACGCAGCCGTTCTCCTGCGGTGTAGTGGCGCCCGCGGGTCTCGCCTTTGGGATCCAGCAGCCCGAGGTCGGCGAGGCGCCCCAGGTCGCGTGTCGCGGTGTGTTTTTCGATCTCCGTCATCTTCATGTAGCTCGAGCGGCGCAGCCTGTAGCCGAGCACCGCCTCGTAGAGGAGCCCGGCGACCCGGCCGGGAAGGCTGTGCGCCCCGACCAGCGTGTCGAGTTCTTCCCAGACTGCGGAAGGTGGTGACGAAGGCATACCTGCCGTTGTCGGACGTCAGCGTCTGGCCACGCAGTGTCTGCCCTCGCCGCAACCGCCGACCGTCCGGGACGGCGTTCCAGCCGTCCAACGCCGTGGCGCCCGGTCGGTCTTGCCCCAGTCGTGGATCATCAGGCTCGTGACGCCCTTGGCGGCCATCTCGCTTGCCCACAGCTGTTCGCCCGTTGCGGAAAGGACAACGAGGTCACCATCTTCTCGCAGGAGCAGACGGCCAGGGCGGCCGGGCGCTGTGTCGATGTCGGTGCGCTCGCCGTAGACGTTGTAGATGCTCGGCTGGAACGCGGTGCCGGTGGCCCAGATGGGCGCCGCGTCGGCGTTGCGGTACAGGACCACGTTGCCATCATGCTGGTGCACCACGGTGTACTCGCCCGTCGGGCAGCTGACCGCCCGCCGACTGAGCTGCTCACCGGTGCGCAGCACCAGGGCGCACTCGTTTCCTGCCATCCCGATCCTTACCAGCTGCTGCGTTCGGACCTCCTTTAAATGAAGCACGACAGCCATCCCGGATCCGGTTCACATGCCGTCTACATCAGCCAGGGGCCGTCCCAGGAGTGGCCAGGGTGGCCTCACTGACCCCTCTTGCCTACTGCCTGTCCTGCCCATATGCCGGGGCCCTGGGCAGAGGTCTGCAGTTTTTCGCCGGTCGGTTGAACTCGCACGAATGAGGCCGCGTAGCCCTGCTTAAGGAGGCTTCATCACTGGGGCCGTGCAGGCGCTGAGCGTGGGGCGAGGGTGCGGTGCGCTACCGGGCAGATGCCCGGCGTGCCATTTCTGTGCCTCTGCGCCGCAGGCTCTGCTGATGCGGAGGCGACATGAACAACGGCCGGGTACTACTGGCCGCTCCCCGTGGCTCGTGCGCCGGGGTCGACCGTGCGGTGAGTGCTGTGGAAAAGGCGCTCGAACTGTACGGTTCTCCGGTCTATGTGCGAAAGCAGATCGTTCACAACTCGTACGTAGTCGCCGCGTTGGTCCAGCGTGGCGCCATCTTCGTGGAAGAGACCGATGAGGTGCCTGATGGAGGAACCCTGGTCTTCTCCGCCCACGGCGTCGCGCCCGCCGTGCGATCCCACGCCCAGCAGCGCGGATTGCGCACGATAGATACCACGTGCCCGCTCGTCACGAAAATCCACCGGGAAGCGACCCGCTTCGCTGACGCCGGCTACGAGATCATACCGACGCGTACGGCGGAACGCTCGCGAACCGCGTCCGGTTCACCAGCGAGGTTGTCGCCGCAGTGGCCCAGGCTGTCGGGCCGGACAAGGTCGGCCTGCGAATCTCGCCGGGTAGCACGGTCAACGACATTGCCGAGTCCGACACCCACCTGCTATACCCCGCGCTGCTGCGTGACATCGCGCCGACTGCGATCGCCTATCTGCACGTCTGCGAGTTGGGTGACCGGGACCTCAGCCGGCGGCTGCGCGATCAATGGCCGGGCACGATGATCCTCAACCCACACGTGGGAGCCTTCGTCGGCGTCAGCATGAGCTCGGTCAGGCAGATCGTGGCGGAGACGGATGGCCAGTCGGCCCGGGCGGCGCTGGACGAGGGGGTGGCCGACATCATTTCGTTCGGCAACCCCGACCTGCCGAGACGGCTGCGCCTGGGCTCGCCACTCGCTCCGAGCGACCAGGCGAGCTTCTACGGCGGTGACCAGCGGGGCTACACCGACTACCCGGCGCTCGCAGGCTGACGCCGGGCGGGCCGCGGCCTAGGCGGAACTCTCCGGCCAGGTCAAGACGGGATAGAACGGGCGCGGAGCGCGGCGACCAATGCGGGAATCACCTGATTCAGGTCTCCGATCACCGCGAAATCGGCATGGGAGATTACCGGCGCGATAGTCGACACCCTCGTCGAGCACGCACTCAAGCTCGCCGAATAAGCCGATTCTGCGCTAGGCCCCAGGGCCGGGTGCGTACCCGCGGCGACTGCGGCCACCTGCCGGGTCTTTCGGCTCGGCGACCGGGTGGAGGCGGCGGCGAGAGCGCAGCTGATCAGCCTGGCTCCTGGCTTTCTCGCTGCGACAGGGCCACGAGCAGGTTGTTGAGCTGGCCGACGAAGGCAGCGGGGTCGTCGATGCGGGCACCGAGGGTGAGGACGGCCTGGTTATAGAGGACGTGCGCTCAGTCGGCCAGCTGCGGGTCGTCCGGGTCGCGGTGCAGTCTTTCCACCAGCGGGTGCTGCGGGTTGATCTCCAGCACCGGCTGGGCCGGGAGCCCGGAACCGCTCAGCTGGCGGGCCAGGAAGAAGTCCGGCTCGCTGGCCACGATGCAAGCCGGGGAGCTGGTCAGGCGGCTGCTGACCCGGACGTCCCGGACCTTGTCGCCCAGTGCTTCCTTGAGGCGGCCGAGCAGGTCCGCGAACTCAGCGCTGGCCTTCTCGCTGGCTTCCTGCTCAGCTTCGTCCTCGGCGTGCCGAAGTCGGGGGTGCCCTCGGCAACTGACTGCAGCCGTTTGCCGTCGAACTCCGGCAAGCTGGTGACGACCCAGTTATCCACCGTTTCTGTGAGAAGCAGGACTTCAATGCCCTTCTTCTTGAACACTTCCAGGTGGGGACTGCTTGCCGCGGTGGCGAGTGACGGGGCCAGCAGGTAGTAGATCTTGTCCTGGCCCTCCTTCATCCGGGCAACGTAGTCGCTCAGCGAGACGTCCTGCTCGGATCCGGTGGACCCGGTCGAGGTGAACCGCAGCAGCCGGGCGATATCGTCCCGGTTGGCGTAGTCGTCAGCCACGCCCTCCTTGAGGACGGCGCCGAATTCCCGCCAGAACGTGGCGTACTTGTCGGGCTCCTTCCCGGCCAGGTCCCTGAGCAGCTTCAGCACTCTCTTGACCGCGCTGGAGCGGATGATTTCCACCGCCCGGCTGCCCTGCAGCAATTCCCGCGAAACGTTCAGCGGCAGATCACTGGAGTCGATCACGCCGCGGACGAACCGCAGGTACTGCGGCATCAGCTGGCCGGTGTCCTCCATGATGAACACCCGCCGCACGTGCAGCCTGACGCCATGAGGCTGGGCGCTCCACAGGTCGTAGGGCGCAACGCCGGGGATGAAGAGCAGCAGCGTGTACTCGTAGTTGCCCTCGATCTTGGCGTGCAGGTAGCCGATCGGGTCGCCGAAGTCGTTGGTGATGTGCCGGTAGAAGCCGACGTAGTCCTGGTCGGTGAGCTCGCTTTTGGGCCTCGTCCACAGCGCGGATGCCTGGTTGACCGGCGTTTCGGGGGCGGGCTGGTCGCTGTCCTGCTCCTCGTCGTGCGCCGTCTCGGCCGGCATCAGGATCGGCAGGCTGATGTGGTCGGAGTACTTCTGGATGATCGAGCGCAAGCGGAACGCGTTCAGCAGGTCGTCTTCGCCCTCGCGCAGATGCAGCACGATCGTGGTGCCCCGGTCCGGGCGCTCTATCGTCTCCAGCGTGTACTCGCCGCGGCCGTCGGACTCCCAGCGGACAGCCTCCCCGGCGGGCAGGCCCTCCCGCCGGGTCGTCAGCGTCACCTTCTCGGCCACGATGAACGAGGAGTAGAAGCCGACGCCGAACTGCCCGATGAGGGCCGCGTCCTTGTGGCCGTCGCCGCTGAGCGCGTGGAGGAATTCCCGGGTGCCGGACTTGGCGATGGTGCCGATGTGGTCGATCACGTCCTGGCGGGACATGCCGATGCCGTTGTCCGCCACGGTGATCGTGCCGGCGTCGGCGTCGAAGCGCACCCGGATCTGCAGTGGTCCTTCCTCTTCGGGCACCTTGGACTGGGCGAGCAGTTCCAGCCGCAGCCGGTCGATCGCGTCGGAGGCGTTCGAGATCAGCTCCCGCAGGAAGATCTCCTTGTTGCTGTAGAGCGCGTGGACCACCAGGTCCAGGATCTGCGCCGCCTCAGCCTGGAAACCGAGGGTCTGCCGATCAGCCTGCACAGTCATCAGATATCTCCCTCAGGCCCATCCTCCGGTCCGGCGGCGCTGGCGCTGGGGGACCACACCGCCGTCCTGGCCTGGCCAGCAGGCGGATGCAGCATGAAGTCGGCGGCCCGGATCGCGGTGTCCCGGTCGGTGTCCGGGACCGTCTGGCCGCGGTCGATCTGCGCCTCGATGTGCGCGGTCAGCTCCGCGTCCGGGGCCAGGCCATGCCGGCTCAGGTAGTACTCGACCGAGTCGGTCCAGATCCATTCTCCATCGGTGCGGAAGCTGGCTGGCACCGCCGGGCCGGCCGCCGGGTCGACCACATCATTCATCCGCATCGTCGTCATCAGCACCGGATGACCGCCACGCAGGTACCCGGCCAGCCGGTCCCGCCTGGCAGGATCGTCGATCACCGCATGACCGGGCGCGAATCCCGGCCCGGTCACCGGATCCGCGAAGTCAAAGACCCGGGCAACCCGGAATTCCGGCTCCTTCACCCCGGCCTCGCCAGGCGATGAGATCGTCATTCGCAGTAACCTTTCCCGCGGATCCCGCACCGATTTACTGCCCGGCCCGGTCGCTGGCCACGCGTCGCGCCTGGGCAGCAGGCGCCATCCCTGACTATCAGCTGGCCTCTCATAGCACTACGCCGGTAGGAATGCGGAAGTTCAGCCCAACCGTGCCCCTGGGGACCGTCGCGACTGCCGTACAGCCGTACGGCCGCGATCCTGAGTTCACGCACCGGCATCGTGCCGTCCTCCTACCCAAAGAGGGAGGAGCGCACGAAACCCGGGTCAGTTAACGGAGATGCCCGTGGTGTAGGGCCTCGCGGGCAATCTCCACCCGGCTTGTGGCTCGGAGCTTGGTGAGTATGTGCGAGATGTGGGTCTGCACGGTATTGCGGGACAGGAACATCTCGGCGGCGACGTTGGGGTTGGACCGCCCAGCGGCGACCAGTCCGGCGATCTTGATCTCGGTGGGGGTGAGCGCCTCCCAGCCGAACGCGGCGCGCTGCCCGCGCCGGCCGTGCACGCCGCGCCTGATGCCATAGGGGCGGAGCCGGCCCTCGGCGCGCCGGATGTCCCAGGTGGCATTCAGGCCTTCGTACAAGCCGACGGCCTCGTTCAGCGCGGCTCTGGCGTCATCCCCCCGGCCGCGCTCGGCCAGCACGGCGGCCAGGTCCTCCAGCGCCGCGGGGAGTTCCACCGCCGGGCCGACCGTACGGTAGTGCGCGACCGCCTCGCTGAGGGGATCCGGATCAGACCTGAGCAGCCCCTGGCACCACAGGCTCGCCGCGGCCGCCCGGGCCGGCTGGGTTTCCGCCGCGGCCTCGGCCTGGCAGGCCTGTGCCGCGGCCTGTGCGACCCGCTCGTCGCTAGCGGCGATCGCGAGCCGGACCAGGCCGGGCAGCCACTGGTGGATCAGGGTCATCTCACCGTCGCGCCGCGGCAAGATCGCGGCCAGCACCTGCATGGCCTGATTGGTGTCCCCGCTTTGCTCCAGCGCAAGCGCGTGCGCAGCGACCAGGAAGTCCTGGTTCTCCCGGTCGGGGACAGTCTGGATGGGCAGCGCCAGGCCCTTGCGAAGCTGCCTGCCAGCCGCTGCCCGCTGGTCCCGGCGCCCGGCGATGAGCGCGGCCACGCCATGCACCAGCAGCGCGGACCAGCGCTCGCGCAAAAAGGAATCCGTCAGCCCCGGGGCATCCGGCTCGTCAGAGCCCAGCTCGGCCAGCGCATCGTCCCACTGGCCCAGCCAGTACCGCAGCACCGCCGCGACCGCCCAGGTCGCGCGATCCGGACTCCCGCTTCGCTGGGCGAACTCGCGAGCCTGCCTGAGCGTCAGTTCGGCTTCCGGCCAGCGGTCGAGGTTCTCCAGCGTGAAGATGCGGCCGTCAAGAGCGAACGAGTGCAGGTCCGCCTGGCCCGGGTCCTCGCCCAGCACATCCAGTGCCCGGTCGATGTACCCGAGCGCGGCGGCATGATCGCGCCGGATGCTATGGCTCAGCCACAGATCGGCCAGGGCGTGGGCCGTCGCGAACGGGTCCCCCGCCTCCTGGCCGGCGGCCAGGGCCTGGTGGGCGCTTGCGTCTGCCGCGTCCAGGTCGCCAGTGCCAGCCCGCTCCAGCATCGCTATGAGGGCCAGCATCCGGGCTTGCCACGTGGGGGGCAGGCCGGCCGACGCCAGTGCCTGCCGCACGGTCTTGATCGCATCATCGTTGCAGCCCGCGCTGACCTGGGCACGTGCCAGCACCCAGTAGGTCTCCGCCCGCCGCGCCGGGTCAGACATGACCGGCAGTGCCCGGCCCGCCAGCCTGGCCGCCTCCCCGTAGGACCCGCCCGCGAGCAGGGCGAGTACCAGGCTCGCCATGAGCCCCTCCCGGGCCGGGTGACCGGCGGGCGTCGCGTTCAGTTCCCGCCGCAGCAGATCCGCTGCCAGCTGCGGCGCTCGCGTCGTCAGCGTCGGCGCGGCCTGGATGAGCCAGGCCTTGGCCCAGTCATCACCGGGCCGTCCCGCGGACGATAGCTGCTGCGCCACGGTCAGGGTATCCGCGCCAGCGGCCGCGAGTTCTTGCGCCGCCTCAGCGTGCAGCGCCGTGCGCAGCGCGGCCGGCATGTTCTCATATAGGGCCTGCTGGATCAGCCGATGCCGGAACGCGAGTTCCGGGCCGGAAGCGACCAGGATGCCGGCCGTCACCGCCTCCTGCAGGCCGGCCGCCAGTTCCGAGGCCGGCCTGCGCAGCAGCACAACCAGGTCCGTGACGGTGAACGTCGGGCCGAGCAGCGCGGCGGTGCGCAGCATCTGCTCCGTCCCGCCCGGGACCGAGCTGAGCCGGTCATGCAGCACGACCGCCAGCAAAGCCGGCACCCGGTCTGTGGCCACACCGATCTCGGTGGCGCCGCTGATCTGCAACGCCCCCCCACGAACCAGGGCATCGACAAGCTCGCGCACATACAGCGGATTGCCGGCCGCCTGAGCCATCAGCAGGCTCAGCGCATCCCCCGGCGGCGATCCGAGCATCCTCTCCACCAGCGCGGCCACCTCGGTCTCAGTCAGCGGCGCCAGCGTGATCACCTGCCCGCCGCGGCGGGCAACAGCGCTACGCAGCTGCCGCACCTCCGGCCGGCGCGGAGACAGCCGACACGTCGCTATCAGCAGCAGCGGCAGCTGGCCGATGGAGGCGGCGAGCTGATGCCAGACCACCAGCGACGCCTCATCAGCCCACTGGACATCATCGATGACCATGACCATGGGGACGGCCCCGCACAGCTCAGCCGCCAGGGTCACCAGCACCTCGACACCGACAGACGACGCATCGCCGTCGGTGAACGGCCCCGGGTGCCGGCTACGGATCAGTCCGGCGGCCTGCGCCCGCCGCGGGTCCGCCGAATCCGCCCGCACCTGCAGGCAGTCCAGCATCACCCGCAGCGGCAGCCGCTCGGTGAGCCTGTCGGCGATACCCCACCCGACATCCCATCCCAGGCCACTCGTTTCCGCGAGGGCCTCGGCCACTAAAGTCGACTTGCCGATGCCGGGGTCACCCTCAACCCAGACCGCCGCCCCCTCACCACGGCGCACGGCCTCGACACCAGCACGAAGGACGGCGAGCTCATGATCACGGCCCACCCAGTCCGCCGGGCGGTCAATAGCCCACATCCCTTCAACTGCCCACATAGTGAGTAAAGTACGCATCAACCTCCGCCACTGCCTAGTAGTAGTACTTTGTATGGCCTGTCCCGCGCCGATCAGCGGACGGGGCGGGGTGGCCTGACCGGACGCATCAGCTCGCCCAGCCGCCAGATGCCGGGTGGGTCCTGGCCGGGCGGTACGTCGCTGAGTCCCAATGTTGCGCGCAGGCCGGTCGGCAGGTCGACGACGAGCACGGTTGCGCCGACCTCACCGTCACCAGGATCCAAGATCCGGTCGGTGACTGTTCTGATCCGGGGTAGTGCGGGCTGGGAGAGGATGAACGTGATGACCGCGCGCCAGGCCGCGTCGGGATTGGGCAGCCCGGCGATGACCGGCGCGACGTAGGTCAGGTGAAGGTCGCCCTCACGGTTGTACAGCTCGCGGATGAGGGTGGCCATCACATCACGGGTGACTTCGGCAACCTGCGCCGGATGGTACCGGCGCAGCGGTCCCAGCGGCGACCGCCCCCACCGAGAGCGACCTGCGCACACTGACACCCGACGATGCCCGGCCGCTGGCCAGCCTCGCGGCCGACGGCCAGTACTGACGGCGGCGGCGACATGCGAAAGCTCATCCCGGCCATGCTGGTGCGGCCTCGGCGATGCTGGCACCGGCCGCGACCATGGCGGCTGCGACGGGTCCCACCAGACACCATCATGGGCCTCCCCCGACCCGGCTCATCCAGCCCACCGCCCAGTGCCTGGCGGCCTCGTTCTGGTGGTACCAGGCCGTCCCCTGGGCGCAGCGGCAACTCGCAGCGCTCCTCATCTGCGCCGGGCTGGCAGCCGGCAGCGTCGCAGCCCACATCCGGCGGCACGGCCGCCGCCGCAACTGGCAGCCTGCCCCGACGGGAATCTGGGGAAAACCCTCGGCCGGGCCGGAGAGTTCTACGCAAGCAAGCCATTGACCAGCCAGGTATCCCAATGCACGGTTCTGTTCCGCGCGTCCGGAGCCATAATCGCTCTGCAACGACTAAGGAGGCCAAATGATCAAGCTAGTGTTCACCCTCCGCCGCCGGGAGGGAATGACCCGCGAAGACTTTCAGGGCTACTGGCGCGAAGAGCACGCCCCGCTCGTCCAGCGGCACGCCGAGACCCTTCACATCCGCCGCTATGTCCAGGTGCACCTGCGCGAGACACACCTCGATGAAGCTATCTCCGCGCCCCGCGGCTCTGAGCCACGCTTCTATGACGGCGTCGCCGAGTTGTGGTGGGACAGCCTTGAGGACCTCACCGCCGCGTTCACCACCGACGCGGGTCAGGTCGCAGCTGCCGAACTGCTCGAGGACGAGCAGCGCTTCATCGACCTGCCAAACTCCCCGCTGTGGCTGGGAGAGGAGAACGTGGTCATCGGCGCTGCCTAGCCACGGCACAGCACGATGTCAGGCGGACGGGTGGCCGCCGGGAGCACCCGTCCGCCTGACCCAGGTTTCAGGCCCGCTTACCGCTGTCCCTCCGAAGCTCAGCACCGTCTGGCCCGGGATGACGTTCCCGAAGTTCCACGCGCAGCACGCCGGGCTGTTCCCGAGAGTCCAGAACGGGTAGAAGGTGGGACCGCCCGGGCCAACTGGCGGCACCGTGCAGCCCCGGTCACCACGTTGCAGAGAATCTCCGACGCTGGCCCATTGGTCTCGAACTGTATCTGCGGATACGTATTGGAGCCGTTGGTGAACGGCCCGATATAGGCGAGCGACGTCGGATGGTCCGGTGAGCCATCCGGCCAGCGCTGATATAGGAGCTCCCGTCGAAGTCGAGGTCTCCGTTCTGGAAGAAATCTTCCTGGCATCCGGCTATGGATCGGCTAACCGTTTGCGCGGGGTGCCGTTGACAATGATCGTCCGCGGTCCGGCGGGGAAGCAGAGCGCGTCAGAGTACTCGCACTTCGCGCCGGAGGTGAGGCTGTCACGGGTGCGGCTCCTTTGAAGATAGGACCATTCGGGCAGGGCGGTGGGATGCCGCCGGGTTGATGGTGTCCGATGATCATGTTGTGGGGGGTTCGGGGCTGCGGTAGCAGCTGTCGTGGTTGCGCCGTTTTTCTTGTCTGAGGTGGAAGGCGAAGTAGTCGTCGAAGTCGCCGTTGCCGATCAGGGCGCGGAGTTTCAGGACGGCTTCGGCGCCGTCCAGGCCCCATCTGGCTCCGGTCACTTCCATGCGGTCCTTAATCAGCCAGCGTGCGGCGCCTTCGATCAGGCCGCTGGCGACCGGCCAGCCGGCGGCCAGGAAGGCGGGGTAGTCCAGGTGGTCCTTCTTGTTTTCCAGGTAACCGGCGCAGGCGTCAGCGCCCTCGCGTTCTTTCGTGCTGTAGCCATAGCAGGAGGCGCGGCGCCGGATCCCGGCCTGCACGTCCCGGGCCCTGCCGTCGAGGATCTCGGCGGCCTGAGCTTTGACCCAGGCCCGGGCTCCGGGGTCGCCCGGGTAGAAGAAAGAGCCCGCGGCCTTCCAGAGGTACTGAACTACGTGGATGAAATCGATCAGGACCGGCACGTTCACCTGGTACTGGGCGGCGTGGCTTCGGATCGCGCCGATCTGGGCGTTGTTGCCGTCCACGACGGCGAACCAGGGCCGCAGATGGCCGGGGTCGCGGCGGTGAGCCTCGGCGAAGGCCTCA
>WNFF01003794.1_pt1 | contig 20527 bp, 29 predicted proteins | sample 5400441 | NCBI WGS metagenome assembly WNFF01 (sample SAMN13153345, study PRJNA577476) | soil metagenome | isolation source: 120 cm saprolite under Douglas fir tree site 2 hole 3 replicate 1 | place: USA:California | collected 2015-04-18
GGCTTTCGCCTGTTTTGGCGCTGGCGTTCGAGATCCGGGCGGCCGTCGGCAGATCGCGAGACTCGTGATCTGGTTCGGCAAATGAGCAACGCCAATCCGCTCTGGGGTGCCCCCCGGATCCACGGCGAGCTGCTCAAGCGGCATCGAGATAAGCCAAGCCACGGCTGCCAAGTATATGGTGCGAAGACGAGGGACGCCTTCGCCGACCTGGCGTAGCTTCTTGCGCAATCAGGCCGCCGGTATTGCTGCGATCGATCTGTTCATTGTGGCGTCCGCATCGTTTCGGCTGCTGTATGTGATGATCATTCTGTCACACGATCGAAGGAAGATGGTGCGATTTGATGTCACGCCGCACCCGACCGCAGGCTGGCTATCGCGTCAGGTGACCGAAGCGTTCCCGTGGGACACTGCTCCGCGCTATCTGCTGCGTGATCGCGATGCCTCGTACGGCTCGGAATTCTGCAAACGGGTCGATGCGATGGGGATAACAGAAATCGTCACAGCACCACGTTCACCTTGGCAAAACGCTTTCGTCGAGCGCGTGATCGGCTCGATCCGTCGCGAATGTCTGGATCACATCGTGATCTTTAACGAACGCCATCTGCATCGCGTTCTGTCCTCGTATATCGACTATTACCAAAGGACCCGTACCCATCTTTCGCTCGAGAAGGACTGCCCGGACCCTCGCCTGGTCATGCCACCCACGATCGGAAGAGTCGTCGCCATCCCGCAAGTCAGTGGCCTACATCACCGTTACGAACGTCTCGCCGCCTGATCCGCCCCATCTCCTGCTCGCCAATATTGTTGCATGTAGGCGGAACGCCGGCGCCTCAGGAATCTCTTATCGGAGGTTTTCGATCTCGAACCCGGCTCGGCCATATAAGGTTCAACTCGCAGCCCGTTTCATATTTCTCGCTTCAATTCGACATCAGTCCTTGCCACTGCTCAAATTCCGGTTCAGACGGAATTTTTGATAGGGACAGCGACGTTATAACATAAATAATCGCAATATAGCTCCTCTTACAACTCGCGGATCGAGCGAAAAATGGTCGAAGAAAGTTAAAATTAAAGTTTGTTCAAACACGGTTGAAAATTAAAGTCGATTTGCTTGAGACTTGAGATCGGTTAGAAGCGGGGCAGTGCCGACATCAGCCAGCTCCCCACCGGATCCGAGACGATCCTTGCCCGATACCTGCCGCCGCGTCGCCGATAATGCGGGTAGTGGTGAGTGACCTTGACATGCCAAATCCATTCGTGGGGCGGTGGTTCGGACCACGTGCGATGGGGCGCTTCGGACCAGATACCGCCTAGGCCAGCGTACGAGACAGGGCCCGCGGGTACGGGCGCGGATACCGGTTCCACCCCGCCTGGGCCAGCGTCGAGCCGGGAGATTTTCACCGTTCCGACCCCTTGATGGGCCATACCGATCCGCTCGGCAGCGGTGCGCGACAGGTCGATACTTCGTCCGCTCACGTACGGGCCGCGATCGTTGATTTTGACTACCACCGAACGGCCGTTGACAAGATTGGTTACTCTGACGTTCGAGCCCAACGGTAAGGTCCTCGACGCGGCAGTCAAATCATTCTGGTGAAAGACTTCGCCGCTGGCGGTACGCCGGCCGTTGAACCCCGGTCCGTACCATGACGCAGTAGCAATCCGTGAGTGGGGCCCCGCGGTGGCGGCCGGTCCAGCCGAGGCGGCCGGATAATAGGAGCTGGTGGGCCAAGGCGTCGTGGCGCAGCCGACAACCAATCCGCCGGCCGTAAGCACCAAGAGGGTACGGCGGAAAAACTTGGCTCTGGTCGCGCGGCTCACTGCTGTCACCTCTCTTACGTGTCCATCCACGGGCTCACGCAACGCTCGTCGCCAATCTGCAAGGGTATCTTCGCCCTAGCCGATCAGCAATCAATCTGAGACCCAGTGCGGGTGCAACCACAGCACTGTTGGTCTCATCGACCCAGCGACAGGCTTTCCCTAGCAGGGTGTTGAAGAAAGGGTTAATTTTGAAAATTCGTCTCCGATCGCGAAGCGTAGGAGCGTCTTGAGATCATTGGAGATCAGTAAGTGTGTAGCTAAATCCGTCATTTGGTATTTGTCAACACCCTGCTAGGCAACTGTCGATCGTCAAGGATACGTCCTGTCGGCGGGCAAAGCGATCCTTTTCTCCGCATCCTACGCTTGCGGGACTCCCGCATGGCGCCTACTTGAGCGATGCGCAATAGTGCTTGTCCGGCGCGGTCTGGCCCAATGCTTCATGGTAATCAGCGGGATAGACCGGATCGTTTGTATGTTGCGGATGTGGTACAAGAATCGAAAGACCTGGCGCGGCAGCCCGGCGCATCCTTGGGGCCGAGACCCGTCTAGCAGCAAACGTCGCCGCCAAGTTACGAATCCGCACCAGGTTGTAAGCCGCAGCGATACACCATCCGTTGGTAGAGCACGCGCTCGCTCTGTCCATTGCCGCTGCGGTAGCAGCGCTCCTGGTCGTGTGGGCCTGGAATATTTTTGTCGCCGAACTATTTAACGGCCCCGAGATCCGGTTCAAGCATGCGATCGCGCTGGTTGCTCTGGCCGTCGTTGCGCGCTTTCTCCTACGCGCCAGCGTCGGCCGGCACACTACTGCCGAGTGAGAGCGGAGGTCAGCTCATGAGCCTCGAATCATTAGTTTTCTTCCAGTTCAAACAGCCGCGTGGCGTCCTTGGCGGGCGCCGGCTGGATTATGGCGAACAGGCCGTCCAATAAGGTCCGACGGGGAGATATAAATCCCCGGCCATGACCCTTTCCTGATGTACTACCGCGCGGCCGGGTGCTCGACCATTGGGTCCTACGACCATGGCGTGCGGCTGCAGTTCATCGAACCCGAAAACCGATCCAGAACGCGCACATCGAGAGCTTCAATGCGCGGTTGCGCGAGGAATGCCTTAACGAACACGTTTTCGTTTCACTCGACGATGCGCGGAGCAAGATCGAAAAATGGCGCGTCGAGTACAATCGGGAACGTCCCCATTCGAGCCTCGGCAACCTGACCCCTGAGGAGTTCGCGGCGCAGGCAGTCAATCCGAGGAACTCGGCCCTCGCGCGCACCGCTCGGCTAGCTCAAGAACTGCTGGCCAACGCGGTGCAAACCCCGATGGCCTCGGATCCAAAACCCAACAGTTCTCGCTCACCCTCAGGCCGAGTGAAGGGTGAGCCGAGAAACCTGCGCTATGAAAGCGGAGCTGACCACAATCGAAATTGAACCAAAAAGCCGGCGACTACTAACCTACGAATGGGATGCCAAAAGGGGTAAGACCAAATCTATGAAAGGACTCTTAGAATTGCTGCCTGTCTTGACCGACCGAAGCGCCAAACTAGCGATGAAAAGTATCGTTAAGACGCGCGTCGATGTGTAGCCTCGCTGGAGTGTTCTTCGAGGGAGGGGTTAGGGCTAGATGGTCGAGATTTTGGTCTTAATTGTTCTTTTTTCCAACGCCCGGTATGAAGCAGCTCCGGGGGCTGCTCGCGGCTGTTTCGCGAAATGGCGTTCTTTGTTATCTGCTTGCCTTGCCGCCCTTGAGCGACCCGCAACAAGGGGAACTCGATACCTTCGCACACACAAGGTGTTTCTTCGGCACCGCCCGAGAGGATGCCCCCACCAGTTCCTCCGCTTTTCGCTGCCACGCGCAGTCATCTTGACCATGGCCTCATCTATGAGCGCGACTATATGATCATAGCCATTCTCACTGAGCCATTTGCGGCAGGTCATACCTCCTCCTGTTCCCCGTCTATTCCGGGTCGCACGGCTGGGATAAACCGGAGAAGATCGGCTCCATCCGGCGGACCTTCTCATCGACAACCGGCGAAGCTAGTCTTGCAAGAGCGGAGGGCCGAATCGCGCGATCGCCGGGATAAATCTCGCCTCGACGATCGCGAGGATTCACCGGTGCCTCGCCTTGGAAGAGATTTGGGATTTCACCATCTTCATCGATGCTGCGCTCTCTCCTTTTAGTAGGGCTCATGCGATACACGGCGCACACTTCGTCGGGGTTGTCCTCTAAAGCTTTGCTGAGTTGTAGGAGGAGCCCAGTATAACGCTGGGAATCAGTCGTGCCCGTGATACGTAAGCGCACGAGTAGCTGGTCGATAACCATGGCCAACGGCACATCTAAACAGACAGTGTGGCGCTGCACTTCGGTTCGATCAGGATGCCCCTCGCTCTCGGTGAACTGGAGTTGCTCCACGAAGCCGGCCACGCTCTCGCGATTAGCACGAAGCACTTCATCAGAGGCAAGAACCACACGCGGGTTCACCCAGTCATCTGAGTATCGCCCGCGCATATAGTCGAATTCAAGAACGCTATCGCGACATGGCCTGAGAGCCCTGTCCAAAACAAAGGCCCTCTTCCACTCATCGAGTGGGCGACCGTTCTGCTGAAACCGCTGCAACTGGCCTCGAATGTCCTCTTCGTGGTCCACGTAGCTTTGCAGGGCGTTCAATGCACCCTGCTCTAAGAAGAGACGGCAGTCCGTCCAGATCCACACGCTCAACCTTACGCGCGACAATTCAGTTGTCTCCGAGGAAGTCGTGGTCGCCGCGGTTTGGGTTCCCGCGCGCCTCGCTCGCGGTTGGATCAGCCAAGAGCCTCAGAGCTAGATGTCTATGGGACTCGGACTCGCTGAAGCATTCGAGTCGATCGATCCACCTCCGTCAGAGGATCCTAAGAAGCTCATCTACGCTGTCGTCCCAATCCCCGGCACCACGAGCTATTTTGTGGGCAAGGACACTGAGGCCTTGCCTTGCTTGTTAGCTGCGACGGTTGACACCCCTGGGAGGCTCCAGGCGCCGATCAGACTGGAAAGCTTGGACGTTCAGTTCGATCTACCGTGTTACGTGAGGAAAGAGAGCACGGTCGAGCAGCAGGGCACCTTCACCGTCATAAGGTGTCGCTCTCATGATCTCGAGACGGTCAAGTATTTTTTGTCTGTATGCGAGACGATTCTCCGGATCGTAGGGGATAAGCCAACGCGCGCTAGCTTGTCATCCGCCGTACAAAGGCTGGCCGCGATCTTTCAGAAGCTGCAGAGGCCGCCGACGCGTTCCATTGATGGTTTGTTCGGCGAGCTATATGTTTTGTGGCGTAGCGCTAATCCGGTCCGCGCGCTCAACGCATGGCGAATGGACGAGGCCGCACGATTCGATTTCTCGGACGGGGACGTGCGCATTGATGTAAAGGCGACCAGCCGCAGGAGCCGTGTACATACTTTCTCGTACGATCAGTGCAATCCACCCCCCGGAAGTCTGGCGATCGTCGCATCGCTATTCGTTGAGCGCGCTGCAAACGGTATGACCCTGCGATCCCTCCTCAGCGAGATAGAACGGATGGTGTCCGCTCAGGCCGATCTTGTGTTTAAACTGCACGAGGTCGCTGTCGGAACTCTGGGAGCATCTCTCAACGAGTCGCTCATCCAGCGATTTGATGTGAGGCTTGCTGACTCTTCGCTAAGCCTGTTCGACCTGCGCGACGTGCCCGCGATTCGAGGGCCATTGCCAGTCGGAGTTAGTGATGTTCACTTCCGCTCCGACCTTTCACCGCTGCGGGCTCTGTCTATTCAGGCCTTGATCGATAGAGATCCCGTCTTTTGGGATTTGCTGCCGCGGACCGAGGACGCCTGACCAAGACATGCTATTGCTTCATGCTAAGGGACTTCCTTTGCGGCGGCGACTCCGACTTCTCGTATACCTTCCCTGAATATTGTTGCCGTCCACCAGTGTCCCGCCGCGTTCGATCTTTCGGATGAGCGCCATTATCCGCTGGCCCATCAGGGAAAGGTTTGCCTCGACCAGTCGACATAGGCGGGCCAGATGCGAGGCCTTGCTACCTGTTTGAGATATTCGCGCACTACTGCGGCAGCGATGTTCATGCCGCGGATTCGCGTGCTTAGAGCGGCAAGCCTCAGCTTGTTCTTGCCGGGCCTTAGCCCGATCGGATCGCGGCTTGTTACCCGAAGCCTTTTTCATACAGACTTGCTATATGTCACTTTTGGAACAGGCAGAGCCCATGACCCAGACTGCCCTTGTCGCGCCGTGCGGCCTTGTCGTGGGCATCCCCGCGCGCTTCGATCGCCCCCGGGAGGTGCTTGGCGAATTGCTCACGGATCTCTTGATCGGACCGATCCTCGATTGCCGAGTCGCGCGTGTCAACGCCGGAGCGAAAGTACATCAGTGGGCCGGAATGAAAATGCATCAGTGGGAGGGGCAGTGGGAATCGTGGTTTGACTTCTGGCAGGGGAGCGCGAGGGTGCGCGCGGAAAAATGAAGCCCGTGTTCTTTTCTGGCGACAATCTCGCCACTTTCGACTGCAGGTGGCGCTCGCTCCGCTTTATGGCTCACTTGGTATTGATGTGCCCACCGTCGGCGCAGAGCTTGGAGCCTGCATTGGCTCAACCATTGCCCGAAGTGTCCCGAGGTCAAGTCGCAGGGCGGCGCGGCGCAGCAGGCTGACGGGATCGCGGAAGCGTTTGATGGTAGGATGCGCGGTGTCCGCTTCGTACACTCGCCAGAGTTCGTAGTGATTCCCCTCGCGCAACGCCTTCTCGAACTCTTTCTTTGGCCAATCAAACCGCCCATCCGTCCCAGCGGTTGATTTTACCTCGATCCAAAGCGGTTGGCTGTCTTCTGTAATCGAGCGAATGTCATGATCGGCTCCAGGATTTGAACGTGATGTCCAACTTACATAATCCTCAGGTCGTGCGTGTCCAAAGCGGCGGACTTTTTCTAACTCTTGGCGGTAGACGATCTCTTCACCCCGAGTGCCAACTAGTTGGTCGCGCTCCACGTCGCTTGCCGCAGGCGGCGACCACGAACCGCCGGTTCCGCTAATTCCGCTGCTCGTACCGGGACTCGGCGCAGTCCACCAAGGCGTGCTGTCTAAAACGTTGAGGCTGACTTCGTCAAGAGGAGGGAGAGTAAACTTCGGTGGAGCTGGGTCAGGTTCCGGCGTGTGAAGTGCCGGCGGCGGTTGCTGCGCCGAGGTTTCGATACTGGCCCCGTCATTCTAACCCACCGATAAGCTCGCGCACCACCTGCTCGGGCACATCGTCTATATCATTGTCGGTCTCCGCAAAACTAGTCTGCGGATGATCGTTCTCCCCAGCTGTAGAATCTCGCCAGTTGATCCCCTGTCGCCGGAGGAAGTCGGTAGTTTCGGCCGCCGTCCGACACTGCAGTAGCGGTAGAACGAGCAATGCCAGGGAACGCAAATCCGACAGACTCGCCGCACCTAAAAGTTCGGCCAAAGCATAGGCAAGCAATTGCTCCATGTCGTGGAGACTCTGGGGAGTTACCAAGCTAAGACTCGTATCGCCGGCGGCAACCTCCACTGAAACCTGCACATCTGTGCTCGCCACGTGGTACAGGCGACGAATCTCGTCGACGAAGGAGATGCTCTGGAGACGGGCAAGGCGCGCGGAGAGGGTAGCTCTCTGAGGTGAGTGCATAGTTCCGCCTCGTCGCTGGTATGTCCTCCCGAGCTCACTAAGCGCGTTGACGAATCCGAAGCGGTGGAGCTTCTCAAGGGCGCGCGTCTCATGGTAGGGCCGAAACCAAGGTGGGGGAGTTCGCTCTCGCCCGATTGCTAGCCGGATGGTTTGGCTAACCGACGTGAGGGTTCGGAGACCGAGTTCCATGAGGAAAGAGGAAGTGCCCTCGTTCACGTCCGCGAATGCAACTCGAAGTTGTTTCTTACGCACTTCCGCGGCGAGTTCCGGGTAGTCATCCTCCACATAACTGCTGTCACGCAGTTCTAGAAGCGAATGAAGCGTTCCGTCTCGGCTCAGAAGGCAGCGCGTAGTCTCGGGAACCCCTTCTGGCAAACCATTCCGCCCTAACCTCCGGTAGGCTTCGCGTAACGCCTGACGCTCTTCTGCAGGGAGAACGTCCAGCCCCGTTGCGTGCCGGTTCCCGAACCATAAAAACAGATCCCTCCAATGCCTGCCGGTGGGCTGCTGGTGTGCGCCGAGGGCTTCGTACGCCTGCCGGAGGACTTCGGGACTCCGGACCTGCGGTACGGCAGAGAGAAAACAGCGAGGAATTCGGCTGCCGACGAGTGTTTCATTCGGAGCGCGGTAGGTGCCACCAACCCAGAGGATTGGCTGATCCGCGTGCGCATTGAGTGAGGCACGCTCATCCCGCAAAGCGCTGACTAGAACGCCATAAAAAATTTCCGGTCGTGCCGGAGGCAAGTTTTCGCTTCTCCGACGGGAAAGGACACTGAGCATCGTCGCAGAAGAGGGGCGATTGGGGCACCGGAGGCGCCGATAAAGCGAGGTTCGCGCGCCGCCTACAAATCCATCCTTTGGGTCGAGGCAGGCAAGGTTAACCGCCGTTGGCTGATGGAGGCGCTCGGGCGCCCCCAGTTCGCCGGTTTGAGACCGAATGAAAGGAATGGTGCGCAGCTCATCAATCGTCTTAGGAACGAGCAAATGGGACAGTCTACTCAATGTCTCTTCGAAGCCTTCGACCCGCTCGACGTGCTGGACCACGTGAGCTGCGTAGGCCACGAGGTCCTGTCCACTGAGCTTCGATCGTATTCGCAGCCGGCGCGTTAGCTCCTTTGCACGGGTGAGTTCAGGACTCGGAGCGCTGACGACGGGTTCCACTGCGGCAAAGTGCGGAGCTCGTTCGGAGACGAGCGCGATTGGAGCCACCCAAGCGCCACGATGATCACGTACAACCGGGCTCTTCCGTACCGCCGCCAGCGCAACGCGCGGAAGGCTGGCACCACTATCAAGAAGATATTGATACAGGGCTTGGTGTTCTTCCTCCAAGATGGTGCCCAAGCGCGCCCGCTCCGCTACCTGGCGTACCCAGTCGCCCACTTGGAACGGGTCGCACAGATTTGCGATCGCCTTGAAATCCAACAGCTTGCGATCCAGGCGCCGGGACAACGGCACGGGGCAGACGTCCCAGATTGCACGATTGACGAGCAACAAATCCGCGGCTCGCTGCAGCGAACCGTCAGCTGCGAGTGTCGACCGAGTCTCCTTTAGATCCTTGCGATTCTGATTAGATAGTTGGCGAGAAAGCTTAGTCAGCGCCGCCGCCATGCGGACCTGTTGGTTAGGCTCACTCAGCGCAGTCTGGTAGTTAGTGAAGTGATAGTTCGCTTCACTGGTAGCAACCTTGGTCGCCAGTGCCTTTTCATCGGAGCCCGCGCTTCGTAACCGGACCAGCGAATTCAAACCAAAACGCAGAGCACCGAATTCAACTAGATTGTTTCGTAGCTTCTCGACACTTGCGATCCGGGGATCGAGATATTTGTCATCTTCAAGAAATCCGTCCAGCACCGGATCGATCGGTACTATGATCTCTTCCGCCTTTCGTAAAATCGTTGCGCTCCCATCGCGCATGCGCGTTGGCCAGCATGCAACTGTCTTGAGGTGACTCTGGATCTCTTCGGCGAACCAGGGGGGATTGGCGTCTGTATAGCGAAGAACCGAGAGATACGCATCGGAACCAAAACGATCCAGCCAATGGTGGATCAGCAGTTCGGAAGTCAGATCTGCGGCCTCCGATGCAAGCCACCGATTCCACTCGGAGTCGATTAATTTCGTGCGATCGGCGTCCATTTGGAAGGGCGCGTTAACGCTCACTGCCGATCCTGTGAACGCGGTCTTAATACCTATGGGGTAATAGAATAGACCGCGCTGCGACAAATCGATTCTCTTCCCTCGGATCGGCAAAGAGACGGCCAGGCGAATAGCACTACTAGAAGCGCGGAAATAGCTGGGAAAGATCGTGTTCTCGTGCTGGGTAGGAACGGAGACGATTCTCTGAAATTCGATCTCATCAAACGTCCTCGTGTGGCCTCTGCGCTTTTGCCCCAGCCGAGCATCCGTAAGCCGAGCTTGACGCCGGAATGCGATCACGCCGTCGAGGTAGAACCGTATAGTTTTGGCCTCCTGGTGTAAGACCAATTTTCTGCCGCTTCGTTCTGAGACCACGACAACGTGACGAAGACTTCGGCGGCCAGTGGGGAGAACGAGCTTCACTAACGTGAGTAGAAGTTCCGCGGCGATGTCGTCGAGGGCCGTGAGCTCGCGTTCCGGTGTGAATGCTTCCAAACTGTGGAAGCTTTCGGTGCGGTGGGGAACGAAGATCGTGACTCCCCTATGACCGCGTGACGTCGGGTCGGCAACTCGCTGGCTCCCGAGCTCCTTCAAGTCTAGTACAGCCATGAGTCCAGCCGACCGCACATAGATCCGGTCGCCAAATAGAAATAGAGACCGAAGGCCGAAGTTCTTTGACCCGATCCCGTTCGGCTTCGGTGGAACTTCCCGCGCGCTTGCTCCGTCGCCAATCACTCTTCCCGTGCCTAACAACAGACTGAGGCGGTCCCATCCGGGCTTGTCGACCTTCCGTCCGTTACCGGTTACGTTCAGACCCTCCGCACTAAAGGTGGCGAACAGCCTGGCACCGCCGGCGTCAAACTCGTTTTGCGCCAGTTCCCGTAGCACGTCGCACGGGTTGTGACCGGCGACAAATTCCTCGATTACGCTGGAGCCGAAGCTGGAGTGGAACTCACCAAGAGGCGGCGGTGTCCAGCGCGCCGCTCCAGGGGAAGAGCGTGGTAAGCGAGCCCGCGAGGGCGACGGCCCATCAGTACGTAGCTGAGGCATGATAGCTCACCCGCGGGAAGCGGAAGGGGTCAGATCGCCCGAATATCTGGGTCATTGACAGCTTTCGCTAAACCGTTATTGGTTAAGTCGATTTCTCCCCCGTTCGCCACCGTACAAGCCCAATCACGCCAGGATCGAGCGTCGTCGTCGGAATTCTTCGCCGCCGATTCATGGTTTCCCGCTGCCGCGAGGAGCCTTTTTCTTCAGTCCGGCCGGTTCATGGGCCTCTTCTGATGTTTTCAGAGTGCTTAAGAACCGGGAGATGGTAATTAACGTTCCTGCTCGTTCGCAGGGGATATACGTCCTCTGCGTGTTCGGATGATCCGCAAGCTACGAGCGCCGGAACTCCACGCCCGACAAGGGTTACAGGTCGACGCCATCCCATTCGCCTTGAGCGCCATCCGCGCCGACGGCGTCATGCCCAGCTCGCGCTCGAAGGCAAGCTGAGCCTGCCGAAGCTGGCGGAACTCTGAGAGCAGCCTGCGTGGCTCGGCTTGAGCGTTATGACGCCCTTGGCCGTGAGCGCGGCGAACGCCCCGGCACTCAGGATTTCGCGTTCTGCCCATGCCCGGCAAGCCGGCAGATCGCTGGGTTCAAGCCACGGCATCGTGCGGCGCAGGCGCTCGACCAGCCGCCCGATCTTCCGCGAACGAATCGCCAGCGCCTTGGGCGACTTGGCGTAGAGGCCCGTTCTCCAGGTCCGATTGACAACTAGGCTCGCGGCGTTTTGTGTGCTGGACATTTGATGCACAGTATACGCCTCAAATGCCGGTTAGTTAGATACTTTTTACTCCCCGCAATCGATCAAGATTGCGCTAAAGGGTGAGTGGCGGTCGAGTGCTGCTTCTCGGATGCTACGAACGAAACTGTGGGCGCGTTGCTGCTTAATCCAGAAGCGCGAAAACGTATGGCAGGTACGGCGACGGGCGAGAAATTCTGGAGCCTGCTTAAGCGCCTCCATCTGATCGTCGCGTTCGCGCGTGATGCTGGGCAAATCTTCGAAGTTGTTAGAAATTTGTTCCTCTAGCTCAATTCGGTCCCCCACTGCTGGGGTAGACAGTAGAACGGATTCGGCGTGAAGGGGCTCCGCAAAGGGCAGCAGGCTGCTCCGTGAGCGTCAGTTGGTGTGCTCCCCAATGCCGCCGCGAATGAGCGTGAGGTGAAGAACGCGGAGAGAGAGGTCGTCTGCATAGCAAAACGCCTGTGCCCCCACAGGCGCTGAGGGTCCCCAGGATCGCATCGAGGCGCATCTGAACGCTGGAGCGACGCACGTGTGCATTCAGCCGTTACATCCTGACAATGATGCGCATCCCGATCTGAAGGCGGCCGAGGCTTTCGCCAGGCTCAACAAGCCATTGAGAATCGACCCGCGGGCATCTACGCCCAAGGTGAGTTAAGATCGGCCGCCAACCTCCTAACCAGCGTTTCACTACAGCAGCGAGGGGGGCCTGCCCTGGGGCCTGCCCCCTCGCGCACCCCCGTTCAGAGCAAATCAGCATCTCTCGATCGATGCATTTTTACTCCGATGCAGTGATGTATTTCACTCCGGTGTTGACAGCCCGTGAGGCGATCGTGGGTTCTTGAGCGGGCTAGTCTTGTGCGTTCTCACCGTGGCTGGTGTCGCGACGCGATTCCTTTTGAACCGACTGCACGGTGCCATCAGGTCCGTAAGTGAGGTGATACACGGTGAGCTGCTGTGAGCTGCTGTTCAGTGTGATGAATCCGGGCTTGGTGCACGACCGTCGCGATGCCGCCCGTGAACACCCCCGCCGCGATATTGCGTGCGTAGGTTTTCGGCTTTACGAATTTTGAACCGTCCGGATTGAACTCGTAAACGTCCTGTTCCTTGCCGCCATGCTTGCTGATTTGGTTCGGGGTCCCGAACGCGGCGGTGATCTTATCCCGTGACACGCCGACTTTCAGCAGACTCGGATCCTCGTGCACGGAATTATCTTTCATGGTGGCGTTTTGCTCGAACGCGGTCGGACTCAGACGTTGTGCCGGATCAAAGCGCGATGAAGATGAATCGGTTCCTTGCGACTGGATCGACTGCATCCTTGACGCCAAGCATCCGGCCAGCGCGACCATCGGGAGTACGAGCAGTATTCTCATCGAACCGGGATCTCCAGTTCACCGAGTTTGCCATTACGAATCCCGAGGCATACTGGCACCCACCTCAGCGGTTTGCAAACGCGAAGCTGGTAAACGGTTTTGAGTCCAAGGGGCTTACGCGATCCCGCTCAGAAGAGTCGCCCATTTGGCGCTAAACGACCCGAGCTGCCGTTACACTACGCGCGAGCATTCGGCACGAGGACGCTTCAAGCCGCCGAGTGCGCGCTCCTGCAGGCGGTAAGTGAGGGCGCGGGTGAGCAGCTCGCGGCGCATGCGCCGATGAGGCTCGCTGCCGTACAGCGAGCGCCAGCACCCTTTCAGCGCTTTGACGCTGAGGCTGGTCAGAGCGGCAATCTCCTGGGCGAGTTGCTCTGGCTCGGCGCAAGCTCGCTTTTCCATGTGGTGCCCCTCCCTTCTCCGGGCAAGACACAGATGGCTCGTTCTCCCCCAGGCAGCCAGTCCTTCGCCGCCTTCTCTGGGCCGGCCGCAGGCGTCTGGCGCGCGGCTTTATCGCGCCAGGCGCGCACTTCAGACGGGCGCCGCAACTTGGCCGCTGCGGTCGAAAGAGCGTCTCTAGGGACGCGTGTAATCCGATTGGCAAAGAACCTATGGGATCCCGACGTCATCCGGACGGTGGCGCAATGCGATTCGGTTTTCGGCTGCATGGACACCGTGGATGGCCGGTTTCTGCGCTCGCCACCTACTACACGCTCCGGTACATCGATATTGGCGTACGACTTGACGCTGTTCGAAATGGTTCAAAGAAGGGCCGCATCCGCGAGGTTTGCGGAACCATCAACTACCTGCAGCCAGGCCGCTCCAGCCTGATGAGCCGTGGTCTCTTTACGATGGCCGAGGTCGCTGCGGCTGGCCTTCAGCGCAATGACCCCGCCGCTCACGCGCAAGAGGTTCGTGATGGATATATAACCGGTGTGCGAGCAAATCGTCCTGCCGTCATCAGCGTAAACATGTTCGCAGCCGCACTGGCCGTGGACGAGCTCCTTGCCCGCCTTCACCCCTTCCGCGAAGAACCCAATGGCAACTACGCGACTACGATTTTTAGTCTCGCCAGCATGGAGCTAATCTGCGAGCCGGACGAACGCCCCTGCGAAATTCTTGCTGATCGCGTTGGCATTGGCGACGCTATCCCTCTTCTCGGCTTGCTTGAGCTCTCGGAAAGGCGGGCGGCGTGAAGTGGATCAAGCAGTTTCTCGGGCCAATTTACGAAGGGCTGTGCCGATGGTTTTCTCCGCCTTACCGCACACACCTCGTCGAAGATCTTCTGCCGAAGCGGCTTAAGCGCTGAACGCTGTACGTCGTGCAGGAAGACGGGTTTTCCTTCATGCAGCCATGCTCTGTCCATGCGGCTGCGGCCGTGTCCTGCAGATGAACCTTCTGCCCGATGAACATCCTTGCTGGCATTTGATCCGGCACAGGAATGGCACCGCCGCAACACGGATAGATTTTAGCCAGCTTCGTCCAAAATGGCGAGAGCTCACCCCGGCTCGTCGTCTTATAGGCTTCGGCATCGGATCTCCCATGAATCATATCGATAAATCGACTATTCTTGTCGAAATCGGCGTATGACACATCACTCGCTGATGATTCATATGCAGAATACTGCTAACTTAGTTGAGAATGAATTATGATCCAGACAGCGAAGAGACGTTCCGTGTTGCGGAACGTGCATACGTCAGTCTCGGAAGAAGCGACGGCACGATAGCGGATCTTTTTGCGCCCACGACATCCTCCACTCCAGGCAGACTGTACTTTCAGAACTCCGGTCACGGTCTTGCATTGACCTTTTGGAGCAATATCTTTCCTGCGGTCGGGAGGCCGGTAAGTAGAGGCGGAAACAGTTACACTTTGCCCAATTCGACTATATATGCGCACTTGGAACGGTAGGCATTCCCTGACCGTCCGAGGGAGCCTTGGGGATGGAACTGCGACGGCCCAGATATCGGTGCCGGTTCTGTACACGCTGAATCGCTCCCAAGCTCAGTTGCCGCGCTCATTAGCGCAATTCGAGATAAGAGAATTGCGGCGCTCGATATTGTCGGCACCTTTGAGTATTGCGACCAGTTTGGTAGTTATCATTGCAAGGCCTTCAGAGCCCGCTATTCGGATGCCGGGTTCGTCTCCGCGCAAAACCCTCCTTCGGATGCTCGCCCTTCCAGTGATATGAGCGACCCACAGGGTCAAGACATCCGCCTTCGGCGGTGCCAGCAGCCGAAAGAAAATCGGGCCGAATGTTCCTCGAACATACCTAATTACTTTCCACCGAACATTTTGTGGCTGCGATGAAGACCGAATCGGCCTCACTACCCGGCGCTCAGATGTTTCCATCTTCACTATCCACTGAAAGCGCAGCATCGATTTCTGAAACCTCTCCGGCCGTAAGGACGTGGCGAGCATGAAAAAGGTTCAACTCTCTGCGCACCCCGAAAAACAGTCCACCAGATCCAGTCCGGAACACGACCTCCCGCCGCTTCCAGCTGCGACGGCGAGTAGGTCATCCGCATCCGGCTCGCCCTGGCGGGGCATATTTGCCTCCGGCGGGTGACCTGTTCTACAGAAATGACATGAGTTCCCCAGATGAATTCGACGAGCCTGCCGTGATCCGTGCCGATGCCAACGAGCCGGGCCTACTCTATGCCTTCATTGACGAAAAGCTTTCGGCACGAATTGCGGGCTCCATCGCCGAGGTCCACAGGGCGCACGGGCATGAGCGCTTTCGCGGAAACGACGGTAAGCCGCTCTCTTGGGCTGTTTCAATTAAAACTCCGCTCAAGAATGCGCTTATCAACGGGTTCGAAGTCATTGATGACATTTCCGCTTATGATCAATGGATCGCCGTTCTCGAGGAAGCAGTGGCGCTTTTGCGCTCCGAGAAGGCCCAATATGAAAGCGAGATCGCGACCACGACGTGCTCAGGCTGCGGACATGCCTTGGCGGCGCACCTTCACGCTCGCACAGCCGAGCTCGAATGCATGGAGCTCGGATGTGCATGTTTGCAGTTTCGTCCAGAGATGCTCGAAGCCGAGGCGCCAAAGAGGGTGCTGAGGCTTATAAGAGGAGGAAAATTACCGGGAAATCGGTAGCCTGACGCCCGGACTTGGCGAATGCACTTTGCGCTTTACAGCTCGGTCCTCATCCTTTACGAGGTAGGCATATGACCGAGATCGTCGCACCCAAGCCGGAATTTCTTTCCCTGACGGAAGCCGCCGTGCTGGCCGCTCTCGGGGACCCGGCGAAACCCATCGCCGTCGAAACCAGGCGTCTCGTCACCGCTTACACCAAAAATTTCAGGGACCATGTGGAGCGACTCGGCTACATTCCCGCCGACATTCTGCGCATAAAACCCCGCTGGCCTATTGAAGCTGTGGCGATGCGCATGACGACGCAAGCCATCCGTGAATCTCTTGCGCCCGTGTCATCCGAGTAGCTCCGGACCGTCGTTCCTGACACTGTTCGCAAGCGGCGACGCCGGTCGCATTTCGAGCGCCCCTCCGGGAGCGGGAACGAGCAACCGCTTGAGCGATGCCGGATTCGGCTCGTGCGGATTCATCCAGTCCTCGGCACCGCCTTCGTCGAGCACGACCGGCATGCGATCATGGATCGAACCGATGAGCGCGTTCGCCGGACAGGTCACGATCGTAAACGTGAGAAGCGGCCGATTCGGCTCCGGATACCAGCTCTCATAGAGGCCAGCGAACCGCATAAGGCCGCCGTTTGCCGCATGGATCCAAAAGGGCTGCCGCTGCTCCTTGGGGCATTTTAATTGGGTTTTCCATGTCCAAATCGCAAATCGGGCCGCTAGTACCAGACGCGGGCGCCGAAGATAAAACGAGGATCATTGACGATCCCGCCCTCTTCGCGGGTGAATGTGGCGGTCTCGCCGAACGCACCGGTATAGGCGAATCCTATGTAGGGAGCGAACCTGCGGCTGATCTCGTAGCGGATGCGAAGGCCAGTATCGAGCTCGGAGAGTCCGGAACCGATCCCGCGGCTCCGATTGCTCTTACTATAGAAGTTTATTTCGAACTGCGGTTGCGCAATCAGACGGTTTGTAATCAGGATGTCATATGAACCTTCGATCCGGCCGGCGAAGAAACCTCTATTGCTGAAGTAGAAGGTCGGTGCAAATTCGAAGAAGTAGGGCGCCAATCCCTCGATTCCGATCGCGCCCCACGTTCGTCCAGGATCGGAATCCAGGTCGTAACGCACACCCGCCTGGAAGTCGAAGTATCTTAGGTACGGTATGGGGCGATCATAGAGCGCTTCCTGATCGCCGTCGGTCATTCTGCCGTGTTCGACAAAGCCCTCAGACTTGAACCAGAGCTTGTTCATATCGGTGCCAATCCAGCCCTCGCCGTCCCAGCGAAACTCATTGTCGGGGCCGTTAGTGCGTCCTTCGAGCTGATCGAAAAGGAGGTGGTAGAAGATCGTGTTGTCCATAACCGGCGGTTCGCCATATTGCGTGTAGGGCGCCGTTCCGGGGCTCGCCGACTGGCCAGCCAGAACCGAGGCCTCGCAGATCGTCAACATCACAGCGAAGAAAAGGACTTCGGCAGTCCTCATGAGACGATCATGGCGCGGAACATGCCGGCCTCCATGTGGTAGAGAAGGTGGCAGTGAAAGGCCCATTGGCCGGGCGTATCGGCGCTGACGAGATAACTCAGCCGCTCACCCGGTTTGACGTTAATGGTGTGCTTGTAGGGCCGGAACTCACCGTGGCCGTTTTCCAGCTCGCTCCAGACTCCGTGCAGATGGATGGGATGCTCCATCATGGTGTCGTTCACCAGGATGAACCGCACCCGCTCTCCAAGCTTGAGCCGGATCGGCTCGGCGTCGCTGAACTTCTCGCCGTCGAATCCCCAGATGAAGCGCTCCATGTTGCCGGTGAGATGGAACTCGACGTCGCGATCCGGCGGGCGCGGGTCGGTGCCGCGATAGATGGCGCGCAGGTCGGCGTATGAAAGCACGCGCCGGCCGGGAGGAAACCCTTCCCCGGCACTGGAGAGCCGTTCAGTGGGCATCTCGGCGATGCTGACGACCTGGGGACCGGGGTTTGGCTTCACGTTCTCCGATATCGACGCCTTCATGTCGCCCATGTCCGGCCCCGTAAATTCGGCGCTGGTGCGCGGTCCGGGCTGTCCGGGTGCGTTCGAACCGACCATCCGACGCACGCTTGACATATTCAGGCGGATTTCCCATGTCCATCGCGGGCATCTTCTTCAAATTCGTGTCGGACCCGCCGCCCATCTCCATTCCCCGCATATTGCCCGAGCCGCCCATGTTCATGCCGCGCATGTTCCCCATTCCCATGTCGGTCATCGTCCGCAGCGGGCGAGGATCCATCGGAGGAATCAGGGCACTCATCCCAAAACTGGGGGCCAGTTTGCCCCGCGCGTAGCCGGTGCGATCCTCCGCTTGAGCGAAGATCGTGTAGGCCGAGGCGTCCGGTGGTTGCACGATCACGTCGTATGTTTCAGCAACGGAGATCCTGAACTCGTCGATGGCTACCGGTTCCACGTCATTACCGTCGGCTTGCACCACGGACATGGCCAGACCGGGTATGCGCACGTCGAAGATCGTCATCGAGGAAGCGTTGATAAAGCGCAGGCGGATGCGTTCGCTCGGCCGGAAGAGACCGGTCCAATTGGCGCCGGGCGCCTGGCCATTTAACAGATACGTGTATGTCGCTCCGCTCACATCCAGGATATCGGTCGGGCTCATGTTCATGCGGTTCCACGTCAGTCGGTCCGAGATCGTGGCGCCGAGACCCTTTGTCTGAACGTCCCTCATGAAAGTGCCGACCGTCCGCTGGTGGAAGTTGTAGAAGTCGCTCTGCTGCTTCAGATTGCTGAGGACGGTTTCTGGGTCTTCATCGGTCCAGTCGGAAAGCACGACTACGTAGTCGCGATCGTACTGAATCGGATCTTTGTCACGGGGCTCGATAATGAGCGACCCGTCTCCTGAAAGCGGTTGTGGCTGTGATACCAGTAGGTGCCGCTCTGCTTGATCGGGATTGTGTAGGTAAACGTCTCGCCAGCCGCGATCCCTGGAAAGCTGAGACCCGGAACGCCGTCCATGTCTGCGGGCGACCTGATGCCGTGCCAATGAATCGAGGTCGGCACCTTCAAACGATTGGTGACCGAGATCGTTACCGTGTCGCCTTCGCGCCATCGGAGCAGCGGGCCGGGAATCGAACCATTGATGGCGGTCGCGACAGCGCTCCTGCCGGTGAAATTCACAGGCGTTTCGTCGACGACAAGATCGAAATGGTTGCCTGTCAGCACCGCGGGCTCGGCGACGCCTCTCATCGCCAACGCCGGCCATCGCCACAAATCGAAACCCGCGATCACGCCTCCTGCCACCAGTCCCTGAACGAAGCGACGGCGACTGATTTTAAGAGAACTGCTTTTTAACGTTGTATACAAAATAGTCTATTCCGAAAACTCATCAACATCCGGGATGCGGGTGAAAGCGATTTTACTGCCGGAGAAAGACTGGCCCTGTGATGGCGTCATCCCGATGAGCACAGTGTCGCGCCCGAAGCGGTGATTGATCTTGTCCATAGCGCGGGACAATTTTTCGGATTTACCGCGCGCCACGAAGATCGACGTCCGGCAGGTTCGCGAACAAGTCCGCTTGCAGATCGCTTGCCGCTACCAGGTCTGAAAGCGTGACCGAAACTTTTTTGATCCTGACGCCACGGTTTTGTTTGAGCGCCTGAGTCCAGAGCCTGTTCAGGAGATCGAGGAAGGTCTTATTGTCCTGCGCCCGGTAAAAGCGCTCTTCGGCATGGACGCGCATGTCATTTTCCAGTCGGGCCGAAAACGACATCGCCCCCGCATAATATTCCATGCGTCGCAGGCGGCTGGCAGCCTTCAGCGTCAGGCGCCGCGCAACATCCTTGGCCTTGATCGGATCGCGCAGTTCGGGCGCCATGACATGGCTGTGGCCGACGCTGCGCCGGGCGGTTGTCTCTTCCGGTAGTTCTATACCGCGCAGCAAATACCACAGCTTTTCGCCCCAGACGCTGCCCCAGATCTCGCGCATCTGATGAGGGTTGAGCGCGAACAGGCTCGGCAGGTTCGTGATTCCAGCCCTCTGGATTCGTCGTTCGATATTGGCGCCGACGCCCGGAAGATCGCGTAGTTTCAGGCTGAAAAGCTTCTGCGGCAGATCCTCCGCGCGCAGCACCACCAGCCCATCCGGCTTTTGCAGTTCGGTGCCGACTTTTGCCAGATAGCGGTTCGGCGCAATGCCGATCGAGCAGCGCATATAGGGACCGACGTTTTTAGCGATCCCATGTTTGATCGACGTTGCGATCTCGGTCGAACGCTCGACCGAGATTTCATTATCCATAAGACGGCAGGCCACCTCGTCGATGGAGCAAACTGCCGTAACGGGGATATGCCGCTCAATCTCTTCGATCAGGCGGTGATGAAACTCGACATAGCGCTCATGTCGAGCCAACACGCAGATCAGGCCGGGGCATAGGCGTTTGGCCTCATATATGGCCGTACCGGTTTTGACCCCGAGGGCTTTGGCTTCATAGCTCGCGGCAATTGCGCAGGTGGAATCGGTCTCGACCGCGACAACCGCTATCGGTTTGCCGCGCAACTCGGGCCGTAATTGCTGCTCAACGCTGGCAAAATAGCTGTTGAAATCGACGTACAGCCAGCGCAGGGACACCGCGGGGATGGGGTAATTATTGTGCGACACACCTCATTATACGATAGCGGGGGTCA
>WNFF01002672.1_pt1 | contig 20526 bp, 19 predicted proteins | sample 5400441 | NCBI WGS metagenome assembly WNFF01 (sample SAMN13153345, study PRJNA577476) | soil metagenome | isolation source: 120 cm saprolite under Douglas fir tree site 2 hole 3 replicate 1 | place: USA:California | collected 2015-04-18
CCCCCTGTTTTTTGTAAGTGTTGCATCTAAAGGAGTTAAGTTTTGGCGTAAGCCTTTTGTTTGCAACACTTGCGGTGGAATCCACAAGTGTTGCAGCTAAAGGAGTTAGGGAATGGAACTGTTGGTAAGAAGGTAACTTCGCGAGGCCCAATGATTTCGAGGGAGTTAGAGGAACCGCTTGGCGGGCGACCATGATCGAAGGACACGAACGTACTGTGTCCGAATTCAAGACACTATTATAGCATATCGGTACTGTTTGTCAAGTAATTAGTGGTAAGTGGTTTGGATGGTGTGGGATAGCGGAGAAAGAATGACCAACGCAGAGACACAGAGGACGCAGAGAGGGGTAGCGGAAGCAATCTCTCGAAATCGGATGGAGGTGGGACAGATTGGCGTGCTTGACAGGGTTGTCATCGGGAATGCAGGCCAGCGGGTGCGGGTAAATCAAAACGGTACGGGGCGAGCCGGACGGTGCTAGAATCCGGTTGCGAATCGGCCTCCGGGCAGACAACGAGGAGGATCCCCCTAACAGCCAGAGTGTTATGAGTGCGCGGAATGCCGAAGGCCGGACGGAATGGGAGAGGAGAATTTCGATGAGGAAGCATGCGGTGGCACTGGCATCTTTTCTGATTCTCCTGGTAGCAGCGGTGATTGGTTCTTGTGCGAAGCCTTACCACGCGGAAACCGAGAAGTACTACTTCGTGGCGACGAATATTAATTTGCCGTACTGGCAGGAAGCGGAGGCGGGATTTCTGGACGCGGCCAAAAACCTGAAGGTCAGGGCCGAACTGATGGGCCCGGCGACGTATGACCCCGGCGCAGAGGCAAGCATGTTCCGGGACATCGTGGCCAAGCAGCCTCCGCCTTCGGGAATCTGCCTTTCGGCGGCAAGACCGGAGTTTTTCCGGGCGGAAATTGACAAAGCGGTGGCGGCAGGCATCCCAGTGATTTGCGTGGATGCGGATGTGCCGGAATCGAAGAGAGTGATGTACATCGGAACAGATAACGTGAGGGCCGGGAGGGAGAGCGTGAAGCGAATGGCGGCACTGGCGCCCAAAGGAAATATTGTGGTGATCACCATACCGGGACAGCGCAATATGGACGATCGATTGGCCGGCGTTGCGGATGCGTTGAAGAATTATCCGGCATTGAAGCTGATGAAGATCGTGGACGACAAGGGAGATTGGCGGAACGCGTTTGACCAGATCTCCGACATGATCCTAAAGAAGGAAAAAATGGACGGAATCATTTGCCTGGAGGCGACCGGAGGGCCCGGGGCGGCGGACGCGCTGAACCGGTTCGACATGGCAGGCAAGATTCCGATCGTGGCGTTCGACAAAGATCCGAAGACATTGGACTTGATCGAGAAAGGGGCAATCTCGTCAACGATTGCTCAGAAGCCTTACGTGATGAGCTACTACGGGCTGAAATTCCTGGACGACCTGCACCACAACGCGGTGAAAGAGTTCAAGGACTGGCGCACGGCGCCGGCGCCACCTTCGCCGAGCTGGGTGGATACCGGAACAGCCGTGGTGGATAAAAGCAATCTGGCCGCGTTTCGCGAGGCCATGGCGGCGCTGCCAAAACCACAGTAAGCCCGGCCGCTTCCGCAGTTCGCGGATGGCATAGCGCAGATCAGACGCCAGGGATGGCATCGGCACGTCGCACGACAACCTCCACGTTTTCGCAATTCAAGGCGGGCCAAGGCACCAATAGGGCACTAAGGCAGCGGTGTCCGCCCCGGTCATGTATAATTTCTGACAGGGGATTCTGCGTCATTCATGGCTGAAGAAACAAAGGTAGTGCGGGCGAGTGCGAAAACACGGCTGCGGAGACGGCTGCGTTTCCTGCGGACGCGTGTGCGCGAACTGAAAATGATCGGAAAGGCGCTCGTTTCGACGAGGCACCCCATCCTGGTACACATCATACCGATGCGGCAGTGCAACCTGGCGTGCACCTACTGCAACGAATTCGACGATTTCTCGAAGCCGGTGCCGCTGGAGGAAATGAAGAAGAGGCTGGATTTGCTGGCCGACATGGGGACTTCGATCATTACGATCAGCGGGGGCGAGCCGCTGATGCATCCGGACTTGGATGAAGTGATCCGGCATACCCGGCGGCGAGGCATGGTCGCAGGATTAATCACCAACGGTTTCTATCTGAACAAGGAACGCATCGAACGATTGAACGAGGCGGGGTTGGAGCACGTGCAAATCAGCATTGATAACGTGGCGCCGGACGAAGTTTCCAAGAAGAGCTTGAAGACGCTCGATGGCCGGCTGGTGATGCTGTCGCAGTACGCGGTATTCCAGGTGAACATCAACTCGGTGCTGGGCAGCGGCGTGAAAGATCCCGAAGATGCCCTGAAGATCGCGCACCGGGCGGTGGAGCTGGGCTTCACCAGCACGGTGGGAATTATTCACGACAATAACGGGCAATTGAAGGCGCTGGGGCCGCATGAGCAGGAAATTTTTGAAGAAGTGATGGCGCTGGGGAAGCGGTCGTTTTCACGATTCAACGAGTTTCAGCACAACGTGGCGCGCGGGAAGGAACACAACTGGCGGTGCCGTTCGGGGTCGCGGTACCTGTACATTTGCGAGGACGGCCTGGTGCACTGGTGTTCGCAGCAGCGCGGGTATCCGGGGATTCCGCTGGCGCAGTACACCCCGGAGATGCGCCACCGGGAGTACTCGACCAAGAAGTTTTGCGCGGCGCGGTGCACCGTTTCGTGCGTGCAGCAGGTAGGGATACTGGATAACTGGCGCGACCCGCAGAACCTTCAGCCAATGCCAATGACGCCGCCGGCAACCCCGCAAGAAGAGCTGGTGCAGATCGGGCAAGCGGGCGGCGACTCCTGATTTCGGATGGTCCGATCTGAGTGTTGCCATCTTCGTATTTTCACTCCGTACACATTTCCTAGTCTTGGGGATTGACGGTCAGCCTCCGGCTTGCCAACAATAAATACATGCCAAATCCAGCGATTGAAATTGAAAATCTGACCAAGGAATATCCCTTCGGGTTTCTGCACCTCAAGAAAAAAATGTCTCTTGAAGGGCTGAACATGCAGGTGGAGATGGGTGAAGTGTTTGGTTTTATCGGGCCGAACGGCGCCGGCAAATCGACGACCATCAAGCTGCTGATGAGTCTGATTTTCCCGACGGCGGGAAGTGCGCGAATCCTGGGCAAGCCGATCAGCGACGTGGAAATGCACCGAGACATTGGCTACCTGCCCGAGCAGCCTTACTTCTACGACTACCTTACAGCGGCGGAAGTGCTCGATTATTTTGCGAGGTTTCACGACCTGACCGCGGCTGACCGGAAGGATCGTGTGCAGCAAATGCTGAAGAAGGTCGGGCTGGAAACCGCGCGCAAAATACAGCTTCGCAAGTACTCGAAGGGAATGCTGCAGCGCGTGGGGCTGGCGCAGGCGATCCTGCACGATCCGAAAGTCGTAATTCTGGATGAGCCGATGTCAGGGCTGGACCCGGTCGGCAGACGCGAACTGCGCGACATTATTCTGGAGCTAAAGCGGGAGGGCAAGACGGTGATGTTCTCCACGCACATTCTTTCCGACGCAGAGATGTTGTGCGACCGCGTGGGCGTGATTGTCGGAGGCAAGCTCCGCGGGGTCGGAGCGCCGGGCGCACTCGTGGACATGAAAACGCAGGGAATGGAGGTTCTTTTTGAGCTGACGGGAACGAGCACTGCGCCGCTTTTGTCCAAGGCGACACGCACGGGCGACCGTTACCGGCTGCAAGTTGCGGAGGAAGAATTGTACGCGGCCATCGAACAACTGCGCGGCGCGGGGGCGCGCATCCTATCGGTATCGCAAGTGAAAGGGACGCTCGAGGAATTTTTCATGAACATGGTGGAGGGGGACCGCGCGCAGGCAGCGGCGGTGGAGGTGAGCGGGAAATGAGGCGCGCCGGCATAGTGGCATTGAATACGTTTCGCAAAGCAGTGCGTGACCGCGTGCTTTATAGCCTGGTGTTTTTCGGACTGCTGATGATGGCGGCAGCCATCCTCGTGGGACAGATTTCGATTGGGATCGAGGACACGGTCATCGTCACGCTGGGCCTGAGCGCCATTTCGATGATCGGGCTGCTGATTGCAGTCTTCATCGGCGTCGCGCTGGTGTCCAAGGAAATAGACAAATACACGCTGTACGCGCTGCTGGCCAAGCCGGTCCGGCGCTGGGAATTCTTGCTGGGCAAATTCGGCGGACTGGTGCTGACGCTGGCGGTGAACACAGCGGCGATGGCGCTGGGGCTGCTGGTGGTGATGCTCTATGTGAGGCACTCTCTTCAGAGAAGCGACGCGGTGGTGCTCGTGGCCGTGTATTTCATTCTGCTGAAGCTTGCTCTGGTGGTTGCGCTGGCGTTGCTGTTCTCCTGCTTCACGACGCCGCTGCTGGCGATCTTGTTCACCGTGGGACTGTACATTGTGGGTTTGTACGTGCAGGAACTGCGGGATTTGCCATTCGACTTGATGAGTCCGGCCATGTCCAGCTTCACGAAATGGCTCTCCTATCTGCTTCCGAATTTTGAGAATTTCAACGTGATGGCTATGGCCGCGCACGGACGCGCGGTTCCCGGCGCATTGATCCTGCAGAACACGCTGTACGCATTGCTTTATTGCACGATCGTTTTGACGGCGGCGGCCGCCGTCTTTTCGCGGCGCAATCTGAAATGAAATCGCGGAATCCCATCGCGTGGCTGCTGTTACTGGTCCTGCCGCTTGGATTTGCAGGCGTTTGGCGGCTGCAGCATGGCATTGACGCGCAGCGCACTTCGTTGAGCGAGGAGCGCGACCCCGTGTTGCTGCGATCTGGAAAGCTCGTGAAGGCCATGAGCCTGGAGTATGCACCGCTGCTGGCGGACATTTACTGGACACGCGTGGTGCAGTTCTACGGGAATAAACGCATGCGAGGCCAAGCGAACCTCGAGCTGCTCTGGCCGCTTCTCGATATCACGACGACACTCGATCCGAATCTGGTGGTTTCCTACCGGTTTGGAGCGATATTTCTCAGTCAGGCGGCTCCATCCGGGGCGGGCAGGCCGGACCTGGCAGTGCAACTGATCCAACGCGGCATCAAAGCGAATCCCGAGTACTGGCGCCTTTACGAAGACCTAGGCTTCGTCTATTACTTCGACCTGAAGGATTACCAGAAGGCCTCAGAAGCTTTTCTGGAAGGGAGCAAAAGGCCGGGCGCGCTCGTGTGGATGAAAATCATGGCTGCCAGAATTGCCGCGGAGGGAGAGTCGTACGCGACCTCGTTGTTCCTCTGGAAAGACATCTACGATTCGACAGCCGATCCCCAGGTCAAAGCGAATGCTCTGCGGCATCTGGAATTGCTCCAGGTGAAAGAAGACTGCAAGCAGCTCGACGCGTTTGCCAATGAATATGTGAAGCGGTACGGCAAAAGGCCGGCGCGAATGAGCGATTTGGTCCAGGCAGGCTTGATTCGCGGAATTCCCCGCGATCCCAAGGGTTTCGCCTATGTTCTCGGACAGGATGGAAAGGCAGAGCTCAATTTGGACAGCCCGCTTCTCGAACGAGAGTTGCTGTTCGATCGTTACAAGAAAGTTGTGCCTTGAAATTCAAGACCACGGTCCTGAATCCGTCCTGAAAAACTACGAGGCAGATTAAGACGAATCGCAAGAGCGGCGACGGGCGCCCGTAATCCACACAAAGGTGATGTTTTCACTCCGAGGTGCAGAGCAGAGTCATCCGGGGATCAACGACAATCTTGCGGGGAGGAATCGGAACGACGAAGTGAAACAACGTTTCCGGCCCAGCTGCCACGACCGTGCCGAGAAGCGCGCCGTGTCCCGCACCACCGGAATAGAGTGGAACGCTGGCGATGAACGAGCGTGGGACGCCGGTCTGAAAGAGCTTCCCGCGAATCTGGTAGCCCTTTTCCGTGTGGTGAGCCGTGAATTCCACGCGGTAGTGTGGAATCCCCGTGCCGCGTACCCACTCTTCGAAAAACCGCGTCATAACGGCTTCCACTTCGTGCTGCAAGTCATCGGTGGAAAGCGCTCGATAGGCGTACTTGGTCACCAGCGTTTGCAGCAGGGCGACAAACCGCTCATCGGGATTTCTCGTGCCCGTCTGGCGCAACATTTCCCGCAGCATGTGAATGACCCAGGTGCCCTTGCCGTAGATGATCTCTTCGTAGGCATTGGGAGACTTCGAGGAATTGAGGCGTGTGCCCAGGGTGAGCGCACCGATGTCTCCCGCTGCTTCAGTGGCGCCAGGTAATTTTTCAACAAGCTGCTGGCGGTAGCGCGCGAGCCAGACGTGCAGGGTATGGTCCGGGTTCTTCTTGGTGTCGGCGAAGAGCACGGCGAGATAATTCGCGATGGCTTCGTCAATCCATTGGTCGCGGTAGCTCGACCAGGCCACGACGTTGCCCCACCATTGATGTGCGACTTCGTGATAAGGAACCAACTCGGTGAAGTGTTGCTGGCCGGTAGTGCTCAGACCTGCGCGTTGCTGAGCTTCGGAAGACAAAAAGGAATAAGTGGAAACGTAGAGCAGGCCGGGCCAGCCCTGCCCAAAGGTTCCGGGAATCTGAGAGACGCTGAGGTTGTGGAAAGGAAACGGACCGCTGAATGTTTCGTAAAAGCGGATTGAGGAATCGATTTCTTTACCAAGTTGCTTGAGAGCATCGGCCGGGCTGGGGGATGGAGGAGGAGGAGCGACGGGATGTCTGTTGGGGACAGACCCGAATCGTCCGGAAGCGAGAGCGAGGGGATCCACGAGTTGTACCGACAGGCGCTTGCGCAGATCCTCCTCAAGTTCACGATTGGCGTAGACATCAATGGAGTGGGCTTCGGAGACCACGGACGCCGAAGCGTATTCGCCCAGATTGAATCCTGCAACGGACATGGGCTTCTCCGTTTTCCAGTGCCCGGCGCGGAATTCCCCTTCCTCATGCTCTTCGAGTTTGGAGCCGGTAGCGATCAAGCGAAGCTTCCGCGGCCAACGCAGAACGAAGTCATAGTCGGAAAATTCGGCGTTATCTCCGAAGTGCGGGTACCAGCTTTCCCTGGCGCCGACAAACAGCACGCCGTTTCCGGCGTCCTGGATGACGTTGCCCCGGTAATGAAAATGAAGGGTGAGTTCCTGATGGCGCGCGGGAGCTTGCGGGAGAACCACATCCAAATAATCATTGCCGCGCGTGCTGCGCTCCTGGAGGCTCATGCCTTCATTTTGAAAAAAGGGAAGCGATTCACCTTGCTGGCCCGTGACGCTGTCAATGGTTAGAGCCCGGGAAAGTTGGAAAGCGAGAACGCGTTCCGTTCCGGTCTCCGCGCGCAAACGCACGGTAGCGGTGGCATCCAGTGAATTGCTGGAGGAAATCGTAGTCTCAATGGAGTAGTGCAGTGCATGAAAGGCCAGTGGAGGCGCGACAGTGCCTGGAATTCGATGGGAGGTCCAAACATCATAAGAGAATACGCCGCCGGCTTTGTGGATTTGTCCGAGGAAAAATTGCTCGTCACGTTGTGCGTCCAGCACCACATCGAATGGGCCGGTCACCGTGCCTTCCAGCCCGGCGTAAAAGCAAGGCTTAGGGTTGGGCGAAAGACGATCAAAGAGAACGCGCAGAGTATAGCTGGGATTGAGGTGAATTACGGCGGCGTCCCATTGCGCTCCGACGGCAGTATCCGTCTGGGCCGTAAGATTCGCGGCGCGGAATTGGCGAAGAAGTTCGCCGGCGGTATCGTCCGTGAAGCGGAGATAGCCGTTGATGAATTCCTGATCGAGGACGGGTGCGCCGAGAAAACGCCCCATCTGCTGCTTTTCGACCGGTTCGCGGGGAGCCGCCAGAATGTGGCCGCGCCCGGAAAAAACGACGCCCGTGATCTGTCCATCAAGCGGGGAGAAAAAGGCGAACGCCCCCTCCTCAAAGGAGAGAACAGCATCGCCGCGCCGCAGCTGGATGTGATTGGCGGGAGCAATGCGGTAAACATTGGAAGAATCGATGCGCAGCGCCTTGATCGCATCATACAATTCATGAGGCGATCTTTCCGCGGCTGCAGAAGCCTCCGCTGCCAGAAGACACCACAACACAAAAAGGATTACCCCCGTCTTCATGCCAGAAGTGTAGTCATATTCGGCATGAGGGAACAAGGCGGACCGAGCAGATTCGCTGTGGCGGATTAAAATGAGAAGACACGGCGCATGATCTTAACTTCCCAAATTCGCACGGTCTTGCTGGGCACGGCGCTGCTTTTGATTAGCGGTCGAGCAGCTGCCGATACGATTGTGCTCAAGAACGGCCGCCGCATTATCGCCCTGAGCGCTGTTGAAGAAGGCGACAAGATAAAGTACCTGACCTCCGCCGGCGAATTGAGCCTGCCGAAATCCATTGTCGATCATATTGAGAAAGGTGGCGCGGTGCCGATGGCCGGCTCGCCTGGAGCCGATGCGGTTAACTTGACCATCGTGCCGTCGGCGATGGAATCGAGCAGAGCGAACGCCGAAGTCGAACTCGGCGCGGTCCACGACGGGGCGATCGACCGGCAATACATTGCGAAACTGGAAAGCGCGGCCCGTTCGGGCGATCGGCAGGCCAACTGGAGTGCGGCGCTGGGGCATCATTTGGCGGCGAATTTCGAATTGGCCCACGGCGACATGGAGCATGCGCTCGTCGATGCCCGCACGGCATTGACCTACGCGCCGGAAGAGCCGGTGTTTCTGTTGAACGTGGGCTACCTCCTTCTCCGGCGAAGCGAGTTTAAGGAGTCCCTGGAATACCTGGAGCGCGCGCGGCGATTTGCGCCGGACAACGGCGACGTGCCAAAGCTGGAGGGCTGGGCCTACTACGGTTTGAACAAATTGGACCAGGCGGTTGCCGAATGGAAGCGCGCGCTGGCGATGCGGCCGGACAAGGAAGTCCAGGTGGCGCTGGACAGAGCACTGGCCGATAAGAAGGAAGAAGAAAGTTACAGGGAAAACGAGAGCAGCCACTTCAAGCTGCGCTACAGCGGTGCGGCTGCGCCAGCCCTGGCGCGGGACGTGCTGCGAACGCTGGAGAGGCACTATTCAGTGATCGAATCCGCATTGAACTTTACGCCGCCGGAATCGATCGGCGTGATTCTCTACACCCAGGACGCCTTCAGCGATATCACCAAGGCGCCGGCGTGGGCGGGGGCGGTGAACGATGGGCGTATCCGGGTGCCGGTGCAGGGACTGGAGAGCGTGGACGCGGAATTGTCGCGCGTCCTGAAACATGAGTTGACGCACAGCTTCATTGCGCAGAAGACGCGCAGCGCTTGCATGGGGCTGAAAGCGAGCTGCGCAATTCGCGCGCCAGCCTGGATTCAGGAAGGATTGGCGCAATGGATGGAGGGCCAGCGGAGCGGGGAGAATGCGGCGGTTCTTGTTCAGATTTATAGCGATGGTAAGGCGATCCCGCTCAGCCGCCTCGAGGGCTCATGGATGAACATGGGTGGGGATACGGCGCGCTACGCGTATGCCTGGGCGCTGGCGAATATCGAATACATCGTGCAGGCCGACGGGATGGGCGACATTGAACGGATCCTCGATCGTATCGGCGCGGGAATGGCTACCGAGGCGGCATTGAAGGAAGTGCTGCACAGCGATTACGACGATCTGATGCAATCCACGGCGGAATACCTAAAGAAGACCTACGGGCGCTGATCCACTTTGTTGAGGCGTTTACTCCTTCTCCTATCAACCTCATTGTTTGCCGTCCGCGGTTTCGCGGCGCTAGAGCGAGGCGAGAAGAGCGGCCAGGAGAGCGGCGCGTTGGGCCATCGTGTTTATGAGGATGTGTTCGCGATGGGAATGGGCGCTGTCGCCTACGGCACCGAGACCGTCGAGCGTGGGAATACCGAGCGCGGCGGTGAAATTCCCATCAGAGCCACCGCCCGCGGTACATTCGCCCAGAGCGAGATTCATTTGATTTGCCAGGGATTTGGCGCGCGCGAAGAGAGCCGCGCTCATTTTGCGTTCAAGCGGCGGGCGATCGAAGCCGCCAGTGATCTCAAGGCGGGCGCCCCGATGAAATGGGCGCAGAGCTTGCAGGCGGCGTTCGAGGCTGCGCATGTCCGAAACGCGCAGCGCGCGCAAATCAAGAACAACTCGCGCGCGTTCGGGGATGACGTTGGTGCGCGTGCCGCCTTCGATGACCCCTGCATTGACCGTGACGCCATGGCGGAGATCATTCCATTTTTCGATGCCCGCGAGTTGCCGTGCCAATTCGTGGATGGCGTTGATCCCTTCCTCTGGCGCGAGACCGGCGTGTGAGGCGCGGCCATGCACGATCAATTCGGCTGCACCGACTCCTTTGCGGGCCGTCTTCAGCAGGCCGCGCGGTCCGAAGGAAGGTTCGAGGACGAAGACGGCATCGCTGCGGCGCGCTTCCGCTTCGAAGGTTTTGCGGGAGGCTTCGCTGCCGATTTCTTCGTCGGAAGTCCAGAGAAAGACCAGGCGTTTGCTGAGCGATATTTTCGATTGTTGAAGAGCTTGCAGTGCGAAAAGCGCCTGGACGATTCCAGCTTTCATGTCAAAGGTTCCCGGGCCGTAGGCTTTGCCGCCTGCTAGGCGGAAAGGCATCCGGGTGAGGGTTCCGGCGGAGTAGACCGTGTCGTAGTGGCCCAGGACCAGTAGTTGGCCCGTAGGCTGGGACTTTCCCGACGTGTGCGTGATGCGCAGAATATCGCCACGATGCTTTTGCGCGATTCGCTCCACGCACGCACCGCACTTCTTCCATCCTTCTGCGATAACGCCGCAGCAATGATCGGCGGCGGCCTTTTCCAAACTGGGCGATTCGGCCGTCACAAATCGGCACAGCGTCGCAAGCATCTGCGGCAGGCGCGGCTTCAAGAGTTGCAAGAACTTCCTGGGCAGATGAGAATCCGGCATGGCGCAGAGATGCTATCAATAGCGCGGCGGTCAGAGCAATCAAGCATAATCCACGGCGGAAAGATAGCCCTCGCAGTCTGACCGCTTGCTTTCGGTCAGGGCAGAGACTACGGGTACAAGTCAAGAGCGCGTATCGCGTAAGGCAGGGTTCGCATATAATTATAAGTTTGCCGGGGAAGTGTCAGCGCCGCCGAAGGTGTGCGCGGCGAGACGGAGAGCGCGAATGCTACTAGACGTGGTGGCGATACAGAAGATACTACCGCACCGCTATCCCTTTCTGATGGTAGACGGCATCCTCGAGATGGAGCGGCTCAAGCGCATCGTGGGCGTGAAAAACGTAACGATCAACGAGTCGCACTTTCAGGGACATTTTCCTGGCCAGCCCGTCATGCCCGCGGTGTTGATTATCGAATCCATGGCGCAAATCGGCGGACTCTTGCTACTGACGGAAGTTCCCGATCGCGAAAACAAGCTGCTCTACTTCGTGGCCGTCGACGGCGCGCGATTCCGCAAGCCGGTGGTGCCCGGCGATCAATTGAAAGTGGAAATGACCGTGCTTAACTGGCGCGGGGACTTCTGCAAGCTGGAAGGCCGAGCAACAGTCGAAGGAAAACTAGCGGCGGAAGCGACGCTGATGTGCAAGATGGTGGACCGCGACGTGGTGGGCAAGGCTCAAACGCCCGCGAAATGACGAAGCGCAAAATTCATCCGCAGGCGATTGTGGCGGCGAGCGCCAAGCTTGGCGCCGGCGTGCAGATTGGCCCGTACGCGGTGGTCGGTGAGAACGTGGAATTGGGTGACGGCTGCGTGCTGCACGCGCATACTACCGTGGAGGGGCCCTCGAAGTTCGGCAAGAACAATACGTTTTATTCGTTCAGCGTGATTGGCGGCGACCCGCAGGATTATACCTTTCGCGGCGAGCGCACGGAGCTGGTGGCGGGCGACGGCAATATTTTCCGTGAATACGTCACCGTAAGCCGTGGAACGGAAAAGGGCGGCGGCAAGACCTCCCTCGGTGACAACAATTTTTTCCTCGCGTATTCGCACGTTGGGCATGACTGCGTGATCGGCAGTAACACCCTGTTTGTGAATGGCGCAACTCTCGCGGGTCATGTCACCGTCGAGGATTTCGTGACGATTGGCGCCTTTTGTCCGGTGCATCAATTTTGCCGCATCGGCCGCTACGCCTACATAGGCGCATCGACAGTGATTACCCAGGACGTGCCGCCGTTTTCCAAAATCGTCACCGAGCGCGAGACAAGAAGTTTTGGCATCAACGCCATCGGCCTGGAACGTAAAGGATTTTCGGCCGAGCGTTTGAAGGCTCTAAAGCGCGCTTATCGTTTGCTCATGCGTTCGAAGCTCAATACCTCGCAGGCCCTGGTCGAAATGCGGAAATCGCTGAGCGATTCCGCGGACGTACAGGAATTGATCAAGTTTATCGAAAGCGCCGAGCGCGGCATTGTGAAGTAGCGCCTGACTGCCCATTTCATGCCGCACGCCAACGCCAACACGACGGGCTGGGGACTCATCGCCGGAAACGGGCGCTTTCCGTTCCTGGTGCTGGAAGGCGCGCGCAGCCAGGGAATCGACATGGCGGTGATTGCGTTGAAAGAGGAGGCGTCCGCAGAGCTGGAGAAAATTGCCACACGGCTGCACTGGGTAAGCCTCGGCGAGTTAAGCAAGACCATCGACTTGATGCATCAGGAAGGCGTAACGCAAGCAGTCATGGCCGGGCAGGTGAAGCACAACAAGATTTTCAGCGCCATCCGGCCGGACTGGAAACTGGCGAAGCTGCTGTTTTCGCTGCCCCGAAAGAATACCGATGCGCTGATCGGCGCGGTCGCTCGTCTGCTGGAAGACGAGGGGATCCGCCTGGTGGATTCGACGCTGTTCCTGAAGCCGCTGGTGCCCGCTCCTGGCGTGCTCACGCGTCGAACGCCGAATGAACACGAAGCGGAAGATATGGCCTATGGACTTGGCGTGGCCAGGAATATCGCGAGCATGGACATCGGACAAACCGTGGTTATCGCGGATCGCGCTTGCGTCGCGGTGGAAGCCATGGAAGGCACCGATGAGACCATCGCGCGCGCAGCTCGCATCACCGGGGGCAAGCCGCTGGTTGTCGTAAAGGTCAGCAAGCCGGGCCAGGATATGCGCTTTGATGTACCCGTGGTCGGTTTGCCCACCATCGAACAGATGAGGGGTGCGGGTGCGACCGCTCTTGCGGTGGACGCGGAGCGGACGCTTCTTTTTGACCGGGCAAAACTGATTGAATTGGCGGATGGAGCGGGAATCGCGATTCAGGCTTTCCCTCCGCTTGCCGCGCCGGAACCAAACGAAGCCTCGAAGGGAATGAACAACAAATGAGCGCGGCGGCCGAGGAGTTGAAGAGAATTCGTGTCGCCGTCGTGGGCACGGGCGAATTCGGGCGCCATCACGCGCGAGTTTATAGGGAACTCGAAGGCGCGGAGCTCGTTGGCGTCTTCGACGAGAATCAGGAACGCGCCGCGGCTGTTGCTGCGGAATATCAGACGCAAGTCTTGAAAGGCTTCGATGAGCTGCGCGAACGCGCGGACGCCGCGAGCGTGGCCGTTCCGACCGTTGCGCATGCGGAGGTGGGTTGCCGGCTTCTGGAAATGGGACTCGACGTGCTTGTGGAGAAGCCCATGGCCGTGAATCTCGCAGAAGCCGATGCGCTGCTCCATGCGGCTAAAAAAAACGGCCGGATTCTGCAAGTCGGCCACGTGGAACGCTTCAATCCTGCCGTGATTGCGGTTGAGCCGATCCTGAACCGGCCGCTGTTTTTCGAGGTGCACCGATTGGGCGTCTTTACGCCGCGCAGTCTCGACGTGGATGTGATCTACGATTTGATGATTCATGATTTGGACATTTTGCTGGCGCTAGTCGGCGAGCCGGTGACGGAGGTCAAGGCCGTCGGCATTCCTGTCCTGACGGAAAAAGTGGACATCGCGCATGCGCGCCTGGAATTTGCGGGAGGAGCGGTAGCCAATATCACCGCCAGCCGGGTTTCCACTGAACGCGTGCGCAAGATGCGCTTCTTCCAGCAGCACGAATACATTTCACTGGACTATGCCAGGCGCGATGCCTTGCGCATCGGCGTCAAGAAGCCCGGTCCGCAGCCCGAGTTTGGATTTGAGAAGCTGAATGCACCCGCCATCGAGCCTTTGCATGCCGAACTTGACGCATTCGTCAATTGCTCTCGCTCGCGCAAGGAGCCTCGCACAAATGGGGCAGCGGGGCGCGCGGCTCTCGAATTGGCAAGCCAGGTCATGGCAAACATCCAAGAGCACGCCGCGCGCGTCCAAATAGGCTCATTCGCCACACAAGACAAAACAAGATGATTTCACGCACTCTGGTTCCGATCGGTGCTCGTCCACCCGCGGCGGTGGATGCGCCAACGCAGCGCCGTCGTCCCACCACCATGGATGAACGCACCCTGGTGCCGGCCATGCTGCCCATTGTCCAGTTGGATGGGAACTCGACGATCCCCACGAATCTGCCGCTCGAATCCATCGCCGCGCGCGTCGTCGTGCCTCGCGATGTGAATCCCGAAGCTTACGGCGTCAAGGAAGATCAATCGACACCACTGCAGCCGACGGACATGGACGAGCGTATCGCCGTGCCTGTTGGCTCCGCACCGCCGGAAATGAGCGCGCATCCGCTACATGTTGCGGAAGACCTCGTCGGCCCGGACATTTTCAGTACCGGGGAAGTCCAACTGATCGTTCCCGAGCAGGCAGAGGAGAAGGGCAAGTGGCAACTCACAACCCGTTTGTCTTCCATCGCGTTTCACATTCTGCTGTTCGTTGCGCTGTTGTTCCAATCGAAACTGTTTCCCCCGCACGAGCCGACCCAAGCAGAGATAGAACTGGCGCAAAGGCAATTGACACCGTTACTTCCGCCATGGAGGCTGGAATCGTTAAAGCCATCGGCTCCTCCGGTTCAACCCGCACCCAGAGTTCATGTCAATCCGCGTGTGTTGCGAGAAGTTGCCCCGCCTATCATTCCAACGCCGGCGCCCCAGCCGGAACGTCCGGTGAAAGAGTTGCCGAACGCGCCGGTGCCCAAACAGAACGCGGTTCAGCCGGAGCCGCAGCCTAGCGCGCCAATTCCCAAAGCCGACGCACCCAAGCCTGCGCTAAAACTCGAAGCGCCGGATACCCCACAGCCGCAGCGTGGGCTGATCCTGCCGAAGAATTCGGCCAGCCGATCGCTCCAGGATACGATCCGCGATGCGGCGAAGAGTCCGTCTGCGGGTGGCCGTTCAGGCGCCGTGATTGGTCCGATGCCGCGCTCGGGCGGAGCACTTGGCGGAGGCGGCGCACAGGGCGGCGGCGGTACTTACGGTAATGGTTATGAAATTCTTACGCCCACCGAGGGCGTGGATTTCAGTGATTATATGGCTCGCGTGATCGCGGCGGTGCGACGGAATTGGTATGCAGTGATGCCGGAATCGGCGCAGCTTGGTGACCGCGGGCGCGTGGCCCTGCAATTCCGCATCATGAAGAATGGCAGTGTACCGGACGGAGAGCCGGTGCGGCTGATCGGTTCCGGGAAAGAACCTCTCGACCGAGCGGCGGTGTCGGCCATTCGCTCCTCGAATCCATTCGAGCCGCTGCCGCCGGCCTTCAGCGGTCCATACATCGAACTGCGGTTCTATTTCCTGTACAATTTGCCGATCGAAGCAGCGTACCAGTGAAACTCCCACGCCAACAGGTTCTGGGCAGTCTTCTCCTCGCACTTTTTGTGCTCATCTTTCTTCTTGTTCGCGCGCGGCACCTCCTTTTCCGATGAGTGAAAAAAAAAAGCGCTCGCGCCACTCGTTGCCATCGTCGGTCCGACGGCGTCGGGAAAGTCGGCGCTTGGCGTCAGGCTCGCGGAGCCGCTCGGCGGCGAAGTTGTGGCCTGCGATTCAACGCAGCTCTATCGCGGCTTTGATATTGGCACCGCAAAACCCAGCCCCGCCGAACGCCGCGGCATACCGCATCATCTGATTGACGTTCTTGGTCCAAAGGATGCTGCAACAGCGGGCAGCTATCGGCAGTTAGCTTTGCAAACTCTGCAAGATTTGCGAGAGCGGAAACGCCTTCCTGTATTCACCGTTGGGACTGGATTGTATTTGCGCGCGCTTCTCGAAGGCCTTGCGGACGTTCCGCAGCGCTCCGAAGCATTGCGCGAGCGGCTCCGCGCCAGCGTGGAAGAGCATCCGCCCGGCCATCTGCATCGCCTCCTGAAGCGGCTCGACCCGGAAGCGGCCAGGAAAATCGCGCCCGCGGACGAGCAGAAGCTAATCCGCGCTGTCGAAGTGTGTATTCTGGCGCGCAAGCCGATGTCGGAAGTGCACAGCACCGGCCGCGTCCCGCTGGAAGGATGGCGCGTTCTGAAAGCCGGATTGATGCCCCCGCGCGAGAAGCTCAACGAGCGCATCCACGCGAGAACGGACGCCATGCTGGAACGGGGATGGATGCGCGAAGTCCAAGTGCTGCTTGAGAGCGGTCTGAGCGAGGATTCGAAGCCGTTTGATTTCATTGGCTACCGTGAATTGCGCGCGGTGCTGCGAGGCGAGATTGCTTTGGAAAAAGCGCGGGGAGCGATTCAGCAGGCCACGCGGCGCTACGCCAAACGCCAACTCACCTGGTTCAGAAAAGAGCCGGGCGTGCGATGGTTTTCAGGCTTTGGCGATGATGCCGGCGTGCAAGCAGCCGTTCTCGAATGGCTTCAAACAGAAGGCATGGAGTTGAAAAAGCATTTCGGATAAGCCGGCGCGTCACATCCCAACGATAGATCCGCTTTCCTCGCCAGCGCTATTTGGGAGTAGCCTCTGATTTTTCCTTACTCTGGATGGAGAGCAGCTCCACTTCAAAAATGAGGGTCGCGCCGGGGCCGATGTCCGCACCCGCGCCACGATCGCCATATCCCAGCTCCGCTGGGACAAAAAGTTGCCACTTCGATCCCACGGGCATGAGTTGGAGAGCTTCCGTCCAGCCCTTAATGACTCCATTTACGGGGAAAGACGCCGGCTGGCCGCGCTTGTACGAGCTGTCGAATTCCGTCCCGGAGATCAGTGTCCCTCGATAGTTGCAGGTGACGGTGTCAATGGCTGCCGGCTTGGGCCCCGTACCTTCCGTCAGAATTTTGTATTGAAGACCGCTAGGAAGCGTAACGATGCCCTCCTTGCTCTTGTTCGCGGCCAGAAAATCGCCGCCTTCTTTCTTGTTCATGTCGGCGGCCACTTTCATTCTTTCCATCTGCTTGTTCCGCACATCGGTCTGCAGTTGCGTGAGCACGGCCTTCGCTTCGTCATCCGTCAATAGCAACTTGCCGCCAGCAAGTGCATCCTTCAGGCCACGCGACACAATAGCAGGGTCAACTTCGACGGACTGCTTGTGCAAGTTCATCCCCAGGTTGGCCCCAAGAGCGTAGCTGACTTTGTCTTTCTGCGTTTTAAGGGTCAGGACAGGTTGTGTTCTGGGCCTAGTTAATTGTCCTGTCTTCGCCGCAGGTGCCTTTTGAGCACCAGCAGTCGGAGCCGGTGCAGCCTTCGCCGCCGGGGTTTGTTGAGTGTTTGCCGCCGGTGTTTGCTGCGCCTGGGCATTCCCCATCAATATCATCCCGGCTGCCAAAAAATTTACCGCAGTGTAAGTTAGTTTTCGCATGGAACTATCTTCCCACGGGTCTATGTGCATCGCAAACCGTCCCTGATCCGCGCAAAACCTGGTAGGTCGGACCCATTAGGTTGGAGATGGCTCGCGGAGCCGGGGAGAGAAGCGTATAATTGTATTCAGGGGTGAGCCCCGCCCGAAATGCGCAAGTCCCGCACGATGACTCCCGGCCGAACTCAGTGACCAAAGCCCAACATCAAGTCTCGACAGCGGAGCGCGCCTTGCTCGTAGGCGTTGGATGGAAGCGCGCCCCGCGCTTTCCCGGCATGCCCGCGGGCGAGCAAGGCCGCGAATCGCTTGTGGAGCTCGTGGAGTTGGCGCGCAGCGCGGGAGCGGAGATCGCTGGAACCGTTTTCCAAATGCGTGATGCCGCGGATCCAGCAACTCTCGTGGGCCGCGGCAAACTAGATGAAATTCGCGCCGAAGCCACCGCGCACCGTGCGCCGTTGATCATCTTCGACAGCAACCTCTCTCCCATGCAGCAGCGCAACATTGAAGAAGCCACGGAACGCCGGGTGATCGATCGCACGCAGTTGATACTCGATATTTTCGCCCGTCATGCGCGGAGCCGTGAAGGCCAGTTGCAGGTCGAGTTGGCGCAATTGAACTACATGCTGCCCCGCCTGACCGGCAAGGGAACTTCGATGTCCCGCCTCGGCGGCAAGAGCGGCGGCGGTGGCGCTGGCGGAGCGGGCGGCGGAACGGGACGCATTGGCGTGCGCGGCCCGGGTGAAAAGAAATTGGAAACCGACCGCCGCCGGATTCGCGACCGCGTCGGCAAGATCCAGACCAGCATTGATGACATCCGCAAACAGAGGGCGCTGCGGCGTGAGGCGCGCAATGCCGTTCCCCTGGGCACGATCGCGCTGGTGGGCTACACGAATGCGGGCAAGTCCACTTTGTTTAATGCGCTGAGCCGCGCCGAAGTGCTGGTCTCTTCAAGGATGTTCGCGACCCTTGATCCCACCATCCGCGCGCTGCGCCTTCCATCCAACCGCCGCGTTCTCGTTTCCGATACTGTCGGGTTTATCCGCGATCTCCCCAAAGCATTGCTGACCGCGTTCCGCGCGACCCTCGAAGAAGTGCAGGAAGCCGCTTTGATCCTGCACGTGAGCGACGTCTCCAATCCGCACCACGACGAACTCGACGAGGAAGTCGACAAAATTTTGCGGGAGCTTGGCGTCGATGGCCGCCCCAGGCTGCGCGTGCTGAATAAGATGGACCGGCTCACTCTTGAAGAGCGAGAGGCCATCAACAACAGCGCGCGGAGAAGCGCTGCCGCCGCACCTGTGCTAGTATCCGCTTTGACAGGCGAAGGGATTGAGGAATTGCTGCGGCGCATGGACGTTGAGATGCCCACCGATCCTGTTGTAACGCTTTCGATTCGCTTGCCGCTGGCAGAAGGCCGTACTCTGGCCATGATTCACGCGCTGGGGCGCGTCCTTCACTCGGAAATCGACGATTCGCATATGCGGCTCGATGCGGAAGTGCCCGCGTCCATTGCCCGGCGGCTCCGGCTCAAAGAATTTGCCGTGGAGGAAACTTTTCCGCGCGTGCTCTCGTAACATTCAATGAGGCTGGCGGTTCTGCGGTCGCCATTAGCAATGACTGTTTCGCAGCCGCCACAAGCGAGGTCGTCATGGCTGCTTTTTTCTTGTGGATCATCCTGTTCGTTCTGTGCTGGCCGCTCGCGCTGCTCGCTCTTGTGCTCTACCCAATCGTATGGCTCCTGACACTGCCCTTTCGCCTTGTGGGAATTGCCGTTCACGGAGTTCTCGGTCTCTTTAGCGCCGTCTTCATGGTCCCTGTCCGGCTCCTTCGCGGTCCGCGGGCTATATGAGCGGGGTGCTGCGCTCTTTGATCCGGTAACTTTGAAGTAACGCCGTGTAAAACCTCTGTTTTTACTAACTTGCGGCCCCTCCCCAGGCTCTTTTCCTTCAGGATGGCGAGCCGACCCTCTGTGGAAAAGGTTGTGGAAAGTGCAGCTCCCTCTCTTGGATGGGCCTGCGTGTTTTCCTGGATTGGTCAGAAAGATGAAAAACTGACTCCGTGTAATCTATTGATAGTACAACAGTTAAGTCGATTTTGGGAGCTTCCGCCGTGCTCGCGTCAGCGGCCTCATCACCAGGGTGCCGTTTTCACATTTGCACAGATTTGCAGCAGCCGCGAAGCGGAAGAGTACGACTTTCCTTGTTTGTGCCCTTAAGAGAGAGTTAATCTTAGAGTTACTGCCAAAGCCCAAAAGCCAGTGGTTTCGAGCTCTTCGTGGCGTCCCCGGGACCGCCTCTGACGTGTTGACGCATCCCTACACCAAGTCTATAGTGAAACTGCGGTGGCTGATGCCACAGGGCGGCTCCCTCCGCCGTCATGGACTCATGAATCTTCCTAACTCATTGACGCTGTTGCGGATCTTTTTCGTTCCCGTCCTCATAGTGATCCTCCTCACTCGCAGTCCCAACTTCGAGTTCTGGGGATTTTCGGTGCACTTCGAGGTCTGGGGCGTGCTCATTCTGCTCCTGGCGGCTGCAACCGATTGGGCGGATGGCTACCTGGCTCGGCGGCGGCTGCAGGTGACGACTCTCGGCATTCTTCTCGACCCCATCGCCGACAAGCTTCTGATCTCCGCAGCGTTCGTTTCCCTGGTGAGCATGCAGCTGGTTTCCGCGTGGATGGTGGTAGTCATCATCGGCAGGGAATTCACGGTTCTCGGCTTGCGCAACATCGCATCGGCCGAAGGATTTACCATCGAAGCCTCCACGCTTGGAAAAACGAAAATGGTTTTGCAGGTTTGCGCCGTTGCGGTACTTATCGCCGGAGCCGGAGTAGGTCACCCCTGGCTCATGCTGCTGGGGCAGATCTTGCTCTGGCTCGTGGTCGTCAGTGCGCTGGTCTCCGCCGCACAGTATTTCCGGCGCTTCTGGAGCCACGTCGACGACAGCAT
>WNFF01002451.1_pt1 | contig 20509 bp, 14 predicted proteins | sample 5400441 | NCBI WGS metagenome assembly WNFF01 (sample SAMN13153345, study PRJNA577476) | soil metagenome | isolation source: 120 cm saprolite under Douglas fir tree site 2 hole 3 replicate 1 | place: USA:California | collected 2015-04-18
CATGGCCGGGCGCACGTACTATCTGCAAGCCGACAGCCACACAATCTATGCGCTGCGCTTCACCGGCATGCGCGATAAGCTGGCCCGCATCCGCAATCAAACCGATCTGATCGCTCGCAGTTTTAGGTTGAAATAAGTTTGTTGGCGTCGAATTGAGAGTTCAACCTTTAGGTTGCTCTTGTTGGAGTAGGCAAGCTAAAGCTTGAACTCTGAACCTCGCCGCTCATCTTTACCGTAACTTTTTGCACGTCTCCCGTAATACACATTAGGGCTCCCCGGATCGGTTTGTTTGTGGCCCGCGCATCCTGCGCGTGATCACGGGCGGGACGCCCCGTGCTCCTGTCTTTTCAAGCAACACAAAGGTCTCCCCGTCCGAAGTTCACGTCTGCCTGCCAACGAGGAGCAAGACCATGAAGAAATGCAAAGTGTGCGGTGAAGACTTTGAAGACAAGTATGCCTTTTGTCCGCTTGATGGGATGCCGTTGCTGATCTCCCTTCTCCCTCTGGGAGAAGGGCTGGGGATGAGGGGAGATAGACGGCGACGTCCAGCCCTCTCTCCAACCCTCTCGCAAAGGCCGAGGGAATTTGACGGTCGGGAAGTGGCTGCCTCCGCAACCCGCGAATTCAGTCTCACCCTGATTGGTGATGCGCGCCTGTCCCAACGTCTGGCGATCGAAATTCGATTCGTCGTGGATCAGATCAAACGGGCCTGGCCATCTTTCAGGAGCGATCCGGTCGGATTCACTCGAACCGAATTCGGCGAACTCGGGAAACGGGTGAAGCAGACCGTAGTTCGTCCGCATTTGGTTTCAGGTGCGATGACTGCGGTGCTTGTGCTTTCGGCGTTAATTCTGAGCGTGCTCCTTTTGGAAAAGCATTCTTCCAAAACAATTAACAAAACGGAGAGCGAAGACCTTACCCGACTTTTCACGATCGACTTTCAGCAGGAGCCCACGCCAACTTCTGATAGGGGTGTTGGCACTGGTGAGCAGGGCCGCGTGGGTCTTGAGCGCGGCAAGGGAGAAGGATCGCGACCTGTGCCGGCGCGCGCTCAGGGTGGTGGCAGCGGCGGCATGCAGAACCAGGCCGCGCCTTCGCAGGGTCGTCCGCCGCAACCGTCAGTAATACCCGCGCCGATTTCAACCACCGATATCGATCCGGCGCTTTGGAAAGACCTGAAGTTCACTTCTTACGGTGACCCCCGATCAAAATCGACCACTCCTTCCAACGGACCGGGCGATGGCGGCGGTGTGGGAACAAATAACGGGGCAGGGATCGGCGATGGCCTTGGGCCGGGATTCGGGCGCGGCCGCGACGGCAACATGGGCGGCGGTCCGAATCAACCCGGTAATGGCGGAATAGGCGGGGGCAAGGGAAATAATCCAAATCCAAACGAGGCTGATCGCGTTTACAGCTCCCCAGACGTAAGCCAACGCGCGCGCGTGCTCTTCAAACCTGAACCGCAATACACGGAAGAGGCGCGCAAGGACAACATTACGGGAACCGTTGTCCTGCGCGTAGTGTTTTCGCTCACCGGCGAGGTAACAAACATTCGCGCAATGCAATCTCTTCAAGGCGGCTTGACTGAGAAAGCGATCGCCGCAGCGCGGCAGATCAGATTTGTGCCCGCAACCCGTAACGGCCAACCCGTTTCGATGTACATGCAGTTGGAGTACAACTTCAATCTGTATTGATCCTTTTTATGGAGTGCGGCGACTTGTCGCCGCTTTTAAAGCGCTGACAAGTCAGCGCACTCCAAAATTTGCGGCCATCGCGAGAAGCTTTGGCTGCATCAATGCAGTTGACATTTGCAAGCTCTCTCTCTTTTCACGTTCTATCCCCAGAGCATACGGGAACAAGAGGCTGAGGTTGGGTCTCTAACCAGCGGAACAAACAAACTTCACGCGACGACCCGGACCGTGGCGTGCTCTCTCGAACTGTGTCGAAGGAGGAGACGATGCGTCGAAAATTCTTGCTCAAATCCCTTTCAGTTTTAGCTGTGTCGGCCGCGGCCATCATGGGCCTGGCGTCGCTCAGAAGTTCAGGCGGAGTTGTCTTGGCGCAAAACGGAGCAACGCAGGGCCAGCTTCAAGCTCTCGATTCAAGCGGAAAACCAAAAGCTTTGTGTCCGCTCAAGCACACCAGTGCCAAAGCAGAGATCAGCGGATTTCTCTCACGCGTGGTCGTGACGCAGGAGTTTGAGAATCCGTTCGATGAAAAGATCGAAGCCGTCTACACTTTTCCGCTGCCGCAAAATGCGGCGGTCGACGACATGACGATGGTCGTCGGCGATCGCACTGTCCGCGGTAAGATCCTGCGACGCGAAGAGGCGGAAGCGGTCTATGAAGCCGCGAAAACAAACGGGCAGACAGCCAGTTTGCTGAATCAGGAGCGCCCAAACATCTTCACGCAATCGGTCGCCAACATTCTCCCCGGCGAACAAATCAAGATTACGATCAGCTATGTCGAGACTCTGAAATACGAAGATGGCGCGTATGAATTCGTTTTCCCGATGGTAGTCGGGCCGCGTTACATTCCCGGCCCGGCGACGGGGGCCCCGGTCAGTGCCCAGGTGAATGCAAAGGGAAACGGTTTCGCCCCCAACACGGATCGGGTGCCCGATGCTTCGCGCATCACGCCTCAGCCAGTACCCGAAGGCATGCGCGTCGGTCACGACATTTCACTGGACGTTACCCTGGATGCCGGAGTCCCGATCGATGGGCTCAGCTCGAAAACGCACGAGGTTAATGTCGAGCGTCCCGACGACCATCGTGCCCGGGTCACGCTCAAGGACCAGGCCGCGATTCCCAACAAGGATTTCATTCTTCGTTACGATGTTGCGGGCAAGAAAATCGAAGATGCTTTGCTGACCCACGCTTCGGACAAGGGTGGGTACTTCACCTTAATTCTGCAACCACCCCTGCGAGTCACGGCTGAAGATGTCACGCCCAAGGAACTCGTGTTCGTGCTGGATACCTCCGGGTCGATGTACGGCTTTCCGATCGAGAAAGCTAAAGAGACTATGAAGCTCGCGCTCGACAATCTCTATCCTTCCGACACTTTCAACCTGATCACATTTTCAGGCGATGAGCATATTCTGTTTCCCGCCCCGGTGCCGGCGACAAAGGAAAACCTGGCCAAAGCGCAGGCGTTCCTCGAATCTCGGCAAGGCGGTGGTGGGACGGAAATGATGAAGGCGATCAAGGCTTCGATGGATCCGTCCGACGCTTCTGATCACGTGCGGATCGTCTGCTTCATGACCGATGGTTACGTAGGTAACGACATGGAGATCATCGGCGAAGTGCAGAAGCATCCGAACGCGCGCGTGTTCGCTTTCGGCATCGGCGGCAGCGTAAATCGATTCCTGCTTGACGGCATGGCGAAATACGGCCGCGGCGAAGTCGAATACGTGGCGCTGAACGATGACGGCTCAGCCGCTGCGCGGCGTTTCCACGAACGCGTGCGCAATCCTTTGCTGACCGACATTTCGGTCGATTGGAATGGATTGCCCGTGGCTGATGTCTATCCAAAGACTATTCCCGATTTGTTCGGCGCCAAGCCGGTGATTCTGAGCGGACGCTACACTGGCGCCGGGAAGGGCGTGATTCGCTTGAAAGGAAAAATGTCGGGCGTCGATTTCGTTCGCGAGATTCCGGTCGATTTCTCCAAAGCGGAATCACAGAACGATGTGCTCTCGACTCTTTGGGCGCGGACGCGCGTCGATGATTTGATGAGCCAGGACTTCAAAGGCGCGCAGCAGGGCGTAATGAAGGACGATGTGAAACAAGCCGTCATTCAACTCGGTCTCGACTATCGTTTGATGACCCAATTCACTTCGTTTGTCGCGGTCGAAGAAATGATCGTCACCGATGGCGGCCAGCCGCGGCGCATCGATGTGCCGGTGGAAGTGCCCGAGGGCGTGAATCGCGCTACTGCTTACGGCCAGGAGAGCGAAGGATTTGCCAACTTCGGCGCCATGAATGGACGAGCCGTCTCGAACCTTTACCTCCTTAATCCCGGCTCGGTTGCGCAAACAGTAACGGTCACTCGGTCGGGATCCAACTCAGGTAAAGGAAAACGCGCTGGGGGAGGAGCAGGTGGTGCCGGCGGCGGTACTTCTCAAGCCTCGGCAAGCACCGTTAACGGAGCGCCTCCGGCCCCGAAAGCGGCTGCCAACAACGTCGCAATCGATGGCTCCAGCGAGGCCTTGAGAACTCTCTCGCCGTCAGAGCAGAAACGCGCGCAGCTACAGTCAAAGTTTCATCCGTCGGTGTTGGCGGTCATAGATCGTTTGAAGGACAGCAAACTCAAGGCCAGTCCGGATGAAGCCAAATTCATTCGCAATGGCAAGGCTGAGATTCAAATCTGGTTGACCGACAAGTCAGCAGAGACTTTGGCAAAGTTGAAAGAGCTGGGCTTTGAAGTCGTGCTCGATCCAAAAACTGCGAAGCTGGTCATCGGTCGTCTGCCGATCGAGAAGCTGGCAGCGCTCGCGGAGCTGAAATCAGTCCGTTATGTGGCTCCGCAGATGGCGAGCAACTAGGCCGTCAGAGGCTAACCGCAGAGGAAGCAGAGGTTCCCGCAGAGGTCGCAGAGAACAGCACACTCTGCGTTTCTCTGCGAGTTCCTCGGCGGCCTCTGCGGTTAAAAAATCTTCCTTCACCGATTCCAACCGTCGCGCACGGGTGGCAACTTGCGCTACCACCTGTCGTACAATGTTTCCGGATGAATCTGGAACTGGCACGCGGTCTTTCGATTCGCAAATCACCAATCAACGGCAGGGGTTGCTTCGCGACGATTAGTTTTCGCCGCGGCCGCAAGATTGCGGAGTATACCGGCGAACGCATTCCCGATCTCGAAGCGCAACGCCGCGCGCACCGAACCAAGCTGCGCATCTGTGACGTCGATGGGCGCTGGAGCCTGGACGGCAGCCGCGGCGGCAATGGCACGCATTACATCAATCACTCATGCGAGCCGAACGCTTACATGAAAACCATCTACGGCCATGTCTTGTTCTTTGCTTTGCGCGACATTCGAGCCGGTGAAGAGATCACCGTTGATTACGTGGACACGCTTCATCCGGATTCGAAGCGTTGTTACTGTGGCACCAGGGGTTGTCGCGGGACGATAAATAAGAGCCAGCAATAAGAGCCAGCAATAAGAGCCAGAGTCAGTAGCGCGAAGGAGGCCAGGAATGAACGCAGTATTCAAAACTGCTCATCCGTATGCCGAAGACGAAATGAATCTTCCGGTCACAAGCGTCGACGCCGCAATTCTTTTTTACGAAACGGTGATGGGATTCCGGGTTGTATCGCGGAATGATTCCCCTCATAAGTCCGCCATCCTGGCTCGAGACGAGATCCAGATTGGCCTGGCCGAAAACGGAGGCGACCCGACTCAGGAAGGCTGCTTCTTTGAAGTGAATGACGCCGAAGCAGCCTTCGCTGAATTGAAGTCGAATGGGCTGAAGGACTTCAGGATAGATCAGCACGGAGAAACTTCTTATAAAGTCTTTTTCGTTGTCGCACCGGATGGATTGTGTTACTGCCTGGGCGAACGGCAAGGATGATCAACGGAGGATCTTTTATGAAGAAGCTCATTCTAGGTTTCGCGGTAGCGGTCACATTCGCATTCGTTCCGCACGCTTCGGCCCAAAACCGGGAACTCCAGCGCTGGGACCAACAGGCGCGGGAGGTCAGCATCATCCGCGACGATTGGGGCATCGCGCACGTCTCTGGCAAGACAGATGCCGATGCGGTGTTCGGCATGATCTACGCCCAGGCCGAAGACGACTTCAATCGCGTCGAGACAAACTACCTCAACGCCATGGGACGACTGGCAGAGGCCGAGGGCGAGAGCGCGGTGTGGCGCGATCTGCGCATGAAGATCTTCATCTCTCCCGAAGCTATGAAGACGCAGTACGAGACTTGCCCGGCGTGGTTGAAGGCTCTGATGAACGCCTGGGCCGATGGTCTGAACTTTTATCTGGCGAAGCATCCAGAGGTGAAGCCGAGAGTGATTAAGCGCTTTGAACCCTGGATGGCGCTGAGTTTCACCGAAGGCAGCATCGGCGGAGACATCGAGACAATCAACCTGAACCAACTTCAGGCTTTCTATGGAAGCGCTCCGGCGGCCGTCGCCCGGAACAATAGTGGCAAGGGGGTCCCGCCCGTGGACCACGCGCAAGATGCGTGTGCCACCGATGAAAGCGAGTTGGAGACTGAGCCCGCCGGGTCGAACGGCGTGGCCATCTCACCTTCGAACACGATCGCGCGTCACGCGCTGCTGCTGATCAATCCGCACACGTCGTTCTTTTTTAGATCTGAGTTGCAGATGACCAGTGACGAAGGGCTGAATGCCTACGGCGCAGTGACCTGGGGACAGTTTTTCATCTATCAGGGTTTCAACGAGCGTTGCGGTTGGATGCACACGTCGAGCGCCGTTGACGCCATCGATGAGTATCTCGAAACCGTCGTGAAGAAAGGCGATCAGTTCTATTACAAGTATGGCAACGAAGAGCGTCCGGTCATGACGACGGTGATCAAGGTGCGCTATAAGACTGATAATGGGATCGCGGAGAAGACTTTCACCGTTTATCGCACCCAGCATGGGCCCGTTGTCCGCTCGCTGAACGACAAATGGGTCAGCATTAGTCTGATGCAGGAGCCGGTGAAGGCGCTGACGCAGTCGTATACGCGCACGAAGGCGAAGGACTACAAAGCGTTTCGGCAGACGATGGAGTTGCATGCGGACTCCTCGAACAACACAATCTTCGCGGATGCCGATGGCAACATCGGGTATTTCCACGGCAACTTTATTCCCAGGCGCGATCCTAGATTCGACTGGACCAAACCGGTGGACGGCAGCGATCCGGCAACGGACTGGCACGGTCTGCTGGGCGTGGACGAGTCACCGCTCCTGCTGAATCCCGCCAGCGGCTGGCTCTATAACAGCAACAACTCGCCGTGGTCGGCGGCAGGCCCAAGCAGTCCGAAGAAATCCGACTATCCCTTGTACGTCGACAACGGCGTCGAGTCCGCGCGCGGATTGCACGCGATCAGAGTCCTGCAGAACAAGAAGGACTTCACGGTCGACAGTCTCATCGCGGCGGCCTACGACAGTTATTTGACGTGGTTTGAAAAGCCGATTCCCGTGCTGGTCAAAGCCTGGGACCAGACGCCCGCAAACGATCCTCTCAAAGCGAAACTGGCCGATCAGATCGCACTCCTGCGCACGTGGGATCTTCGTTGGTCACAGACGTCCGTGCCAACGTCGCTCGCCGTGTTCTGGGCCGAGGATATTCAGCGGAAAGTGGCCGCTGACGCCAGACGTGTGGGCACGCCCGCCGACGAGTACGTCGCGAGCAAAGTCTCGCCGGAGCAACTGCTGCAATCGCTGGCGGCGGCATCCGACAAACTCGCCACCGATTTCGGGACATGGAAGACGCCGTGGGGCGATATCAATCGCTTCCAGCGCCTCACCGACGACCTCGTGCATGCGTTCAACGACGCCGGACCGAGTATCCCAGTTGGCTTTACCTCTGCGATCTGGGGCTCACTCGCCTCGTTCGGCGCGCGTCCATACAAAGGATCAAAGAAAATTTACGGGACCAGCGGCAACAGTTTTGTGGCCGTCGTCGAGTTCGGTAAGACTGTGTGGGCCAAAGCCGTGACCGCCGGCGGAGAGAGCGGAAATCCGTCTTCGCCGCATTTCAACGATCAGGCGAAGCGATACAGCACCGGCAACCTGCGAGACGTGTATTTCTATCGCTCGCAACTCAAGGGACACACCGAGCGCGAATATCATCCGGGAAGTTAGGATCGATCAGACTGAGACGCTTGTTGACCGGTTTTATTCACTTCCCCCAAGTTTCCATGAGGCAACGGTTTTGCGTTTCGTGTTTTTGATTTAGTGGATCGTCTCCTGCGCGGGGAAGATTCGATCCACGAAATCACACGAAGCAGATGCGTGACGAGCTTGTTCATGCTCTCTGAACCAATCACCAGGTTAATCTCGTGGTGGAAAAAAGTTAGAATTTGTTTGCAAGCTTCCAGCGGTTGGCTCGTTCCTCATGGCAGGAGGCCAACATATGAAATACCGACTGTTCGTTTTGACGCTTACAATTCTATGTGTATTGCCGCTGGCGAATGCGCAAACCAGGGCGGGCATCAAAAACCCCGCGATTGACATGGAAGGCTACCTACGGGTCTCAGGGGAAGCTGCGAAGCACCGGGCAGAGCGCCGGCTGTCGGAAGAAGACTTTATCCGCATGAGCCGAGAACCTGGCACCGTCATTCTGGATGCGCGCAGCAAGCAGAAGTTTGATGAGCTCCACATCAAAGGTGCGATCAATTTGAGTTTTCCCGACATCGCGGTTGAGAGTCTCAAGCAAACCTTCCCTGACAAGAACGCCCGCATTTTGATTTACTGTAACAATAACTTCCAGGGTGAGGAGAGGGCGTTTCCCACAAAGATGCCAACTGCTTCACTAAACTTGTCTACCTACATCGCCCTTTATACTTACGGTTACCTAAATGTTTACGAGTTGGGGCCACTCATCGACGTGAAGAATTCCAAGTTGAAATTGGTGGCAACTTCGCGCGACAAGTGATAACGGACGATCTGAGTCGACTGATTGCTGGGAACGCGGGCGCCCTCGCCCGCATTGAGCGCGGGGCGCGAACCACGATTCCCTCAACGTTGTCCCTATGAAGTAGAGATTGAGTGTACTACGCAAGTTTTGCGGGCGAGGACGCCCGCGCTCCCAGTAATAACCTGTTCAATAAACCCAAAACTGATCCGCACCATACCTTCAAAGGTTCAAGCTCAGGCGATTTTGCGCTAGACTCTGCCCGCATTCCGCTGGCACGTAGTGATCGTAATCGCCGACAAATTCCTTTTGGGAGGCTCTCATGCAACTTTGTCTGTCGCGTCTCGTCGTCGTCTTTGTTTTGCTGTTCGCCCTTTTGAGTCCGATTGCCGCACAAACCATGCCGCCCTCCAGCGATCGGCCGCTGCTGGGTTTTGATCGCGCATCAACGGCGGCGGAACGGGCGCTCGAAGCCCGCTTTGATGCGTCGCTTAATCCGGAAGATTTGCGCGCGTGGCTGAAGCGTCTCTCCGCCCGGCCACATCACCTCGGTTCGCCTTACGGTAAAGAGAATGCGGAGTTCATCGCAGCGCAGTTCCGGGCCTGGGGCTTCGATACTCAGATCGAAGAGTTCAGCGTGCTGTTTCCAACGCCAAAGACACGCGCGGTCGAACTGATCTCTCCGCAAAGATTTACCGCGAGTTTGACCGAGCCGGCCATCCCCGAAGACTCGACCTCGAATCAGCAATCCGAACAGTTGCCTGTCTATAACGCTTACTCGGTGGATGGCGACGTCACCGCGCCGCTGGTCTATGTGAATTACGGCGTGCCGCGTGACTATGACGAGTTGGCAGAGCGGGGCATCGACGTGAAAGGCAAAATCGTGATCGCGCGATATGGCGGATCGTGGCGGGGCATCAAGCCAAAAGTCGCCGCTGAGCATGGCGCCGTCGGTTGTCTCATCTATTCCGACCCGCGCAACGACGGTTACTATCAGGGCGATGTTTATCCCAAAGGCGCGTGGCGAAACGAAAACGGCGCACAACGCGGTTCAGTCGCGGACATGCCGCTGTATCCGGGCGATCCTTTGACGCCTGGCGTCGGCGCGACCGCGGATGCGAAGCGGCTCGACATAAAAAGCGCGCCCACGCTGACCAAGATTCCCGTGCTGCCGATCTCTTATGGTGACGCGCTGCCGTTACTGCGCGCCATCGCCGGCCCACTCGCGCCGGACGATTGGCGCGGCGCGCTTCCCCTGACCTATCACCTCGGTCCCGGCCCCGCGACCGTCCATCTCAAAGTCGAATTCAACTGGGATATGGCTACCGCGCGCGATGTGATCGCGAAACTGCGTGGATCGGAACGTCCCGACGAGTGGGTGATCCGTGGCAACCATCACGATGGTTGGGTCAATGGCGCGGCCGATCCACTCAGCGGACAGGTGGCCATGATGGAAGAGGGGCGTGCGTTAGGCGAGTTGACGAAGACCGGTTGGAAGCCAAAGCGCACCATCGTCTACTGCGCGTGGGATGGTGAGGAACCGGGTTTGCTCGGCTCAACCGAGTGGGTCGAGACGCACGCCGACTTGCTTAACAAGAACGCCGTGGTCTACATCAACTCCGACTCGAACGACCGCGGCTTCCTCGGCGTTTCCGGCTCGCACACGATTGAGAAGTTCATCAACGAAGTGGCGCGTGACGTCACCGATCCGGAAAAGAAGATTTCCGTCTCAGACCGCGCTCGGGCCGCGCGGATTCTCAACGGCGGTCCGGACGGGAGGCGTGAGGCGCGCGAGCGCGCGGACTTGCGGATTAGCGCGCTCGGTTCCGGCTCAGACTACACCGCCTTCCTGGATCACGCCGGCATCGCCTCTCTCAACCTCGGCTACGGCGGCGAAGGCAATACCGGAGGCGTCTATCACTCGGCCTACGATTCGTTCGATCACTACACGCGCTTTGGCGACCCTGACTTTGCGTACGGCATCGCGCTGGCTCAGACCGGTGGCCGCGCGGTGCTGCGCTTCGCTAACGCCGATGTTTTGCCTTATGCGTTCACGAACTTCGCGGATTCAGTCGGGACTTACGTCCGCGAAGTCAGCAGACTCGCCGACGACATGCGCGACGAGACTAAAGAGAAAAACCGCCGCATCGCCGACAAGACTTTCGTCGCGGTCTTTGATCCGACGGAGACCTACATCGTGCCGACACCCGATGCACCCGTGCCCTACCTGAATTTTGCGCCGTTGCAAAATGCGTTCGCTCGCTTGCAGGAGAGCGCGCAGAAGTATGACGCCCAGTATGTCAGAAATGCGCGCGCACAAGGCAGCAGTCTCACGCCGCAGGCGCAGCAGGCGCTTGACCGGTTATTGATGCAGACCGAGCGCGCGATGCTGCGCGAGGCTGGCCTGCCGCGCCGCCCGTGGTTCAAGCACCAGATTTATGCACCGGGTTTCTATACCGGCTACGGGGTCAAGACGCTGCCCGCGATACGCGAGGCCATCGAGCAACGCAACTGGCCTGAGGCGGAACAGCAAATCAGTCTCGTTGCCGACACTATCACCCAGATCGCCGCGGCGATCGACCGCGCGACGGCGCAGATGAAGTAGATCTCCCTTGCCACAAACGCGGACGCAAGTTGCCCTTTACAATCTCGGCAACGCGAAACTGAACTTCGATCCGCGGCCGACTTCCGATTCAACCGCCACGGTGCCGCCGTGTTGCTCGACGACTTCTTTCACGAACGCTAGTCCGAGACCGGTAGACTCTTCGTCTTTCTCCTGGCCGTCGCGGGCGACGCGATAAAACTTTTCCCAGACGCGGTCGATTGACTCAGCCGGCACGCCATAACCGCGGTCTTCGACAATCACCCGCACGGCGTCAGCTTCCAGCACGACCGAGACGGTAACCGCAGTGCGTTCGGGGCTGTACTTGATCGCATTGTCCAACAGCCTGCTGAGCGCCTGAGTAATCAAACTCTTATCCGCAGCGACGGGGGGGATTTGTCCGTTGGCCTGCTCAACCAGGCGAATCCGTTTTTTCTTGGCGACCGTTTGCATGGTCACGATCGTCTCGCGCAGAAGTTCATCGAGTCTTAAAGCTATTTTCGTTACTTCTTTCTTGTCCGCGCGTTCAAGCTGCGTGACTGACAGAAACGTATCGATCATTCGCGACATGCGCTGCGATTCGTTCGAGATTATTTGCAGGAACTCGCGCGATTCTTCGGGAATCTTCTCGTCAAGGACCAGCAGCTCAGCAAAGCCGTTAATGCTCGTAAGCGGGGTGCGCAGCTCGTGCGACATGAGCGAGATCATGTCGCTCTTGAGTTGCTCGAACTGTTTCATGCGGGTTACGTCACGTACCCGGATAGCAAAACAGAGCGGATCGCTGGACGCGCCATTTCCATTTGCACCGTTCCCATTGCGCTCTCTGGCGAGCGCGATTCTCAACTCGAGGAACTGATCGCGGTCGGCAAACTTGAGTTCACGCTCGTACGCTTCTCCGGATTGCAGCACGCGGCGCACGGCGATCGAAGGCTCGTCAAAGACACCTGTGCGAAACCGATCCAGCAAGCCGAATAGATCCGCCTTTTGCGCTTCGAACTCATTCATGCGCGCGGCCCAGATCATCGCCGGATTGACGTAGGCGAGCGTGCCGTCGAGATACGCGATGGCGTAACCATCCGAAGCTTCGGCCAGCACCTGCGCGCCGAAGCGGTGTTCAGTCAAGATTCCGCTGATGACATCGAACGCCTGGAGCCGATGACCCGATGAGCGCGCTGAGATGAAGGCCGGCAGGTTGCCGTCTAACTTTTTCTTGCGTGCGTCTTCACGCTGCAGGTTGCGCGCCAGTTGTCCGCCAACTGCTGAGAGCAAGCCTCGATCGCTTTGGTCGAAGTCTTCGCGCAGTCGCAACAACAATGCGCCGACCGTGCGTTGTTCATGCCGGAGCGGTATGGCGACGCTTTCCAGTTCGTCGATCTCGCCGGCTCGAACCCGGGCAATCTCACCGGTTTCAACCGCGCGATCGCAGACTTGAATCAGCTTTCGCCAGAGCGCATTGCGATTTGTATCCGGCGAACCGCTGGGGCTCGCACGCAGGCGCGCGCAGGGCACCAATTCTCCGTTTTCATTTTGTTGGCAGACGACCGATTCTTCCAGCGGCAGAATTGTTTGCAGCAGTTTGAGACCGCTCATCAGCCGGACCTGCGCCTCACTTGTTTCCAGAATGTCCGTTCTCGCGGCGGTTTCCGCGAGATGATGGGTAAGCACTGAGTCAATCAGCCAGAGCCTATAGAGCTGAACCACGAAGGTTGCGCCAAGTGCGCCGAGGGCCATCGGCGCGAACAGGATGTCGACTTTGAAGTATTTCGAAGTCAGCAAGCTCGCGACGCACATCGCCAGAAATCCGAGACCGAGCACAACAAAAGAGCGGCGCGCGCCGGCGCGGCTGACAAAGAAGCCCGCGCTCGCGCTGACCGCAACGATCAAGAGCAAGCCCAGCCATGCCTGAGGTGATTGCAATGGAGCTTCGCCGCGGGCTACCGGAATCACGAACGCCGCTTGCAGAGAATCAATCAGTCCCATGCGCCACAACGCGCAGGTCGCCAGCCCGGCCGCGAGGGCCAGGGCGACAGAGATGACAAGGGATTTCCAGGTAAAAGTCTTCAAGTATTCGGTTTTACGCGAGGTGGTTTGCTTACTTAAGGAAGCGGGCTCGACATTGAGGAGCGCCGGCCCGCGCGGTCGAGACATTATACACTGATTGTCGCCGTTGTACGCAAGAAAAGTGAGGAAAAATGGGGCTTTCGCGATTAGGCTTTTCTGGCCAGCGCAAGAAGGGCCTGCTCAAGCTCGAGTTCCTCGCCTTCCGTCACAGTGCGTAGGTCTATAAGAACACGATCCTCGTCAATCCTGGCAATCACCGGAGGGGTCGAGCGGCGTAGGGCGGTTTCGAGCTGATTCGCGGTCAGGTTCCCGTGCGTCAGTGAAATCAACACGGTTCGCAAGTGGGCAGTCGGCGCTGCTCCGCCACCAACCGCAGATTCACCTTCGATTACATCGAGCTGAATTCCCGAAGCGATCCGGCGGCGCAGACGCTCGACAAACTGTTCAGCGCGCGTTTTGACTTCTGCGGAGGACATGGCGATGAAACGTTGCGCCGGAATGTCGTCGGCGGAAACACCGCGGGCGTACGCGTCCAGCGTTGCTTCGAGGGCCGCGATGCGGAGCTTGTCAGCTCGTAGCGCGCGATAAAGAGGATGACTTCGCATTTGTTCAATGACTGCGGCGCGGCCGACAAGCAAACCCGCCTGTGGCCCACCGAGTAGCTTATCGCCACTGAAGGAAACGACATCAACCCCTTCGCGGATCGATTCGCGGATTACCGGCTCTCCGGTAATTCCATAGTCGCTGAGATCGACCAGAGCGCCAGAGCCGGCATCTTCATAAATCAGCAGACCGGCTTCGTGCGCGAGGTCGGCGAGTTCGCGCAGCCGCGGTGTTTTTGTGAAACCCACTACGCGGTAGTTCGAAGTATGCACGCGCATGATCAGGCGCGTCTTTTCGGAAATCGCCTGACGATAATCGGAAAGGTTCGTACGGTTTGTGGTGCCAACTTCAATCATGCGCGTTGCGGACTGCGCCATTACGTCAGGCACGCGGAAGTCGCCCCCGATTTCTACCAACTCGCCGCGCGAAACGACTGTCTCGCCATCGCGGGCAAACGTCGTGAGAACCAATAGCGCCGCGGCCGCGCAGTTGTTTACGACCAGGGCACTTTCGGCTCCGGTCATTTGCGCAAGTAGATCTTCAACCCGCGCGCCGCGTCGCCCGCGCGCTCCGGATGCCAGATCGTATTCAAGCGAACAATAGCCGGCGGCTTCTTTGGCGACGGCGCGGCGCGCTGCATCGGACAGCGGCGCGCGCCCCAGGTTCGTGTGCAGAATTACGCCGGTGGCGTTGATGACTCGCCTCAGACCGGAATTGGTCTCGGCCTCGTGAGCCTTCACCAGTCGTCGCTCAGCCTCTTCGAGGAGGGCTGCGCGCGACGATTCCTGATCTCGCGTGCCATCCCCTGGCGAAGCCGGCGCCGTCAACATCTCCTGTCGTAATTCGTCTGTTACTTTGCGGGCGAGGTCGCTCAGATGTTCGAGGCCAACCGTGCTTTGCAGCGATCCGGCGGTGGCCGTCCTCAAGAGCGCGTCGATTGACGGCAGCAACCGGAGCAAGTTGTTCGAAGTAGCCATAACGGTTTTCGGGAATAGCAACTGCCGTGTTAGCGGAACGCCCAAGAATATGCCCTTTTTCCTGCTTTGACGCAATCAGGGGCGTGTAAAACTGTGTTGACAGCGAGTGAAGGCAACCCCTACACTTTGATCAGTCGGCGCCGCCCCCAGCGTTGCGCCAAACCCACACGAGGTTCGCACTTGCCAGTTCATGATAACAAGCTAGCCCGGATCGCCCACGACCGCCGGGAAAAGAACAAGACCGGCATCTATGACGATGCACCGACGATTGAGGACCGTCTGACGCGCCTCGAAGAAGAGATCCGGCGGTTGAAGATTGAGTTCGACGTTTACTTCAACGGAGGCAGCAAGCGCGCGCCATACGATACTAAGATGCGAGTTGAATCGCACCTTAAACGCCTGGGTGACGATCGCTCGCTCAATTTCTCGCAGCGTTATCACTATAACTCTCTGGCGACGAGATACGCTTCGTTTCGCGAGATGTGGCGGCGCACGATGCAGGGGCGCGAAGAAGGGCGCGATGCCGCAACGGTTGCCCGCATGTCGGTCAGGGAAACGGCAACGCCATTCGCGCGTTCAGAGTTTTCCTGTACCGACGTTCGTCATGATGTGCAGACAGTCAAAGGAGTATACGACGCGCTGATCGAAGCAAAACGCAGCTGCGGAGAACCTATCCGCGATCTTTCTTTTGCGAAATTTCACCGCTTGATTATGGAAAGAACTGAGAGCATGAAAGAGAAGATCGGCTCTGATCGGGTTGTCTTTTCCGTTGAAGTCGATCGCGGGCACGTAAGTTTTAAAGCCAAGGCTGACAAGTAGGACTCACTAGCTACCCACCCGCAAGCGGTTCTGATAAGAAGAAAAAAGCGATCTCGTTTCCGAGATCGCTTTTTTGTGTTCGCGTCTTCCGGGCTCACGACCGGAAGCGGCAAGTGGCTTTGCTTTAGAGCAAGCCGGGGAGACCTAAGCCTTTGTCACTTTTTCGGCCTGTGGTCCTTTCGGGCCCTGCGTCACTTCAAACTCGACTTCCTGACCCTCTTCGAGAGTTTTAAAGCCGTCGCCTTGAATGGCGCTGTAGTGAACAAAGATATCCGAGGAGCCTGGCTGTTCAATGAAGCCATAACCCTTCGAGTTGTTAAACCACTTGACCTTACCGGTTATTCTAGACATACAAACGAATCCTCCTAACGACTCGGTAGAACGGGACCAGTGGTCACAAAATAAAGTGTGTGCCACTTAGCCAACAGGTTAATGCTGTGAGCCGGACGCGCTTTCAGAATGGGGCGCTATACGGAAACACACAACGAAAAAGCGCCCGCTGGATCGCACACGTTGCACGATCAGCGAACGAAACTTACGGGGAAAGACCAAAAACTCATTTCTCTTGTGGCGCTTGCAAATCGAAATGCTTAGGCAGGTGGAAAAGCCAACCCCGGCACTGATTGAAACGACGGCGAATCCTAAACGATGCTGTTTTGGCCTGTCAAGGAAAAAATCGGGGCCGCTCTTAATCAGGCCGGCCCAAATTGCGCGAAATCCGCCGTTCCTAGCTGATTTTCTTGATGCTGTTGATGAGCTTCTCGTAGTCGGCGGAGTTCTTTTCGTAGAGATTTGGCGCCGCGAACGACAGGATGATCACGGGTTTCTTGGCCGAAAGCACGTCGACGCTCCAGGCGATCGTGTTTCCGTTCACGTCGCCGGTGCCGCTCTCGCCATAGTGCGACATGCCGTTGTGCGTGTCCTGCGTCGGCTTGCCGACCGTCTTGACGTGCTTGATCGTCTTGCTGATTTCCTTGTCGAGCTCTTTTACTGCAGCGTCGAACGAATCCTCATCAGGGACCCAGAAGACGACTTGCAGCCCGCCATCCGCCGAAGAGACGGTCATATTGTCGCCATCCGGCGTCGCCTTCCAGCCGTTCGGCACTTCAAACCGAATGCCGCCCTCTTTATGGGTGAAGACGTTGGCATTCCCGGCCGAGTCCGACGACTTAGCCTTATCGGTCTTGTCCGTCTCAGTGTTGGCTGGCTGCTCTTTCTTGTCCGTGGTGTTAGTTGACTTGTCACCGCCGCCACTACAGGCCAGAGCTAACGCCGCACCCAACATCAACGCAAGAATCAGATTGAGTTTTTTCAAGTTGGTATCCTCCAGATAAATGGTAGATCTGCAAATCCGCGATCGGGTTAGCCTGGGTTGCGCAAGCCGCCAACTATCAGAGTTCAGTCGATCTTCTTAATACTGCTGATGAACTGGACCGCCTCATCGGCATGTTTTTCCGCGATTCCGGGTGCGGCGAAGGTTAAGATTAGGACCACCTTCCTGGCTGCGAGCACGTCAACGCTCCACTCAATGGTGGCACCGTTGACGTCGCCGGTCCCGCCCTGGCTGTAATGCGGCATGCCATTGTGTTTGTCCGAGGTACCCTTATCCGTAGTCTTGATGTTCTTGATTGTCTTGCTGAGTTCCTTGTCCAGGTCTTTTACCGCCGCATCGAAAGTGTTCTCATCCGGGACCCAAAAAACCATCTGCAGACTATCGTCCGCAGTTGAGACAGTAATAACTTCACCGTCAGGTTTTGCTTTCCAGCCCTTTGGCAGCTCAAATTGAACGCCGGCCTCCGAATGGCTAAAGATCCGGTTCTCCTGAGCCGGTGAAATGGTTGGCGAGCCAACGCGTTTCGCAGACGCTTGGCCCAAGATCATTGACATGGCTGCAAACGCCAGGCACAAACTGATAGTTAGCTTCTTCAAGGGTTCTCTCCTCCAGGGTTGAGTAAGTTTGATTTAGATTTTGATTACTCTGGTAATCACGCAGCGCGGCGCAGAGCGGCTGGCGCGTTCTTGATGTCCAGCTCTTTTAGAAGGTAGCCTGCGCCTCCGAACTTGTCAGCGATGAACAACACATAGCGAATATCGACAGCAATCGCGCGGCCCTTTGCATCATTGTAAAAGAATTCGTTGCCCAGTCCTTCGTAGTTGCCGTCGAAGATAATGCCGACCTGTTCGCCGCGGCCGTTCATGATCGGTGAACCCGAATTGCCGCCGATGATGTCGGTGGTTGAAAGAAAGTTTACCGGCACGTTCTGTCCGTCAGGCGTCGCGTACGGACCAAAGTCGCGCGCGCGATAAAGCTGTTTGAGTTTCGCCGGCACGTCAAACGGTTCGCGGCCGGTGTCTTTCTCAATCACTCCCGAAAGATTCGTAAACGGCTGATAAATCGCCGCGTCGTGTGGGACATAGCCCTTCACATCGCCATAGGTGAATCGCAAGGTGCGGTTCGCATCCGGGTAAGAATTCGCACCCCACGCGGGCTGCCCGCGCGGGGACCCCGCATTGTTAGCGTGCATCTCGCTCATACCCTGAACCAGCAGCGGCCGCCAACGCGTGACGGTTACATTAAACGAGCGCTGGCGCGTTCCGATTTGCGCCGCGAGGTCGCCCACCTCGCCGGCAAAGTCGATCACCGGCTCTTTCAGTTCCTTGAGTTGTGCCGGCGTCTTCTCAAACAGTCCGGAGACTGATTCTGCGGTTGCCAGGTTCTTGCTTTCCGCGAACGCGCGCGCGAAATCTTCCTCGGCGCGCACGCGTGCCTCGCCCTGTAGGTTTCCGAACAGCTTCTCAGCGGCGTCGAGTTTTTGACCGGCCGGAAGACCCGCGGCCTTGCGCAGGAAGAAAGCGAGCAACGATCTCTCTGACGCGGCGTTCCGATCCGCCAGAATCTCCGGCAGGGCGCCCCGCGCGCGTATAGCGGTCATCGCCAGGGTCGCATTTCGCTCGGCTTGCGGTTTCTGTTTATCGGCTGCGACCCGATTGACGAGTGAAAGAACTTGAAACAGATCGCTTAGCTGAGCCACTTGCTGAACTATCAGATCGCGCTGGGCGGTTTGAGTCAATTCATCGTAGGCCTTCTGCAGCGACGGCAGTACTTCACCATACTTCTTCTGGCGGTTGGGATCCGCACTGATCCAGCGCGTGAAAGCTGTTTCTTCCGACCGCTTTTGATCGACGACTCCGAAGCGCCGCATGGCGACGACTGAACCTTCGACGTCCTTCAATGTGTTGGCGATCTCGAAGATTCTGCTCTGGAGTTTGAGCTGAAGGTCGGGGTCGTTCTTCCCGGCGTTCTGCAATTCTTCGATCTGCTTGTTGAAGACGTTGATCTGGAATGGCATCGCCACGTCCTGGTTGTAAGCAACGGAATAGCTTTCTCGATAGCGCCGCGTCGTACCCGGATACCCCATGACCATCACGAAATCATTTTCCTTGACCCCGCCTATCGAAATCGACAGGAACTTCTTCGGCCGGTAGGGGACGTTGCCCGCCCCGTACTCGGCCGGCTTCCCGTCCCGTCCGACATAGGCGCGCATGAAAGTGAAATCGCCATCGTGGCGCGGCCACTCGAAGTTGTCTGGATCGCCTCCGAAAAAACCGACGTTCTTGGGCGGCGCATAGACAATGCGGACGTCACGTAGCGTGAGATAAGTGAACAGGTAGTACGACAGTCCCTCGTTCAGCGGGAGCACGTTTGCGGTGATGCCCTCGGCGGGTCTGGCATTCGCCGCCACCAACGAGCGCGTCTTGTTTTGGATCGCGGCCGCGCGGTCTGGCGGCGACATAGTGTCCGTAACTCCACTGAGCACGTCTGTGGTGACGTCTTTTAGTTCCTGTGTGATCTGAACGGTGTAATCCTTCGCCGGCAATTCTTCGCCGCGATTGTGGGCAAGATAACCGTTGGTGGCGTAGTCCTTCGATTGGTCAGAAGCCGCGACCAGCGCGTCGAAGGCGACATGATGATTCGTCAGCATCAAACCTTCAGACGAAAGAAATTCGCCCGTGCCGCCGTCAACGATCACTACGGCGTCCTTGATGCTGGGACCGTTCGGATTATAAATGTCGGTGATTGGAATCTTCAGTCCGCGTTGCTGCAGTTTTTTTAGCGGAAGCTGACTGAGCGTATCCGGAAGGAACATGCCTTCGTCGCCCAGAACGGAGATGGGAACCAGACTGACAAAGATCACGACGGTGAGCAACACAACGGTGGCGGGCGAATACTTCAAGGTCATGGACACTTCCTTTGTTGTTGGACGAGATCGAACCGGCGAAGGGATGTTAGCAGAAGCCCCTCGCGATAACTAAGCGAAGGGCTTTGAATTAATGCTTCAGTGCTTGGATCCGTTTTCAGTTCTCTGCACCCGGCAAGTACTGCTTTGGATTCACGGGTTGGTTGTTGAGACGCACTTCGTAATGCAGGTGCGGCCCCGTCGAACGGCCGGTCGAGCCTACCAGTCCGATAGTTTGCCCGCGCGTTACCGAGTCGCCAACGCGAACTTCGATCTTCGACAGGTGGCCATAACGCGTTGACAATCCATTGCCATGATCGACATAGACTACGTTGCCGTAACCGCGTTGCCATCCCGCGATGGTAACTCTGCCCGTGGCGGCGACCTGAACCGGCGTGCCGTACGCCGCATCGATGTCCTGACCTTCGTGGTACTCGTAACGACGGCCGCCGAACGGATTTCGCCGTCCACCTATGCCGCTTTCGAGCTTTCCAACCACCGGCCAAATTGAGGGCATTGACGGTGCGATACCGTGCCGGCGCAGAAAATCTTCATAATTGCGCAGGTCGCGCTCGAGTTTCGCAGTCTTTGACTCCAACGCTGCCAGGGCTGCGGCGCT
>WNFF01004552.1_pt1 | contig 20506 bp, 12 predicted proteins | sample 5400441 | NCBI WGS metagenome assembly WNFF01 (sample SAMN13153345, study PRJNA577476) | soil metagenome | isolation source: 120 cm saprolite under Douglas fir tree site 2 hole 3 replicate 1 | place: USA:California | collected 2015-04-18
TGGAAGACGGTGACTGAATTGAAGAAGCGCGTCGCGAGCTGGCCCGCGCACTACCTCGGGCTGATCCGAGAAATCGGGCGCATCGCCCGCGAGGGAGCGCGCGAGATCGAGCGGGGCGACCTCGACGCCCTAGGCGATGCGATGAACGTGAACCATGGAATCCTGACCGCGCTGGGGGTCTCGTCGCCCCCGATCGACGAGATGGTCCACCGTTTGCGCGGGCTGGGGGCGCTCGGGGCCAAGCTCACCGGCGCAGGCGGGGAGGGCGGCGCGGTGATCGGTCTGTTCCTCGAACCTGAACCCGCGCTGGTCAAGTTGACCCAGGCGGGCATCCATTGCTTCGTCAGCCAGGTTGCTGGACCCCAAGCGCTGTGAGCGGAAACTTGAAGGCCACCGCCATCGCCCACCCGAACATCGCGCTGGTGAAGTACTGGGGTAAACGGGACGAGGAATTGGTGCTCCCGCACCAGTCGAGCTTGTCGATCACCCTTGCCCCGCTCCAAGTGACGACGACCGTGCAGTTCGGAGCGAAGGGCGAGCAGGTCGAGTTGAACGGTCGCACCGCCCAAGGTCGGGAGCGCGAGCGGGTGCTCGAGACTATCGGTCGCGTCCGCGGGCTCGCGAAGCTGCCGGAAGGCGTGCGGGTCGCCTCCACCGGAAATTTCCCTTCCTCGGCGGGCCTGGCGAGCAGCGCCGCGGGCTTCGCCGCGCTTTCGGTGGCGGCGCGGGCGGCCGCGGGACTTGCCTTCGACGTGCGGGCGTCGTCGATCCTCGCGCGCCTGGGGTCCGGCTCCGCCTGCCGCAGCATCCAGGGCGGCACGTGTCTGTGGCGGCGGGGAAGGCGGCGGGACGGAACCGACAGCTATTCCGAGCAGGTCTTCGATGCCGAGCATTGGCCCGATCTGCGCCTGCTCGCGGTGGTGCTCGAAGCCGGGGAGAAGGAGACCAGCTCCCGAGAGGGGATGAAGCGATCGGTGGAGACATCGCCCTTCTACCCGGCCTGGGCGGCGGATGCGGAAGCCGAGGTGCCGCGGGCGATCGAACGGATCCGCGACCGGGACCTGCCGGGTCTAGGGGAAATCGCCGAGCGAAATGCCTGGCGGATGCACGCGGTGGCGATCTCGTCCGCCCCTGCCCTCTGTTATTTCGCGCCGGCGACGCTCGGCCTCGTTTCCGCCCTGACCAAAGCGCGAAGGGGCGGGCTGGCCGCCTGGTTCACGCTGGACGCGGGGCCGAACCCTTTCATCCTCACCGATGTTGGCCACCAAGCCGACGCGGAGCGATTGGCGCGCGAGCACGGCGCGCGCGAGGTGACGCCTTGCAAACCCGGCGGCGACGCGCGATTGAGCGAGGAACACCTGTTTTAAAGGGCTCGACCGGAGACGGATCCGATCCCTTCCGTTCCGCGCTGCCTGTATCCTGGGAAAATGAACCGATCCGTTTCCGCGCCAGGCAAGCTCTTCCTCAGCGGTGAGTACGCCGTGCTCTGGGGTGGCGCCGCGCTTTTGGCCGCGGTCGGACCGCGGATGGCCGGATGGGTGAAAAGCCGCAGCGACGGGGAGGTCCACCTCGTCACCGGAGCCGGCCGGCTTCGCGGACGGACGACCCCACGAGGGGTGAGCTGGGCGGGCCCGGTGCCTGCGCCCTTTCTCTTCGCCGCCCGAGGGGTGGACGAAGCGCTCAGGGCGCACGGCGCGGAGGCGCTCGGATTCGAGCTCGTCCTCGCGCCGCCGGCGCCCACCGCCGGGGGTGAGAAGCTGGGGATGGGGGGCAGCGCTCAGGCGGCGGTGCTCGCGGTGGAGATGAGCCGGTTCGCCCTGGAAAGCAGCTTCGAGCCGCTCAAAGTGGCGCTGCTCGCCCACGCCAAGGCCCAGGTGGGGGCGGGAAGCGGCGGGGACGTGGCGGCGGTCTACGCCGGAGGGATCGTCCGCTACCGCCGATATCCCCTGGAGAATCTGGCGAAAGCATCCGCGCTCGGCCTCTTGCCGGCCGCGCTGTCGGGCGCGCCGCCGGTTGATCTTCGTGTTCTGCCTGCGCCCCAGGTTCGCCTGAGCTACGCCTACTCGGGGAAGAGCGCTTCCACCCCGGCGGTGATCGCCGAGGTCGAGCAAAGGCTCAGCGCCGGCGACCGGGAGCGAATTCGCGCCGAGTCGGATCAACTCGGGCGCGCGCTCGAGGAGTCGATGGTCCGCAACGACTTTCGCTCCCTTGCCGAGGCAATCTCCGGGCTGCAGCGGCTGCTTTCGAGCGTCGGAACGCTGGAGACCGAGGCGATCGGCCGCATTCTCGGCATCGCGCGCAGCTACGGCGCGGCAGCGAAGATCTCGGGCGCCGGCCGAGGAGATGGGTGCGTGCTTTTTTCGCCGGACGCCGAGACGGAGCGGGAGCTGCTCGATGGCTTAAGGTCGCGGGGCTTTTGGGCCACGCCGCTTGCGATCGAGTCCGGGATGAGGGGCGAGGCCGAAATCGATCCCCGCCTGCGCGAGATGGCCGAAAGCTGAATTCGGCCGCCCCGCCGGTCTTGAAGTCACAAGCCAAACCTCGGCCGCAAGCTTTCTGCGAACGAGATCCGGGTGTGCCCAGGAGAGGACTCGAACCTCCACGGTGTTGCCACCACCAGACCCTGAATCTGGCGTGTCTACCAGTTCCACCACCTGGGCGTGGCCCGAGTAGCTACAACATCCGTTGGAGAGTTCCAAGCGAAAGGAGAACAACCAGGTCTAATCTTTTTCGCCGGTGAAATAGATCGTCTGCCCTGCCAAGGTCCGCAGGCCGAGGTACTTTCTCCCGCTAGGTCCAGTAAAAACAATGTCGCCTTGGAAGGGCGCGCCGGTAGAGTCGATGCCCTGATAATAGCCGGTGCAGTCGGAGTTAACCGTGTAGGTTGCATCAAAGGTGCGATGGATGATTTGACCATTCAGGCTCGAACTGCCGCTCCCGGAGAAGTTGCCTTTCCCGTCGGCGGTGAGGCGGCCGAGAAACGCAAACGGCACCGTAACGCCCTCCGCCGTCGTGGTGCCATCGCCGCCAAAGACATAGTCTCCAACATACGTGGCATCAGAGCAGCCGCCGGCCTGCGCGCCGGGCGTCAGGCCGAGGACGAACAGAGTCGCGAAAAGAGTTACGCTAAATGTCTGTTTCATTTGGATATCCCTCCACGTCTGGCCACCATGGCCAGCATATTTTGACGAGAACCCACTCATGGACTTCCCGTCTTTCAATGAAGCGCCGTTTCCGCCCAAAAGGGCTAACGCTGTGCCGTTTTCTTATCGCGACAGGGAGAGGTCCACTGCGGACCGGAGGTCACCAGGATGTTGCTCGGCTTCAAATCCCGGTGAACGATGAGATTCTGGCGGGCGTAGTGCACCGCGGCACACACGGTGCGAAACAGCGCGAGCCGCTCGTTCACCGAGAGTCGGCGTTGATTGCAATATTCATCGAGGGGAATGCCGTCGACGTACTCCATGATGAAGTACGGCCGGCCGTCGTCAGTTGTCCCGCCGTCCATCAGCCGGCAGCGATTGCGGGCATGATTGACCAGGATCCGCCGCATCATCTGCGCAGCCAATGCAAACAAGTGCGGGCGGTTTTGCCAGGGCACCCCTCGTTGATCGACGAGTCGCAAATACGCCTCGTGGCGTTGACGGAGAGTTTGTCAAGCTCGGCCTTGAAATCACTTGCCAGGTTTCGAGGGCCATTGCTCGTTGTGAAACGACAGTGTTTCATTCATCGCGCATCACCGGCGTATGGGTCGCGCCCGGCTGCCAATCGCAGCTGGGCGCGCGCATTGGCGAGGTCGGCGTCGGCCTGGATCCTCGAGACGTCTGCGCTGTACGCGTCGCGGATGGCCTGGAGCAGGTCCAGCTGCGTCGCCGTGCCGACCTCGTAAGACTGCTGTGCAAGGAAGGCGGCGTGTTCGCTCGCCCTGGCCTGCGCGCGTGCCGAGCGGCTGGTGGCGATGTCCGCGTGCACCGTGTTCCAGTAGCGGTAAATGGCATCGCGGGCGAAAAGGCGCGCGCTTTGCTCCGTGGCGCGAGCCGCGGCCGCGGACGCGTCCTGCGAACGGATGTTGGCGAAGTTGGTCAGGTCCAACTGCCAGGTAAAGCCCACCCCCGCCTGCCAGTAGTAGTCGTGGTTCACGAAGCCGGGAGTGTTCGTCGCGTATTCGGTGAAGCTCCCGCCGATGGAAGGGAGCAGGCTCAGACGCTGCGCCCGGGCCTGCTGCTCTGCCGCTTCGCGGCTCTTCATCGCCGCTGCAATCGAGGGCAGCTCCGGATCGGGTGGCGAGAAGGTGTCCAGGCCCGGCTCCTCGCGCAGATCTTCCTGGAAGTCGGCAGCCACCAGCGCCTCGGGCGCAAGGCCGCTGGCGGACTGGAGCGCACGAGCGGAAAGAGCCACCTGGAGCTCGGCTGAGGCGAGCGATTGAACCTGGCTTTCAACCTGGGCGTTGGCCCGCTCAACCTCGAGCAGCGTTGCCGTTCCCGCCTGGAGCTGCGCCTGCGTCAACCGCAAGCTGGCTCGCGCAACGTCCAGCGCGCGCTGCGACGAGGCAACCAATGCCAGATTCGCCATCAGCTGGAAATAGCCCTGAGCCACTTGCGCTTCGACTTGTAGCGCGGTCGCTTCCGCCTGTTTGGCGAACGCTTCCGCCGAGGTCCGCGACGCGGCGACGCGTTGGAAACTGGCGAGATCTACCAGCGTCACGCTCACCATCGCAGAGCCGATCAATAGATCCCGGCGCTGGAGCGTGAAGCTCAGTGGGGGGGCGGTCGGATCGAGAGCCAGCGACAGCGAAGATGCGTACTGGTTCCGGACGTAATTTCCTTTGGCGGAGATCCCGGGCAGCACGCGCCCAAGCGCGACATCGGCTTGCGCCTGCTGCTGCTCAAGATTCGCGCGGGCCTTGAGGTTGTCCGGATTCTGCGTCCGGGCAGCTCGGATGAATGCGCTCAACGGCTGGACTGCATGCGCCGCAAAAGGCAGCCCCGATGCGACGGCGGCGAGCAAAATTCCAAGCGACCTATGGGTCAACGCGCCGTTCGCGTTCATCGAGAGGTGCCCGCGCGTTGGATCGCCGCTGAGGCGGCCGCCTCGCCGTTTCCCGCGTGCTCTGCCGAAACCGGATCGCCCTCGCGGCGTCGTTTGAGTGCTTGGCTCGCGCGCATCACGAGCACGTACAGCATCGGGATGAAGAAGATGGCGATCCCGGTCGCGGCCACCATGCCGGCGATCACCGCCGTTCCCAGGATTCGCCTCGAGACCGCCCCGGACCCCTCTGCGATCCAGAGCGGCATCAGCCCGAAGATGAAGGCGAAGGAGGTCATCAAGACCGGGCGAAACCGGAGCTTCGCGCCCTCCAACGCGGCCTCGACCAGCGGCCGACCTTTCTCGAATTCGTCCTTGGCGAACTCGACGATCAAGATCGCGTTCTTCGCCGCCAGGCCTACCAGCATCACCAGGCCGATCTGCCCGTAGACGTCGAACGAGAACCCTCGCAGGAGCAGCCCGGCAAACGCTCCGATGATCGCGATCGGGACCGAGAGCAGCACGCTGAAGGGGAGCGACCAGCTCTCGTAGAGGGCCGCGAGGATCAGGAACACGCAAACCAGCGAGAGCGCGAAAGTGGCCGTTCCGGTGCCGGCGGCTTTGCGCTGTTGGTAGGAGAGGTCGGCCCACTCGAAGCCGATCTCGCGGGGAAGCACCTCGCCGGCCACCTGCTCAAGCGCCTTCATCACCTGGTCTGAGCTGTAGCCTGGCGCGGGACCGCCGATAACCTGGGCGGCGCGGAAGAGGTTGAAGCGGTTGGTGTACTCCGGACCGTACACGCGCTTCGTGGAGGCCAAGGCAGAGAGCGGGACCATGTCGCCATTGGAGTTGCGAACGTAGTAGTTGCCGATGTCGCTGGCGTTCAGACGCTGATCGCCCTCGGCTTCCAGGAACACCCTCCACTGGCGGCCGAAGCGGTTGAACTGGTTGATATAGGAACCGCCCAGGAACGCCTGCAGCGTCTGATAGACGTCTGAGATGTTCACCCCCTGCTTGAGGACTTTGTCCCGGTCGACCTCGGCGAAAATCTGAGGCACCGACGGACGGAACAGCGTGTTGATCGATCCCACCTCGGGCCGCTTCCTCGCGGCCTCGACGAGCTTCTGGAGGTTGGTGTTGAGGAACTCGACGTCGCCTCCACTGCGGTCCTGGACCCACATCGAAAAGCCGCCCGAGGTCCCCAGGCCGGGGATCGCGGGAGGCGAGAAGCCAAAGACGATCGCTTCGTTGATCTTTCCCGCGAGCTCCCGATTGAGACGGTTCACCACCACCGCTGCGGTGTGCTCGGAGCCAGGGCGCTTCGACCAGTCCCTGAGCGTGACGAAATAAAAGCCGCTATACGTCGCCGAGGTGAAGCTCAGGAGCGAAAACCCGGCGATGGTGTTGAAGGACTCGATCTCAGCTGTCGCACCGAGGATCGCCTCCACCTTCCGGCACACCGCGTCGGTGCGCTCCAGCGAGGCCGCGTCCGGGAGTTGGACGTTCACGAAGAAGTAACCCTGGTCCTCATCCGGCACGAAGCCCGAGGGAATCCTGCGCCCGGCGAGCCCCGCCAGCGCCGTCAATCCGACGAGGATGGCGACGCCGAGGACGGCCTTCCGGATCAACAGGCGCGACGCACTCACGAAACCGCCGGTTGCCCGCCCAAACAACCGGTTGAATCCCCCGAAGAACTTGCCGAGCACGCCACTCGCCTCCCGCCGGGGTCGCAACAGCAGCGCGGCAAGGGCAGGGGAGAGCGTCAGCGCATTGAACGCCGAGATGAGGACCGAGACCGCGATGGTGATCGCGAACTGCTTGTTCAACCGCCCGGTGATGCCGCCCGTGAACGCCATCGGAATGAAGACAGACGCGAGGATCACCGCAACGCTGACCACCGGCGCGGTGACCTCCCCCATCGCCTTGAGCGTCGCGTCCTTGGGCGATAGGCCGTCTTCGATGTGGCGCTGGATCGCCTCCACCACCACGATGGCGTCATCGACCACCAGTCCGACGGCGAGCACGAGCCCGAAGAGGGAAAGGGTATTCACCGAGAAGCCGAGCATTGGGAATACGACGAAGGTGCCGACCAGCGAGACCGGTACGGCGATGAGCGGAATCAGCGTGGCGCGCCAGCTCTGGAGGAAGAGGAAGACCACGAGCATTACCAGCAGCGTGGTCTCAAGGAGGGTGATGAAGATGTCGCGGATTCCCGCGGTGACTGGAAGAGTTGTGTCCAGAGAGATGGTGTAGTCGAGGTCCTCCGGGAACCGCTTCTTCAGCTCCGCGATCGTGGCTTTGACCCCGCTGGCTACCGCGAGGGCGTTCGAGCCCGGGGTCTGGAAAACGGCAGTGATGAGCGCGGGCTTCCCATTGAGGCGCCCAATCTGGTTGTAGGTCAGCGCCCCGAGCTCGATGCGAGCGACGTCCTTGAGCCGCACCGTCGAGCCATCGGTGTTGAGTCGCACGGCGATGTCGCCGAATTCCTCGGGCTTGACAAGGCGTCCCTGCGCCCGAACGGTATAGGTGAACTCCCGGCCCGGGGGCGCGGGATCGGCGGCCACCCGGCCAGCCGGGTTCACGCTGTTCTGGCGTTGCACCGCCTGCATGAGGTCAGAGACGGTAAGGCCGAGCTTGGCGAGCTTGTCCGGCTGGACCCAGATGCGCATCGCGTAGTCGGTGGCGCCGAAGTTCGTGGTCGAAGCGACGCCCGGCACGCGCTGGATGGCATCATTCAGGTGGATGGTGGCGTAGTTGCCGAGGAAGACGGTGTCGTAGCTACCCTTGGGGGAGTAGAGGGAGATGAGCAGCACGGGCAGGCCCGTGAACTGGCTGTAGGTAAGCCCGTAGTTGGTGACGTCGGTGGGCAGGCTCGGCTGAGCCTGGGCGACGCGGTTCTGCACGTTCACCTGGTCGATGTTGACGTCGCTCTCGATGTCGAAGGTGACCGCCAACGTCATCGTCCCGTCGTTGGCGTTGGTCGACTGCATGTAAAGCATGTTTGGGACGCCCGACATCTGCTGTTCGATCGGCGTTGCGACCGACTGCTCGATGGTGACGGCATCGGCCCCGGTGTAGTTCGTCTGCACGCGGATCTGCGGCGGCACGATGTTTGGATATTGGGCGACGGGCAAACCAGACATCGCGACGGCCCCACCGATGACAGTGAGAATGGCGATCACCATCGCCACGATGGGCCGGTTGACGAAGAAGCGGGACATTGCTCACCGCCCCCCGGGCGAAGGAGCGGGTGAGGCCGCGGCAGCGGAATCGGTCGAGGCAGCCATCGCGCGGACCTGCATCCCCGACCTCACCAGCGCGAGGTCCGAGACGATCACTTTCTCGCCGGCGGTCAGCCCCTTGTCGATGATCCAAAGGCTGCCGATCCGCTCAGCCGGCTGCACCACCCGTATCTCAGCCTTGCTGTCTGCGCCGACAACGCCGACCTGGTAGGTCCCCTGAAGCTCATTGACCGCACGCTGCGGCACCAGGAGCGCCCCCTTTCGCGTGTCGACCGCGGCCCTCACCTTCCCGTACTGACCTGGCCTGAGGATGTTCCCGGGATTGGGAAAGGAGCCCTCGACGGCCATCGTCCCGGTTCGCAGATTCACCTGGCGGTCGCTCAAGAGCACCGTCCCTGGATGGGGATAGACACCGCCGTCGTCGAGAATGAGCTCGAGCCGCAGCTCCTGGTCCGGCTCAGTTCTTCCCTGGTGGGCGCGGGCGTAGCTCAGGTAATCGCGCTCGCTGATATTGAAGAGCACCTTGATCGGGTCGACCTGCGAGACGGTGGTCATCACCGTCTGCGCGTTGACGAGGTCCCCCACCTGCGTCTTGGCGATCCCCGCGATGCCCGCAATCGGCGAGAGGACCTGGGTCCAGCCGCGGTTGAGCGCGGCCTGGTCCACGCTGGCACGTGCCGAGGCGGAGGCAGCCGCGGCCTCCCGCTCGGCCGTGATGGCATCGTCGAGAACCTTCTGGGTGACCGCCCCCTGGGACCTCAGCTGCGTGTAGCGCGCCACGTCCAGGCGCGCCTTGGCGAGCGCCGCGTCACCGCTGGCCAGAACGCCTTTCGCCTGGCTCAGCGCGGCTTTCGTCTGGCGAGAGTCGATCCCGAACAGCAAGTCTCCCTCTCGAACGTAGGACCCCTCCCGGTACACCTTCTTTAAGACATAGCCCTGTACTTGAGGATGGATCTCCGCATTGACGAAGCCGTCGAGGCTCCCGGTCCACTCGCGGTAGATGGGCACGTCCTTCTGGACGACCTCAGTCACCTGGACGGCTGGAGGCAGGGGCGCAGGCGCTTGCGCTTTTTGGCACGCCGCGCTCAGAACCGCCGACCCAAGGACGATGAAGGTACGCGCGTTCATTACGACGGCACTCCTTGAGAGCAGTCTTCCATGATCACATCTCCTTCGCTTGGGTCCCCCAAAGCGAGACTCACTGAGTCTTCAGGGATCGTGCCAAACAGATCGCCCTCGAAGGACGTGCCGCTCGGGTAGCGGTTTGGCGGACACTGCGACCTTCTGCTCAGCAGCCACTGTCGCCAAACCCGTCGCTTTTGGAATCGGCGACGAGCGATGGCCGCACCGACTCCAAGGAGAGTGACTCGACCGCCTACTCGCGGTCGTCCTTCACCGCTGAGATCTTGACGGCGGCGGCCGTCGCATCTGGGCCGGGCGCCGCGTCCACCAACTCGACTCCGCGCATCTCGAGTCCCGCTTCCGAGAGCACGCGCATCAAGCTCGCGCGCGGAGACCCATCATCGGGGGCAGGCAAGGGCCACATTTCCCATGCGCCATCGCCGTGGGATATTCGATAGCGAAGACTTGGCAGAGTGAGCTCTTGCCCCGAGAAGGCCGCGGGCTTGGTTACCGCCAAATTCGCGAAACGCTCGCCAGTTCCGCTGTCGACTAACGACGAGCCCAGTGAGTCGTAAAAAATCATCAGCGCGGAATTATCGCTCGACCAGCGAAGCCCTTGAGCCACCGAGGAGAAATTGCGCATTTGCCAGATCGGCCGCGATGAACCAATGGCCCAGACACCGATCGTTGCCAAGCTGACAGCAGCGATCCGCGCGCCGTCATAACTGAAGATTGCGTCCACGACCACGTCGTCCATCTGGAGCTCCGCATCGCTGGCCTCGCCAACCCGATGAACAAAGATGGATGGGCCGCGAGTCCACAGCACCCGCCGGCCATCACCGGAGATGTCCATCACGGGCCAGTTGACCGCGCGCGACGACTCGGTCCAAATGGACCTTTTCTGCGCGACATCCCACAGCTCAAGAGGCGTCTGATTCCCGGTGAGAAGACGAGTCCCGTCTGCAGAAAGTCTGATCAGACCGGGACACTTCTCGCATTCGAAATGCCAAAGGCTCTCCCCGGTGCTCGCATCGAGGACGCTGACACCGCTCGAGCTTGTTACGGCGATTCGACGGCCATCGGCCGACATGGTGAGGTTCGCGCGCGCGCCCAGAGCTCCGGAGTGCAGCCGCGAGCCGGTCTCATCCCAGACCTCGTACGGCGATGAATAGAAACTAGAGTGCACTACAGTGAAGCGGCCGCCAGTGCGGGATGTTTGGAACCACATGGCACGACTTCCCGTCAGGGAACGTGCGGGTGCTAGAGGGCGGACATCCCAGGCCGTCAAGCTCGAGCCGTTAAGGAGCCCGGAGACGATGAGCCGGTCGCTGGAGGGCGAGAAAGTAAAGGACGGCGCTCCTGGGGCAAGACTGAACGACGAGACGACGGTCCGCATCCGTAGATCTACGAGGTCCGCCTGATTCGACGTAAGCCTTGCCGTGACTATCAGATGACCATCGGGCGAGACGTTATTTCCCCTACCGCGGGCCTGCATTAGGCTACTGCCGCCTCGTCCAGGAATCGCGACAGCGAAGTCACCCTCCGGTCCACCGAAGACCTGGATAGCGCGCGAGCGGACGACGGCCAGCCCGTGCGCCGTGAAAATCAAAGCACTGGCGTCTGGAATCGGCCGGCTTGCGAGCTCTTGCGTTCGGGTTAAATCCCAGAGATGCACGATGCCGTTGCCGTCTTGAAAGGCGACCCGCTGGCGGTCGTCGGAAACCGAGCAAAGAGCTCTCGGGCCGAGCTTCGCGGAAAGCATGAGGGACTCGGTGGGTCCCCCGCTGGTAACAAGACCATCGGCCGTGAACACAACGGGCGGCGGCACGGGTCCTGGCCAACATGGAAGGACTTCGCCAAGTAAGAAGGAGCCGACCAAACGTCCAGTCGCCGCGTCGAGGAAAACCAGTTGCTGGCCGAGGTTGATTCGAATTTGACATAGCTCGCGCCCGGTGTCTAGTTCTCGTCCGATGACGAAGGGATCCTCGACCGCAAGCACCAACGCCCGCCCGTCCTTTAGAAAGCCCACGTCCATGACCGATTGATCCGGACCGCGACGGGCGAAGAGCCGATGCGGCATGCGTTGCCGAGCGAGCGCATAACCCCAGCGTGACTCACGCGAATCGTGCTCAATTCGCGAAGCAGCATAGTATCCGGCAGCCCGACCCCAATCGGAGCTCTGTTCCGCTGCTCGCGCTCGTTCCAGGAAGGAGGCTGAAAGATGCAGGCGCGCGACGTGAAGCTGGTAACCGATGGCCACGGAAGACGCGGCAAGGACTAACAGAGCGGCCCCGGTCGCTGCTGCGAGCGCGCGGTGACCGGCGACGAATTTCCGCACCAGTTCCCACGCGCCATATTCGTAGGCGGAGACCCGCCCGCCGCCTCGATACTCGGAGAGCTCCTTCGAGAGCAATTCGGCGCTCTGGTATCTATCGGGTGGCGCGTGAGACAGAGCGCGCTCGCACACGGCGGCCAGCTCGACCGGAGCGTCTGGACAAATCGCTCGGACCCGGCGGAACCGTCCGGAAAGGACGTTGTCGATCATCTGCTGGGGTGAGGCTCCTTCGAAAGGAGCGCGGGCGGTCAAAAGCTCGTACAGGATCACCCCCAGACTGAAGACGTCGCTGCGCTCGTCGATTTCGCTCAGCGCCCCGCGCGCCTGTTCCGGGCTCATATAGGCCGGCGTTCCCAGCGCAGCCCCGTACACCGAGACCCCCGCCTCGGAGTCCGGCACCGAGGTATCCACGTCGTCGACCTCGCCGCGTTTCTTGGCCAGTCCCCAATCCACCACGACCGTCTCGCCAAAGGCGCCGATCATGATGTTGGCAGGCTTGAGGTCGCGATGAACGACACCGCGCGAGTGGGCGTACGCGACTGCATCGCACGCGTCAATGAGCTGGGGCAAAAGCTCGAGGCGCTGCCGAAGTGAGTCGCAGCGCGCGAATCGCGCCTTGAGCGTCTCACCCCGGATGAGCTTCTGGGCGCAGAAAAGGGTCCCGTCGGCGCGACGGGCGAGCTCGTGCACCGCGACGATACCCGGATGGTCGAGCTGGGCAGTTAGCCGCGCCTCGCGGAGGAAGCGTTTCCAGGCGGTACTTTTGCTGGGGCTCGAATCGAGCGATTCAGCAGACACGAGGAGCTCCTTCAACGCCACCTCGCGGCCCACGAACTCGTCCACCGCCCGTCGGACGACCGACTGTCCTCCGCGGCCCAATTCGCCCAGGCGCGTGTACTGTCCCTCCCTCTCGGCCGGTACAGTCCTGGCCTCGTCTGCCGTCGCGATGGGTGCCGGACTCGTGGGGCTGACCTCAGTGCCGAACGTTCGAGAAACGGCCTCGGCTCCGCCGAGCGACGCTAGAACATCTCCTGCATTGCCCTGCCGCGCCACCAGCGCCTCATTCGCCAGCGCCTCCAGAAGTTCCCGGCGCGCCGAGGTCAGCGCACCGGTCTGCTCGAGGTGCGTCAACAGCGAGCGTGGGTCTTTCCCGATCAGCCGGGACGCGGCGGCTTCCATCACCTGCTTCGGAGTGACGAAGCCCGCCTGCGTCGCTAGCACGCCCATGATCAGGTCGCGATCCTGCATGCGGCCTACTCATCCCATTCGGTAGGCCGCGGCGTCCAGTCCGTAGTGGCCGACCCAGCCGACGACTTGCGCCCTGCCCTTGCCCACCGCCCAGAGGGCATCGTACTCGAGGAGCGACCGGGCCGCCTCCGACGAGCGCTGGAGAATCACTCCACAGTCTACTCGCGGTCCTCTTTCACCGCAGAGATCCTGGGGATGGATGAGCCCACCGCACCTGTGCCAGGCGCCGCGTCCACCAACTCGACTCCGCGCATCTCGAGTCCCGCTTCCGAGAGCACGCGCATCAAGCTCGCGCGCGGAGGCCCGTCATCGGGGGCAGGCAAGGGCCACATTTCCCATCTGCCGTCGCCCCGGGAGATTCGGTAGCGAAGGCTTGGCAGAGCGATCTCTTGCGCCGAGAGGGCTGCGGGCTTCGTTACCGTCAAATTCGCGAGACGCTCGCCAGTTCCGCTGTCCATTAACGAGGTGCCCAGTGAGTCGTAAAAAACCATCAGCGCGGAATCATCGCTTGACCAGCGAAGCCCTTGAGACACCGAGGAGAAGTTGCGCACTTTCCAGATTGGCCGCAATCGACCAATGGCCAAGACACCGATCGTTGCGAAGCTGACAACGGCGATCCGCGTGCCGTCATAGCTGAAGACAGCCTCCTGGACCACGTCATCCAGCTGGAGCTCCTCATCGCTCACGTCGCCAACCCGATGAACAAAGAGAGACGAGCCCCGCGTCCACAGCACCCGCTGGCCATCACCGGAGATGTCTAGCCCGTGCGACTTGCCCAAGCGCGACGACTCGCTCCAAATGGACCTTTTCTGCGCAACGTCCCACAGCTCCAGACGCTTCTCATTCGAGGTGAGAAGTAGCCCCCCGTCCGCAGAGAGTCTGACGCGGAAACACTTATCGCAGTCGAGATGGCAAAGACTCTCACCGGTGCTCACGTCGAGGACGCCCACACCGCTCGAGTCTGTTACGGCGATCCGACGGCCATCGGCCGAGATGGTGACGTTCGCGCGCGCGCCCAGAGTTCCCGAGTGCAGCTGCGAGCCATTCTCATCCCAGACCTCGTACCGGGATGAATAGAAACCAGAGTGCAATACATCGAAGCGGCCATCGCGGGATGTTTGGAAGAACATGACACGACTTCCCGTCACGGAACGTGCGGGTGCGAGAGGGCGGACATCCCAGGCCGCCAAACTCGAGCCATTGAGCAGCCCGGAGACGATGAGCCGGTCGCTGGAGGGCGAGAAAGAAAAGTTTGGCGCTCCAGGGGCAAAACTGAACGACGAGACGACAGTCCGCAACCGTAGGTCCACGAGGTCCGCTTGATTCGACGTAAGTCTTGCCGTGACTAAAAGGTTTCCATCGGGCGAGACATTGTTTCCCCTGCCCCGGACGCGGATCAGGCCACTGCCGCCTCGTCCAGGAATCGCGACCGCGAAGTCACCCTCCGGTCCGCCGAAGACCTGGACAGCGCGCGCGCGGACGACGGCCAGCCCGTGCCCAGTGAAAATCAACTCGCTGGCGTCTGGAATCGGCCGGTTCGCGAGCTCTTGCCTTCGGGTCAAGTCCCAGAAATGCACGACGCCGTTGCTGTCCTGAAAGGCGACCCGCTGGCCGTCGTCGGAAACGGAGCAAAGAGCTCTAGGGTCGAGCTTCGGGGAAAGCACGAGGGGCTCGGTGGGTCCCCCGCTGGTGACGAGACCATCGGCCGTGAACACAACGGGCGGCGGCACGGGTCCTGACCAGCATGGAAAGACTCTGCCAAGCAAGAACGAGCCGACCAAACGTCCGGTCGCCGCATCGAGGTAAACTCGTTGGTCGCTGACGTCGAGGCGAACTTGACCGGTTGGAAGAATGGTCAACGTTGGTTCTGGTGGTGCGGTAGGCTGAAACCGCCACAGCTCGCGCCCAGTGTCCAGCTCTCGTCCGATGACGAAGGGAAGCTCGACTGCCAGCGCCAACGCCCGCCCGTCCCGTAGAAAGCCCACGTCAACAACCGATAGATCCGGACCGCGACGGGCGAAGAGCCGATGCGGTATGCGTTGCCGAGCGAGTGCGTAACCCCAGCGGGACTCGCGCGAGTCATACTCAATTCGAGAAGCAGCATAGTACCCGGCAGCCCGACCCCAATCGGAGCTCCGTTCTGCCTCCCGCGCTCGTTCCAGGAACGACACCGCAAGATTCAGCCGCGCGACGCGCAGCTGGTAAGCGATGACGACGGAAGACGCAGCAAGGACCAACAAAGCAGCCCCGGTCGCCGCCGCGAGCGCGCGGTGACCAGCGACGAATTTCTGCACCAGTTCCCACGCCCCATATTCGTAGGCGCCAACCCGTCCCCCAGCTCGATAGTCGGAGAGCTCCTTCGAGAGCAATTCGGCGCTTTGGTATCTATCTGTTGGCGCGTGAGACAGAGCGCGCTCGCAAACGGCGGCCAACTCGACTGGAGCGTCTGGACAAACGGCTCGGACCGGTCGGAAACGTCCGGAAAGGACGTTCTCGATCATCTGCTCGGCTGAGGCGCCTTCGAAGGGAGCGCGGGCAGTCAGCAGCTCGTAGAGGATCGCCCCCAGACAGAAGACGTCGCTGCGCTCGTCGATTTCGCTGAGCGCTCCGCGTGCCTGTTCCGGACTCATGTAGGCCGGTGTCCCCAGCGCAGCCCCGTACACCGAGAGCCCCGCCTCGGAGCCCGGCGCCGAGGAATCCACCTCTTCGGGCTCGCCACGTTTCTTGGCCAGTCCCCAATCGACGACGACCGTCTCGCCAAAGGCGCCGATCATGATGTTGGAAGGCTTGAGGTCGCGATGAATGACACCGCGCGAGTGCGCGTACGCGACTGCATCGCATGCGTCAATGAGGTGGGGAAGCAGCTCGAGGCGCTGCCGAAGCGAGTCGGAGCGCGCGATTCGTGCCTTGAGCGTCTCGCCCCGGATGAGCTCCTGGGCGCAGAAAAGAGTCCCGTCGGCGCGACGGGCAAGCTCGCGCACGGCGACGATGCCCGGATGGTTGAGCTCAGCAGTCAGCCAGGCCTCGCGGAGGAAGCGTTTCCAGGCAGTACTCTTGCTCGGACTCGAAGCGAGCGATTCAGAAGACACGAGGAGCTCCTTCAACGCCACCTCGCGGCCGACGAACTCGTCCACCGCTCGCCGGACGACCGATTGTCCGCCGCGGCCCAATTCGTCCAGGCGCGTGTACTGTCCCTCCCTCTCCGCAGGGATAGTCCTATTCTCGTCCGCCGTTGCGGCGCGCACTGGACTCGTCGGGCTGACTTCAGTGCCGAACGTCCGAGAAACGGCCTCGGCTCCGCCGAGGGACGCTAGAACATCTTCTGCATTGCCCTGCCGGGCCGCCAGCGCCTCAGTCGCCAGCGCCTCCAGCAGCTCCCGGCGCGCCGAAGTCAGCGCACCGGACTGCTCGAGGTGCGTCAAGAACGAGCGGGGGTCTTTCCCGATCAGCCGGGCCGCAGCGGCTTCCATCACCTGCTTCGGAGTGACGAAGCCCGCCTGTGTGGCTAGGACACCCACGATCAGATCGCGATCCTGCATGGCGTGGTTCACTCTGCCACGCCACCGTCTCGGGAGTCAGCCCAATCGGTAGGTCGCGGCGTCCAGTCCGTAGCGCCTGACCCAGCGGACGACTTGCGTACGGCCCTTGCCCACCGCCCGCGCGACAGCGCTCAGGTTTCCTCGGTGTTCCTTGAGGAGCCCGATCAGCTCGTCGCGATGGCCCAGCTCGCCGTTGGTCAGCTCCGGTTGAGGGACCGGGGCCGCTGATTTGCGGAGGGCGGGCGGGAGGTGTTCGCGTTCGATGGTCCCCACACCCGAGAGCGCCAGCGCACCCGCAAGCGCCTGCTCGAGCTCGCGAACGTTCAGAGGCCAGTCGTACTCGAGGAGCGCCCGTGCGGCCTCTGGGGAGAGCTTCACGTCGGGACGCTCGGGGGAGAGTTTGCGCAAGAGACTCGCGATCAGCAGAGGAACGTCTTCCGGGCGGTCCCGCAATGGGGTGAGCTCCAGAACCACCCCGTCGAGCCGGGCGAGCAGGTCGTGGCGGAATTTCCCGTCCCGGACCATCCGGTCGAGATCGCGGTGCGTCGCGGCCACCACCCGAAGGTCGAGGGGCTCGGGTCGTGTCCCGCCCACCGGGAGCACCTCCCTCTCCTGAAGGACGCGGAGAAGTGCGGCTTGCGCGGTCAGTGGAAGGTCCCCGATTTCATCCAAAAAGAGGGTGCCGCCCTCGGAGGTTCGGAGAAGACCCGGTCGGTCACGTTCCGCGCCGGAAAAGGAGCCCTTCCGATGGCCGAACAGCTCGGACTCGACGAGGTTTTGAGGAATGGCGCCGCAGTTCACTGCGACGAATACGCCACCTCTGCCGGACCAGGTATGGATGGCCCGCGCGAGCACCTCCTTGCCACTGCCGCTCTCGCCGCACAGGAGGACCGGCACCCGGCTCGTTGCAGCAGCTCGGCCGCGAAGAAGCACGTCCCCGAATTGATAGGAGAGAGTTGCCAGCCCACTCGGGCCCCGGGGCAGATCCTCTCCTTCCAGGTTCGCCGATCCCCAAACCGGAAGCTTGCCGCGAAAACTGAAGAATGTCCGTCCGAGCTGGACCAGGGTTTGGTCGGGCAGGTCCGCCGTCTGGATGCGCTCACCGTCGATCAGCGTGCCGTTCTTGGACCCGAGATCGCGAATCGTCCAGCGGCCGTTCTGGCGGCGGAGCTCGGCGTGGGCCTCTGACATCCAGCCGTCCGGCAGCACGAGCTCGAGGGCTCCATCGCCGCCCACCCGCGCCATTCGCCGCGGCCCCCGGCCCAGCCGCACGCATTCGAGATCGGCGAGCAGGTGGCGGGCAGGCCCCACCAGGGGGCGCTCGCATTCGATCTCCAGAAAGAGATACGGCGCGAGCTCCGGCTTCTTCGCCCCTTGCCCATCGCTTTGCGTGAGAGTGTCGCCCTTGCCAGCCACGTGCCCAGCATAACGCAGGTCTGTGTCGACACATCGAAGTTGTGTCGACGCTGCGTGACGATGAGCGCTTTGTCCGGCCTGAGGGCCCCTCTGCTCCGAGGCGACAAAGCACGGACAACGCTGGCATATGAGTTGCTCCCCCGAGTGGCCAAGGGTTGACAACCATCGGCACCATTGGCTCGAGGGGCATGGCCCCCGACGGGAGAAAAATGCGAATTGTTGAGCTGAATGAAACGGTCGAGTCAATGCCGGCGCCGCACATCGTCGGTGACTCGGCGCCAATGCGAGAGCTCCTCGAGACGGTGGCCCGCATCGGTCCACAGGACATCACCGTCTTGGTGCGCGGAGAAACCGGGACCGGCAAGGAATTGATTGCCTCGCTGCTGCACGCGCACAGCGGCCGCTCCTCGGGGCCGCTGGTGATATTCAACTGCGCCGCAATTCCCGGTGATCTGGCGGAGGCAGAGCTGTTCGGGCACGCGCGAGGTGCATTCACCGGCGCCGACCGGGCGCGCCAGGGCTTCTTCACCCGGGCCGATGGAGGGACGCTCGTGCTCGATGAAGTGGGTGAGCTTCCGATGGCGGTCCAAGCCAAGCTGTTGCGCGCGTTGCAGGAAGGCGAAATCCAGCAGGTGGGGACTGGCCGAGTCGAGCGGGTCAACGTGCGCGTCGTCGCCTGCACCAACCGCGATCTCGCGGCGGAAGCGAGCCGCGGGCGCTTCCGAATGGACCTTTATTATCGGATCGCCGTGGTCGAGTTGATCGTTCCCCCATTGCGCAGCCATCGCGAGGACATCCCCGCGCTGGCCCGCGAATTCGCGCGTCGCTACGGCAAGCGCTTCGGCAAACCAGACGTTTGTCTTGGCCCATCGCTTATCGATGCGCTCTGTGAGGAGGATTGGCCCGGGAACGTGAGGGAGCTCGAGAACACGGTTGCGCGGGCGGTGGCGCTCGCCAGCGGCGGCGAGATCGACGTTGAGGTGCTCAGCGGTCCACAGGCCAAGCCCAGCACCGACCAGGAAGGAGACCCGCGGTTGGACAACGCGCTGCCGCTGCGGGATCGGCTTGCATTGATTGAGCGGAGGATGATTGTACGAATGCTCGCAGCGGTTCGGGGCAACCGATCGCACGCGGCGAAGCAGCTTGGCATGAGCCGCTCTGCGCTAATCGACCGACTGAATAAGTACGGCCTCGGGGCGAGGGCTAAGTCTTCTGTTGAAAGCTCGGCCCCGTGAACATCGCTCTCACACAAGGCGAGCGCGCTCGAAAGGCACGAGGCATTTCGGCGGTCTTGAGTTACCTGGAGCTGACCAAGCCGCGGATCACCTCGCTCGTCGTCTTCACCACCGCGAGCGGGCTGTGGCTCGCGCCGGTTCAGCCCCAGAGGCATACCGTGCTGCTCACGCTGATTGGCACGGCGCTGGTGGTGGCGGCGGCCAACGCGCTGAACATGTACCTCGAGCGCGAAACCGACGCGCTGATGCCGCGCACCATGCATCGGCCGCTCCCGGCGGGACGGATGAATCCTTCGCTCGCCCTGGGGTTTGGCCTGCTCCTCGCGGCCATCTCCTTACCCGTGCTCTCCCTCGGGGTCGGCCTGCTTCCGGGCCTGCTCGCGTCCGCCGCGCTCGTCATCTACGTCCTCATCTACACGCCGATGAAGCGCTACACCGCCGCTGCGCTTTTGGTCGGCGCGGTGGCCGGAGCCATTCCCCCTCTTATCGGCTGGACCGCGGTAACCGGTCGCCTCGACCTGCCCGGCGTTTTGCTCTTCGCGGTGATGTTTCTGTGGCAGGTTCCCCACTTTCTCGCCATCAGCCTGGTCCGGCGCGAGGAGTTCGCTCGGGCCGGGCTGCGCGTGCAGCCGAACGAGCCCGACGGCGAGCGCAGGGCGCGCCGCAACATCGTGTGGTACTCCGCGGTCCTGGTTGGGGTGTCGTTTCTCTTTATTCCTCTCGGCGTCGCGGGAACCGTCTATTTTGACGCCGCGCTTGTCTCGGGAGGGCTGTTCCTCGGCCATGGCGTCCACGGCCTGCGGGCAAAGACAGGCAAGCGATGGGCCCGGAACGAGTTCGTCGCCTCGCTTGGGTACGTCACAGTACTGCTCGCCGTGCTCGTGGTCGACCACGCCTATTCGTCCAACACTCCGGCGATTGCGTTGCCTCCCCGCGAGATCCTGCGCAAACAGTAGATATGGATGTTGGCTCGCAACTCGATTGTCATTATGAACACCGATCACCGGAGCCGGTGATGAGCGATGCGCTTCCGATCGTGTACCTGGCGAGGCACGGTGAGACGGCCTGGACCCTCTCTGGTCAGCACACCGGAGTGACCGACCTGCCGTTGACCGTGCGGGGCGAGACCGAAGCCGTCTGGCTCGGCGAGCGGCTCGAGGGATTGACGTTCGGCGCGGTGTTGACGAGCCCCTTGCAGCGGGCGATTCGAACCTGCGACCTGGCTGGCTTCGGCTTCGCGGCCGAAATCGAGCCTGACCTCATCGAATGGAACTACGGCACGTACGAAGGCCGCACCAGCGCCGACATTCGCGCGCAGCGCCCCGACTGGCAGCTATTCCGCGA
>WNFF01003434.1_pt1 | contig 20499 bp, 16 predicted proteins | sample 5400441 | NCBI WGS metagenome assembly WNFF01 (sample SAMN13153345, study PRJNA577476) | soil metagenome | isolation source: 120 cm saprolite under Douglas fir tree site 2 hole 3 replicate 1 | place: USA:California | collected 2015-04-18
CCGCCCCTTCGGGAAGGCCGACGAGGTTGAAGTAGGGCAGGCCAATGGCCATGTCGACTTCGACTTCGACCACCACCGCATCCACTCCGATCAGCGCTCCGGACCTGACCGTCGCGAGCATCAAAGCCGCCTTTGCCCTTGTCCCCAGGGGCTTTAAAGCAACGCCCGTACCGCCTTAGGATCGGCCGACCGGTGCAGGGATGCGCGCGGAGGGGACGCCGATCCGGAAGGTCAGCGCGAGACGGTCGTCCACCGCGGCGGTCTTTCAACCCAAAGACCTCGAGCCTGGGCGATTCTTTTTGGCTAATGCCCGCCGGGCGTGATCGCACCGGACAGGCCGCTGGGTGAGCCCGTCGACCCCGACCCCGTCGGCGGCGTGGCTCCCGGTGCCTGTGGCGCCCCCGGCGTGGGGACCGCGTGCTCGGGAATTTCGGTCATCATTCCCAGCGTCTCGGCGCCGGCCAACTTCGCGCCGTCCAGTGCGGCAACCAGCTTTGCGTAGTTGGTCTTATCGTCCGGCATGAAGAAGACCAGCTTGTCCCCTGGTGCCCGGGCCGCGAGGATCCGTCGGAGGCGATTCACATATTCCGGCGGCTCGATCTTCTCGGTGTTGATGAAGATGGCTCCCTCGGCATCCAACCCGACCACGACCTGCTCGGGCGGCACCTCTTGCTGGGTCTCCACCTGCTCCGTCGCGGGGACGCGCACGGCGATGTCTTTTTCCAGAAGCGGCGTCACCACCATGAAGATGATCAGCAGCACCAGGACCACGTCGACCAGGGGCGTGACGTTGATGTCCGAGTTCGGCCGTCCGGACGGATTGACGAAAAACTTCTTCCTCGAGTGAAAATCCATCATTGCTGCAGCGCGCTCACTTTTTTGCCTTTTCGTCTTTGAGCTCTTCCACCCCGAGGGAGATTCCCTTGGCGCCGGCTTTCCTCGCCAGGTTCATCACCTTCCGGACGTCGCCATAGGCGAGCGATTGGTCTCCTTTGAGGAGAATCGGCCGCCCCTCCTTCTGCGCGTACTCGTCTTTCAAACGCTGCTCGAAGCCTTTGTCATCGTATTCATCGTGCTCGACAAAGAGATGCTTGTCGGGCGTAACCGAGACGATGATCGGGTCGGCCTTCTTATCGTCTTTTTCGATCTGCTGAGCCTTCGGCAGCCGCACGTCCTTGCCCCGTTGGAGCATCGGCGTCACCACCATGAAGATGATCAGCAACACCAGCACGACGTCGACCAGCGGCGTCACATTGATTTCGTTCTTGATGCCCTGATTAGGGCCAACTGCCATTGACATGGTTTAGGTCTGAGGCATGTGCGGGGTGTGGGCGTGGCCTCCCAGCTGCTTGTTCACCACGTCGAGAAATTCGTTCGATGACTCCGCGATGTCCACCGCGCGAGCATCGACCCAACCTTGGAGGAAGTTGTAAAACATCACCGCGGGAATCGCGACGAGCAACCCGAACGCGGTGGTCACCAAGGCTTCGGCAATACCCGCGGATACCGTACCCAAGCCGCCTGAACCGGTCATCGCCATGCTCTGGAACGAGTTGACGATACCCATCACCGTTCCGAGCAGACCGACGAAGGGTGCGGTCGAGCCAACGGTCGCGAGCAGACCGAGGCCTCGCTTGAAGCTCTGGACCTCTCGTTGACCTTGGCGCTCGAGCGCGCGGGCGATCGACTCGACGGCGGCTTCCCGGTTGGTCGGGTTGCTCAGCCGGTAGGCGGTCAGCCCGGCGCCGATCACCCGGCCCAGGTGCCCGACCTTCTTGCCGACGTTGGTCGACGATGCTGCTTGGAGGTCGCCCTTGGCGAGGACCGCCGCCATCTTCTGGGCGAAGCTCTTGGATTCGCTCTTGGATCTACCAAATACTACCCAGCGTTCGATTGCCACCACGAGCGAGGTGAAAGACATGATGGCCAGCACGAACACGATTGCCCGTGCGAAAAGCCCCATGTGATGCCAAAGGTCCGTGATTGTGAATTGCATAGTTTGCTGTCGCGCCTCCGTTTTCGCGCGTTTAGGGAAAACAGTCTTTTAATCAGGTTCAGTGCGGGATCACCAGCCTGATCTGGATCAGATAGTCGACCGCGACGGGTCTTCCCTGATAACGGACCGGCTTGTACCTCCAAGTAGAAACCGCGTCGAGAACCGCCTGACTCATGTGCGGCAGCGGCTTGATCACCCTGCAATTGTCCAGCCTTCCATCGATGGTAATCACGCACTTGAGAAGGATCGTCCCCTCGACCTGAGCGGCGAGGGCCTCGCGCGTATAGCGGACCGGCTCGCCCGAAAGCTGTTCCGGACGCGTCATTCCCTCGCCGAACGGAAGGACGTTGCCTCCCAACTGGCCGCCCGGCACTCCGCCAGGGACGCCGCCGACCAGGCCGCCTTCCACTCCCCCGGCCACCCCGCCCGGGACGCCACCTGGGGCACTTCCCGCGCTGGACTGGTCGTCGTTCGAAGCGCCGACCGCTTCCTGCTCGGGGTCGGCCTCGCGCGGCTTATCCTTTGGAATCTCTTTCGGTTGGACGAGCTTGTCGGGCCTTCGGACCGGTCGGTGCTCGACGGCGTGGGGCCTGGAAGTCGCCGATGCTAGCCTCGGAGGAGGCGGAGGAGGGGATGGGGGCAAGTCCCCTGCCTTCATGAACTTCACCGCCAGATCGGTATGACGCTTAATCGTGGGCTCACCGGTTGAAACCCACAGGATGAGTGCGACCACGCCGCCGTGCAAGGTGATCGCGAAGATCGCTCCCGTTCCGAAGCGCCTGCCCGATAGGTCCTTTGAATTGAGAACGGCGTCAAACATGAGATCCAGGACTTTCGAAGGCAGATCGCCAGCGGCGTTCCCGGCCCTCGAGAAAGCCGGTGTGTCAATCAAAACCACTGCCGGAAGCGACAGGTGATCGTACCGCGCCGAGCCCAGCCCGAGAAGCCAGCTCACGACGGGCAAAGTGGGTCATCGGCGGTGTGTGCCCCACGCATGGAAGAGACAACCGACCCGCGAAGCCGGGAATTCCTGTTTGCGGAATCCCTATTGAACGATGAGCGATGGCGGGCGGGGAACGTGGGTCTGGAGGTCGCCCGCCCCCCACCGCGGACGGGATTTTACTGGACGCCGGGTTTCAGCGCCGGCGGATCGGAGGTGAGGACGCACTTGAACAATACCGCGTCGCAGTTGACGGCGAAGTCCGGATTTACGTTCGTTTGAGGGAAGGACCCCGGGCCGCATCGCGTGTCGTCGGGTATCTGGTTTCCCATCGCGTCCAAGACGGGAGCCCCCTGGCTATCGACCTGGAAGCAATCCGCATTCGGCTGCATCCCGACCGCTTTGTACTCGGCGGTGCAGCCGCCTTCCGTGTACCGCAGGGTTGCCGACATCTGCGTTCCGGGAACGTTGGCCCGCACCACGAATTTCACGTCGCTCCATTCGTAGGCGATGTCTGAGCCGCCCACGTTCTGCTCCGCCTTGGTCAAGGTAGGAATGGTGCAGAGGTTGTTTGCATCGGGCGCATCCTGAGTCAGGTTGCCGGTGGAGTTGGGGCTGTGGGTGGGATCGGGATCCGGCGTCGCCAGAGCTATCGCGCCGAGGGTGTCGGTGCGGACGACCACCAGCGGCTTTTGTCCATCGGGGAAATACTTTCGTATGCCCAATCCTTCGCCGGTCTTCCGGGAACAGGCTCCGCCGGGCTGACTGGGCCTTAAAGTGTACTTGGCGAACCAGCCGCCACTGCCGCCACCTTGACCAATCACGCAGGTCACCGGGCTCTGGGAGCATCCGACCAGCCCAATCAGGGTGAAGACGGTGCATGCAATGCATCGAATCATGGCGAAATCCTCGTAGGCTAAAAGCTCAACCGCGCGGTGAACCGGAAGCTTCGCGGCGGCTGATACGCGATCGGCCGGAGAAAGTTGGGATTGGTGGCGCCGGAGAACGGTGTCCCGTCGAAATTCGTCAGCCGGCACTGGGTTCGCTGCGTCGGATCGGCGGCGCTGCAAGTGTTGAGGTCCGATCGGGAGCCGCCCTCGAGCGGTTTCACCGTGGCGAAGGTGTAGTTCTGATCGACGGCAGTGGCCGTCTGGAAGTTGAAGAGATTGAAGATGTCTGCCCCAACACTCAGGGCATACCCTTGCGAGAGGCGGTAGGCCAGCGCGAGGTGGGCGTCGAGGTCGTGAATCCAGGACAGCCGGCCGGCAGCGCCTCGGGGAAGGATGAAGGCCTCGGAGGGGCCATAGATGTAGTGGCTACCCAGATAGTTCAGCGGGGCCCCGGATCTGCCGATGTACGAGACGCCCACGGTGAGGCCGGTGGTCGGGTTGAACCAGAACTCCTTCGCTCCGAAGATCTTGATCGAGTGCGCGTGGTCGGCGGGAAGCTGTCCGTAGCGATTGGCGATCAGGGACTTGAGATCGAAGTCCGAGGTCAGGTTGGGTTCGAGCTGATTGTTTTCGGGTCTAAAAAGTCCCGAATAGTTTCCCCGCAAGTTGGAGTAGGTGTAGCTGACCTGGCTTAGCCACGACTCGTTGAACGTCTTGGTGAAATAGATTGTCACTGCGTCGTATTTCCGGCTCGCCTGCGGAAAATCATTCTTCGAGACGCCCAGCCCAGGATTGCCGATAAAAAATGTAAAGCCTTCATCGCGGCTCATGTCTTCGATGGCTGCGTTGAGGCGGCGGCGGGTGTAGGAGAGGCCGATGCGGCCGTCGCGAATCACTTCGTATTCGCCGCCGGCGACGATTTCGTCATTGGACTGCGCCTGAAGATTTGGGTCGACCGTCACCGTGTCCTGGTTGAATCCGGCCCACACTTGATTGGGATCGTTGGGCGCCCCTTGGGGATTGAAGTTGTTTTGGTTGCGGCAGGCGCCGCCGGCAGCGGCCTGCACCGGATCGCTCGGATTGCAGACGCTGGCAGGTCGGCTCGAGGAGAGGAAGCGGTCGCCCGGAAACGACCGATCGTGCATGTTCAGCGGAACGCTCTCGTAGTATCGCGCGAAGCTGGCGAAGATCTTCGATCGACCTTCGTGCGTGAAATCGTAGACGATTCCGACGCGAGGGGACCATTCCTTGGGCAGCGAGATGTCTACCCGTCCGCTGGCGTCCTGGAGCGACTGGAGATCCCAGCGCACGCCGGCGTTGAGGGTGATGAAATCCTGGATGCTCCAGCTGTCCTGGGCAAAAACACCCAAGCCGGTCGAATAGGAATTGTTCTTAATCACATTTTGGATCACCGGATCGTCCGGCCCGCGCAGGTAGCCGAACTCTCGGAAGTCAACGAAGTTGCCGAAGCCATCTTCGGCATATTGCACGGTTCCGGCGATGCCCTTTGTCTTCTCATAGGTCAGCCGTTCCACGTCCAGGCCGGCCTTGAAGATGTGATGGCCCAAGAGGGTCGCGAGAAAGGTGCCGACGAAGCGGCCTTGAAAGCGATCCATGGTTGCTTCGCTGATGGGAATGCCGAGCGGCCAGTAAGGCCCGCGGGGCCCGCCGGTGTTGTAGTTTGCCACCGGGCACCGGAGCGACGGCAAGCCGACCGAATTGCAGACGCTGGGGTCCGGCAGTTGTTCGAACTCGGTGATGCTGTGCGGGCCGGTGCCGCCGTTGGTCCACCACACGTCGGACTGCGAGGCAAGCCCGGTCGTGCTTCCGGCCTTCGAGCCGTCCATCGCCCGAACGGCGGTGTCCTGACGATGCCATCCGCCGGTGACGTCGAAGAGCAGATGTTTGTCGAGGAAAGCCGACGACCATTTCAGCGCGGTGTTGATGGAGTTGAAGACGTACTGGTGCGCAATCGCCCCGATTTGCCCGTCGAGCAGACTCGTCTCCGGAGCGCCGGTGTTCGGATCGATGCCGATATTGTTCATCCCACCGGAGCTGGTCGGCGTGCCGTAGACGGACACGGTGAGACTGTTGTTGCGGTCGACCAGATAGGTGAGCTTGCCGATGTATTGATAACTGCGCTCGTCGGAGAAATAGAACTTCTGCGTGCCGGGGATGCGAGTGGTCGTCTGCAATCCATTGGCGTCGGAGATCGGCCGTCCGCTCGCATCGAAGTTCAAGGAATTCAGGTTCCGCTCCAGCTGATACCGCGTGAAGGCGGGGCTGAATCCGGCGTAAAACCAAAGCCTGTCTTTGACGATTGGCCCACCCAACTCGGCACCAATGCTGCCGATGTTGAAGGCCCGCGTCGTGGTGGTGATCGCGTTGGCTTGCTGGGTAATGGTGGAGGCGTTTCCGTCCAGCGCGCCGGGGCTGAAATAAGAGAACACCGATCCATGGAATTCGTTCGAGCCGGACTTGGTGACGACATCGTAGATTCCGCCCGTGGACCGACCGAACTCAGGCATGTAACCGCCGCTGATGATGTTCACTTCCTGGATGAAATCGAGCGTCAGCGGCGAGCCGAGGCTGCCATAGGCGGGATCATTGACGGACAGACCATCGATCAAAAAGCCGTTCTCATTCGAGGTCGCGCCGTTGAGGGAAAATCCATAGCGATCCGGTTGGCCGGTGGGGGCAAGCTCTGCCAGCGATTCGAAGGAGCGGGCGCCGCCGTGCTTTCCCCCAGGCGCGGCCAATGGCAGTTTTTGAAAGACTTCGGAATTGACGCTGGTGCTGAGTTGCGTCGACCCGACGTCGACCGAGGGCGCGCGTGCCACCACGACAATCGTCTCACCCACGATCGCTTCGGGGAGGAGCTCGGCGTTGTATCGCAGCGTCTGATCGATGCGCAGGGAGATGTCGCCTCGAACGAGGGGTTTGTAGCTATCCTTTTCGAGTCGCAGTGAGTAGGTGCCCGGGGGAAGCTGCGGAAGGCGATACAACCCGGTCGAATCGGTGACGACCACCTGTTCGCCCTGTAGATTGGGCGACGTCGCGGTGACCACGACGTCGGCGAGCGCAACCTTGGTCGCCGCGTCGATCACGTTCCCGGTCAGCACGCCGTTGCCCTGGGCGAAGGCCGCGAAGCCAATCAACGAGGTCGCAACGCAAACAGCTCGGAGAGCTGCAGCGAAGACCAAATTCTTCACGGGAACCCCTTTGACTCTGGAAGGAATGGAAGAAAAGGATAGACAGCAAAACCCGTTAATACAAACATCTGAGAACACACCGTTGTCTCTCTTTGTCGCACTTCGGGCTCGTCTTGCTCACGCGGAACCACCTTGATTTCGACTTCCTGTCCGTGCGCGTTCTGCCGGCGCCGGCGAGGTCGCACGGCCGAGGGAATCCGATTCGACTCGCGGCGTGGGCGGTCCGCTGATGCCCGCACAAAGGAATGTGATTCGACTCGCGGCGTGCGCGGTCCGCTGACCGCCCAAGGAATCTGGTCCACTCCGGCCCGTGCGCGGTCCGTTGACGCCGGAATGGGGGCTGAAACAGCCGGACGCTTGAGGATCGAGAAGATCGCCGCGCGAGGCTGTTCATCGGACCTTCCCCGAGGCGACCTGACCGGCCCGCGTGGCGATGCCTGCACCGCGGTGATAAGTCCTTCACCGTGGATGGCCAAGGAACAGCTCTGGACCGCGCTCGGGCGCTGCTGCGCGACGAGCGGGGGACGGTATTCAAGCAGGCGCCGCTGCGAATCGCCCTCTGCTATCCCAGCCCTTACTTCGTCGCGATGAGCTCGCTCGGGTACCAGACGATTTATCGCGAAATCAATCTCCACCCGGCCGCGTCGGCGGAGCGCGCGTTCCTTCCGGAAGACATCGAGGAGCTCAAACGAAGCCGCACGCCGCTGTTCACCCTGGAGTCGCAGACCCCGGTCGCCGGCTTTCCCATCCTCGCCTTCTCGATTTCCTACGAGCTGGAGATCGCGGGGTTCCTCCAGATGCTGGACCTCGCCGGAATCCCTCTGCTGCGCGAGGAGCGCACCGCGGGAAGCCCCCTGGTGGTGGCGGGAGGGCCGCTCACCTTCTCCAACGCGGAGCCGCTCGAGCCCTTCGCCGACGTGATCGTGCAGGGCGAGGGGGAGGAGCTCATCCACACGCTGCTCGACGCTGCCCCGCAGATGGACCGGCGCGAGCTGCTCGATCACCTCGGCGCCACGCCGGGTTTTCTGGTCCCCGGCCACGGCGGCCGCCGGTATTCGGTCGCCCGGGCCAGCGACGAACGCCTACCGGCGCGCTCGCAGATCGTGACCCCGAACACCGAGCTGCGCTCGATGTTTCTCATCGAGCCCGAGCGCGGATGTTCGCGCGGCTGTCACTATTGCGTGATGCGCCGCACCACCAATGGCGGGATGAGAACGGTACCGGCCTCGACGGTACTCTCGCTCATCCCCGAGCAGTCGAGGCGGGTCGGGCTGGTCGGCGCCGCGGTCACCGACCATCCGGAAATCACCCGACTGGTCCGGACGCTGGTCGATTCGGGCAGAGAGGTCGGCGTGTCTTCGCTTCGCGCCGACCGCCTCAGCCAGCCGCTGGTGGATGCCCTTCGCGATGGCGGCGCGCGCGTGCTCACGGTGGCCTCGGACGGGGCATCGCAAAAGATGCGCGACCTCGTCGATCGGAAGCATTCCGAAGAGCAGATTCTCAAAGCGGCCCAGTTTGGCCGCGCCAGCGGAATGAAACGGCTCAAGGTTTACAACATGGTGGGATTGCCGTTCGAGATGGACAGCGACATCGATGAGCTGGTGCGCTTCACCATCGAGCTGTCCCGCATTCTTCCCGTCGCCCTGGGCGTGGCGCCGTTCGTGGCCAAGCGCAACACGCCGCTCGACGGATCGCCGTTCGCCGGCATCGCCGAGATCGACGCGAAGTTGGCGCGACTGCGCCGCGGGCTCAAGGGCAGAGGCGCAGTGCGGCCGACTTCTGCGCGATGGGCCTGGATCGAATACATGCTCGCGCAGTGCGGTCCCGAGGCAGGCCTCGCGGCGATGGACGCCTACCGCGCCGGGGGGACGTTCGCCGCCTACAAGCGGGCCTTTGAAAATCGCGGAGCGATCCCCTTCGAAGCCTCCCGAACCCCGGATGGCCGCCGCAACCCCACCGTCTGGCCCTCGGTATCGGCCCCCGGCGTCGCAGCCAGCGCGTGAAGGCTTACAGCTCGATGCGCGAGCGGGTCGCCCCCTCAACCTCGGCCAGCACGAGCTTCACCGGCACCAGCGCTCCGACGGTGGTGTAGCTCTTCGACCCGACCCGCGTCTGCGTGCTTCGCAGCTCAAAGCTGTTGGCACGCGCAAGGAACCACTCGCGGGTCGCGAGCATGGGCAGATGATGCACCTCGCGCGGGGAGAGAAAAACGTAGAGGAGCAGATCCGCCGAGCTGTAGAGGAAGCAGCCGGGTGTTTCGCGCTCGAGATTCGAGATCAGCTCGAAAAAGTAATTCCCGCGCCTCGCCTGGCGATCGCCCTTCACCTCGACGCCGAGCACCGGAGCCTGGACTCGCTCCCAGAGCAGATCCACCCCGCGCTCCTGAAAGCGCGGGTCCTCTTGAACGTCGTGGATCTGTCCCAGGGAATCCTGCCGGGTGAGGTAGGACCGGGCGAGCTCCACCGCTCGATCCGCGGCACCTCGAACGCCGGTCATGCTGTAGCTGCGCGTCATGCGGGTCTGGCGCTACCCCTTTGGGCTCGTATCCAAAACCCTTTGCTCGATCAAGCTTCCCCACCCTAGAGTCCGCGCCGCGCAGGCGCAAGCCGGAGGAAGCCATGCAGGTTCAATGTCCGCATTGCTCGGCACAATTCGAGTCACAGCGTTCCGGCCCTCAGTTCTGTCCCAACTGCGGCCAGCAAATCCAGGTCGCTGCGAGCACCGGCCGCGATCCCAGCGCCGCATCGCCTTCCGGCGCGCCGCCGACCCCGGGCGGGATGGCCGGAGCGCCTGCTCCGCCCGCCGGCGAGATCCCGCCGATGGGTCCCCCGCCGCCGGGGGGGATGCCACCTTCCGGGATGCCTCCCCCGGGTGGCCCGCCGGGAGGGATGCCACCTTCCGGGATGCCTCCGCCGGGCGGCCCGCCCCCGCCCGGAGGTCCCTCGATTCGCCAGGACACGCCTTGGGAGCGCCGCAAGGAGCTGGGGTTTGTCAAAGGGCTGGTCGAAACGTGGAAGCAGTCGATCCTGTCCCCCGACAGGTTCTGGTCGTCGGTCAGGCCCGACGGGCGCTGGGAGGACGCGTTCCTCTACGGTTGGCTCATTTCCGCAATCGCGTCCGTTGGCGGCCTGCTCGTCTCCCTTCCATTTCGGGCGACGATCGCCGCGCAAATGCGCGAGGTAATTGCAATGGTGGGCTCGAGGGGAAATCTGCCGCCTCAAGCTCTGGAGTACGGGGAGATCTTCATGAGTGGCCGCGGGCAGATCGGCTACACCATCCTGCGAATCTTGGCGTGGCCGATTGGCTTTCTGATCATCGCCGCCCTGGTGCATCTTTTCTGCATCCTTTTCGGCTGCGCGACCAACGGATTCGGGGCCACCTTGCGCGCCTTGGGGTACGCACAGGCGCCGATGATCGTGACGATGCTCTCGATCGTGCCGCGCGTCGGCCCCCTCCTGGCGTTCGCGGCGAGCGCGTATAGCCTTGTACTTTTGGTCTGGGGCGTGATGCGGCTACAAGAAACCAATGGCGGTAAGGCCGCGGCTGCTGTCCTGGCAACGCCCGTTCTCTTCTGCTGCTGCTGTTGTGGGATCCTGGCTCTCGCCGGGAGCGCTTTGAAATCGATGTTCAACGCAGGAAACTAAAGCGTGACCACCACCTGGCCCCGGCCGAACCGCACGGTCGGATTCATCGACGCGCTGGCGCTTACCGGCCTGACCGGACTGCTGATCGCGCGTTTCGTCCCCGTGGCGCGTCTTCCGTTCTGGGGATGCGTTCTGCGGCAGCACACGGGTTGGCCCTGCCCAGGCTGTGGGCTGACGCGGGCGGCCGAACGGGTCGCTCACTTCAACATCGCTGGAGCGTGGGAAGCCAATCCGCTCGGAACGGTGGCCGCCCTGTCCTTCGTGGTGACGATCGTGCTCTCGTTTTTGCACCTACTCTTCAAAATGCCGCTGCCGACCCTCGTGCCCAGCCGGCGAGAGGCGCTCGTGCTCCGCCTCACCCTGGCGGCGTCGGTGGTGATGAATTACGGCTACGTCATTTTGAAGACCAGATTCCCCGCGCTCCTCTGACGTGAGCGCCATGGTCGCTGTTTCCCTGGTAGTGCTCGGGTATCTTTCGGGTTCGGTCCCCTACGGCGCGCTGTTGGCGAAGTGGATCAAGGGGGTCGACGTCCGCCACGCCGGCAGTGGGAACATCGGTGCGACGAACGTGGCGAGGGTGGCCGGTCGCAAGCTCGGCGTTCTCGTTCTCATCCTCGACGCGGCAAAAGGCGCGGCTCCGGTCTCGCTCTCGCTGTGGCTAACGGAGAAGCCCGAGATTCACGCCGCGGTCGGACTGGCCGCCTTCCTCGGCCACGTTTTTCCGGTCTGGCTTCGCTTTCGCGGCGGCAAGGGGGTGGCGACCGCGTTCGGAGTGATTGCCATTCTTCAGCCATGGGCCGCGCTCGCCGGATTTGCCGCCTACGGTGTCCTGTTCGCCATTTTCCGGGTGAGCTCGATCGGTTCCTTGGCGGGAGGCATCGCGGCGGTGGTGGTCGCTTTTCTGGAAGGCGGTCCGCGCGCCTATGCGGTTCTCGTTCTGGTGCTCTTCGCGCTGATGCTGGTCACCCATCGCGGAAACATCCGGCGCCTTCTTTCGCGGGCGGAAAAACCTCTCTAAAAGATCCCGAAAGGCCGCGGAGCTCGCTTCATCGGCGTGCGGGGTACCCAAGCAGCCGGCACTCGATCGGACCATTCCAGAAGTCGCGTGCGCTGGTCGGCTTGAGATGGAAGGCACTTTCGAAGGCGGGATTACCGGCGAGAATGAACATCCGCCAGCCGTGGAGCTGCCGCAGCGTTTCGCCGAGTTTGAAGTAGAAGGTTTTCATTCCCTTCTGCCCGCCGGCGGTGAGGCGGTTGCCATAGGGTGGATTGGTGATCAACAAACCAGGCGGTACCCCTTCGAGCGGAAGGGGCTGCATCGCATCCGAAATCTCGAGCCGGACGGCACCCCCGAGCTTGCCCGCCGCCGCGTTCTGACGCGCGGCAGTGATCGCATCCGCGTCTCGATCGAAGCCGATGATCGGATGCGGCGGTTTGCGCTGCGTCGCGATCGCTTCGGCTCGCAGCTCGTCGAGAATCGCGCTGGCATCCTTGCCTCGTTTTGGCCATCGCTCGACGCCGAGCTTCCTCTGAACATTCGGCGCGCGGTTGGCCGCGATGGAGGCGGCTTCGATGAGGATTGTTCCCGAGCCGCACATCGGATCGACGAGCGACTCCTGGCCGGTGTAGCCCGCTGCCCGGAGCAGGGCGGCGGCGAGGGTCGTCTTGAGCGGCGCCGGGGAGGTCTGAACCCGGTAGCCGCGCTGGTGCAATGGCTCCCCCACGAGATCGATCCCGATCGACAGCTTCTCTTTCGATAGGTGAACCGTGATCGACACGTCTGGGCTGCGCGTATCGACGTTGGGCCTGCGCCCAAGTTTCTCTCGAAGCCGATCCGCGATCGCGTCCTTAACCTTGAGCGCGACGAATCCCGAATGGGTGTGCTCGGAATCGCGAAGGGTCGCTTCCACCGCAAAGGTGCTCTCCGGGGTGAGGTGATCCTCCCAGGCGATCGACCGCGCCGCGTCGTAGAGCCCCTGAGCTCCGCGCGCGTTGAATTCACCGAGCGGATGGAGCACCCGCATCGCGATTCGGGTCCACAGACAAATCCGGAGGGCTTCGTTCCAGTTCGCGGCAAAGCGCACCCCTCCGCGGTCCTGGCGGATCTTTTTCGCGCCGAGCTCGGCCAGCTCGTCGGCGAGCAGTGGCTCGGTTCCGCGCGCTGCGGTCGCAAAAAATTGGAGTCGCTCCGGCACGCGCGCACCCTACTTGGGTGCGCGGCCGGGAAGCTATCCCTCCATCACTCCGGCGCCGAGAGCTCCCCCGTCGGTCGAATCAAAACCTCACGGGTTTGGCCCGCCGTTATTGGGCTCCTATCCTTTGGCGCCATATTCCTCACCTGCAGCGGAATGTTCATGATCCCGTTGACCACGAGTCGACCAGAATGTTCGTCGCTGAGCTTCAGCTCTCCTCCAGAGTGCCATGGTCCCCTCTACATGATTGTGGTCGGATTGACTCTGTTGATTGTTGCATTGTCTTCCTGGGGTCTCATCTCCTATCGCAATCGACGGGCACGGCCAGATCACGAGTGACCACATGACAGCTGCCGATCGAGGAATACTGGGCTCGTTCACTTCGCAAGCTTCCGGAGCGTCCCGTCAGGCGCTCTCATCGCGCGCTGTAATGGGTCCTTCAATTCAGCCCGCTTGCCCGCACGAATGGGCTCGATGATCAGGCGCTCTCCACGATTCATTGCAAGGTGGGGGAAATGGGCAGGCGTCCTTGTCGTTTCGACTCTCGGATGGGGGCCTTGCGCTGCCGCAGTATCTGGCCTGGAGCCGTTACGCACGCTGTGGTTAACCCGCTTGCCTTCATCAAGCTTCGCTTCGCCAGCCCGCCCTCACCTCTGAGCTTTGTCGAGGTGGCGTGGACGCTTGGACTCGCCTTCGGCTTGCTGGCGTTGGCGGCGGTAATGGAATTGCGATGGCGCAGGCACGAGTCCGCTCGTAGCTCGCGGGCTGAGACGGTTGCAGCTACCCGATCGCCCGCCGCCCGCGTGAAGTGTATGACATTTTGGGTCCTCGCGGCACCTAAATGTCATTCAGTTCGTCCAAAAGGGCCTCAGCGGGCGCCTTCTTGACGACTCGGTCCTGGACATCACACGCCGAGACTACTTGGCGCACCTGAGTGACGAATCCGCCGAAGTCAATCGACGATGAACAGCGTCGCTCCCACCGGAGTGCTCGAACGGTGCGGCTCTGCCCCGTCCGCAACCTGGTAGCTGTTTCCCGCCTTCGATACGAATTTCCTTCCGTCGCGCAGCTCGGTGAGGAGCTCCCCGGTGAGGACAAGCAGGACATGCCCCCGGTGACACCAGTGGTCAGCGACGTATCCCGGCGTGTACTCCACCAGCCGAGCCCGAATATTGCCCACTTCGAGCGTTCTCCAGTGGGCCTTCCCCGACTCACCCGGGTGCTCGGTCCGCGGAAGCCCAGGCCAGTCCGTGGTAGCGAAGCTCACGCCTTCAATCTTCAATGGGTCTTCTCCTTCAGCGCACAATGACGTGTAGTCTTTCCTGCGTTTTGTAGAAAGACCCATTCGGACGGTCGGGCGAGTTGCGCCGCCAGATCTTTCCCGGTTTGATGGCTCTCGTGCTTGGCGTCACTGCTCTCACGGCTGTCTCGCTGCTTGCAGTCTCTGCGCGGGACTCGGAGGAGCAGCTCGTTCGCGACGTACTGACCGTCAGGAATGGTCCGTACCTGCGGCCAACGCACGTCACGGCGTCGCTGCGAGGAACGTTCGGGGAGCTGGCAGAGCCCCACCTGATCGCCCTGGAGCTCAGCCGTAAACGCATCGGCACCGAGACGGCCGAGCAGGTCGAGCTCCGGCGAGCCGTCGAGCGCGGCCAGAAGCCGAGCTCTACCCTACGCCCGGAGTGGAAACAGGAGCTCGCCGGAACTCAGGAGGCGCTCGACGGTCTACTCCGGGCGACACACGGGGCCGGCGCAAGACCACCCTACTTGTTGAGCATCTTTGGAGCGTTTGGTCCCGACGATGACAGGTATGGCGGGAGCACCCCACAGTATGCGGCGAAGTTGGCCGCTCTCCGGATTCGCGCCGAGCTTGAAGCGGGGGATACCAGGGCGGCCGCGCAGACCTGCGTTGACGCACTGGGCATGGCCCGCGACGTCGCTTATTCGAGCATCATGGGCCAGATGATCGCCCACTCGATGCTCAAGTTAGTAGAGCCAGCCTGCCGCGACACCGCCCGCGCAGCGTCTGCCGCCGAGCAAGGCACACTCAAGAGCGCCCTCGCGCTTGTCATTGCGGGGTGGCCCAAGCTCCGAGACACGCTCTACACGGAGATGGTGTTTGGCCAGCTCGCACTATTCTTTGACCAGCTCTCAGACGCCACGAAATCTGAGCTCCCGGCGGATGCCCACCTCAGGGGTTCCCCTCGGAAAGGGCCTGGCTGGCTCGGGCACGTGCAGCGGCAGATGTTCGGAGCCTGGGCACGCCGAACGCACATTGATCAAATGTACCAACTCATGGAGGCAGTGCAGCTCCCACCTGCCCGAGCTGATTCAGAGATCGAGCGGATCGCTTCAAAGGATTTCCCCTATACGTTGGCGGGGATGGACGATGACCCCAAAAGCTCGTGGGTGCCCCTGCTACGACGGACACGGACAACGATCGCCTACCTCGTCCGCCTCGAGGCCGTGGTCAAGCTTGTCTCGTTCCACTCGGCGCAGGGTCGATGGCCGACCGACTGGCAGGAAACCAACTTCTCGCAGCCGATCGATCCGCGAACAAATCTGCCCTTCTCGCTGAGGTCAGCGCCCGCGGCGATCGTCTTTTCAGCGAAAACGGACGGTGAAAGGCTCGGGGTGCAGGTGAAAACCGGGGTGATGGTCAAAGACATTGATCGGGAGGGAGTGACATTTGCCGGCCCGAATGGCCAGGAGCGTCTGGACGCGCGAACGGTGATCTGGGCCGGAGGAGTGACGGTGCCGGCCTTCGCTGCGGTGTTGGCAAAGCGGATCCACGCCGAGACAGACAGATCCGGGAGGATCAAAGTGAGTCCCTATCTCACGGTTCCAAATTATCCCGACATATATGTCATTGGAGATCTCGCGTTGGCATCCGGCGTTAATGGGAAGCCATTGCCAGGTGTAGCCCAGGTGGCAATGCAGCAAGGAACCTACGCAGGGAAGGCAATCGCGAGCAGAATGGGAGCCGAGAAAGCGCTGCCGCCAGTCAAGTATCTGGACAAAGGGAATCTGGCGGTGATCGGCCGAGCATCGGCCGTGGCCAACGTTTTCGGCCTGCACCTTTCCGGGCTCCCCGCGTGGCTTGTCTGGGCACTGATTCATCTGACGTACCTCGTTCAGTTCCAGAGCTGGGTTCTTGTGTTATCCAATGGGCAATCCAGGATCTCACGTTTAATCGTGGTGCGCGCTTGATCACCGGCAGCGCTTCCACCGATTTCAATTTCGACCAGGAAATGGCATCGTCCCAGGGATCTCGCGGGAACGGCTTTCATGCAGGCTCGGGGACTACGAGCGCACCGCCACCTCGCGACGGGGCAGCTCGCGTATGACCCAGGAGAATTCGATGTCAAAGGTCTGGTTGATCACGGGCGCTTCGCGTGGCTTGGGCCGGGCGCTCGCCGAAGCGGTGCTTGCCGGGGGATACAAACTCGTCGCCACGGCGCGCAAGCCTTCGCAGCTCGCAGGATTGGTCGAGCGCCACGGCGATCAGGTTCGCACCGTCCCCCTCGACGTCACCGATGAGCGTGCAGCGGGCCCTGCCGTCAAAGCAGCCATCGAAGCATTCGGGCGGCTCGATGTACTCGTCAACAATGCGGGTTATGGCAATGTCGCCCCGATCGAGGATACGAGCGTCGCCGACTTCCGGGCGCAGATCGAGACCAATTTGTTCGGCGTGATCAACGTCACGAAGGCCGCTGTCCCGGTCATGCGGAGGCAACGGTCGGGGCACATCATCCAGCTCTCATCCGTCGGGGGACGCATCGGATCCATCGGCCGTGCGCCCTATTCGGCGGCCAAGTGGGGCGTCGAAGGCTTCTCGGAGGTGCTCGCCAAAGAAGTAGGGCCGCTCGGGATCAAGGTGACGATCGTCGAGCCAGGCGGCTTTCGAACGGATTTCGCGGGCTCTTCGACGACGCTCCGGGACGGGCGCCCTGAGTACGCGGACACCGTCGGCGCGGCGGTGCGTTTCCAGCACAACTATGATGGCTCTCAGCCCGGCGACCCGGTCAGGGCAGCGGCCGTGATCATCCACATCACGACACTCGATCAACCGCCGCTGCGGCTGTTGCTTGGCAGCGACGCCGTGCGCTTTGTCGAGCAGGCAGACCTTGCCCGGACCGAAGCGGACCGCAATTGGCGGGATTTGAGCCTCTCGACCGATTTCAAGGCGGATGGGGTCTATCCATGGCAGCGGAACTGATCGCCGGGCCAGGGGCAAGGATCCGGACGGTGATGCCGATCGCCGGGATCAAATAGGCAAACGTCACCCAGCACCACATCAGAGCCCCGGCGAGCGTCTGATCCTGAAGGGGCGAGGCGTTGGCAGCGGGGTGCGCCGCGCCGTGCGATGAATAGACGACGCGATCGCAGAAGGCCAGAAATGCAGAAAGCGCATCGCAGGGCAGCGTCGCAAGAAAGAGGTACAGGGGCAGGGACCACGCAGGCCATTTCGCGGTCGCCGGCCAGGGTTGGATGACGGGCCACCAGAAGAGAAGCCCGCCGGCGAGAAAGCTGGCGTGCTGCACGGCGTGCCAGAACGGTGAGCGCATCCCAGCTCAAAAACCGCCGGAATGTGCCATGCGATCACGACCGCCGTCCCCGCGATCCAGCACAGATCGGATGAGTAAGGATATTTCCAAGCGCGTACAGGCGGCGCAGAGCTGGGCTCAAAACACAATGAACGAGTCTCTCCGGTAGTCCGAGCCCCATCGGCCGCAAGACCAAGGGGGGCCAGTCGCGGCATTGAACTGACCCAAGCGACCCGGAAGTGGACAGAATGGGCGTTATCCGTCCTATCTTCTGGGTCAGAAGAGCTCGTGCTCAGCTGCGCCAGATGCTCGTTGGGCGGCACGTGGCCCGCTTCGAACACCACATGCCGCTTGTCCTTGGCTGGAGCACCGAGGAGGCTGAACAGCGGCAACTGCGTGGAATCGAAAGGGAAGAAATAATCATATCGACCATTGACCATCAACATCGGCTGGCGGGCTCTGGACGCGAAGTTGAAGGGATCGGCCTCCGGCAGCGCCCTCTGCAGCGGGAGGCCCCCGCCCACCAGGATGCCGACCTTGATGCGGGTCTCGACGGCGGCGAGCAGTGGCCCGAGCTTTGCGCCCCAACTCAGCCCGTACAAGGCGACCTTCTGGCTGTCGAGGTCCTTGCGGCTCTCCAGATAATCGAGGGTGCGTCCCAGGTCTTTCGACCACTGCACGACGTGGTCCCGGTAGAAGGCCGTGGGAGTTTCGATATCCGAATGAAGGTCATCGCCCCGCTCGAAGGTGGATTTGTAGACTGGATAGATGACCGCGCGGCCGCTTTTTACCACGAAGGTCACCATGCGCAGGCTGGGAAGCACCTCGCTGCTGCGCAAGTCGATCCCGCCCGAGCCGGGAAAGATGACCAGCGTTTGGTAGGGCGGTGCGCCGCGACGGGGAGTGAAGATATAGGCGCTCACCCGCTCGTTCCCGTAGGCGGCGGCGTAGCTGACCTTCTCTTTCCTCCAGCGCTCGGAGCTGTCGTCGACCGCTTCCACTCTGGCATCGAGGCTGGCCTTATCGTAGCGGTATAGACTCCTGAAAGCCTCGAAGACCTCGTCCGAGACCGGCTTCTCCCTGGCGAAGTCGCGCACGGGCTCGGACAGCGGGTCGGTCGCGGCTTTGGGGACCTGCTCCTGGTGGATGGATTGCGCGAGCCTGAAGCCGTGGGTTGGCTTGCGATCGAAGGGTGACTGCGCATCGGGGTCGTTGAACATGTACGTGGGCTCGTTGAACGCGCCGCCCAGGATCAACCGCTTGTTGCCGGTCGCGTTCCAGCACCATTCCTTGGCATTGCCGGCCATGTCATAGGTCCCGTAGGGACCCAGGCCGCGGAAGCTTCCCACACGGGAAAGTGCCGTTCCGCTAAAATTGCTCGCGGGCGAGATATAGGAAGTCGCCCAGGTGCCCGCGGCCTGGCTCCATTGAAAAACATTGGGCAACGATTTGCCCACGAAGTTCGCAAAAGCCGCCGCTTCGTACCAACTGACCCCGGTGACGGGCATCTCCTTTTGTCCCTCTGGATACTCGCCCAGCTCCCAGGTGGCCGGTCCCAGCCTGCCCGTGCTGTCGCGAAAGCGGACCATCGCCTCTCGAAAGGGGATCGCACGGCGGTCCTCGAGGAATGGCTCCTTCCAGAATTCCTCTTTGCCATATCCCCCGGCTTCGACGAAACGTTTGTATTGGGCGTTCGTCACCTCGGTCCTGTCGATGAAATAATCGGGAAGCTCCACCGGGGGCGTCCCCTCCAACCCGGGGAGCTCCAGCTCGATCGTTCCTCCTTGTACGCGCACCATGCCAGCGGGGATGGCTGAGGCTTCGTCCAGGACCCTGTGGATGGTGCCGGAGCTGATTCGGACTGGAGCCCCCGACCAGGCGAGCGCGAACTTTCCCAGCCCAGAGCTTGCGGCCTCGACTGGGGCGAAGCCGTCCTTGATCAGCTTGAACCGGAAGAACGCAAGCGGGAGGCGGATCCGCTGGATGGGGGAACGGCCGAGATGGCGCCAGTTCTGATCGCTCGCGTTGTACTCTTCGATGAAGACGTCTGCGCCGGGCGGGGTGGTCTCGATGCGAATCTCGCGCGACAGCTCCGGCCACAGCTTGAGCAGCTGCGGATCTTCGGGAATCACCTGCTCTGCCTGCTCCGCCAGCCTGAACCCGTCCGCGTACCTGCCGCGCTCGACCAGGTCCGCGATTTGTGGAAGCAGCTGGCGGGCCGCGTGGACGCGGGCCTCGCGCCGCAGGAACAGCATCACCGCGAGGGCGGCCACCAGCGCGCCAGTGACGCCGACCGTCAGAAGCTGCGTGCGCGCACGACCGAAACCCAGTGCAGGCCTCTGAAGGGAACGCGTCCTCTGCGGCAGTGCGCCTAGCCGTTTACGGTAATCGGCAACGCCGGCGATGGTCAGGGCCGTGGGGAAACCGGCCGCGAGCGCCAGCACTAACCATGTGAGTACCGCGTCGGGCAGGTGGAGCGCGTGCATGATGGGCTCCGCCACCTGCAACAATGCGAAGGTGACCACGCCGTAGCCGACCGCGACCCGGAAGACCAGGCGCGTCTTCAACTTGTCGATGAGGACGTCCGGCTGCATGTCCTTCTCCTCAGGTGCGAGCCACTAATAGCAGGTTCGCGGGGGAGGGCGGCGGCGCCGATAGTTCGGGCTGCACGTGTCCGAGGACGAGAGCAAGGTGACCGCCTCCATGGGGCCAAGGGTGATTACAAGGGACCCGTCGAGTACGGAGCAAGCTACGCTCGACGCAAAAGACCTCATCGGGCCGCGCTCAACTTTAGGAAACGAGTGGGCGTCGAGCAGGCTTTGGCCGCCATCAGCCGCACGCAGGGACGACGTGCTCGATACGTTGGCGCAAGGAAGAATCTCTTTGACCTGCGTCGACATGCCGCAGTAGCGAATTTGTTTGTCGCAGCGAGGAGTGCCTAACACTACTGGGTCTTGGTGAACGTCCCGGTGCGATCAGCCGCGCGCCCGAAGTGCCTGGATATACTGCGGGAGTCAGCGCGTCCGGATCAGGCGCGAGCAACATGAACAAGAAGCTCGCCGTGTAGCGGTGGTTCAT